>WNGB01003912.1_pt1 | contig 31274 bp, 31 predicted proteins | sample 5400681 | NCBI WGS metagenome assembly WNGB01 (sample SAMN13153367, study PRJNA577476) | soil metagenome | isolation source: 115 cm soil or saprolite under grassland replicate 2 | place: USA:California | collected 2016-06-15
ACCGAGAAGTGCTGGACTAAAGCCCGACGATTGGGCCACCGTCTGGCTGCGGCATAATCGCTTCAAGCGTCCTGAAGATTTTTGGGCCTTTGATGAACTCGTCATGACGCTCTGGGAAGATCCTGAGCGGGTATGGTCGGTATTGCTTTCGCTGGTCAAGCTGGCTGGTTCTGACCAGCTAGGCGCGGTCGCTGCAGGTCCTCTCGAGCACCTAATAGACGATCACGCGCCGGGTTTCATAGATCGAATCGAACGGCAAGCCGCGTCGGATCCCCGGTTCCGCGAGACACTGGGTGCGATATGGTTGAACTCTCGATACCTGCCCGCGGACATTGTCCGACGGATTGTAGCGGCCTCCGGGGGAGTTATCGAACCATTCAACCTGGACTATGACGAAGCAGAACGGGAATATCAGAAGGGAAGGGATGGCGCCTAACAAGCGCTTGAAGCTGACGGCGCGCGTAGATTGTGGAATGAATCTTTTTCGGCGCGCCGCAGCTTAAGCGCGATCCGTTAGGCAGCGTGTCACAACGGAGTCGCACCATGAGACGAGCATCAGCATCAACTAGGAGAACCAAGCCGGCGGGCCACAGCATCGATGCCTATCTCGCATCCTTGCCGCCAAAAGTGCGCTCGGGTCTGCAGAAGCTGCGCAAAGCCATTCGCGCGGCCGCGCCCGGCGCGGAAGAAGGCTTCAGTTACGGGATGCCGGCCTTCAGACTCGGCGGACGACCACTGATGGGATTCGCAGCGGCCCAACATCATTCCAGCCTCTACCCCATGAGCGCGGCTGTCATTCGCACTCATGCTGCCAACCTGAAGAGCTACGACACCTCGAAGGGCACGATCCGCTTCCCTCCGGATAAACCCCCACCACGCGCGCTGGTGGCGAAGCTCGTCAAAGCACGGATTGCGGAGCTGCAGAAGCCTAAGTGATGAGGCACGCTGGAGCGGCCGCCGCCCATGGTGTGCTCTTCTCGAATTGGGAGATCTAGACTCGGCCGGGCATTCCCGACACGTAGATGACCTGCGCTAATCCGAGCACTTCGATCGTATGCGGCAGGTTCGGCGGCAGGTCGAGCCGGTCTCCCGGCCCGAGGTCGACCGCCTCCGCGCCGGCTGTGACCCGCAGATAACCCTCGACGACCCAGCGCGTTTCGGGAAACGCGTGCGCGTGCTCGACCATCCGCGCGCCCGGGAGATCCGACCACCACGCGGTGACCATGCCTTCGCGCTCCAGCACGCGCCGCAGTGTCGCCACCTGCAGCGGCCCGATCTGCGGGTCCCATGGCCGCCGCGCGAGCGTCATGACACGAAGCGGGGTGCCCCGACCAGGATGCGCCGGCCCAGCAGGATGATCGCGCCCGCGTAGAGCAGATGAATGGTGCCGCTCGGCACGTGCGCGACGAAGAGCAGCAGGAACCACGTGATCAGCATCACGACAGCGGCGAGCAGTGTGAGATTCACGGCGATTGACCTTTAGGGTGCAGAAAGTATTGTAGTACCCAGGCACGGGGAGATCAAACTATTGAGCCAACAAGCTCGATTGTGGACCCGGATACTGCGGCCCATGTCATGCCCCCTCGCTGGGGAAGACAGAATTCGTGGTGAGGGACCCATCATTACTTTCGGGCTTCAATAACCCTCTCCGTTCCTGTCGTACACGGTCGGCCGGCCCATGCTATGTGGTCCCGGCCGATCGTTTTTGCCTGATGGTTTGCCAGAAGTACGCCGGCGCCCGCAGCGGTTGACCTTTCACCACAAATCCGATCACGAGCACGACCGCCCACACGCCGTACGCCACCATGACCTCGATGCGCAGCTGTGGCAGCGTGAACTGCACGGCCCACAGCACGAAGAGCGCCGTCGCGTCCATCCAGTCGAATTCCATGTTTGCGAGCAGTAGCACCCCCAGCATCGTCTGCAGCAACGTCAGAGCGAGCTCGTTGCGTTGCGCGATGTCGAGCGGGAAATCGGCCCACACACCGTGGTGGTGCAGGTGCGAGAAGCCATACACGACCGGAATCATCGCGGCGAGAATTGTCCACTGATTGATATTGCTCGACACGATGTTCATGAGCGCCATGGGAGCACGCGTCACGCGCCGGGCCCAGCTGAAGGTCGAGACGAATTCCGGAAACTCCGACAGGAACGGCGCGACCCATTGCACGAGGAAGAACTGGCTGATTCCCACGACGGTGGCGAGCGCGATCATCGAGTTCAGGAACGGGTGTGCGGTCACATACAGCAGCGCTCCGCCCACGCCGAGCAATCCGCCGATCGCGGCTTTCTGACGCCAGCCCGGCTGGCCATACGCCCAGCGTGAGACCCGCGGTGCATCGGCGATCGCCTCGACTTCGCGCGGCGGGTTGCGCATCAGGACCCAGAGATAGGCGACGTACAGCGCGACGAGCACCGCCGCGTCGATCCAGCCGAGGCGCTGGCGCCACAACACCAGCGCGAAGTACAGGAGCGGCGGGACGAGACCCATCACCTCGATCGCGTGCTCCGGCTCGAGCGTGATCGCCGGCAGGTGTGTGGCGGCCCCGGCCCCGCGCCGCCGGCTGGCGGCCGCGAAAACGAAGTAGATCATGGGCCAGCCTAGGCCCAGGAGCAGCCGGATCGCGCCGGTCAGATTGGCGATGGCGAGGTGCGCCCGCTCGGGATCCCGTCCGGCATCCCAGGCGATGACCGCTTCGACGGCGAATTCCGGCAGCGTCTGCAGCCACGCGAGGATCGCGAGCGCGAGGCCCTGAGAGATGAGGAATTGCGCCGCTTCCGCGCCCCAGGCGACCAGAAACGCCGACGCCAACATGCTGGGAAAGGTCCACAGCGCGGCGAGCGCCGTGCCTCCCGCCTGCGTCGTCGAGACGAGTAGCTTTAGGAGTCGCATTGGCTGGGGCCAATATTACGAAGGAAAGGGAGCATGGCACGAGACCAGATGAAGTCCGCGAGCCTGCACAGCTTCCACGAATCGCACACCGAGCCCACGGCGGTCCGGATTCCGTTCCAGACGCTGGTGCACGAGATGCTCGAGCAGCTGGGGGAGGACCCCAAACGCGAGGGGCTGCGGCAGACGCCCGCGCGGGTGGAGGCGTCGCTCAAATGGCTGACGCGCGGCTACCGGCTCGACGTCGAGGAAGTGATCGGGGACGCCCTGTTCGAGGAAAAGCACGAAAGCATGATCTGCGTGCGCGACATCGAGATCTACTCGATGTGCGAGCACCACATGCTGCCGTTTTTCGGCAAGGCGCACGTCGCCTATCTCCCGAACGGCAAGATTGTGGGATTGTCCAAGATCCCACGAGTCGTGGAGGTCTTCGCGCGGCGGCTCCAGGTGCAGGAGCGACTCACCGACCAGGTGGCGGAGGCGTTGTGCCGCGTGCTGAAGCCGCTGGGCGTGGGCGTCGTGATCGAGGCCTATCACCTGTGCATGATGATGCGCGGCGTCGAGAAGCAGAACTCCAAGACGGTGACCAGCTCGCTGCGGGGCGCGTTCCGCGACGACGCCAAGACGCGCGATGAGTTCCTGCGGCTCGTGCACGGCGGCGCCGGGCTGCCTTGAAGATCGCGCTCGTGACGGGCGCGTCGCGGGGAATCGGGCTCGCCGTTGCGGACGCGCTGCGAGCCGGGGGCATGCACGTCGTACGCCTGGCCCGCAGCCTGCCCGACGGCTCCGCCGAACGGCGCACCGATATTGCGTGTGATGTCACCAAGCCCGCGGCGGTCGAGCGCGCGGTTGCCCAGGTGGAGAAAGACCTGGGCGTGCCCGACGTGCTCGTGAATAACGCGGGCATTTTCTTCATCAAGCCCCTCGCCGAGACCACGCCCGCGGACTTCAGCGCGACATTGACGACGAATCTCACCGCGGCATTTCTGTTCGTCCGCGCGATCGTGCCGAAAATGGTCGCGCGGGGCAGCGGGCACCTCGTGACGATCGGCTCGATCTCCGACTACATCGGTTTTTCGGGCTCGACGGCGTACGCGGCGAGCAAATTCGGATTGCGCGGGATGCACGAGGTGATTCGCCAGGAGACCGCGAAGAGCGGGGTCCGCACCACGCTGATTTCGCCGGGCCCCGTCGACACCGACATCTGGGACGCCGTGAATCCCGATGCCAAGCCGGGGTTCACCAAGCGCAAGGACATGATGCGCGTCGAGGACGTCGCGGCGGCGGTGGTGTACGCGGTGACGCAGCCGGAGCATCTGGCGGTGACGGAGATTCGCTTGCTGCCGGCGATCTACACGCCGAGGGGTTAGTGCACATCGAGCTGACAGAAATGCTCCGCTGTCCCGAGCCGCACCGCGAGGAGATGCTGGTGCTGTCCACGGGCGAGGTGAAGGACCGCATGGTGCGCTCGGGGCTCATCGGCTGCCCGGTGTGTCACAACGAGTATCCGATCTCGCGCGGCATCGTGAACTTCCGCCGCAGCAAGGAGCGTGTCGCGAAGGAATCCTCCGGCCCACGCCCCGCGTACACACCGCCGTCACCGCTGCCCTCGGCGGACGCCGCGAAACTCCAGGCCCTGCTCGAGCTCTCGGGGCCAGGCGGGTACGTCGTACTCGTCGGCGCCGCCGTGCGCCAGGCGCCGCAGCTCAGCAGTCTGATGGAAGGGATTCACTTCGTGGGCATCAATCCGCCGCCGGACATGGAGGAGCAGCCCACCCTGTCGCTGGCCTACGCGAGCGAGAAGGTCCCGCTCCGCACCGCCGTCGCGCGTGGCGTGGTCGTCGGCGCCGATCTCGCGACGTCAGCCTGGCTGGTCGAAGCGCATCGCGTGTTGCTGCGCGGCCGCCGCTTTGTCGTCGAAAACGAAGAGCCCGAACTGCCGATCGGGCTCCTCAAGCTGGCGGCGGAACGCGGGTTGTGGGTCGGAGAGAAGCGCTAGCGTTCTATCGCGGCGGCCATCGCGTCGCCGGCCGCGTAGGTGGCGTCAATCACACCCTTGTAATGCTGCTCGACGACCCGGCGCTTCACTTTGAGCGTCGGCGTCAGCTCGCCGGACTCGATCGTGAAGTCCTTCTCGATCAGCACGACCTTCTTCGGCGTCTCGAACTTCGCGAGGTCGCGCAGCATGTCCATCACCTCGCGCTCCACCTTCGCCTTCACGTCCGCCTGCGCGATCAGCTCGGCGCGCGAGCCGTAGGTGAGCTTCCGCTCCTGGGCCCAGCGCTCGAGGTTGTCGAAGTTCGGGACGATCAGAATGATCGGAAACTTGCGGCGATCGCCATAGAGCATGGCGTTGGCGACGAACTTGTTGCGCTTCACCATCATCTCGATCGGCTGCGGCGCGATGTACTTCCCGCCCGCCGTCTTGAGCAGCTCCTTCTTGCGGTCGGTGATCTTGAGGTAGCCGTCCGAGTCGACCTCGCCGATGTCGCCGGTGTGCAGCCAGCCGTCGGCGTCCACCGTGTCCCGCGTGGCGTCGGGCAGCTTGTAGTAGCCCTGCATGATGTTCGGACCGCGCGCCAGAATCTCGCCGTCCTGCGCGATCTTGAGCTCGACCCCGGGGATCGCGCGCCCGACCGTGCCCAGCTTGATGCGATCGAGCGGGTTGAGCGTGAGCACGGGCGAGGACTCGGTCAGTCCATAGCCTTCGATCACCGGCAATCCGGCGCTATAGAAGAACTTCGCGATGTCGGCGGACAGCGGCGCGGCACCCGAGACAAAGAAGCGGATCCTGCCCCCCGTGCGGGCCTGCAGTTTCGCGAACACCAACCGGTCGGCGACCTTCTTTTTGATGGCGAGCCCGCCCGGAATCGGTAGCCCCGCGAGCGCGAGCGTCGCCCAGTGCTCGCCGGTGCGCTTCGCCCAGAAAAAGATCGTGCGCTTGATGGCGCTCCCCGACAGCGCGTTCTCGAGCACGCGCGCGTACACCTTTTCGTAGAGCCGCGGCACGGACAACACGACCGTCGGCTTCACTTCCCCCAGGTTTGCCGCGACGGTGTCGAACGACTCGGCGTAATTGATGATCACCCCGGCCTGGAACAGCGTGTAGTCCACCATCCGCTCGTAGCTGTGCGACAACGGCAGCATCGAGAGGCACTCATCGCCCCCGCCGATCGGAATCATCTGCAGCACGGCCTGCACGTTGGACCAGATGTTGTGATGCGACAGCATCACGCCTTTGGGATCGCCGGTCGTGCCGGATGTATAGATCAGCGTCGCCAGGTCGTCCGGTCCCGCGGTCAACGCCTCTTGCTTCCAGTTGGGATGCTTGCTCGCAGCGGCCCGACCCTTGGCCTCGACCGCCTCGAGCGCAACGATGCCTTCTCCGCGCCGCGGCGTCCTCGTATCGAACACGATCACGTGCTTGAGACCCGGGAGGTTGCCTTTGACCTCGAGGACCTTGTCGAGCTGTGCGGCCGTCGAGACGAACGCGGCGACCGCTTCCGAGTCGCGCAGAATGTATTCGGTCTGCTTTGCGGTGAGGGTCGGATAAATCGGGACGTCGGTCGTGCGCGCGCACAGGCAGGCGTAGTCGGTCAGCGCCCATTCGGGGCGATTCTCGGAGATGATCGCGACCTTGTCGCCCGGCTGGATGCCCAATTCGCGGAGGCCGAGCGAGATCGCTTGCACGCGATCGAGCGCCTGACGATGCGTGATGGAGACCCAGGCGCCGCTCACTTTGGACCGGAACGCGGCGGGAAGCCCGGCGTGCCGATCCACCGTCGTGAAAAACAGCTGGGTGAGGGTGCCTCGCTTCATGGTCTGAACTCCACGACAAAAGTCAGCGGACTGCCGTTCACCGCCGTCTGGTTCACGTGGTTCATCGTTGCGGTTATGACCACCGAGTCCGGGGCTGCGCCGGTAGGACGCCGCACGCGCACCGCCGCGAGACCCGTCGCATTCGTGAAAACGGTGTCGTTAGGCACTAATGTGACCCCAGGGCCGCCGGTCGGAAAGGTGTCCACGACCGCGAAGACCACACGGCGGTTCGCTGGACTGACGCCGTTGAGGGCGAAGGCCTGCACACGGAGCGAATCCGAGAGGGAATCCGTCGCCGGCACCGTGTCGCGGACCACGGCGGCGGGTCGAATCGAATCCAGCCGCGCGAGCACGGTCACGGTCTGCGGGTTGGAGAAGAGGTTGCCGGTCCGTGCCTGCAGCCGCGCGGTGCCGATGACCTTGCTGATCGACACTCCGGTCGTGCTGTCGAGCACGGCAAGCACGGCCGTGTCGAGCGACGCCCAGCTGAACTGCGCTGGCACCGAATCGCCGACTCCGTTCAGGGCGCGAACCGTGGGCCGGAACGTGTCAGTGACCTCGACGCTGGCGCCGTCGGGCAGCCCGATTTCGATCGCCACCGGCTGGTCCAGATCAGTATTGATTTTGCAGGCGAACACACCGGCAAGGGCGAACACCGCCAACGTCCGAATCAGGGCCGCTCCTCCGCTGCGCGCGATTGTGCCACGCCTCCACCGGCGCGAAGCTCCTGCAGCGCCTGTGTCGCGTGCGCGATCCATTTTTGCGCGTCGGGTCCCCGGGGCGGATGCGCGAGGAAGGTCTTGAGGTGTTGCGCGGCGCCGTCGGGATCCCCGCGTTGCAGCAGCAGAAACGCGAGACCGTAGTGCGCGCCGGCAAGCGAGTTGTCGAGCTCGAGCGCACGGCGGTAGTGACGGATCGCCTCATCGAAGCGGCGCGTCTTGGTGAAGGCGATCGCCATGTTCTGGAGAATGCGCGCGTCGTTGGGAAGATCGCGCAGCGCCAATCGATACGACGTCAGCGCGGCGTCATAGTCGCCTTGACGCTCGAGGGCTAACGCCTCGTTGAGATAATCGAGGCGTTGGGGCTTGAGGTCGTCGCCCGACGAGCCTCCCCCGAACAAGCGGCGCCAGAAACCCATGGGGCGAAAATAGCTTGCGGTTACAGACGCTGGCAATGTAGAATCCCCAACCATGGCCCTCCCCCCGCGTCCCACTCCTCGTTCATCGTCTGGCACGCGCTCGGCGAGCAAGACGCCGCGCGGGGTGCTGCAAGTGGACTGGCCGTTCTTCGGCGAGCTCTGCCGAGTGCTGGCCCTGAAGGTATTTCGCGAGTACGACCCCGAGGTGGTGATCGGGATCGCCCGGGCCGGCGTCATCCCCGGCGCCGTCGTCGCCAGCATTCTGCAACGCGACTTCGCCTCCATCGCCATTACCGGCCAGGGATCCGTGATCGCCGGTCCGCCGCGCCTCGTGACCGGCAAACGCGTGCTGCTGGTCGACGAGACGTGCGAGTCGGGGAGCACGATGAAGCTGGCGTTGGCCGCCGTGCGCGAACTCAAGCCCGCCGCCGTGAAGACGGCGGTGTCCTTCAAGACCGGCACCTATAAACCGGACTTCTACGCGCTCGAGAACGAGAACTTCATCATCCTGCCCTGGGACCTGGAAGTCATCGTCAATGGGGAGATCGTCGTCCGTCCCGATTACCGCGCCAAACTGAAAGAGACCAGTTGAAAGATCGTTTAGCCGAGAGCATCAAGCAGTCCCGCGCTGACTACACCGAAATCCGCGTCGAACGCACCTGGAGCTCCGCGGTGGCCTTCCGCGGCCGTCGCCTCGAGACCGCGACCGTCAGCGAAGATCAGGGCGGATTCGTGCGCGTGCTCGACCAGGGCCACGGCTGGGGGATCGCGTCGTTCACGTCGCTCGACGAGCTGCCCGCAATGGTCCAGCGGGCCCACGAGCTGTCCAAGGCCGTGCGTCTCGACGAGCCCATCCGGCTGGCGGCATCGGCGCCGCAAACCGCCGATGCCGTGCTGGAGCTCGACGGCGATGTCCGGGGCGTGGCGCTCGCCGAGAAGAAGCAGCTGCTCGACCGCTACAACGGCGCCATGCTCGCCGTGTCGAATGCGATCGTCGATACGCAGTCGAGCTATCGCGACGAAGTCTCGGAAGTCTGGTACGTCAATTCGGAAGGGACGTCGCTGTACCAGCTGCGCCCCGAAGTCGTGGTATCCGGGACGGCGATCGCACGCCGCAATGGCACCATCGAAAAGGGTCTCGAGTCGATGGGGCTGCGCAAAGGCTGGCACAGTGTTCAGAACTTCGAGGACCAATTCCGCGTCGTGGCGCAGCGCGCCGTGGACCTGCTGGAGGCCCCGCGCGTGCGCGGCGGCGCGTATCCCGTCATTCTCGACAACGAGCTGGCGGGTGTGTTCATCCACGAAGCGTTCGGGCATCTCTCCGAGGCCGACTTCGTGTACGAAAACCCCCAGGCGCGGGAGATGATGACGCTGGGCCGGCGCTTCGGAAAACCGGTCCTGAACGTCGGCGACAACGGCGCCGCCCAGGGCCTGCGCGGCACGCTGCCCTATGACGACGAGGGGACGCCGACGCAGGACACGCCGCTGATTCGCGAAGGGATCCTGGTCGGCCGCCTGCACTCGCGCGAGACCGCCGCGAAGCTGGGCGAGCGCCCCACCGGCAATGCGCGCGCCATCTCGTTCCGCCACCCGCCGATCGTTCGGATGACGAACACCTACATCGCCCCAGGCAAAACGGGCGCCCAATTCTCCGATCTCATCAGTGACATCAAACTCGGCGTGTATGCCTGCGGGGCATTCGGCGGCCAGACGATGCTGGAGAACTTCTCGTTCACGGCCGGCTGGGGCCACATGATTCGGGACGGGAAAGTCGCCGAGCTGGTCAAGGATGTCGTGCTGGCGGGAAATCTGTTTCAGACGCTCGACCGCATCGATCACATCGCCGGCGACTTTACCTGGAATCAGATGGGTGGCGGCTGCGGCAAAGGCGGCCAGTTCCCGCTCCCGGTGACCGAAGGGGCGCCGCACGTGCGCATCGAGGAAGCGCTGATCGGCGGCGACGTATGATCGATCGCCTGCTCGAGAGCGCGCGCGGCAAAGTCGATGGCGCCGACGCCCTGTGGCGCCGCGAGGAACTCACCGCGGTCGCGTTCGAATCAGGGAGGCTCAAGTCGGCCGGCATCTCGGAGGAGGCTGGACTGAACCTGCGCGTCCTCGCGGGCGGCCGGATGGGCGTGGCTGGCACGACCGCGGCGAAACCGGATCCGAAGGAGCTGGTCGCTCGCGCCGGCGCCTCCGCGGAACTCGGGGAGTTGGTAGAGCTTGCGTTTCCAAACCCGAGCCCCCAATCCCTAACCCCGATTCCCACGTTCTTCGACCGCACCGCCAACGCCTCGCTCGCCGAGCTGATCCGCATGGGTCGCCACCTGGTGGAGCGGCTGGCGCGTCCCGACTGCCAGGTCAATGTCTCCGTTCAGCGCGAGGTCGCCGACACCGCCGTAGGCAATACTGCGGGCGCCCGCGGGGAGTACCGTGCCACCGGCATCGGGGTGACGGCCGACGTTACGCGCATCGCCGGCGATGACGTGCTGATGGTCTACGATCAGTACGTCGGCGCCGACCTGCCGAGCGAAGCCGATCTCGAGGCACTCGTGGCCTCGGTGGAGCTGCGACTCACGGCGGCCCTGAAGGTCGTCACGCCGCCCGATGGGGCACTGCCCGTCGTGTTTACGCCGGCGGGTCTGGCCGCCGTGGTGCTGCCGCTCGAACAGGCGTTGTCGGGAAAGACGGTCTTGCAGGGAAGCTCGCCGCTGGCGGGCAAGGTGGGTGAGACGCTCTTCGATCAGCGCCTGTCGATCTTCGACGATCCACTGACGCCCGGCCGCCCGGCGTCGCGACCCATCGACGACGAGTGTGTCCCGTCGCGCGCGACCGGGCTGGTGGAGCAGGGCGTCGTAGGGCGGTTCGTGTACGATCTCGAAACTGCCGCTCGCGCCAAAACCCAGAGTACCGGCAACGGCCGGCGCGGTGTGTTCGGGAAACCGCACATCGGGTACACGAACATTCTGTTTCGCGGCGGGGACGGGCGTCTCGGCCAACCGTACGCCTTGGGCGGCGGCCTGATCGCCGACATCCAGGACGGTCTGATCGTCGACGATCTGATCGGGGTGGGGCAGGGCAACGTGATCAGCGGGGCCTTCAGCCATCCGGTGGGGCTCGCGTATCGCGTGCAGCGCGGCGAGGTCACCGGCCGCGTGAAAGACGCCGCGGTCGCGGGCAATGCGTACGATCTGCTCAAACGCATCGGGGGATTTGGGAGCGATGGGCGGTGGCTCGGCGCGCGCTGGTCACCGTCGCTGCTGTTGGAAGGCGTCAGCGTGGCCCGTAGGTAGGGGCGCAGCATGCTGCGCCCCTACGCGGCGCCCAACGCCTCTGCGTAGCTCCGTCCCTGCGTCATGTCGTTGTAGACCCGATCCAGCACCTCGGGCGTCGCCGATAGAAACCGGCAGCGCTCGTCGCCTCGGCTCCGGCACTCGACCTCCATCACCGCGATCGTCTCGTCCGACAACCGCCCCAGAAAGTCGGCGAGCATCCCCGCCGAGAAAAAGCACATCGGCGACTGCGCCGTGCCGGGTTCCGCTTCTGCCCAGTCGGTCGAATCGAGCGCCAGGGCGCCGGTCCCAACGGGACTCATCGTCACCGCGCCCCATCCGCCGCTGGTGAAAAACTCCGACAGCGTCTCGCCGAGCAGATCGGCATCGAGGTCCGTCGGGTTGTTCACGGCGGCGAACGCCTTGTACAGGCCTTCACCCGCGGCGTACCCGGCCTCCTGCAGAATCGTGATGAGCTGATCGGGAGCATGCGCGGCGAGGCTGGCATGCAGTTGGCGGACGATGCTCGGGGTCGTCATATCGGAAGCCAACTTAGGGTTTGCGGTTCGCGCGGCGCAAGAGTTCGGCTTCGTCGATTTGCTCCACGCCGAGCGCTTTCGCCTTGTCGAGCTTCGACCCGGGGTCGGCACCCACGACGAGCGCGGTCGTCTTCTTGGACAGGCTGTCGGATACATGGCCGCCGGCGCCTTCGATCAGGTCGCGGGCCTGTTGCCGCGACAGCGTGGGGAGCGTCCCGGTGACGACGTAGGTCTGGTCGGCGAGCGGCCGGGGCCCTGTGGCCGTCGCCGTTTCCTTCAACGTCAGCCCGGACTTCGCCAGGTTCTTGAGCAGGTCTTTGTTGCGGGCGTCCTTGAAGAACCCGACCACGGCTTCGCCAATAGCTGGTCCGATGCCGCGCACCGCTCCGACTTCCTCGGCCGCAGCCTTCGCGAGGGCATCCATGGTGCCAAAATGCCGCGCCAGGAGCTTCGCTCCTTGCTGCCCGACATGACGAATGCCGAGCGCAAAGAGCAGGGCGGAGAGCGGCTGCTGCTTGGACTCGGCGATCGCGTCCACGAGCTGCTGGGCCGATCTCTCGGCGAATCCCTCCAGCGTGAGCAGCTTCCCCGGCGTCAGCTCGTAGAGATCCGCCACATCGTCGATCAGTTTGGCATCCAGCAGCGCGCGCACGCGCTCGTAGCCGAGCCCGCGGATATCCATGGCGCTGCGGCCGGCGAAGTGCACGATCGATTCGAGGATGCGCGAGGGGCACGAGATGTTGGGACAGTACGACATGACCTCGTCGGGGGGATGCTCCACCGGCGAGCCGCAGGTCGGGCAGCGCTCCGGCATCTTGTACGGCTTCGTGGATCCGGTCCGCTTCTCTTTCACCGGACCGAGGATTTGCGGAATGACCTCGCCGGCGCGCGTCACCTCGACCCAATCGCCCTCCCGGATGTCCTTGGCGGCGATCAGCTCGGCATTGTGGAGCGTCGCGTTGGAGACGGTGACGCCGCCGATTTCCACGGGCTCGAGCACGGCATACGGGTTGAGGGCGCCGGTGCGGCCAACGTTGATGCGGATCTCGAGCAGCTTGGTGATCTGCACCTCGGGCGCGAACTTTCGAGCCACGGCCCAACGCGGTTCGCGATTGCCGATCGTGCCCAGCTCGGCGTAGAGCGCGCGATTGTCGACCTTGACGGCGACACCGTCGGCCCCGTAGTCGAGCGTCGGCAGCAGTGACTCGAGCTTGGCAATCGCTTTGTGGGCTGCGTCGAGATCGTCGACCCGCTCGTGGTGGGACTCGACCGGCAGTCCCCACTCCAGCAGCTTCTCGAGCAGCTCATGCTGCGAATCGATCCCGAGCTTCAGCCCGGGCGCCTCGACCTGGAAAGTGAACACCCGCAGCCCGCGGGCGCGCGTCTTTTTGGGATCGAGCTGTCGCAGCGCGCCGGCCGCGGCGTTGCGCGGATTGGCGTACGGCGGCTCGCCCGCTTTCTCGCGCTGTTTATTGGTCTCCGCAAACTGGCTCTTCGGCAGGTAGACCTCGCCGCGCACTTCCATTTTTTTGGGCCAGCCCTTGCCCCGCAGCCGCAGCGGCAAATCGAGCACCGTCCGTAGATTCGGCGTGACGTCCTCGCCCTCGACGCCGTTCCCGCGCGTGACACCGGTGACCAGCACGCCGTCTTCGTAGGTCAGGCTCACGGCGGCGCCGTCGATCTTTACTTCGAGCGTGTAGCCCGCCGTTTTCACCTCCGCCACGAGCCGGGCGTTGCGCTCCTCCCATTCGCCCAGCTCCGCCTCGGTGAACGCGTTGGCCAGCGAGAGCATGGGGACGAGGTGGCGGTGTTTGCGGAAGCCGCTCGCGGGCTCGCCGCCGACTCGCAGGGTAGGGGAGTCAGGAGTCTGGAGTCCGGGATTCTTCGCTTCGAGGTCCTGGAGCTCGCGGAACAGCTTGTCGTACTCCGCGTCCGACATCTGCGGTTTGTCGAGGACGTAGTATGCGTGATTCGCCTTCTCGAGAATCCGCCGCAGCTCGGCGGCCCGGGCCGCCGGCTTCACCGCCCTTTGGCTTCTTCCTGGATGACGGCCATCGCGACGGCGACGAGACGGTCGAGCTCGTCCGCGCTGGCCTTGGGCAGGAGGCCTTCACCCCACGCGCCCTCGCGCCCGCCGAACGCATCGAGCAGGCGCCGGAAGAAGGAGAGCAACGCAACGCGCTCCAGCTCCATGTGCCGGAGGAGATCGCCCGTCTCGTGCTGGCGCTGGGCCAGGCGCTCGTAGCGGTGGGCGTTGCGCAGGCTCTGCGCGGTGAGGGAGGCAACGACCTGCACGAAGCGGACGTCCGCGTCGGAGAAGGTCGGGCCGTCGCGGTAGGTGCGGAGAAAAATCGCGCCGATCGCCACCGATCTCCAGGTGATCGGCACGACCGTGATCGATTTCACGCGGCGATTGATCAGCTCGCCCTTCACGTGTCGCAGGGAGGGATCGTTGGCGGCGTCGGGGATGAAGACGGTCTCGCCGCTTTGCATCGCGCGCTTGAGCTCGGGGTAGCGATCGAGATCGACGACGTAATTACGGATCGTGGGATCTTCGTACGACGCTACGAGACGGACCTGCGTGCCGCCCTTTTCACCCAGGAAAATGGAGCAGCGGTCGAGCCCGAACGATTCGCCCAGCTTGCGGGCGATCGACTGCAGAATGTCAATAAAATGTAAGGAACTGGAGGCTTCCTTCAGGATCTCGATGACGGCGAGCAGGTGCTTGCGCTCATGCTCGAGCTCGGCGATCCGCGCGGCAAGCCGTTCCGCTTCCGCGTGTGTCAGGGCCGAGTTGATGGTCATGGATGCAATAGTTTCGCTCGGGAACTCGGGAGGAGTCAAGCAGGTGTAAATTACGCCTCATGCGCACACTCACATCGATCGCTCTCGTCGCTCTCGCGGCTCCGCTCTCGTGCCTGGCCGCGCAGTCGTCAGGTCCCACAGCGCCCATCGGGACGTACACCGTGGTGCCCGAGCTGCCCGGCATGGGACGGCCCGTGGACGTCGCGGCCACCGCGGCCCGGCGTCACGCGCTGCTGCTGCGCATCGGACGCGGCGCGGTGCTCATTCCCGCCGGCCACGAGCGAAACATCGAGCAGGACTACGTGCAGGACAACGATTTTCGCCAGGACAACTCGTTCTACTACTTCACCGAGCTCGAGACCCAGGACGCGTGGCTGCTGATGACCGCGCGCGGGCCCGATTCACTCGAAACCGTCTTGTTCCTCCCGCCGCGGACGCCGTCACAGGAACGGTGGACGGGCCTGCGGCTCGGACCGGACAGTGTGGCCGTCCGTCTGTCCGGCATCGCCACCGTGCTCCCCATCGATTCGCTCGCCGCACGGCTGCGGTCTGCGGCTGCGACGGGGCCGCTCTACACGTCAATCCGCCCGAACACGCGTGACCAGCAGGCGGTCGCCGCGGTCGTGTCCGACACCCGCGACCTCCTGCCGATCGTCGACTCGATGCGGGTCGTCAAGGACGTCGACGAGGTCGCCCGGCTGCGGCGCGCGGTCGACGTCAGTGTGGCCGGGCACATCGCGGCGATGCGGGCCGCGCGGCCCGGGATGTACGAATACGAGCTGGAAGCCGCGCTCGAGGCCGGCTTCCGCCGCAACGGCGCCGACCGGCTGGGCTATCCGTCGATCGTCGGGAGCGGCCCCAACACCACCACGCTGCATTACGACGTGAACCGGCGCCGCACCGAACCCGGTGATCTGGTCGTGATCGACGCCGCCGCCGAGTGGGGTCAGTACACGGCCGACGTCACGCGCACTTTCCCGGTGAACGGGAAGTTCACGCCCCGTCAAAAGGCGATCTACGACCTGGTGCTCGGAGCACAGCAGGCCGCGTTCGATTCCGTGCGTTCGGGGATCACGCTGCGGCAGCTCGACGGGATCGCGCGCCGGTACATGCGAGAGCACTCGGGGACGTTGTGCGGCGAGCGGACCTGCGATGATCGCGAATTCTTCAACCATGGGCTCGGCCACCCCATCGGGATGGACGTGCACGACGTCGGCATCAGCCGGCCGCTCGAGCCCGGCATGGTGATCACACTCGAGCCGGGGATCTACCTCCAGGCGGAAAAGTTGGGCGTGCGGATCGAGGACGACGTGCTCGTCACCGCCAAGGGCGGGGAATGGCTGTCGGCGGGGGCGCCGCGCACGACCGATGCCATCGAACGGGTCATGGCAGGGCGGGACCGGTAGAGGCGCAGCATGCTGCGCCAGACGTCTCTTGCAGCTTTACTTCTGACATTCATCCTCGCCGCACAGCCACTGCGAGCTCAAGCGCTCGCGGGCGTCGTATTAGACAGCATTTCTCAAATGCCAGTCATTGGTGCCCGCCTGATCCTTCTAGATTCGACGGGCACCGCCTTAGCGGTGACCGTTACCAGCGCCGATGGCAAGTTCTCTTTCAACCTTCCACGCGTCGGCCAGTATCGGCTTCTCGTCACAAGGATCGGCTATCCCCCGCTTACCACCCAACGCTTCATTGTCGACTCGGCGTTCACCGCACGAGCCTCACTGAGGTTACCCTCGACTCCGCTAACGTTGGATACTGTCACAGTGGTCGCGAGCGGAGTCGAGAAACGATTGCAGTACTTGGCAGATGCGGGGTTCTATCGTCGACAACACAACGGGTTCGGTCATTACCTAACGCGCGCTGATATAGACAAACGCGATCCACTGATCATGAGTGATTTGCTTCATGACATGCCCGGTGTGCGCGTCACCTGCACAGGAGCGCGCCACTGTGACGTCACCATGCGAGCGGCAACCACTATGTTCATGCGCGGCAAATGCCAGCCCAGCGTCGTTCTCGATGGTGTGCTCCTACGGGCTGGCGGCGTTGGGAGTCGAGGAGATCTCACGCTCGACGACCTCATCGATCCCTTCAACGTCGAGGCGGTCGAAGTGTACCCAGGACCGGAGGGCGTCCCGGTCCAGTATTCGGGGTACTTGAGTCCTTGTGGCGCAATCATCGTCTGGTCGAGACGATGACGCGTTAGGTCTCGTCCTTCTCCTTCTCGATGTCTTTGAAGAGCGCCGCTGCGTCTTCCTTGTACTGCGGATCGAGCACGTCGACCGGCGGCAGCGCCGCGATCGCCTGCAGCTGCACCCGCGCCAGCGAATACTTGCCCAGATCGACGTAGACCTCAGCCAGCTCCAGGCGGTGGTAGATGTGATCGGGCGCGAGCCGAACCGCGGTTTGCAGGTGCATGACCGCGTCGTCCCAGTTCGCCTTGTCCATGAAGCCGCCGCCGAACAACGCCTTGGCGAAGAAGCGCTGAAAGCCGGAGAGCCGCTTCACTTCGGCGTTCCAGGCGCCCAGTACGTGATGCGCGTTGTCGTAGTTCGAGTCGATCGCGACGGCGCGTGAGGCCTCGTCGTAGATGATCTTCGCGAACCGCACCCGCTCTTTGCTCCCCTTGGTGCGCGACAGCCGGCCGAGTACCATTGCGAGCGCGTAGTGTCCATCGGGCCGCGTCGAGTCGGCGCGAATCGCGCGCTCGGCGTAGCCGCGGCCCACCGAATAGAGGCTATCCCGGCGCCGCTTGAGGGAATCGGCATTGCCCTGTATTTGTTTGGCGACGTCGGCGATCGCCCGCGCCGCCTTCCAGTTCGCCTCATACGACAGCGAATCGATGGCGAGGGCCGCCTGGTAGTGACGCAGCTGGACGTCGGGGTGCATCTGGCCGGCACTGTCGCCGAGCGCGACGTGATTGACGGGATTTTGCGCGACCAACAGCGCGAGAACGATGGAGAGCATGCGACAATGATCGTCCCCCCCTTGATCGAGCGCAAGCGCGACGGCGGGAGTCTCAGCCCCGAAGAGTGGTCGGCACTCGTCGCGGAATACACGGCGGGGCGGATTCCCGAGTATCAGGTTGCCGCGCTGCTGATGGCGGTGTTCAACCGCGGCCTCGAGCGAGCGGAGCTCGCCGCGCTCACCGACGCGATGCTCGCGTCGGGCGACCGCCTGACGTTCGACGGCTGGGCCACGCCGCGCATCGACAAGCACTCGACCGGTGGTGTCGGCGACAAGGTGTCGCTCGTGCTCGCCCCGCTCGTGGCCGCCTGCGGCCTCGCGGTGCCGATGATGTCTGGGCGGGGCCTGGGACACACCGGCGGCACGCTCGACAAACTCGAAGCGATTCCCGGATTTCGCACCAACCTGTCGCTCGCCGAAGCGAAGGCGCAGGTGCAGAAAATCGGCTGCGCGCTGATCGGGCAGACCGCCGAGATCGCGCCGGCCGATCGCAAGCTGTATGCGCTGCGCGACGTCACGGCCACCGTCGAGTCGATTCCGCTGATCGCCGCGAGCATCATGTCCAAGAAGCTGGCCGAAGGGTTGAACGGCCTGGTGCTCGACGTGAAGAACGGCAGCGGCGCCTTCCTGCCGGAAGTCGCGCGTGGCCTCGAGCTGGCGAAGACGATGATCGCGCTGGGCGAGGACCGCGGCTGTCCGACCATCGCCCTCATCACCGCGATGGACCGGCCGCTGGGCCGTGCGTGCGGCAACGTGCTGGAAACCGAAGAGGCCATCCTCGCGCTGCGCGGGGAAGGCCCGCCCGACTTGCTCGAAGTGACCTACGCGCTGGGCGTCGAGATGCTGCTGCAGGGCGGGATCGAGAAGAACACGAAGAAGGCTCGAAAGAAACTCGAGACGGCGATCGAGTCGGGACTCGCCGCGGAGAAGTTCGAGCAGATCATCGAGGCGCAGGGCGGCAACCCCAAGACCATCGAGGATCCTTCGGTGCTACCGCAGGCCCAGGCGGTGGAGGTCTACGCCGCACCCCGCACCGGCGTCGTGCAGCGTGTCGAGCCGCGCACGATCGGTCGCGCCATCATCGCCCTCGGCGGCGGCCGCCGCACGGTCGAAGACACGGTCGATCCCACCGTCGGGTTCGTGATCACCGTGAAGCCGGGCGACAAAGTCCTGGAAGGGGAGCCGATCGCGTCCGTGTTCGCGAAGGACGCCGACGGCATTCGCACGGGCTTTGACGCCCTGACGCAGGCCATCGTGGTGGGCGACAAGCTGACGCAGAAACCGTTAAAGCTGGTGTCGCACCGCGTGACGCGAGCGGGGGTCGAGGAGCTCGGTTAGGGGAGCGGTTTCTGGCCGGTGCCCGGCCCCCAATCACGGACGCTCTCTTCATCGGCCGCCTCCTGCACGTCCCGCTCTGCCGCCTCCAGCTCGGCGTTCTCGACGTTGCGGTCGCGAGGAGCCTTACTGGGCCAGAAGAACCACGCCAGCAGGATCAGCAGGACTGCAATGACGGCGAGGGTGCCCATCAGACATCGAGGTTCCTGACGAACTTCGCGTTTTCCTCGATGAATTTGCGGCGCGGTTCGACCTCGTCGCCCATCAGCGTCTCGAACAGCTGTGAGGCCTCGAGCGCATCTTCCATCGTCACCTTGAGCAGCGTGCGCTTGGTGGGATCCATCGTCGTATCGCGCAGCTGATCCGGATTCATCTCGCCCAGGCCCTTGTAGCGGCTCACGTTGATCGTGGCTTTGCTCTCGGTGCCGTTCGTGAGCCGTTTGATGTAGGTATCGCGCTCTTTCTCGTCGTAGGCATAGAACTCTTCTTTGCCCTTCGACACGCGGTAGAGCGGCGGCTGGGCGATGTAGATGTACCCCACGTCGATGAGCTGCTTCATCTCCTTATAGAAGAAGGTGAGCAGCAGCGTGCGAATGTGCGCGCCGTCCACGTCGGCGTCGGTCATGATGATGATCTTGTGGTAGCGCGCTTCGTCCACCTTGAAGTCGTCGCCCACGCCCGTGCCGATCGCCGTGATCATGGTGCGGATTTCTTCGTTGGACAGGATCTTGTCGATGCGCGCCTTCTGCACGTTCAGGATCTTGCCGCGCAGCGGCAAAATCGCCTGGTAGCTGCGGTCCCGGCCCATTTTGGCCGACCCGCCTGCCGAGTCGCCCTCGACGAGATAGATCTCGCAGAGCTTGGGATCGGTGAGCGAGCAGTCGGCGAGCTTGCCGGGAAGGAGACCGGCGTCGAGCCCGCTCTTTTTGCGCACCAGTTCGCGCGCCTTGCGGGCGGCCTCGCGGGCCCGCGCCGCGCTCACCGCCTTCGCGATGATCGAGCGGGCGACGCTGGGATTCTTGTCGAAAAACGCGCCCAGCGCGTCGTTGACGACGGTCTTGACGATGCCTTCGACTTCCGAGTTGCCCAGCTTGGTCTTGGTCTGACCCTCGAACTGCGGATTTTTCACTTTGACGCTGAGGACGCAGTTGAGTCCCTCGCGCACATCGTCGCCCGAGAGCGTGAACTCTTCCTTCTTCAGCGCGCCGTCCTGCTTGGCCCACTCGTTGATCGTGCGGGTCAGCGCCGACTTGAACCCGGTGAGATGCGTGCCGCCTTCGTGCGTATTGATGTTGTTCACGAAGGTGAACGTGTTCTCGCTGTACTGATCGTCGTACTGGACCGCGCCCTCGACTTCGACGTCTTCGCGCGTCGCTTCGAACGTGATCGCTTTGGGATGCAAGGCACGCCGGTTGCCGACGATCCACTTTACGAATTCCGACAGCCCGCCCTTGTAGTAGAAGGTCTCTTCCTTCGTGCTGCCCTTGCGCTCGTCCTTGAGCACGATGGTCAGCGCCTTGTTCAGGAAGGCGAGCTCGCGCAGCCGGTTGGCGATGGTCGCGTAGTCGAAGCGCGTCTCGGTGAAGATGCTCGTGTCGGGCTTGAACCACACCGTCGTGCCCGTGCCTTTGGCCTTACCGACGACTTCGAGCTTTTTCTTGGTGTCCCCCCGCTCGAACGACATGTGATGCCGTTTGCCGTCGCGGTCCACCCACACCTCGAGCTTCTCGGACAGGGCGTTCACCACCGAGACTCCGACGCCGTGCAAACCGCCCGACACCTTGTAGCTGCTCTTGTCGAACTTGCCGCCGGCATGCAGCACGGTGAGCGCCACTTCGACCCCGGGCTTCTTCTCGGTCTTGTGAATGTCGACGGGAATGCCGCGCCCGTTGTCCACGACGGTGACGGCATTGTCGGCATGAATCGTGACGGAGATCTCGGTGCAGTAACCGGCGAGCGCCTCGTCCACCGAGTTGTCCACCACTTCGTAGACGAGATGGTGCAGACCACGGGCGGAGACCGAGCCGATATACATCGCGGGACGCCGCCGTACCGCTTCCAGACCCTTGAGGACCTGGATGGAGTCGGCCTGATAACCGCCGTTGCCCTTTTCCTTATTCGGAGCGGCGGGTTTCTTCTTTGGCATCAGGTTCCTAGCGTGAAAGAAGCCAACGTATTGTCGTAATGCGCCCGGCACCGCGTCCCGCGTTTACGCGGGCCATGATGTCGGGGGTCATGAGCTGCAGCTCGTTCATCCACGAGCTGGTCGCCACGCGCACGAATAGCACCCCGTCGGGCGTGATGCTCTCAGGCGTGGCCACGGCCGCGATCTGAGGGCCCACCAGCTTCGGCCAATCGGGAATCATCTGCGCCTGACCCACCCGGCGCGCCAAACCGGCCCGTTTCAGGTAGCCTTCGAGCGCCTCGGCGACTGCAACAGGACGGCTTTTTTGGGGGCGTTTGGGACGGTCAGTCACAGCCTTAAAAATACACGGAAGTCATTGTCCTGTCAACAGTTAAAGGCTGTGGCGGAAGTCACGGTACAGCCACGACGTAGGTGTCCCGCTGGGCCTCAAAACCCGCTGCATCGCGTGCCCTGAGCGACATCGGAATCTGTGTGCCCGGCTGAGTACCGGACGGGATGATCAGCCGGTAACGCGTGCTGATGACCTGGCTGAGGCCCCCGTCGTCGGCCCATTCGAGCGATCCCGCTGCTACCCACACCGAATCGATGCCGTCGGCGTCCTGGGCGCGAACCGTTCCGGCAATTGTGTCGACACGGCTCGAAGTGACGGTGGTATCGTCGATCGTGAACGAGAGCTGTGGAGGGCCGGGACGCTCCCGCTCACCGAGACACGCGGTGGCGAACAGCAGGGCTAGCGCCCCTGGAATTTTGCCGAGCGCTTTTCGAGAAATGCGGTCAGTCCCTCTTTCGTGTCCTGCGTGGCGGCCAGAAGTCCGAAATGATTCGCCTCGAGCAGCAGCCCTTCGTCGAGTGTCATCTCGAGGCCTTGATCGACAGCTTCCATGGCGAGACGCACGGCCAGCGGGCCCATCGCGAGGATACCCCGCATCATCTTCTCGGATTCAGCGAGCAGATCGGCGGCCGGCACCACCTTGTTGACGAGCCCGATCCGGTAGGCTTCCTGGGCGTCGATCATTTCCCCGGTAAGAATCAGTTGTAGTGCCACGCCTTTGCCCACCAGCCGAGGGAGGCGTTGCGTGCCGCCGTAGCCGGGCGCGATTCCGAGTTTCACCTCGGGCTGTCCGAACTTCGCGTTCTCGCTGGCGATGCGGATGTGGCACGCCATCGCGAGCTCGCACCCGCCGCCGAGTGCGAATCCGTTGATCGCGGCGATGACCGGCTTGCCGCAGGTCTCGAGTCGCCGCAGCACGCCCTGCCCGCGCTGTGCGCGCGCCTTGCCGTCGAAGGGCCCCTGCCGCGCGAGATCGCCGATGTCAGCCCCCGCGACAAACGATTTCGGCCCCGCACCCGTGAGAATCGCGCCCTTGATGTCGCCCTCGGTCGCGATGCGCTCGGCGGCGTCCGCGAGGTCGAGCATCACCTGATCGTTCAAGGCGTTGAGCTTGTCGGGACGATTGATCGTGACGAATGCGATACCGTCCCGAATCTCGAAAAGGAGGGTTTGGTAGTTCATGGAGAGAATGGTATGGCCTAGCGTCGTTTTATCCTAGCGTCGCCCCACCCTAGCGTCGCATTATCAAGTACCTCCATGCCCATCCAAGCCATCAGTTGGTCGCCCAGCGGCGCCGTTCGCATCATCGATCAACGGGCGCTCCCCGAAGCAGAAATCACCCGGGATCTCGAGAGCGCCGAGTCGGTCGGGGAGGCGATCCGGCAGCTGCAGGTGCGCGGTGCGCCGCTGATCGGTATCGCCGCCGCGATGGGCCTCGTGGCCGGCACGCGCGACATCCGGACCGCCCCTCGAAGCGCGTTCCTCGCGCGTGTCGCGCAGCTCTCCGATCTGCTCGCCGACGCTCGGCCGACGGCGATCAATCTGCGGTGGGCGCTTCATCGGATGGCGGGTGTGGCGCAATCGACGCACGGTAATGGTGCCGTGGTGTGGGAGCGACTGCATGCGGAGGCGACCGCCATCTGGGAAGAAGATCGCGCAATGTGCCGCCGCATCGGTGAGCACGGTCTCGCGATTCTCCCCGATGGGGCAAATGTCCTGACGCACTGCAATACCGGCGCTCTGGCGACCGGGGGGATCGGGACGGCTCTTGCCCCGATTTATCTGGCGCACGAGCAGGGCCGCAAGGTGCATGTCTACGTAGACGAGACACGGCCTCTCCTCCAGGGCTCGCGGATTTCGCGAACAAGATCGGCACCTATGGCCTGGCGGTGGTTGCACGCCACCATGGCGTGCCGTTCTATTGCGCCGCGCCTTGGTCGACGGTCGACGTGACGCTGGCGGATGGCGATCTGATCCCCATCGAGCAGCGGTCGCCCGCCGAGGTCACGACGATCGCGGGTCGGCCCATGGCCCCCGACGGCGCGGTCGCCCTGAATCCTGCGTTCGATGTCACGCCCGCGCGGTACGTGACGGGATTCATCACCGATCGCGGTGTGGTGCAGCCCCCGTTTGCGACTGGTGTTACGAATCCTTGAGCTTGGCGCGCCTGGTCACCCAGATATCGAAGTTCGCCGACCGAACGACCCACTATGGACAGCGACCGTACGACGGCTTGCGTTGACTCAACCAGCGGGCTTGCAGGGACTCTGGCAGCGTGGCGACTTGCGTCACACTGTCCCGGCCCATCCAGATGATTTGGTCACCACACATGATTCCGGTGACGAAGAACGTCGGCTGTTGAAAAAAGTAGACAGCATCCTGCGTCCAGACCGAATCGCCACCCAACTGGAGGCGAGTTCGGCCCGGGGGCAGCGGCGGGAGCTTGAAGTAGCATGACGCGCCTTTCAGGTGACTGTGCAGCATCCCCACCGAACCGGGAGACGACTCAAAACACGTGCGCCACCAGGTGACAGTCGTGGGCGTCAGATCCGTTGGATCGACATCCGCGGGGTCTGCCCGCGTGACGATGAGCGTGTCACCGCGGCGCTCGCCGAAGAGACACACCCCGAACTCGTCGCTGTAGTGGTAGTACTGCAACGCAAGAAACCGCAGGACGCGCGGTGCGAAGACGACGACCTGCCCCGGAACGTCTTTCCCGTCCTGCGCCATCCCGTGCCGAGGCACGAGCAGCAGCAGGAGCCCGAACCATCGAAGAATCCTTCCCCCCGGTCATTGCACGAAGCGATTTGAGCGAGCGGTGCCGCAGCCAGAGTGGCCGGCTGTGCGTGCGGGGCTAACTTAAGTGCGGTCGGTGAACACCCGGTTTACAGCGGGTTAAACGAGCAACCATGCTGCACCTCAAGACGTTCGGCGGGCTATCCGTCGAGACCGATAGTGTGCTCGTGGCCGGCGCGGCCCGGCAACGCAAGCGCCTGGCCCTCCTCGCGCTGCTCGCCGCAGCGGGCGGCCGCGGGACGAGTCGCGATAAGCTCATCGCCTACCTCTGGCCTGACAGCGACGCCGAGCATGGTCGTAACCTCCTAAAGCAGGCATGCTTTGCGCTACGACGCGATCTGCGCGCTTCCAATCTGTTTTTGGGGACGCTCGAGCTGCGGCTGAATTCCGAGATCGTCGACACCGACATCCAGCGTTTCGAGGAGACGCTCGCACGGGGCGACCGGGCGCAGGCCGTAGCGTGCTATACGGGACCATTCCTCGACGGCTTCTACCTTGGCGAGGCCGGCGACTTCGAGGCGTGGGTCGAGACCGAACGCGCGCAGTGGACCAAACGCGTCTGCGAGGTGGTTGAGGCACTCGCCACGGACGCGGGGGCTGCCGGCGACCTGCGCGGTAGCGTGCGATGGTGGCGCCGCCTCACCGAGCTCGATCCACTCAGCTCCCATGCCGCATACGGCTTGATGCACGCGCTCGTCGCGATGGGCGACGCGGCGGCCGCGCTGGCGTTCAGTCGAGTGCATGAGCAGGTGGTTCGCGACGCGTTGGGCGCGGCTCCGGACGCCGCCGTCACCGAGTTTGTCGCGCGCCTCCGCGCGGCAGGCGCGCCGCGATCCGCTCCGCCGTCGATCGGTGCCGGGTCATCCGTCGCGCCCACGCCGGCGCGCCTTCCTCGAAAGCCTCGATCTGCTTCCCTCCGAAAGAGGCTCGCGCTCGCCGGGGCGGTGACGGTGGTTGTGGTCAGCATCGTCCTCGCCAGTTCGCGGAGAACCGCGACTCTCGATCCCGAGCTGCTCGCTGTGGCCCCATTCGACGTGCTCGACTCGAACCTGGAGGCCTCACGGGGACGTCTGGTCGATGGGTTGTCGCGCAACCTCGATGGCCTCGGTCCCTATCGCACCGTGTCACACACTCTCCTCGCGCGCCGGTGGGACGGACGCTCCGATCGCCTCTCGGCAGCCGGCCTCGGACGCCGCTTCGGCGCGGGCGTCGTGCTGTTCGGTCAACTCTCACAAGTGCCGCCGGATTCCGTGCGCCTCCGGCTCGCGGCACTGGACATCCGTCGGGACCAGATTCTGGCCGAGATCGATCGCACGGCAGCCGCCGACCCGGATCGCCTGGCCGATTCTCTCACATTGGACGTGATTCGCGCGCTCGGCCCCGCGGCCGTGGGCGTCCCGCTGCGAGTGCTCTCGGCGCGCACGCGTTCGCTGCCGGCGCTCAAGGCGTTCATCCAAGGCGAGCGGCATTTTCGCCGCTACGCCCTCGACTCGGCGATCGCCAGTTACGACCGTGCCGTTGCGCTGGATACCACGTTCGCCGCTGCACTCCGCGCTGCGGCGAGGGCCCGGGGGTGGAATCTCCAACCAGCCGAGCCGTACGCGACACGCGCCGTTCGGTTCAACCAGGGTGTCAGTACCCTCGATAGTCTGTTGATCGCCGCCTCAGCGGGGGGGGGACTGGCTGCCCCGGGAGACTTTTACGCTTTCGCGGCGCGACGCATGGCCGTGCTGCAGGAGGCCGTGCAACGGCATTCCGAGGACCCCGAACCCTGGTTCGAGCTCGGTGACCACCGCTTTCACAACGGCTTCGCCGTGTGGTGGAATACCTGGAACGACGCGCGAGCGGCGTTCGACCGCGCAATCGCGCTGGATTCGGCCTTCGCACCCGCCTACATCCATGCGATCGAAATCGCGCTGAACGACAACGACCTGGAACTTGCCCTCCGGTATGTCCGGGGTTATCTGGCGATTCCCTTCGTGAACCAGGACGGCGGGGGCATGCGGCTGTTGGGTCTGTTGCTCGCCCCGGAACGTCGGGGGCGCGGGGCCTTCGAGCGCGAACTCGGGAAGGCCGACTTCACCACGCTGCGCCGGCTGACATTCGCCGTCCGGACGTGGCCGGACTCGTCGGAGACGCAGATCCGCGTGGCGCGCCGCCTACTCGCCGCCGCCGAGGCCATGAGTCCCGGTGGCTCCCCGGCCGGCGAGTACAACCTTCGACAATACCGGTCGCTCTTGGCGCAGGCCCTCATCTTCCGCGGCCATCTGCGCGAAGCCCGCGAGGTCGTGGGCAGCCGGTTCATGATGTCCGCGTTCATGGAGCTCGCTCATCTCGGTGCTCTCCCTCCGACGGCGGTGGAAGAGGCGGTGGCACGGTGGTGGCGGTTCCCCTATCACCCCGATTACCAGGGCGACCACGTTCTATTCCCCTGGCTCACCGAGGCGCCGTGCTATCGCACGATGGACGTCGCGTGGTGGTGGGCCGCTCGCCGCGACACGACCCGGCTGCGGCGCCTGGTGCAGCGAGAAGACTCGATTGCCCGCACCGTCACCTCTCCATCTGTCGCACCGTGGTCGCGTCCCGTGCCGCGCTTTGCCCGCGCGGCGCTCGCCATGGCTCGGGGAGACACCGCTGGCGCCGCGCTGATGTCCTTGTGGCTGCCCCCCGACTCCATCTGCGACTCTCGGCCGCATGTCGAGGCGCTGTTCCAAGTGCTGGTCGCCGTCGGGCGCGAGCAGGAGGCGACGACTGTATTCGATTGGCGGCACGACCGATGGGTGCCGTGGGTGCTGGCGCGAGCGCGGCTCGCGGAGCGCCTCGGGGATCGAGCGACCGCCATCCATTATTATCAGTTTGTTCGTCAGGCGTGGCTCCACGCCGACCCCGAGCTACAACCCATCGTCGCCGAGGCGCTGACCGCAATTCAGCGTCTGGGCGGAGGTCCATAATGACGGCTGTCCTCGCGCTTGATCAGGGAACCACCGGCTCAACCGCGCTCGTCCTGAGCGACGCAGGCCGCGTGCTTGGCCGTGGCTATCGCGAGTTCACGCAGCACTTCCCATCGCCCGGAGAGGTCGAGCACGACGCCGAGGAGATCCTGCGCGTCACTGTCGAGGCGGCGCGGGAAGCGATCCGCCAGGCCGGCGTAACACCCGACGCCATTGGGATCACGAACCAGCGCGAGACGGTGTGCGCCTGGGAGCGCGAGAGCGGCCGCCCCGTCCATCGCGCGATCGTCTGGCAGGATCGCCGCACCGCCGCACGCTGCGCGCAGCTCGAAAAGCAAAAGAAAGGTGCGCTCGTCCGCTCGCGCACCGGTCTGGTGCTCGATCCCTATTTCTCCGCGACCAAGATCGAGTGGCTGCTCGAGCACGTGAAAGGGTTGCCGCGACGCGCGGCAAACGGGGATGTGGTCTTCGGCACAATCGACACGTGGCTGATCTACCGGCTTACGAGCGGTCGGACATTCGCGACCGATCATACCAACGCGTCTCGCACCATGCTGTACGACATCGGCAAGCGTGCATGGGACAAAGACCTCCTGAAACTGTTCGGGGTGCCGCGCGACGCCCTGCCCGAAGTACGCAATTCGAGCGGCGACTTCGGAACGGCAGCGGCCGAGCATTTCGGGACCGAGCTGCCGATCAGCGGCGTCGCGGGAGATCAGCAGGCCGCGCTGTTCGGTCAGGGCTGCTGGCAACCCGGAAAGGCGAAGAACACCTATGGCACGGGCGCGTTCCTGCTGCTCAACACGGGGAAGCGCCGCGCCAACTCCAAGCGCGGTCTGCTCACGACGCTTGCCTGTGATCCGCGCGGCGAGCCGGTGTTCGCGCTCGAGGGCAGCGTCTTCATCGCCGGCGCGGCGATGCAGTGGCTGCGCGACGGACTGGGCATCATCGCCAAAGCCGCCGAGTCGGAGCCCATGGCGCGGAGCGTCGACGATACCGGCGGCGTCTACTTCGTGCCCGCGTTCGTCGGTCTGGGCGCTCCTCACTGGGAGCCCAATGCGCGCGGTACGATCGTCGGACTCACGCGCGGCAGCGGCCGCGCGCACCTCGTCCGCGCCGCGCTCGAGGCGATGGCGTTCAGCACGAAAGACGTGCTCGACGCGATGACGGCCGACGCCAAGCTCAAACTCTCCAGCCTGCTCGTGGACGGCGGCGCTGCCGCCAACGACTGGCTCATGCAGTTCCAGGCCGACGTGTTGGGCGTGACAGTGGCGCGTCCGGATCTCGTCGAGACGACCGCGCTCGGCGCCGCGGGACTCGCCGGCCTCGGCGCCGGGCTCTGGAAGACCGCCGACGACTTTCTCGCCGGCCGTCTGTTCACGAAGTTCGCGCCAGGTACGGGGCGGCGGGCCGTCCAGGCGCGCGCCGCCGAATGGCACCGCGCCGTCCAGACGGCGTTGCACTGGGCCGGATGAGGCCAAACGACGCCACGGCGGTCGGCATCCTACCTGGAGCAGCGTGGTGGGCGTTACACCGTGCTGCGAACGGGGTGGTATAATTCAGACATGAAGGCTGGCACGAAGTTCGGTCTTGGCGCGGTCCTGATCGTCGGCTCGGTCGGGTACCTCATGGCTGCCGGGATCCGGCAGACCGGGCAGTATTTCCTCACGCCCAGCGAGTTGGCGCAGCGCGTTTCGGCCGACCCGTCGTTCTATGATCTCGGTCTGAAAGTCGGCGCGCGCGTCGTGCCCGGCACGGTGTCCAAAGAGACCGCGACCCAGACGCTGCGCTTTCACATTACGGACGGGACCGTGAACTACCCGGTCATCTTCAAAGGCCTGCCTCCCGACACCTTCACCGACTCGGTCGAGGTCGTCGTCGAAGGGCGACTCCAAAAAGACGGTGTGATCCACGCGACCAACGTGCTCGCCAAGTGCGGGTCGCGCTACGAAGCGGTTCCCAAGGCGTAAATGGCCCTGCTCGGCCATCTCTCCCTGTGGCTCGCCTTCCTGGTCGGCCTGTGGGGAGCGATCACCGGATTCGTCGGCGGCGCGCAGCAGCGCCCCGACCTGCAGCAAAGCGCGCGCAACGCGACGTTAGCGCTGTTCGGCGCGCTGCTCATCGCGGTGATCTCGCTCGAAGTCGCAATCTTCCGTCACGATTTCAGTCTCCAGTACGTCGCGTCTCGCACCAGCCGCAATCTCCCGACGTTCTATCTGTGGTCCGCGCTGTACTCGGGACAGGAGGGCAGCCTGCTCTTTTGGGCGGCGGTCCTCAGTCTGTTCGGCGCAATGACGCAGCTGCTCACGAGCCGGCGGCACCGCGCGTACTTGCCGTATGTCGCCGCGATCACCTCGCTGGTCGCCACGTTTTTCGTGAGCGTGATGCTGTTCGCCCCAGCCAATCCGTTCCAGCGGGCGGCGTTCACGCCGCTGGACGGCTCGGGCATGAACCCACAGCTGCAGAACCCCGGGATGGTCTTCCATCCCCCGATGCTGTACCTCGGCTATATCTCGATCACGATCCCGTTTGCGTTCGCGATGGCCGCGCTGCTCACGAAGAAGCTCGATGCCGACTGGCTGGTGGCGGTGCGCAAATGGACGATCGTCTCGTGGCTGTTTCTCAGCATTGGGCTGCTCATCGGCATGTGGTGGGCGTATGTGGAGCTGGGCTGGGGCGGCTACTGGGCGTGGGACCCGGTGGAAAACGCGGCGCTGTTGCCGTGGCTGGTCATGACGGCCTTCCTGCATTCCGTCATGATTCAGGAAAAACGCGGGATGCTGAAGAAATGGAACCTCGCGCTCGTCATCGGCGCCTGGTTGCTGTCGATCTTCGGGACGTTTCTCACGCGGTCCGGCGTGATCGCGAGTGTGCACTCGTTCACGCAATCGCCGGTCGGCTACTTCTTCCTCGCATTCCTGGTCGCGGCTGCGATCGCCAGCGCCGTCGTGTACATCAACCGGTTACCCCTGCTCGAGGCCGAGGCGACGCTCGAGTCGGTCGTGAGCCGCGAGGCAAGCTTCCTCTTCAACAATCTGCTCCTCATCGGTCTCGCGTTTTCGGTGCTGTGGGGCACGCTGTACCCGATCATTTCCGAATGGGTACAGGGGGTCAAGGTCACGTACGGCCCGCCGACCTTCAATTTCGTCAACATTCCGCTCGGCCTGGTCCTCCTGCTCCTGACGGGGATCGGCCCCCTCATTGCCTGGCGCCGGGCGTCGACCGCGAATCTTCGCCGGCAGTTCGCGGTGCCGGTCACCGTCGGCGTGTTCGCGCTTCTGATACTGCTCGTCGCCGGAATGCGTGACCTGGGTCCGCTGCTCGCATTCAGCTTCGGGGCGTTCGTGTTCGGGACGGTCTTTCAGGAATTCGCGCGCGGCGCGCGCGCGCGGCACCGGCAATACGGTGAGTCCACGGCGTTCGCCGTCGTCCAGTTGCTGTCGCGCAATCGACGCCGCTACGGCGGCTACATCGTGCACATCGCGATCGTGCTGCTCTTCGTCGGCTTCGCCGGCATGGCGTTCAAGACCGAAACCGAGGCAACGCTCCGTCCCGGTGAATCGACCGAGCTCAAGGGCAGCGATGGCCACGTTTACACGTTCACGCACCTGGGCATCTCGCAATACAACGCGCTCAATCGGCAGGTCACCGCGGCGCTCCTCGATGTACGCCGCGACGGCAAGGACATCGGTCGCCTCCGCACCGAGAAGCGCCAGCATGTCGATGCCTTCGGCAATAGCACGTTTGAGCCATCCACAGAAGTCGGCATCATGAGCGGGCTGCGCGTGGATCTGTACATCGTGCTCGCTGGTCTGGTGAACGGCACGGAGCAGGCGGTGTTCCGCTTCACGATCAATCCGCTGGTCTGGTGGGTGTGGTTCGGCGGCTTCGTGCTGGTGATTGGGGGCCTGATTGTGCTGTGGCCCGGAGGCACCGCGGTAGCGGTGAGAGGATCGAAGGCCTCATCGGTCCAAGCGGGATATGCCGTGAAACTGGAGCCTGAGCGCCTGAGCGATGACGGACGGTCGGACGGTCGGACGGTCGGACGGTACTCGCCGCGAATTCCTGATCGCGGTGGGCGCAGCGTTCGTATCATTCCGTCAGACCGTCCAACGGTCCGACAGTCAGACCGTGGGTCGAGTTTATGATCCGCAGCGAGCTGGTCGCCCGAAAGAGCCCATCACCGCGCTCGACACCGACGCCGGCATACAGGCGATCGAAAAAAAGCTCCGCTGCAGCTGCGGTTGCGGCCTCGACATTTACACCTGTCGGACGACCGACT
>WNGB01006967.1_pt1 | contig 31252 bp, 32 predicted proteins | sample 5400681 | NCBI WGS metagenome assembly WNGB01 (sample SAMN13153367, study PRJNA577476) | soil metagenome | isolation source: 115 cm soil or saprolite under grassland replicate 2 | place: USA:California | collected 2016-06-15
CCGATCGGGGGCCAGACCCAGGCCGGCCGCGATCCGCCGGGCCTCGGACTCGGCCGCGTACCCGCCGGCGTGCCGGAAGTCCTCCTCGCTCTTGGAAAACTTCGCGATGGCCTGTTCGGTGGGCCGCTCCTCCATCGCCACCCGCAGCTTCTCGAGCCGGACCGTGGCGTCGGCCAGCCCCCGGGCCTCCAGGATGTGGCTCAGCGCGGAGTGCCCGGCCCGGTCCCGGGCCAGCGGCTCCTGCGGCAGGTACCCGAGCGCCCCGGTTCGGTGGATGAACCCCCCCGCAGCCGGCGCCTCGCTCTCGCCGGCCAGCGTGCGCAGCAGCGAGGTCTTCCCCGCACCGTTTCGCCCGACCAACCCCACCTTGTCCCCCGCGCGCAGCGTGAACGACGCCCCCTCCACGACGAGGGCGCCCCCCACCTCCACGGCGAGATCCCGAACCTGCAACATGGCCGGGTCAAGTATGGCCGCTCAGAGAGACCGCGACCGGGGTCTCGGTTCACACGTCTTGCGGGCGACCGATCTCGATCACTGACCCCAGGAAGATTCCCCGGGGCCCCATCACTGAGGAGACACGGTCGATCCGCCGCTCCCTGGAGTCCTCGGGTCGTCTTGGGGCAGGGCGCGCCAGGGTGCACCGACAGCATCCGGAACGGCCGGGCGGCCAGCCTGGCCCAGGGTCCCTGACGGAGAGATGACTGGAGAGGCGACGCAGGCGCGCTCGCGCTGGCACTGGCCCTCTGCTGCTGGCCCTCGAGCCCTGACGTGTGGGGCGACGCCGTGCACGCCTCGGCGGCGAGTGCGGCCAGCAGGGCGACGACAGCCGTTCTCCTCGTGGTCACGAACAGGGAGGCTGTCCTCGCCCCCAAAGAGGTCCATCGGCACAGTCGGAGTTGATCCCCGGCCGGCGATGCCGCGAGAGGAGGGGACCGGTCAGATGTTCGACAGGTCGGCGCACTTGGTGCGGATGCCCTCGGCGGCGTGGCGGAGGGCCTTCAGCTCGTCGTCGGACAGGTCGAGCTGGACGATCTCCTCGACGCCCCCGGTGCCCAGGCGCGCCGGGACGCCGACGTAGACGTCGGAGATGCCGTACTGCCCCGTGCACCACGCGCACACCGGCAGGACCTCGTTGGTGTCGCCGGCGATGGCGTTCACCATCTGGGCGATGGACGCGCTGGGCGCGTAGTAGGCGCTGCCCTTCTTCAGCAGGGCCACGATCTCGGCGCCGCCGTCGCGGGTCCGCTGGAACAGCCGCTCCAGGGTGGCGTCGTCCACCAGCTCCGTGAGGGGCCGGCCGTCCACCGTGGCATGGCGGGGCAGCGGGACCATCGAATCCCCGTGCGAGCCGAGGGTCATGGCCTCCACCTTGACCGGCGACACCCTCAGCTCCTCCGCGATGAAGTACCGCAGGCGGGCCGAGTCCAGAACCCCGGCCATCCCCATGACGCGTCCGTGGGGAAACCCGCTGACCTCGGCCGCCAGGTAGGTCATCTCGTCGAGCGGGTTGGTGACCACGATGAGGATGGCCTCCGGCGAGCCGTCCCGGACCTGCTCCACGACCCCCCGCACGATCCCGGCGTTCTTCCCCAGGAGGTCCATCCGGCTCATCCCGGGCTGGCGGCAGGCCCTCGATGATGTCGATCAGCACCACGTCGTCCGCCAGGCCCTTCTGCACCACGCGCATGGCCGTGGTGGCCCCGACGAACCCGCTCCCGACCACCGTCACCTTCATGGCGTCGCTCCTCGGTCGCGCTCCTGGGCCCGGAGGGCCCGCTGGACCTGGTCGCGTCCTTCCATCAGCGTGCGCAGGATCGGGCCCGGCACCTTCCCGCGGTCCAGGTACCGGTCCGTGGCATCCACCGTGGCCTGCTCGACGATGTTGCCGGGGTACAGGGCCCGGGCGAATCCCACGGCGATCTCCAGGGTCCGCTCCTCCCACATGGGCAGCAGCTGGTCGAAGTACGGCTCCACGTAGGGCCGGAGCACGTCTTCCTGGCCCGGCCGGTGGAACCCCCGCATCTTGGCCGCGAGCGTGGCGGCGGTGAGGGTCCGGTCCGTGGTGATCGACTCCCACGCCTCCGCCTTGGCCTCGGCCGTCGGGCGCGAGGCCAGGGCCTGCGCGGCGTACCGCCGGCCGTAGTCGGTGGGGTCACGCCCCAGCTCGGCCCCGATGACGTCGCTGTCGGCCTTCCCGGACTCCGCCAGCGACAGCACGAGGTGCCACCGGAGCTCGGTGTCCACCGCCAGGCCCTCGTACCCGACCGAGCCGTCGAGGAGGCCCCGCACCACGGCCAGATGCTCGTCGGACGCGGCCGCGGGGGCGAACACCCGGGCCCAGGCCAGCTGCAAGTCGCTCCTGGGCTCGGCCCGCTCCAGGGCCGACAGCGCCGCCGTCGCCAGCCGCTCCCGGGCCGCATCCCGGTTGGCCGGATGGCTGTAGCTCTCCACGGCCGACCCCAGCTGGCCGAGGATCCGCTGGACCACGCCAACGTCGGTCTCCGCGTCCACGTTGCGAAGGACCAGCGTGAGGAAGTCCCGGGTGGGCATCTCCGCGTCCCGGACCATGTCCCACGCCGCGCCCCAGCACAGCGCCCGGGCCAGGGGGTCGCGGACGTCGCCGAGGCGCTCCGTCACCGTGGCCAGCGAACGGGGATCCAGCCGGATCCTGGCGTACGCGAGGTCGTCGTCGTTCACCAGCACGAGGTCGGGCACCCGGTCGCCGGCCAGGTCGGGGACGTCGGAGACCGGTCCGGCGATGTCGAGCTCCACCCGGGTTCGCCGGAGCAGCTCACCGTGGCCGTCGTCGAGGTACAGCCCGACCGCCACCCGGTGCGGCCGGAGCACGGGGTGCTCCGCCGGGGCCTCCTGCGTGATGCGGAACGCCGTGAAGTGCCCGTCCTCCTCCTCGAACGACGCCCGCAGGACGTTCACGCCGGTCGTCTGGAGCCATTCCTTGGCCCACGCGTGGAGGTCGCGCCCCGAGGCCTCCTCCAGGGCGGTGAGGAAGTCCGACAGGTCGGTGTTCCCGTACTGGTGGCGGCGGAAGTACCCCGCCTGCCCCTGCAGGAACTCGTCCTCCCCCACCCACGCCACCAGCTGGCGGAGCACCGAGGCCCCCTTCGCGTACGTGATGCCGTCGAAGTTCGTGTGGATGGACTCGGTGTCCGGCATGTCGGCCACGATGGGATGCGTGGACGGGAGCTGGTCCTGGTAGTAAGCCCACGTCTTCTCGCTGTTGGCGAACGTCGTCCACGCGCTCCGGAACCGCGTGGCCTGCGCCATGCACAGCACCGACATGAACGTGGCGAACGACTCGTTCAGCCACAGGTCGTCCCACCACCGCATGGTCACGAGGTCGCCGAACCACATGTGGGCCATCTCGTGCAGGATCGTCTCGGCCCGCCGCTCGCGCGACGCGTCGGTCACCTTCGAGCGGAACAGGTACGCCTCGTTGAACGTCACGCAGCCCGCGTTCTCCATGGCCCCGGAGTTGAACTCCGGCACGAACACCTGGTCGTACTTGCCGAACGGGTAGGGATAGCGGAACGCCCGGGCGAAGAAGTCGAAGCCCTGCTTCGTGACCTCGAACAGCTCGTCGACGTCCGGCTCGAGGTACCGGGCCAGCGACTGCCGGCACAGCAGGCCGAGGTCGATGTCGCCGTCGCGGTCCGACACCACGTGCCAGGGACCGGCCACGATCGCCGTGATGTACGAGGACATCAGCGGGGTCGCCGCGAACGTCCACCGCCGGCGGCCCCCCGGCTCGCCCTCGGGCTCGCCGTCGGGCGCCATGTTCGACGCGACGGCCCAGTCCTCGGGGGCGGTCACCGAGAAATGGAACACGGCCTTGATGTCGGGCTGGTCGAAGCAGGCGAACGAGCGGTGGGCGTCGAACGGCTCGAAGTCCGTGTAGCAGTACACCCGGTCGTCCACGGGGTCGGTGAACCGGTGGAGTCCCTGGCCCGTGTGCGCGTATGGGACCATCGCCACCACCCGGACCTCGTTCTGCTCGGACAGGTCCCGGAGCTCGATGCGGCTATCCCGCGCCGCCTCCGGGCCGAGCTCGTCCCCGTTCAGCACCACCGACTCGACCCTCGAGGCGATGAGGTCGAGGAACGTCGAGGTGTCCGGCTCGGGACAGGAGAACCGGATCGACACCTCCATGCGGTAGTCGGTGCCGTGGCCGCCGAGGTCCAGGTGGACCCGTTCCTCGACGTCCGTCACGAGTGCGGCCCGCCGGCGGGCCTCGTCCCTGGTGAGGTTGCTCCCCCGTTCCACGTTCACGCTCCGTTCTTAGTCGAGATCGACGCAGTTCCCCTCGTCCGCGCCGGGCCCGCGCGCCGGCTCGAACGCCACCTTCAGCGCACCGCTTCCCTTGCCCAGCGCCGCGCCCAGCGCGGCAGCGTAATCCTCCAGGGCGAACCGGCGCGTCACCCACTCTCCCAGGCGCAGCCGGCCCTCGGCCACCAGCCGGTGCAGCAAGTCGAACCTCCGGATCCGCTCCCCCTCGATCTCCTCGTATCCGTAGCAGTACGAACCGAGGATCCGAAGCTCCTTGGCCACGTCGGCGCGAGGTCCAGGCCCTCCGCGTACGTCGATCCGCCCACCAGGACCGTCGTTCCCCGTTCCCGGGTGAACCGGAACGACAGGTCCACTGCGGGCGTCGAGCCCACGCACTCGAACACGGTGGCGAACCCGCCGGCCACCGTGGGCTGGTCCAGCGAAGGCCCCGCCAGGCGGGCCCCGGAGGCCGCGGCGAGGTCCTCGGCGTGGGAGCCGTCGCCGTTCGGCGGCGGTTCCGGCGGCAGGGCGTCGGCCAGCGACAGTGGCGGGTGTGCGGCGAAGTCCAGCCGGAGGGCTCTCACGCGGCGGGCTCCCCGGCGGAGAGCGTCTGGCGGAGGCCCTCCTCCAGGGAGCGGGCCGTGAACCCGAGCTCGCGCTCCGCCTTGTCCGCCGTGGCCCAGTACGTGACGCCGTTCGCCGACCGGATCATCTCGCGGAGGTTCGGCTCGAGGCCCACGGCCCGGCCCACCAGCGGTCCGAACGGGATGGCCATCTTCACCACCGCGGTGGGGAGGTTCCCCCGCGGGGGCTTCTTGCCGGCGAGGCGCGCCGCCGTGCCGGCGATCTCGATCTGGCGGACCGCCGGGCCGGCCAGGACGTAGGACTCGCCGACCCGCCCCCGGTCGTGCGCCAGGACGATCCCCTCGGCGATGTCCTCCACGTGGGCCACCGTGACGCCCATGTCCCCGAACGGCGTCAACTTCAGCCGGCCCTTGCGCGCCATCTCGATCAGCGTGGCCAGCGCCGAGTGGTCGCCCGGCCCGTACACCCCCCCGGGCATCGCGATGACTACGGGGTCGCCGGCGGCGATGAACCCCTCGGCCACCAGGTGGGCCCGGTACTTCGTCTCGTCGTAGCAGGACAGGAAGCCCCTGGACTCGTCGCGCCGGAAGGTCTCGTCGACGATCTCACCTCTCGTGTTCCCGAACGTCCCGACGGTGGACACGTACACCGTCTTCGCCACGCCGGCGTCGTGGGCGGCCTGCAGCACCCGGCGGGTCCCCTCGACGTTCGACTCCCGCATCTGCTCGCACTCCGCCCTGGTCACGCCCACGCGGTAGTCGCCGGCGATGTGGAGGCACGCATCGGCGCCGTGCAGTCCCTTGGCCAGGGCGGCGTCGTCGCCCAGCCCGCCCTGGACCAGCTCGCAGCCGATCCGGCCGAGGTCCGCGGCCTTCTCGGGGGACCGGACCAGCGCCACCACCTCGTCGCCACGGTCCCGGAGCCGCCGGGCCACCCGGCCCCCAGGTGACGCTCCGGCCCTCCTCGATGACGGCCGCGATGGCCGCCTCCAGGCGGTTCGCCGCCTCGACCTCCTCCAGGTGGCGGAGCATGAGGACCCCGGAGAGCATCATGGCCATCGGGTTCACCTTGTTCTGGCCCCTGTACTTCGGGGCGCTCCCGTGGGTGGCCTCGAACACCGCCGCCTCGTCGCCGATGTTCGCCCCCGGCGCGACCCCCAGGCCCCCCACCAGGCCGGCGCACAGGTCGCTCAGGATGTCGCCGTACAGGTTCGGCAGGACCAGGACGTCGTACTCCTCCGGCCGCCCCACCAGCTGCATGGACAGGTTGTCGACGATGCGGTCCTCGAACTCGATCTCGGGATGCTCCTGGGCCACCTCCCGCGCCACCTGCAGGAACAGCCCGTCGGTGAACTTCATGATGTTCGCCTTGTGCACGGCCGTGACCTTGCGCCGGCCGTACCGCTTCGCGTAGTCGAACGCGTAGTTGACGATCCGCTTCGTGCCGGTGACGCTGATCGGCTTGATCGAGATGCCGGAGTCCTCGCGGATGCGCTTGCCGGTCTGCTCGGCGATGAACTCGATGAGCCGGTGGACCTCGTCCGTCCCCTGTTCGAACTCGATCCCGGCGTAGAGGTCCTCGTGGTTCTCGCGGACGATGACGATGTCCACGTCCTGGTAGCGGGTGCGGACGCCCTTGTACCACTTGCAGGGCCGCAGGCAGGCATACAGATCGAGCTCCTTGCGGAGGGCCACGTTCACGCTGCGGAACCCGGTCCCCACCGGGGTCGTGATGGGCCCCTTGATGGCCACGCCGCTGTTCCGGATGGACTCCAGCACGTGCTCCGGGAGCGGCGTGCCGTACGTGTCCACGACGTCGGCGCCGGCCTCCTGGACGTCCCACTCGAACTCGACCCCGGTCCCCTCGAGGACCCGCCGGGTGGCCTCGGACAGCTCGGGCCCCACCCCGTCCCCGGGGATGAACGTCACGCGGTGTGCCATCGCCTTCGGCTCCTTCGCTCGCACGGATCGCGGATGAGCCGCCATTCTGTCACCCGGGCGGCGGACCCCGCCGGAGCGCGGGGGCCCCGGAAATCGTGAAACCTACCGCTGGGTATACTGCGGTTGACGGCGGGACCGCCCGGAGGAGGTGGACGTGCCCGGCAAGGGTGGACTGGAAGAGGTCGTCGCGGCTCAGACCAAGCTGTCGGACATCGACGGGAAGCTGGGCCGGCTCTTCTACGTCGGCTACGACATCCACGACCTGGCCCGGAACGCCACGTTCGAGGAGGTCGTGTACCTCCTCCACGACCTCCGCCTCCCCACCCAGACCGAGCTCGACGACCTCAACGAGGAGCTCGTCCTCAACCGCGAGATCAGCGGGTTCCTGTCGGACCTCATGCCGACGCTGGCCGTGCAGACCTCCCCGATGTCGATGCTCCGGACCTCGATCTCGGCGGCGTCGGCCTACGACCCGGACGGGTGGGACCAGTCGGCCGAGGCCAACAAGCGCAAGGCCCTCCGGCTCATCGCGAAGACCCCTACGCTGATCTCCATCTACCACCGGGTGCGAACAGGGCAGGACCCCATCCCGCCCAACCCCAAGCTCCCCCACGCGGCGAACTTCCTGGCGATGCTCCTCGGGGAGGAGCCGGACCAGGAGTCCGCGCGGGCTCTGGACACCACGCTCGTGCTGTACGCGGACCACACCATGAACGCCTCCACGTTCACCGCCCGCGTCATCGCCTCGACCCTGTCGGACATGCACTCGGCCATCACGGGGGCCATCGCCGCCCTCAAGGGCCCCCTGCACGGCGGGGCCAACGAGGAGGCCTTCAAGATGCTCGAGGAGATCGGCGAGGTGGACATGGCCGAGCAGTGGGTGAAGGACGCGCTGGCCCGGAAGCAGAAGATCATGGGGTTCGGCCACCGCGTGTACAAGACAGAGGATCCCCGGGCCACCCACCTCCGGCGCCTGTCCCGGGAGCTCGGCGAGCGGAACGGCGACACCAAGTGGTACGAGATCTCGTCGCGGGTGGAGAAGGTCGTGATGGAGGAGAAGGGCCTGTACCCGAACGTCGACTTCTACGCGGCCAGCGTGTACCACTCGCTGGGCATCCCCACCGACCTCATGACCCCGATCTTCGCCCTGGGCCGGATGACCGGGTGGACCGCGCACGTCCGCGAGCAGTATGCCGACAACCGGCTGATCCGGCCGGAGTCGGAGTACATCGGGCCCCTCGACCGGACCTACGTCCCGATCGAGCAGCGCGACGGGAAGCAGGAGGCCGCGTCGTGAAGGTGTCCGAGATCATGACCCCCGCCGCCGTCACAGACCGGGCCGACGACACCCTGGCCGAAGCGGCCCGCAAGATGTGGGAGCAGCAGACCGGTTCCCTGGTGGTGACCGACGGCGAGGAGCTGCTGGGCATCCTCACCGAGCGCGACATCCTGAAGGCCGTGGCCACGGGGGTCCCCCTGGAGGACACCCGGGTGTCGGACGTGATGACCAAGGAGGTCGTGACCGCGCATCCCGGCATGTCGCTCCGGGAGGCCGCCGGGATCATGACCGAGAAGTGGATCCGCCACCTCCCGGTGGTGGACCGGGGGTCGCTGGTGGGGATCTTGTCCCAGCGCGACCTGTCCGGGGTCCTGGCCGGGGCCCTCAACGAGCCCGAGACGCTGGAGCGCGTGGTGGACGCCTCCCAGCTGGCCCGGGATCGCAGGCTGAAGCGCATCGAGCGCGGCGTCTGGGACTAGGGCGTCCCCCCGCTCCTCGGCGGTCAGGTCGAGAACGGCCCCTGCTGCTGGTATTGCTGCTGGGGCGGGAGGGCCCGGTACGCCGGCCCGTGGAAGTACGAGCCGGCCCGGCCCAGCATCACGATGACCAGCACGTTCATCGCCAGCAGGACCGCCGAGAAGATGACGCCGCCCGCGTCCGACCCGTGGTTCTGCACGTTGTCCTGGTTGCCGTTGATCGACCCGATCAGGGCCAGCACCCAGAACGCCGCGCCGATCGATGCGAACACGATCCCGGTGACCCGCCAGCCGTTCTTCGGCTTCAGGACCTGGATGCCGGCGATCAGCTTCACCACGCCGTAGCCCAGCGCGACCACGCCGAACACCACCGCCACCTTGGCCACGGAGTCGGCCAGGCCTGCGAACCCGGACTCGTTCAGGTCCTTGTCCCCCGAGATGAAGCTGGCGCCGATGAACGCGAGGATGGCGAGGATGATCGGGATCGCCGCGAGGACGATCAGCAGCACCGACGCGGCGGTGACGCTCCCGGGCCGGGGCGGCGGCGGTCCCCCGCCGTACCCGTACGGCTGCTGCCCGTACGGCTGCTGTCCGTACGGTGGCTGGTTCCACCCGCCCTGCTGGGGCGGCGGCGGAAACTGCGGCGGCTGCTGCATCGGCTGGGTGCCCACATTAGCCAGCCGCCGGCCGGGTCTCAAGCCGGGGATCCCATGGGTCGTACGCCGATAGCGCCGTGTCGTCCGTGCCGTAGTCGTTGCCGTAATCCGCGGTCCCGGCGCTCCAGCCCGGATCGCCCCGAGGGACCGGCGGGCAGGCATGCACCACCCCCGGCGTTCTCGTCACGGACCGCCGGGCGTTCCCCCTCGGCGGCGGGCGGATCGTTCCCGTTTGCGTGACGCCTCACGCACGCCGGCGCACGGAACCGCGGGTCCGGCTCGGTCAGACGACGGTGGGACGGGGGAGGAGGCCCGCGCCGTCGATGACGCGTCGCACCGAATCCTCCTTGCCCAGGCCCATGACGTGGACGCCGGCCACGCCCTCCACCTTCCGGAGTCGCTCCACGATCTCGATGGTGAGCCGGACCCCTTCCGTCGCGGCCTCCTCGGGCCCGGCCGACTCCAGCCGCTCGATCACCCCGTCGGGCACCACCACGCCGGGAAGGTGCTCCCGCACGTACCGGGCCGACCGGGGTCCCCTGGGCGGAGCCACGCCGGCCAGCACGAACATCCGCTCGAAGACCCCTCGCTCCCGGGCCCCGTCGGCCCACTCGCCGAACGCGTCGACGTCGTAGACGATCTGGGTCTGCACGAAGTCGGCCCCGGCGTCGGCCTTCCGTTCCAGGCGGGCGGGATCGTAGTTCGGGGCGAGCGGCAGCTCGGCAACCCCGATGCAGTACCGGGGGGCCGGACGGAGCTCCTGACCGGCCAGCGACCGGCCCTCGTCCCGAAGCAGGGCCACCAGGCGGATCAGCTCGACGACGTCGAGGTCGAACACGCCCTTCGCGTCGGGATGGTCGCCGAGCGACGTGGGGTCCCCGGACAGGCACAGGACGTTCCGGGCTCCCAGGGCCCACCCGCCGAGGAGGTCGCTGGTCAGCCCGAGCCGGTTCCGGTCCCGGCACGTGAGCTGCAGCACCGGCTCGAGTCCCGCCGCCGAGACCATGGCCGCGCCGGCCACCGGGGTCATGTGGACGGCCCCGGTCGGGTTGTCGGTGACGTTCACGGCGTCGGCGTAGCCCACCAGGCCCCGGGCCTGCTCGGTGACGGGGTCCGGATCGGCGGATCGGGGTGGGACCACCTCGGCCGTGACGGCGAAGGTCCCGGCGTGGAGCACGCGCTCCAGGCGGCTGTCCGAGCGGATCACGCGGGTGTGCCGGCCTCGCGGCCCGTCGCGCGTTCGGCCACGCGTTCGGCCGCCGCCACGGTGTTCACCAGCAGCATGGCCCGGGTCATGGGCCCCACCCCGCCCGGCACCGGCGTGATCGCGCCGGCCACCAGGGCCACCTCCGCGAACGCGACGTCGCCCACGAGCTTGCCGTCGGGGCCGCGGTTGGTCCCCACGTCGACCACGGTTGCCCCGGGCTTCACCATGTCCCCGGTGACCGTGGCGACCCGGCCGGCCGCCACGATCAGGATGTCGGCCCGCCGGGTGTGCGCGCCAAGGTCTCTCGTCCGGGTATGGCAGAGCGTCACGGTGGCGTTCCCCCGCGGCGACTTCTGGGCCAGCATGATCGACAGGGGCATCCCCACCAGCCCGCCCCGGCCGACGATCACCACCTCGGCGCCGCCCGTCGGGATCCCCGACCGGACCAGCATTTCGACGATCCCGAACGGCGTGGCCGCCAGGAACGCCGGCTCGCCGCGAACCATCCGCCCCACGTTCGCCGGATGCAGCCCGTCAACGTCCTTGTCCGGGTCGATGGCCGTCTGCATCGCCAGCTCGTCGATGTGCGCCGGCAGCGGGAGCTGGACGATGATCCCGCTGATGGCCGGGTCCGCGTTGAGCCGGCCGATCTCCTCCAGCAGGCGTTCCTGCGACGTCTCCGCGGGAAGCTCCACCCGCTCGGAGGAGATCCCGACCTCCGCGCAGTCCTTCTGCTTCGCGGCCACGTAGACACGGGAAGCCTGGTCGTCGCCCACCAGCACCGCGGCCAGGCCCGGCGGGGCTCCCCGCCGGGCCAGGACCCGCACCCGCTCCGCCACCTCCGCCCGGATCTCCGCGGCGATGGCCTTCCCGTCGATGATCCGTGCCGTCATCGCCGGAGCATCCTACGGTCCACCCGTACGGACCGACGACCGGGCCTCCATCGGGAGGAGGAACCAGGCGACCCGGTCGACGTCAGGGCCTCGACGAGGCTCAGTGCCGGAAGTGGCGGCGGCCGGTGAGGACGACGGCCATGTCGTGCTCGCGGCAGGCCGCCAGGACCTCCTCGTCGCGGACGGAGCCGCCGGGCTGGATCACGGCGGTGACTGCCGACTGGGCCGCCCGGTCGATGCCGTCGCGGAACGGGAAGAACGCGTCGCTGGCCATGACCGACCCGCGGGCCCGGTCACCGGCCTTGCGGCAGGCGATGTCCACCGAGTCCACGCGCGACATCTGGCCGGCGCCGATCCCCACGGTGGCCCTTCCGCTGGCCAGGACGATCGCGTTCGACTTCACCCTCGCCGCGACCGTCCACGCGAACAGAAGGTCCCGCCACTCCTCCTCGGTGGGCTGGCGATCCCCGGCCATCGTCATCTCCTGGCGGCGCTCGGTCACGGCGTCGGGGTCCTGGACCAGCGCGCCGCCCGAGATGGTCCGGACCTCGTACGGCTCGGCCGCGGCCTCCCCCACCCGGACCACCCTGAGGTTCGCCTTCTGCGAGAACAGCGCGGAGGCCTCCTGGTCGAACCCCTGCGCCACCACGGCCTCGGTGAACACCTCGGCCATGGCCTTCGCCGTGGCGGCCTCCACGGCCGCGTTGAAGGCCACCACGCCGCCGAACGCCGAGAGCGGGTCGCCGGCCAGGGCCCGCCGGTACGCGTCCCCCTGCGAGTCGCCCACCGCCGCCCCGCACGGGTTGTTGTGCTTCACGATCACCGCGGCAGGCTCCGGCAGGGCCCGCACCAGCCACAGCGCGGCCTCCGCGTCCAGCCAGTTGTTGAACGACATCTCCTTGCCCTGCAGGACCTCGGCGCCGGACAGCGGCCCCGGCCCTCCGGAGGCCGCGTACAGGGCCGCGCGCTGGTGCGGGTTCTCCCCGTACCGGAGGTCCCCCACCTTGGCCAGCGCCACGTACAGGCGCTCCTGCAGCGCGTCCTCGTCCGCCGACCGCAGCTGGAACCAGTCGGCGATGGCCACGTCGTAGGCGGTCACGTGATCGAAGGCCTCGGCAGCCAGGGCCAGCCGGGTGGCCCGAGACAACCCCCCGGAGCGACGGATCTCCGAGAGCACCTCGTCGTACCGGTCCGGCGACACCACCACGCCCACGGACTCGAAGTTCTTCGCCGCGGCCCGGACGAGGGTCGGACCGCCGATGTCGATCTGCTCCACGACGTCGTCCTCCGGCAGGCCTTCCGCCACCGCCTCGCGGAACGGATACAGGTTCACCACCACCAGGTCGAACGGGGCGACGCCCGCCCGCTCCAGCTCCTCGACGTGGGCCGGGTTCCGCCGGTCGGCCAGGATCCCGGCGTGGATGGAGGGGTGGAGGGTCTTCACCCGGCCATCGAGCATCTCGGGGGACCGCGTGACATCGGCCACCGAGATCACCGGGACGCCGGCAGACCGGATGACCTCGGCGGTGGACCCCGTCGACACGATCTCGACACCCATCCCGGCCAGGGCCTCGGCCAGCGAGAGCACACCCGACTTGTCCGACACGCTGACCAGGGCCCGGCGGACGGCGCGGTCGTGGTCGCTCACCGGGAGGCCCCCCGCGCCGCCTCGTCCGCGAGCACCTCGACCCTGCGACCCTCGACCCGGATCCGCCCCTCCACCAGGGCTCGGAGGGCCCGCGGGAGCAGCCGGTGCTCCACCTGGTGGACGCGCGCCTCCAGCGAGTCCCAGTCGTCGCCGGGCAGGATCTCGAGGGCCTCCTGGAACACGATCGGCCCGTGGTCCACCTCCTCGTCGACGAGGTGGACGGTGACCCCCGTGACCTTCGCCCCCCAGACCAGCGCGTCGGCCACGGCGTGCGCGCCGGGGAACGCCGGGAGGAGCGACGGGTGGACGTTCAGCATGCGGCCATCGAAGGCCCGCACGACCTCCGCCGAGAGGATCCGCATGAACCCGGCCATCACGACCACATCGATCGCATGCTCGTGAAGGAGCGCGAGGAGTGCGTCCCCGTAGCGCTCGCGCCCCCGGAACTCCGCGGGATCCAGGAACACTGCAGGGACGTCCCGGCCCCGGGCCCGCTCCAGCGCCACGGCCCGGGACCGATCCGACACCACGAGTGCGACCCGTGACCCGGCGAAGGGATCGTCGAGGAGCGCCTGCAGGTTGGTCCCGGTGCCGGACGCCAGGACCGCGATCCGGGGGTCGCCGGGGACGGGGTCTAGGGAGGCGGGGTTCACGGCCGCCGACGCTAGGTGGGCCCGTGGCCGGGTGTCAACCGGACGTGGAGCGAGCCGGCGCCTCGGAGGGCGATACAGTCGTGTCGTGCCCACGGGCGAGAGGACGCAGCGCACGACGGGGCGGTGTTCGCTGCACCCGGGGAGGACCTCGGTCGGGGCCTGTGACGGCTGCGGGCGGTCCCTGTGCCTGTCCTGCGCCGTGCCGGTGCGAGGCGGAGTGGTCGGGACGGAGTGCCTCTCCACCGTGCTCGGGCCGGATGCCCCCGAGACGGTGCCGGCCCGCGTCCGGCCCCCGGGGGCCGCGGGTTTCCTGGTGGCGGGGCTGGGAATGGCCGGCGCGTTCGTGGCCACGGCGCTCCCCTGGACCAACGCCGTGACCAGCAGCCACGTGCGGGGGCTGTTCGGCAGCTGGGAGATCTCGCCCGCGTCGTGGGCGCTGATGTCGGCCCTCGCCGCCACGCTCGGCCTGCTGTCATGGCTGATCGTCCGGGTGCGGCCGGCGCTGATGCGGCCGCCCGCCCTGGGGGTCCTGGGGGGCCTGGGAGCGCTGGTGGCGGTGGGGGCCGTGATGTTCCTGGTCAACCCGCCGTTCGCCACGCACCCCTGGCTCGGACCATGGATCGCCATCGCGGCCGCGGCCATCGGGGTCGCGGGATGCGGCGTCGCGGCCCTCCGAATCCGAGCCCGCCCCCCGGCGCCGGGATCCGTATAGTTGACTCAGCACACCGGGCAGCGTGTAATACTTCCGCCGGGCCCAGAATGGCTGGACGGCCGGTGGGAGGAGGGCCCGGCCAGGGCTCGAAAGGAGCGGTCGCATGGCGCAACAGCGTCCGAGCTTGGACCTGTCCAAACTCAGCAGTGCCGACAAGCTGATCCTGGGCGGTGCGGGAGGCTATTTCATCTGGTCGTTCCTGCCGTTCTGGTACCACGTCAGCGTTGGCGGATTCAGCAGCAACATCAGCGGCTGGCACGGGATCACGGTCTTCCCGGTGATCCTTGCGCTCCTGGCTCTGGCGTGGACCGGGGCTCGGGTGGCCGGGATGACGGCGAACGTCAAGGTGAACTTCCCCCTGGCCTACATCGACCTCGGGCTCGCAGGTCTCGCGGTCCTGTTCACGTTGCTGGGCCTGGTGTCCCAGCCCACGTTCTACAACTTCTCGTGGGGCCTGTTCATCGCGATCATCCTCTCGCTCGTGTGGGGATACGGAGCCTGGATGCGCTATCAGGAGCCGGCTGCCACGGGCGGGCCTCCGCCGGCGGGACCGCCGCCCCCGCCGTCCGGTGGAGGGTTCACGGCCTAGCCGAGAGCGCCGCCACGCGGCGACGTTCCCCCGAGAGTCCGGCCGAACCCGGCCGGGCTCTCGCTTGTGGGGCCGCCTCGGGCCGGACTACGCTCGGGACGGCGATGCGGACCAGGAGGACGCCATGAGACGGTGCCCGTACTGCGCCGAGGACATCCCCGACGACGCCACACGCTGCCCGCACTGCCAGAGCGACCTGACGACCGGGCCGGCGGCTCAGGCTGCTCATGCCGCCCAGACCGCTCAGGGGGCCGGGCACACGCCGACCGTGACGGCACCGTCGCCGGGGGCGGCCGCGTGGGGCGGCGCTCCGGCTCCCGGATGGGAGCAGCCCGGCGCCTCGGCGCCTCCGCCGGGCGGGGGGGCCGTCCAGTTCAGCCACTCCGGCCAGCGGTACCTCCTCGGGTTCGGCGCCGACTACTTCGGGATCTGGGACCGCAGCGCGCCGAGCCAGCCCGTGGAGCGGTTCCCCCGGACCGACGATGGGTGGGCCCAGGCCTGGACCCGCTACGCGTCGATCGAGCAGAACAGCCAGCCCGTGCAGGCCATGGCCCCCTACGGCGGCCAGTACCCCGGGCAGTACGGACCCCCCCAGGGGCAGGGCCAGCCTTGGGCCCAGAGTCCGCCCGCCTACCGGGTGCAGCACCAGGCCAGGACGAACGGCCTGGCGGTTGCGGCGCTGGTGATGGGGCTGCTGGGATGGCTGCTGTTCGTCCCGGCCATCCTGGCCATTGTGTTCGGGGGCGTGGCCAACGGGCAGATCCGGAACTCACGCGGCGCGGAAGCCGGCCGCGGGCTCGCCATCGCGGGGATCGTGCTCGGCATCGCCTGGATCGTGTTCTACGTGGTGTACATCGCAGTCCGGGCCTCCGAAGGTCCGTAGGCGTGACCACATGAAGCGCTGCCCGTTCTGCGGCGGCGAGATTCACGACGAGGCCATCAAGTGCAAGTGGTGCCTCCGCACGCTCGCCGACGCGCCCGTGGCGGAGCCGTCGCCCCGGCCGACACCTGACCCGCTGGCTGCGGCCCCGGTGGCCGACGAGGCCCTGCAGTACACGCACTCGGGCCAGCGCTACCTGCTGGGGTACGGGGCCGGCTTCTTCGGGATCTGGGACCGGGAGGGGCCGGAGGGGCCCATCGAGCGCCACCCCAGGACCGGCGAGGGGTGGCAGGTGGCCTGGGCGAGGTTCTCGGCGCTCGAACCGCATCCAGCCCAGGTGGGCCTGGGTCCCTCCGGGCTCGCTCCCACCGCCCCGGCCGAACGACAGGCATCGCCGTGGGGAACCCGCCGCCCCCGCGCGGCCCGCGTGAGCCCGCTGTGGTGGCTTGCGCCGATCCTGGTGGGATGGATCGGCGGCCTGGTGGCCTGGCTGGTGAACCGGGAGGCCGATCCCCGGGTAGCCCGGTACATGCTGCTGGCCGGCATCGCGTCGAGCATCCTGGCCGCGGTCCTGCTGTTCGGAGTCCTGGGCCGCAGCCCGGGCGAGGGGCTCTGAGCGGACGGCCGGATCAGGGACCGGCGGGCGGAGGCTGCGTCCCGGGCCCCGGCGGAGCCGCCGCCGGAGGGGTTGCCGCAGCCGGCTGAGCGATCCGCTGGGTGGCCGGCGCCGGCGCGACCCGGGGCGGGCGGCGCCAGGACACGACCGCACCCACCGCCCCGCCGAGGACGCCCCACATGAGTCCGAGCAGCCCGCCGGCCACCGGGTCCGGCCCCACCGTGACGTGCGCGGGGGCGGCGCCCCCCAGGAACCGGAGCGAGAGGGACGCCATCACGCACACCACCGCGAGCAGCAGGGCGAACCCCACCCCCGCCAGGGCCCCGGCGATCGCCGCGTCGGCTCGCCTCCCGATGCGCTTCCCCGCCCGGACCCCGCCGGCCAGCGCCGCAACCCCAGGGACCAGCAGGAACACCCAGAACGCGTCCGGCGCGTCCCGGAAGCGCACGTCGGCGAACGGCGAGGTCACCAGCCGGCGCCTCCCCCGTGCGAAGGGTGTCGTGAGGTTCACCGATCCGTGCACGGGAAAGCGGGAGTAGGACAGGAACGTCGTCGGCTCGGTCGCACCCTCCACGCGGTCGCGCCCGCCCATCGCCGGCACCAGCACCAGCAGCGACTGGTTCGGCAAGAGCAGCACGTGGTGAGCGAGCAGGTCGAGCCCGGTCCGTCCGCCGCCCGCGGTGCGGTCCAGATATCCGCGCGTGGAATCCGGATTCAGCCCGGCCAGGACCACCAGCCCCAGGAACGCGAGCCCGAGGGCTCCGCCGAACATCCGTCCGGCACCGGCGAAGGCTCCTCCCAGGATCCCCTCCGCGGGCCGCACCGCTCGCATCCCGGGCGCCGGCGTCAGACTGGCCGGCAGGTTGCTCACCCGGGACCACGCGCCACCCAGCGCGCCGGCGGCCACGCCCACCGCCAGCCCCAGCGCCAGGGCCCACCCCTTCGACGCCGACACCACGACCTGACCTCCCTCGATGACCGGGATCCGGAAGTGGAACGGCACCAGCAGCGACAGCAGCCAGGAGAACAGCCCGAACGGAAGCCCCACGGCCGCCCCCCACAGGACGCGGCGCGCGATCCCCCCGCCGGCCCGGTCACCCACCGTGGAGGCGCCCCGGAACAGCAGCAGGACCCCGACCGCCGTGATGGTCAGCATGGCCACCGAGAAGTCGAGGAACGTCCCCCGGACCCCGGACCCGGTGGCGGTGATCTGGATGGGTACGCGGAGGGCCGCGAACACGTACAGCCCCCCGATCCGCGCCGCCGTGACTGGCGACCGTGCCAGATGCCCGAAGAAGTGCTGGGCGAAGGCCATGGCCTCGCCGATGGCGAGGACCGCGATGAACGCGATCTCGGAACGCCCCAGGGCCAGGTTGGCCAGCGCCAGAGGCCGGCTCTCGCGGGGACGCTTCGCCGGCTGCCGGGCGGGCGGGCCGGGCGCTGAGTCGGTGAGTGGCACCTCGGCGGGCGGGCCGAGTGCTGCGGGCGGCTCGGGGCCGGGAGGCCCGTCCCCCTGTCCGGGGGAGCTCACACCAGGGCCGCCTCGACCAGCTCGGCCACCTCCGTCGGGGTCCGGCCCACCTTCACCCCCACGGCCTCGAAGGCCTCGGCCTTGGCCTGGGCCGTGCCGGACGAGCCGGTGATGATGGCGCCCGCGTGGCCCATCCGCTTACCCGGCGGCGCGGTGAACCCGGCCACGTAGGCCACCACCGGCTTCGCCATCTGTTCGCCGATGAACGCGGCGGCCCGCTCCTCGTCGTCGCCCCCGATCTCACCGATGAGGATGGCCAGGTCGGTCTCCGGGTCGGCCTCGAACCGCTCCAGGGCCTCGATGAACCCGATCCCGTGCACGGGGTCGCCGCCGATCCCGATGCACGTGGACTGCCCCACCCCCCGTAACGTGAGCTCGTTCACGATCTGGTAGGTCAGCGTGCCGCTCCGCGACACCAGCGCCACCCGGCCGGACGTGGCGATCTCGTGCGGGATGATCCCCACGTTCGACCGCCCCGGCGAGATCAGCCCCGGGCAGTTCGGCCCGATGAGGATGGCGGGGTGCCCCTCCAGGTACGCGGCGACCCGGGCCATGTCGGCCACAGGGATCCCCTCGGTGATGGCCACCACGAGGCCGACGCCGCCGTCCACGGCCTCCAGGATGGCGTCCGAGGCGAACCTGGCCGGCACGTAGATCACGCTGGTGTTCGCTCCGGTCTCCCGCACCGCCTCCACCACCGTGTCGAACACCGGGATGCCCTCGACGTCCTGGCCGCCCTTCCCCGGCGTGACCCCGGCCACGACCTGGGTGCCGGCCGCCCGGTTCCGCAGCGAATGGAACCGTCCCTGCTCGCCGGTCAGGTTCTGGACCAAGACCTGGGTCGATTCGTCGATGAGGACAGCCATCAGGCAGCCGCCTTCGCGAGATCCGCCGCGCGTTGCGCGGCCTCGTTCATGGTGGCCACGGGGACGATTTGGGGGTGACCGGCGTCGGACAGGATGCGCCGGCCCTCCTCGGCGTTCGTGCCGTCCAGGCGGACCACGATCGGCACGTGGGCCTCCACTCGTTCGAGGGCCTCCAGGATCCCCCGCGCCACCAGGTCGCAACGGGTGATGCCGCCGAAGATGTTCACCAGGACCGCCCGGACGTCGGGGTCGGACAGCACGACCTCGAGCGAGGTGGCCATGAGGTCGGCCCCCGCTCCCCCGCCCACGTCCAGGAAGTTCGCGGCCCGACCCCCGGCCTGCGACACCACGTCGAGCGTGGACATGACCAGCCCGGCCCCGTTGCCGATGATCCCGACCTCGCCCTCCAGCTTCACGTACTGCAGCCCGAGGTCCTTGGCCTTCTTCTCGGTGGGATCCACCGGGAACGTGCCGCGCAGCGCCTCCACCTCTGCCTGGCGGAACAGCGCGTTGTCGTCCACCGTGACCTTGGCGTCGAGCGCCGCCACCGAGCCGTCGCCCAGCAGCACCAGCGGGTTCACCTCCACCAGCGTGGCGTCGGCGGCCTGCACCACCCCCCACAGCTTCGCCAGCACGCCGGCCGCGCCCTTCCGGGCGGCCTCCGGGAGGGTGCCGGCCAGATACGTCAGCTGATAGGAACGAAGCCCCAGCAACGGGTCGATGTGGGTGCGCCGCAACGCCTCCGGCTTGGTCCGGGCCACCTCCTCGATGTCCATCCCGCCCTCGGACGACACCATGGCCAGGTACTTCTTGGCCCCCCGGTCCAGGGTGATCGCGGCGTAGAACTCGCTGGCGATGTCCACCAGCTGCTCAACCAGAACCTGGTTCACCGCCATGCCCTTGAAGCCCTCGGTCAGCATCCGCCGGGCGGCCTCCTCGGCCTCCTCCGGCGACTTCGCCAGGACGATCCCTCCGCCCTTGCCCCGGCCGCCGATCTGGACCTGGACCTTGACCACGGCCCGCCCGCCGAACTCCTCGGCCGCGGCGCGGGCTTCCTCGGGGGTCTCGGCCACACGGCCTTCGGGCGTCGCGATGCCGTGCGCCCGGAAGGTGTCCTTGCCCTGGTGTTCGTAGAGGTCCAACTACCCCGCCTTCGCGTGGGCCAGGCGTTCGTTGAGCCAGGCCACGATCTCGCCGGTCGGGGCGCCGGGCGTGAAGATCTTCTCGATGCCCGCGGCCTCCAGCTTGGGGATGTCGTCCCGCGGGATGATGCCGCCGCCGAACACGAAGACGTCCTCCGCCCCCTGCTCGTGGAGGCCCTGGACCACCTTCGGGAACAGCGTCATGTGCGCGCCGGAGTGGCACGACAGCCCGACCGCGTCGGCGTCCTCCTGGATGGCCGCCGCCACGATCTGCTCGGGGGTCTGGTGCAGGCCCGTGTAGATGACCTCGAACCCGGCGTCGCGCAGGGCGCGCGCCACCACCTTGGCCCCCCGGTCGTGCCCGTCCAGCCCGGGCTTCGCCACGATGATCCGGAACTTCTCCGCCATGGGCGGTGGAACTCTACCGCAGGCACCAGCAGGGCCTCCCGCTGCCATTCCTATACTGGGCCCGTGGCCAGGCGCATCCGGTTCCGTCCGCCAGGGCTGAAGTCCACCACCAAGATCGGCACGCTCGGGCCGTACCGGGGGCGGCTCGGCCTGGGCTGGGTCATCGCTCCGATCGTGGTCGGCGCGCTGCTGCTGGCAGCCGTCGCGGCGTTCTTCCTCATGCGCTGACGCGGCTCAGCCTGCTGGGACCAGCTCCTCGCCGGACCGCTCGACGGCCGCCCGCCGGCGGCGCCGTTCCCACCACAGGACGCCGAGGGAGATGACGAACGCCCCGAGGTACGCGGCGATGTACAGCGCCTGGAAATGGTGGGCGCCCACGTGGAACCGGTCCAGGTACACGAACGCCGCCGCGGTCGTAGGGACGATGAGCCCCTGGCCACCCGACAGGAACGCGGTCGTCGGTCCCATCGTCGTGGCCCGCGTCAGCGCCACCGTCCCCAGCAGCAACGAGAGGTAGAAGGCCCCGAACGCCACCGCCAGGTGTGCGCCGCCTGCCAGGCCAGGACGGCGCTGCCGATGCACCACCCCCCGATGGTCATGGCCACGAAGTCCGAGACGCCCCACGGGAACCGTTCAGCCGACCACGCCGGCGCCACGAACAACACCACGCCCAGAGCCCCGAACCCACCGCCGTGGCCCTGGTGGTAGTCGGGGGCGGACGTGGCGTCGCCCATCCGGATCAGCTCTCCGTTCAACGGCTCCACCAGCTTGAGGTCGGGGCGCGGTTCGCGGGACGCCATGGTCACCGCCCACAGCACGGGGAACCGGTACAGGAGGTCCTCGCCGGCCGGCGGGGCCTCCTCCCGGATCGAGTGCCCGAGCGACTCCAGGAGCGCCGCAGCCTCCCGGACGGCCTCGGCGTTCGCCGCCGCCACGTCCACCGGCGCGATGGCCGTCGTCGTGACGGCGATCCGAAAGCCCCGCGCGTCCTCGGCCCGAGCATCCGCCAGGAACGGACGGGGCGGCGCCGGTGCCCACCAGGGATCCCCGGGGGCCGGTCCGGCCATCACGTCGAGCAGCGCGGCCGCGTCGGCCACGGTCCTGTCGATGGGCCCCCGCTGGGACAGCATGTGGGCCGGGCCGGGGGCGGCGGGGACATGGTCCGCATAGGCGCCCGACCCGTACGTGGTCCGGACCCCCGCGGTGTCGTAGAGGTCCTTGATCGAGATGGGCACGCCGTGGAACGGCGGGAGCGAGGCGTCGTGACGGGCCACGGCCTCCTGCGCCGCCCGGGCCTCGTCGAGCGCGCGGTCCAGGCAGAGCGTCAGGTAGGCCCCGATCCGTCCGTCCGGGACCTCGATCCGCCCGGCGTAGGCCTCCACGAGCTCCACCGGCGAGACCTCGCCCTCGCGGACCAGGCGGGCCTGCTCCAGCGCGGGCGCGAGGGCGAGACCGTCGGAGGCGGCCACTAGTGCGCCGCCCCAGAAGTCCCCTGGCATTCGGCCGCGCCTGCATCCCGAATGGCGGCGTCGCTCGTCGCTTGCGGACCTGCAGGTACGCGGCCCTCCCGACTCCTTGCCCTTCGGGCGCAGTCGCGCCCTCGGTGCGCAAGGGACCTCTGACGCGGAGAACTACGAGAGCGGGATGTCGATCGAGAAGTCGCGGTCGGCGGTCCTCGTCAGGCGGACCGTGTTCCCCTGGACCACGAACCGCTTCGGGAGATCCCCGAAGCCCGTCCCCTCCGGCGCGGTGACCTGCAGGACCAGCTCTCCACGTCGATGATGCCGTGGGGCACCGTGTACACGAAGATGAGGTCGGTGGGCTCTTCCGGCGGGGCCGCGAGCAGCGCCGAGAGCACCTGCTTCCCGGCCTCGGCGTGGCGGAGCAGCTTGTGGACCCGGAAGTGCGCCACGCCGGTGTCCCGGGCCGCGTAGTCGAGCTTCGCCCCGTCAGGGAGATACAGGTTGAACAGCGTGCTTCGGTTGTCACCGTGCTTCGACACGATCGGACGGACCCGGTCGATGGGCGGCACGTCCAGCCGCATCTTCACCACCGTGCGCACCTTCAGGTCGCCGCCTTCCTGGATGGCGACCTGGTGGAACACGGTGGTCTTCGTGAAGAACGCCAGGGCGTCGGTGCTCTGGGAGTCCTCCGCCAGGTACAGGTAGTCGCCGTCCGCCGGCTTGATGTTCCCGGCCCACCCCAGCTCCTCGGCCCCGCGCTGTTCCTCGGGATCGGCGAACCACACCTGGAGGTGCTTGCCGGCGAGCGAGTTCCCCAGCTGGATCACCGAGGCCAGCAGCTGGGCCCCGTCGCGGGGGTCGGCGATCCGGCTCCACGCCTCCGCCACCATCTGCGCGGCGAGGTCCTTGCGCTCGGGGCCCTGCTTGTACCGGATGTGCGAGTCGATGTAGGCGATCTTCGCCGCGTTGTTCGAGTTGATCTCGCCGTCCCACAGCGGGACCTCCAGCGGCCCGGTGGCCTTCAGCATGTCGGCCACGGCCACGGCGTCGACCTGGATCAGCCCGTCGAGGTGCTCCCCCGTGAGCTGCTCGTAGATCCGGGACATCACCACCGCCGAGGACGGGAAGTGGGGCGAGTAGTTCGCGTTGCCCAGGCGGATCTGGTCCTTCAGGGGGTCGGGGCCGGTCAGGTACCAGTTGTCCGGCGGGATCTGCACCGGGACGTTGGTCTGGTCGTCGAGATTCCGGAACACCTGCTGGGACTGCGAGATCGAGATGGCCCCGTGGTCGGCCGTGAGGACGGCGTAGGCCAGCGTCGAGCCGCCGGCCCCGCGGATGTACGACAAGTCGCCGAACGCCACGAAGTACCGCCTGGGACCGTCGTCGCCGAACAGGCCGGGCAGCATCTCATGCCCCGCAACGCGCTGTTGCCGACCCGCTCGGCCTGCCGGACCTCGGCCAGCAGGCCGCGCTTCAGTTGCGTGGCCTTCGAGATGAACGGGGCGGTGGGGACGGCCTCCACGGCGCGCCCCGCCGCGGCCAGCCGGTCCACCACCTCCTGGACCCGGGGGCGGAACGACTCCAGGGCCGCCAGGTCGAACCGGCCGTCGGCGAACAGCGGGCTCTGGGTCCCGGCGCGCTGGTCCTGCGAGCCGTTGTCTCTGGCCTCCTTGCAGGCCTGCTTGGCCTCCTTGGTCGGCTCGTCGGCGCACCTCGTCCGGTCGCCCTCGCCGGACCCGCCGCCGGAAGCCGAGAACGCCCCCCCGGACATGTCGTCGATGAGGTCCCGGGCGGCCATCGCGGCTCTGGCCTCCTCCTCCGAGGCCAGAGCGAGCTGGCGCACCGCCACCACCGGCCGGCCCAGGAACGGGATGGCCCCGACGAAGCCGAAGGTGGGGCGGGCGTGGGCCAGGTCGGCCCGGATCCGCTCGGTGGCGTCCAGGGCCTTGCCGAACGGGTCGCCGTTCGGCATCTCGCCCCTCCCGAGCGCGTTCCGCGCGCCGGCCAGGCCGTCCGCGACCTCGCGGAGGTCGTTCACCGAGGAGTACGACTGGACGTAGGCGTCCACGGTGGCCGCGGCCAGCACCAGCAGGAACGCGCCGCCGCCGATCAGCACCCAGGGCCGCAGGCGGGAGCGGGGCTTCCCCGCGCGCTGGGCGCGGTGCCTCGATCCGCGCCCGTTGCCCCCGCCGCCGGGCGCGGGCGAGCCGGAACCCGCCGTGCCCGGAACCGCTGGGGTCTGGGATTCGGCGAAGGGAGGACGAGACTCGCCGGTCTCGGTGGACATCCGCCCGAGTGTAACGAAGCCCCTTCGGGTTGGCGGCCTTTGGAGAACCGGCCGATCAGGGTCGCAGCTCGCCGAACCCGGCTGCCGAGAAGTGGCCGTCGAAGGCGAGGGCCTCCCGGACCCGCATCGACCTCATCAGGGCGAAGCTCGTCGCATCGACGAACGAGTACTCCAGCTCGTCGTGGCGGCGGAGCCAGCGCAAGGCCTCCCGCTCGAGCGGCTCGGACACGCCAGCGATGTCGATCCGCGGCGAGCGTTCCGTCCTGTCCAGGAACGCTACGGCGACTCGGTGGCCGGCGCGCCGACGGGCTCGCATGGTGGTGATGTAGATCTCCCCGAACGTCACCGCCGAGTGACGGTGGAGCTCAAAGCTTCTTCAGCGGGGCGAAGGCGAGCATGAGGTGCTTCTCGCCGACGTCTTCGAAGGCGACGGTGGCCCGGGCGTCGCTGCCGGTGCCGGTCACGCTGATCACGACGCCCTCGCCCCACTTGTCGTGGAGGACGGTGTCGCCGGGCTGGACCTCGGCCTGGGGACGGCCTCCCCGGACCTCCGAGACGGAACCGCGGTGGCCGGTCCGGGGCTCCAGGTGGAGAACGAGGTCCCGGGGGATCTCCGAGAGGAACCGCGAGGGCGGGTTGTAGGACAGGGACCCGAACAGCGACCGGCTCCACGCGTGCGTCAGGTACAGCCGCTCCCTGGCCCGGGTGATCCCCACGTAGGCCAGGCGCCGCTCCTCCTCCAGCTGGGCCGAGTCCGTCATGGACCGGTAGTGCGGGAAGACCCCGTCCTCCATGCCCACGATGAACACCACCGGGAACTCGAGCCCCTTGGCGATGTGCAGCGTCATCAGGGTGACCGTGGACGCGTTCTCGTCGTACTGGTCGGCGTCCGAGACCAGCGCCACCTGCTCCAGGAAGTCGGACACGGTCTCGCCGCCCCGGCCCTCGAACTCCGCGGCCACGCCGGACAGCTCCTGGATGTTCTCGATCCGGCCCTGGGCCTCGACGGTCCGCTCGGCCTCCAGCTCGGCCAGGTACCCGGACTCCCGGGATGCCGCCTCCACCAGCCGGGACGGGGTCGTGCCCCCCTCCACCAGGGCCTGGAGGCGGTCGACGACCTCGACGAACCCGTGCACAGCGCCCCTGGCCCGGGCCGCCAGGACCGAGATCTCGTCCACCCGCCGGCTCGCCTCGAGGAACGGGATCCCCTCGTCCCGGGAGAACTCCTCGACGGCCGCCACGGTTGCGTCGCCGATCCCCCGCTTCGGCGTGTTGATCACCCGCCGCGCGCTGACCAGGTCCTGCGGGTTCACCAGCAATCGGAGGTAGGCCAGGATGTCCTTGATCTCCTTGCGCTCGTAGAACCGGACGCCCCCCACCACGCGGTACGGCAGGCCGCCCCGCATGAAGATGTCCTCCAGGACCCGGCTCTGGGCGTTCGTCCGGTAGAACACCGCGACGTCGCGGTATCGGTACCCCTCGGACTCCACCAGGCGCTCGATCTCCTGGGCCACGAACGCGGCCTCGTCGTGCTCGGAGTCCGCCCGGAAGCGCACGGCAAGCTCCCCGTTGACCCCCTCGGTCCACAGCGACTTCGGCTTGCGCTGGACGTTGTGCTCGATGAGGGCGTTCGCCACCGCCAGGATGTTCTGCGTGGAGCGGTAGTTCTGCTCCATGAGGAACACCTCGGCGTCGGGGTAGTCGCGCTCGAAGTCCAGGAGGTTCTGGATGGTGGCCCCCCGCCAGGAGTACACGCCCTGGTCAGCGTCGCCCACCACGCAGATGTTCCGGTACTTCGCGGCCAACAGGTTCACCAGGTGGTACTGGGCCCGGTTCGTGTCCTGGTACTCGTCGATGAGGATGTACCGGAACCGCTCCTGGTAGTGCTCGAGGACCTCCGGGTGGTCCCGGAACAGCCGGGCGGTCTCCGAGATGAGGTCGTCGAAGTCCAGCGCGCCGGCCGCCCGGACCCGGCGCTCGTATCCCGCGTACACCTCGGCCACCTGGCGTTCGTAGAAGTTCCCGGCCTGCTCCAGCACCTGCGAGGGCGACAGCAGGTGGTCCTTGGCCTTGCCGATGGCCGAGGCCATGGCCCGGGGCGGCCACCGCTTCGGGTCCAGCTCGAGGTCCCGGAGGACCAGCGTCAGCACCCGCTCCGTGTCGCCCTCGTCGTAGATGCTGAACGTGCTGGGGAGGCCGAGGTGGTTGTGCTCGCGGCGGAGGATCCGGGCGCACGCCGAGTGGAACGTGAGGATCCACATCCCCTTCGCGATGCGGGTCCCCAGCAGCCCCTCCACTCGCTCGGCCATCTCGCGGGCCGCCTTGTTCGTGAACGTGATGGCCAGGATGGCGTACGGGGAGACGTCCCTCTCCCGGATCAGGTAGGCCACGCGGTGGGTGAGGGCCCTGGTCTTCCCCGAGCCGGCCCCCGCCACGATGAGCACCGGCCCCTCAGTGTGCAGCACCGCCTCCCGCTGGATGGGGTTCAGCGGTGCGAGCAGCATGGAGAGACCGTCTTCTGCGTCGGCGACAGGCGCTTCCGGGCCCGCCCATGGGCGGGGGGACGAGGGTGACACGCCCCGATTCTACGAGCGGCCCCTCACACGCCGGCGAGCGTGGCCTCGTGCCTTCCGACATGTGGACCGACGGCCCGATTGCCGTGTGCCGATCGGCCCCCCTATCTGGGGCGAGGAGCGTACAGTCCCAACATGCACGCGTGGCGTGTGGTGCTCCCGTGACCGCGCCCGCCGATCGCCGGCGTGGGCCCTCGGACCACCTGGGGCGACGGGCGCTTCTCATCCCGCTCGCGGGTCTGGCCCTCTTCCTTCCGGCGTGCACCACGGCCAGCTCGTCGACCGGGCCCGGAGGGTGGAGCACGCTCGCCGCGCTGCCCAGCCCGGCCCCGTCCCAGCCCTCCAATGCGGTGACCGTGGCGCTCGGGGAGTCCTCCCCCACCGAGATGTACATCCACCTGTCCTCCGCCACCGCGGCGGAGGGCCCGGTGGCCTTCTCCGTGACCAACGAGGGGTCGAGGACCCACGAGTTCGTGGTCCTTCGCACCGACACCCCGGCGGGGGACCTCCCCATCGTGTCGTTCGAGGGGGAGTCCGACCGCATCGACGAGGAGGCCCCCGGGGTCACCAACGTGGGGGAGACCGGGGACATGGAGGCCGGGACCACCAAGACCCTGAGGATCGACCTGGCCCCCGGGCACTACGCCGTGGTGTGCAACCTCCCGGGCACTACCGGATGGGGATGCACCAGGACTTCACGGTGACGTGAGGGGCGCTCCCCTACATGTGCCCGCCCGGGTTGCGCCAGTTCGGGCGACTGGGTGCGCTCTTCTCCCAGGAACGGACGTACGCGACGAGCGCGGCGATCTCGTCGTCGGTGAGCTGGCCGCCGAATTCGTCCCACCAGGCCGGCATCTCCGTCCCCGGGACGCCCGACTGCACGATGTGGTGCATCTGGCCGTCCGAGACGCTCTCCAGGAACTGTTTGGAGTTCAGCGCCGGCGCGTCCACACCCTCGCCGTTGTCACCGTGACAGGACGAGCAGTCGGGGCTCCACAGCCGGTGACCGGTGGTCACGAGGGCCGCCTGCCGGGCCGCGAGGGCATCAGCCCGGCGTCCGGATTCGACCGCCTTGTACAGGGGGAACGAGGCGACGAGCACGAGGAAGACGACGAGCCCGGCCCACTGCCAGTGTCCCAGGCTCCTCCGGAGCCTCGCGTCCTCGTGGAGCGGTCCGGCTCCGGCCCTGCTCATCCAGACATCTCCTCATGATGGTCGTCCTCAGGCATCCCGCCCCCGGAGTCCTGGCCCCCAGACTCCCCGAGGCAGGAAGGCCCCTTCGCATCGCCGGGCACCGACGAGACGCCCCGCGCCGGCCCCTCGGCGAGGTGCCCGGTGTCCACCAGCACCTTGTCCCCCTGGACCTTGATCAGGAACCGATCCATCCCCCGGGGGGCGGGTCCCTGCACGTACTCGCCCCGAACGTTGTAGATGCTCCCGTGGCAGGGGCATTCGAATCTCCCGGAGCTGTCGCAGAACGGGACGCGACACCCCAGGTGCGGGCACTTCTGGAACAGCGCCACGAGCGCGCCGTGGGCCGCGGTCACGTAGAACCGACCCGTCGGGAAATACTGGACCGTGCCCTCCGAGTAGTCCGACACGGAACCGGCGTCCACGATGCCCCCGAACCCTGCTGCGGCCGAGGGCTTGAGGAGGTCGTAGGACGTCCACGCCGCGTCAACCACGAGCCCCGCGGCGAGCACCTTCCAGGAGTACTCGAGGAACTTGCGACGCCCGGCGTCCCCGGGCTCGTCGGGCCGCATGCCGCGGGCGTCATCCGGATCGGGGGTCGCGTCGGTCATCTCACAGCTCCAGGTAGAGGTGGTCCCACGGCCACACCCAGGTCCATTCGGGCCCCCGGAACAGCGCACCGATCAGGGTCAGGATGACGACCGCCGCCAGGACGACCGAGACGACGACAACGACGAACGCCCGGTCTCGCACGCGCCGGCCGCGCGAACGGTCCAGGTACGGCACCGCGACCAGGAAGGCGACCAGCGCGATCGGGCCCAGGACCCCTGCCACCATCGGGTGGAAGTGAGCCAGGAGCTCCTGGAGCCCGTCGAAGTACCAGGGCGCCTTCGCGACGGGCGGGGTGAGGTTGGGGTTGGCCATGTCCTTCAGCGGCGCGTTGAACAGGATCGACAACAGGAACACGACCCCGACCGTGGCCCCCGCCACCACCGCGTGCCGGACCAGGAAGTGCGGCCACGTGAACACGGTGTCCTCCGGTTCCTGCTTGGGACGGCCCTCGATCTCCCGGGGCATGACGCCCAGCAGCCGGTACCGAGGCTCTTCCTCAGCCTTCGACATGTGCCATCTCCTTCTCCTCCGCCTTCGCCTCGGGCTCCGCGGTCCGCTCACGCGGATCGTCGGACGCGAACCCATCCTTGCGGACGCGCCAGATGTGGACGCCGAGCAGCAGCATCAGGAGCGCCGGGACCATGTAGACGTGCAGGACGTAGAAGCGGAGCAGCGTGGCCCCGGTCACGTCCTGGCCGCCCAGGAACAGGTGGCGGACCTGGTCCCCGAGGAGCGGCGTGTATCCGGCGACGTTCGTGCCCACCGTGACCGCCCAGAACGCCAGCTGGTCCCAGGGCAGCAGGTATCCGGTGAACGACAGGGCCAGGGTGCACAGCAGCAGCCCCACGCCGATGACCCAGTTGAACTGCCGGGGCCGGCGGTACGCCCCCGCGTAGAACACCCGGATCAGGTGCAGGAAGACGACGAGCACCATGAGGTGCGCCGCCCACCGATGCACGTTCCGGACGAGCTGGCCGAACGCCACCGAGGTGGAGAGCGCGTGCATGTTCAGGTAGGCCTCGGTGACCGACGGGACGTAGAAGAACATCAGGTACATCCCCGAGACGAACAGCACGAAGAACAGCACCGAGGAGATGAACCCCAGCCGGTACGTCGAGCGGAACGACAGCGTCCTCCGCGAGACCTTCACCGGGTACACGTGGAGGAAGAAGTTGTGGAACGAGGTCATGGCACGGCCGCGGGGCGTGTCCGGGGCCGGATGGCGCACGACGGACCGGAAGAGCTCGCTCTGCCGGTACCGCCGCCCGGGGTGCAGGATCGCATCGAGGAGCGCGGTCCTCCTGGAGGGGTCCGGCCCGTTCCTCTCGGCGCTCACGACTTCCCCGCCCCGATCGCGGCCAGGGTGTCATGTGCCCCGTCGTGCCCCTCCTCCCACCCCACCATGGAGAGGGCCCCGGTGGGGCACCGCTCCACGCACAGGTTGCACCGGATGCACCGGTCCTCCTGGATGATCAGCGCGCTCGACGGCACCGGTGAGTCGAGCGAGTCGATCTCCTCCACGGGGGTGATGCGGATGCAGCCCTCCGGGCAGATGTCCACGCAGCCGCCGCACAGGATGCAGAGGTCGGGCTCCAGCCAGATGTTCAGGAAGCACTGGAGGCACCGAGCGGCCTCCTGCCGGGCCTGATCCGCGGTGTAGCCCAGCTCGATCTCCGCGACGCCGATCCGGCGGCCGACGGTGCCGAGGGGACGGGCTGGCGGGGCACCGCGTCGTAGTCCAGGACGGGCCGCCGCAGCGCGATCACCGGCAGCTCCCGCCGGAACCGGCGGGCCGGCTGCTCGTCGCCGCCCAGCATCCGGTGGATCGAGGCGGCCGCGCGCCGGCCGTCCCCGATGGCGTCGATCAGGTTGCGCGGCCCGAAGGCGACGTCCCCCCCGGCGAAGATGCCCCCGGCCGACGTGGCGAGGGTCTCCCGGTCGACCTGGATGGTCCCCTGCGGCCCGACCGACACCGCGTCGTCCGGGGAGAGCCACGACAGGTCGGGGGCCTGCCCGATGGCCAGGATGACCGAGTCGCACGCGATCACCGACTCGGTGCCCTCGGCGAACCGGGGATTGAACCGGCCGTCTGGGTCGAACACCGACGTCACGTCGAGCGTCTCGAGCCCGGTCACCGTGCCGTCGCCGAGGATCCGCTTTGGCCCGAGCCGGTGGAGGATCCGGATGCCATCCTCCTCGGCTTCGTGGATCTCGAAGTCGGTGGCCGGCATCTCGTCGCGCGACTCCAGGGCGACCACGAGGACCTCGCGAGCCCCCATCCGGATCGCGGCCCTGGCGGCGTCGAGAGCGGCGGTCGCGGCGGCCTGCACCCGTCCTCCATGGCAGGCGAGGGACCGGCGGGCGGCGCCGGTTCCAGAGTGAGGGCCCGCAGGGCGGTCCGGGCGTCATCGAGGGCGACGTTCCCCCCGCCGATCACGACCACCCTGTCCCCCAGCTCGACCTGGTACCCCAGGTTGGCGTTGATCAGGAACTCCACCGCCCGCAGCACACCGTCGAGCTCGACGCCGGGGATCCGCAGGTCACGGCTCCGCATGGCCCCCACGCCGAGGAACGTGGCCGCGAACCCCTGGCCCCTCAGGTCGCCCAGCGAGAGATCGCGTCCCAGCCGGACCCCGGTCCGGAGCTCCACCCCGAGGTCCAGGATGGCCCGGATCTCCCGGTCCAGGAGGTCGCGGCGGAGGCGGTAGGTCGGGATCCCGAGCACCATCATGCCGCCGGGCCGGTCCTGGCCCTCGAACAC
>WNGB01003767.1_pt1 | contig 31245 bp, 27 predicted proteins | sample 5400681 | NCBI WGS metagenome assembly WNGB01 (sample SAMN13153367, study PRJNA577476) | soil metagenome | isolation source: 115 cm soil or saprolite under grassland replicate 2 | place: USA:California | collected 2016-06-15
ACTGCGCTACAATAGGAATCGTCTCCACTCAGGACTCGATTACAGGACCCCGCAAGAGGTCCTCGATGAATACCTGAACCGGCAGGCAGCCGCATGAATTAGCCGCAATTCCCCTGTCCGGAAAACGTGGGGCAGCCCAATGGTCGCGAGCGAGGCCAACGGGTTTAGGCACATCCTCTGGGGCCCCGTGAACTTCACCTGCCAGGGCGCGCCCTACGCGTTCCACCCCATGTACTCCTCGGCCGCCCCTCCGACCGACAGCGGCCAGCCCACCGCATGGACCACGTGGAGCGCCCACACCGACAACCTGTCCTTCTCGAACGAGATCGGTCACTTCGAGTCCAAGGACGGAGACGGTGACGACGCCACCCTGGTACCACCTTGCGAATGCCGGTGGCTGCGCGTGGGCGATGAGCAACGACCTGCCGAACCAGATCAGCAAACTTCGGCGGCGAACAGGCCGCCTGGGGTCCGCTGGAGCTGACCGACTACGGATTCGACCAGCGCTACCACAACTTCGCCAACACACTCGCCAATCCCTGTCCATAGGGCTCACGCCAAGACTGCGCTCGGCCCCCGGGCCGAGCGCAGTCTTGGGCGCACCGGTTCGATGCCCGGGGGCGGCCGTCAAAGGGGTAAATGACCGACCCAGAGGAATGCTGATCGGATCCGGCGCTCTTGCGGCAGGCCAGGTTCGGGAGCGTGCGATGGTTGGCTGTTTTGATCGGGACGCGAGGTTTGGCCGTATAAGCCGGCGACTTTTCACTCGGCTGGGATGCGCGCATCTGGCCCTGCACCGTGCGGCCCCGCTGCCCATATTTCTTGTGACGTCGTTAACCGTTCTTACGGCTGGTTTCGGCGCTCCCCAAGGCAGCCGTGGTCGACGCCGACACGGGTCACGCCGGTAGGAGAACAGGCCGGCCAGGCGCGAGTCGGTATCGACCGTCACATGCGCGCGATTGCGGTCTGGGGCGCAACGCGTGGTGGCAAGAGCCGCATCGAGGCATCCGAGTTGACGGTTACGAAAGGCGTCTGGTCACCGCCCGCCGAGCTGGCGGAAGCAAGCCAAATGCTGTTGGTTCCGCAGATCGCGGTTAACGCGCGCGGCGATGCGGTGGCCGCATGGAAGCGCTGGCGGGGCGGCGCACCGCTCAGCCCTGGCGGCGTGCGGGATCCGATCGCCGCCGCGGTGAAGCCTTCCGGGCGCAGATCCTGGCTCGCGCCGGTCACCCTCGGCACGGAGTTCGAGCCACCGCTCCAGGACGTGGCGGCCTTTGAGTTTTCCGGGCCGCATGTCGCGATCGACGCCAGGGGCGACGCTGCTGTCGTCTGGCAGGGTCGGTACGGTCGCACGATCGTCCCTGAAGCGTCTGCCATGGACGCTGGCGGCCGGTGGCAAAGGCCGACGCCCATCGCGACGACGTTCGCGCTCTACCCGCACGTCGCGATGGACAGGAACGGCGATGCGACTTCCGTGTGGCAGGGTCCGCGGGGTAGCGTCGTGGCAGCCAGCAAGCCACGAATGGCGGGTGGCTGGTCCACGCAGCAGACCATTTACCACGGGAACCCCAACATCACTCCCTACCCGCAGGTCTCGGTCGGCTCTCGCGGAGAAGCGATCGCAACCTGGAGCGGCAGTCCGGTCCAAGCCGCCGTCCGCCCGGGCCCGGACGCTGCCTGGCAGCATCCGGCGAGGCTTGGCTTCGGCGGGGTGTCTCAGGTGGCGGTCGCTCCGCGGGGGAATTCGATCGTGGTGTGGCAGCGACCGACCGACCATCCTCGGGGCATCGTCGTTCAGGCAGCCAGCTACAGCCCATCCCGGCCGAGGTAGGGGTCAGGACAAGCGTACACAGCGCGAGGATGAGGAACGGCGGATTAATCTGAAGGAACGCCAGCTAAGCCCGCAATACTCACGACGGTGTCAGCCTTTGGCGGGTGAGAAGTGGTCAACGATCCGCTGCGCGTAGTACGACTCCCAGGCCTGTCTGGGGTGGTCGGCGGTGTACTGCTTGTCGAGGCTGACGAGCAGGTAGATGAGTTCACTGCGGACGGGCTTGGTGTCAAGCAGGGTTGGCAATTCGGACAGGTTGATCAGCCACTCCGCGTACCAGGAGGCCCAGTCTTCGTCCGCTCCATCCACGATCCGGAAGACCCGGTGGTGAGTCTCGCCTGCCTCGTGCAGGAGTTGGCTGATCTGCTCCGGTGTGGTTGTCATCTCGCCTCTCCCCCGCGCCGCACATACATCTCCACCCAGGATCTATTTTCCCACATAGACCGCGGCATCCCCGAACGCCCTGCCGGGCCGCTGGACTTCGACTGGGCGGCTGGCGCGCCGGGCTTATGTCCGGGGGCCAAATGACCAGAACGTTACGGGGCGTTCGTGGCGTTCGCCCTCGAGCACGACGTCGACCCGCTCGTCGAAGAACGCGACAAGGCCGCCCACCCGCGAAGCGTCGTGCAGTGGTTGCCGGTAGGTCCAGGCGATGTCGGTGATGGTCTCGCCGCCGACGGTGGCCGACCAGTACGACGCCCGTCCCTTGTAGGCGCAGTAGGTCTGTTTCTGGCTGGGGATCAGGCTGGCGCTGACGTCTTCGCGCGGCAGGTAGTAGCGCACCGGGAGCATGGTCTCAAACAGCAGCGCCGGCCGGGAAGACTCGGCAAGCACTTCCCCGTTCAGCTCAAGGCGCACCTGCCGCGAACTGGCGACCACGTCGATTCGATGGAAGGGGTCACGCGGATGGGCCACGTTGGGCTCATCCTCTTCGAGCCACGCGTCGAAGGCCTGGAAATCGAGCACAACATACCCGGCCAGGTCGGGGTCAGCGAGGCGGAACCCGGCACCCGGGCAGTCGTGCCCGTCGGCGCGCACGTCGACGGCTTCCCCCTCGGCTGTGTGGACGGCGAACGGGAAGGACGGGTCCAGCAGGGGCCGTTCGGACAGGTCGCGTATCTGGCGCCCGGTCTCGGTGCCGCCCGGCGCGACTGGGCGAGCCGGCACTAGTTCGCCGCGGATATCCTGCGCCGGGACCGCATAGCTGGGCACGACACGCCGCGGTTCCCAGACCAGGACCGCCCGGGTGCTGTCGATGACCGGAGTGCCTCCCAGCATGGCGCGGATACGCTTGGCTGTCGGCTCGTGCCGCAGTTGGCCGAACCCGCTCGTCATCAAGTCACGAACCCGAACGCTCATCGTAAACACCCCTCCCGGTTACTCCCCGGCGATGGCGGTCACGGTCTGGCCGGACGGGAGCTCGCCAATCAGTGAGCCGTGCCACGGCGCGTTGTAGTTGGACACCCCGCCAGTTGACTTGAGGATCCAGTAGCCCCCGGTGGCGGGGGCAGCGGCCAACCCGACGGGTGACACACCGGCCGGGAGTTGACCCCTCAGCGATCCGTACCAGGGTGCTCCGAAGTTGTGCACCCCGCCGTCAGACGTGAGCACTAGGTAGCCGCCGACGGGGCTGGCAGTTATTCCCGCCACGGTCTGGTCCGCGGGTAGCGTGCCATTAAGTGACCCATACCACGGGACGCCGTAGTTGGCCACGCCCCCATCGGACTTGAGCATCCAGTAGCCGCCCGTGGCTGGGTTCGCCGCCAGCCCCACGGCGGTCACCCCCGCAGCGAGCGTGCCCGCGGCGGAGCCGTGCCAGGGCGTGCCGTAATTGTGCACTCCGCCGTTGGAGGTCAGGACCAGATAGCCGCCCCGGCTGGCGGCAATCGCCGTAACGGTCTGGTCCGGCGGCAGTTTGCCCGCCATAGACCCGTACCAGGGAGCGCGGAAGTTGGCCACGCCCCCGTTGGACTTCAGAATCCAGTAGCCCCCGGTGGGAAGGTCGGCTGCCAGTCCAACCGCGGTCACCCCCGCGGCGAGCGTGCCCGCGGTCGAGCCGTACCAGGTTGCGCCGTAATTGTGTACTCCGCCATTGGAGGTGAGCACGAGATAGCCGCGCCCGGTGCGGCCGAGCAGATCAACAAAGGTGTAACCGTGGCTTCGGAAGTACCTGATGATCGTGGGCAGGGCGAGCACGGTGGCCGGATTGCCGGCCGGCTGATTGTGCATGAGCACGACCGGGTGCTGCAATACACCTCCCTGCTGCTCGGCCAGCCTGATGATCCGATCCACCCAGTAGGAGGATGACGAGCCATTCGCCTTCCAGTCCTCGGTGTCCACCGACCACAGCCAGACCTGCATCCTGCGCTGCTGGGCCAGGCTGAGCGTCGTCGAGTTGTACGAGCCATACGGCGGCCGGAAGGCGCAGGGCGGGCTGCCGACCAGGCTCTTCTGCTCGGCGGTCGCCCGATCCATCTCCGTGCCCTGCGCGGACGCGGACAGCGTCGTCATGTCAGGGTGATCCCACGTGTGATTGGCGATCATGTAACCCATGCGGGCTTCGTCGCGCACCTGCTGCGGCCGGGCCGCCGCGTTCTGGCCGAGGTTGAAGAACGTGGCGGTTACGCCTTGCGCATGCAGGGTCGAAAGAATCTTCGCCGTGCTCGCCCCCGGGCCGTCGTCGAAGGTCAGCGCTACGGTCTTGGCGCTTCCCGGCGCATAGTAATGCCGCCCGTAGGGCGCGGCAGGGCAGCTCGTGGAGATCTGCGGCGAGGTGACTTGCGGAGGGGCCGCGACACGGCCGTTCGGCATGAGTGCGGGCGGGCCGGCCGACCCCTCGTTAGACGGCGACGGTGGCGGCTGGCTCGCGGCGGTGACAGCGGCCTCCGCAGCCTCCGCGGCCGGTGGGACGGCCGATGGGAGGATGACCGCGGTTAACCCTGCGAGGCTGAGGGCCACGGCAACTGGCAGGAATCGCAATCGAGAGGTGGGCAAGGAAACCTCCATTGACCGGTCTAACGTCGTGGCAAAAACGGCGAAAGGCACACAAAACCGGAGACTAGCAGCAGTGTTCGCGTCAGCGCTGTCGGCGGCCAGGGACGAACGTCACAGCTCGAGGTCCCGAAGTACCTGTTTTTGACTCGATACGGGAAACGTCATCAAACTCAGACGCTCGACGCGAACCCAATGGCTGGCGAATCCCTTGACGCCGGTCGCGGGTGCCGTATAAGACGCCCTATAGGACTCCGTGCCGACGGAGGGTGAAGAACGGGGGAATCATGTTCACAGCAGGCACGGCGACTGGCAATATCCAGCCGTATTTCTTACCCAGGCCGCAGTGACCTTGGACAGGTCCTTGCCGCTGGACCAGCAGCCGGAACTGGCGACGATCGAGGCCCAGGCACTCGAGGTGGGACAGCTCGTCGCCGACTTCATCAACGGCGCCAGGACGAGTGTCGACATCGCCATCTACGACTTCCGGCTGCTTGACGGGGCGCTGAGCCAGGAGATCGTCGATGCCGTCAACGCGGCCGCCGAGCGGGACGTGACCGTCCGGCTCGCCTACGACCGGGTTCAAGGGCCGCCCAACGTTGCCACGGTGAAGGCGTTCGCCATGGCCGGCGGTGACCCCGCACCTACCGGCACCCACTCGTTCCTCGGCACGGCGGGTTTCCACGCCGCGGTGCAGATCCGGGCGATCCAAGAAGAGGCGATCGACCCCGGCCACCAGATCATGCACCAGAAGTACATCGTCCGCGACCAGGGCAGTGTCGATGCCGCATCGGCAGCGCTAAGGCGGGAGGCGTCGAAGTCGCCTACTCCTACGCGCCCGGTGAAGGGCGTGCCACCGAGGCCGCGCTCGCCGACCTGATCGCCGCCGCGACCACCCGAATCAGGGTGGCATCGATGGTGATCTCCTCAGGAAAGATCCTTCAGGCGCTAGCGGACCGTATCGACGCGGGTGTCGACGTGGCAGGGACCTACGACGGACCCGAGATGCACGGCGTCGTCGGGGATTGGCAACGTGCCGCACCGGGCGGCCCGTCGGCGGAACGCCTGGCGCTATGGAACTCGATATCCGCACAGTTGGTGGGCAAAGCGTCGGTGCCATTCGCGGCGCACGGTCCGCACAATTTCATGCACAATAAGGCGGTCGTGGCCGACGGCACCGTCGCGACCGGCAGCTTCAATTTTCTGCCAACGCCACGCACAACGCGGAGAACGTACTCCGCATCGACAGTGCTGACCTCGCCGAGCAGTATGCTTCCTACATTGACGGGCTAGCCGAACGGTACGCCTAGGAGGCTGCGGTTTGCCGTCATATTCGCCGCACAGGACACTACGCTCCGTCCGGGACTCCGCCCGGAAGGAGTGGCCCCTTCGGGGCAGTTCGGCTGATCTAGCGGGGCGGGGTTCCGTACGGTCGGCGGGTGGCCGATGACTTCTGCGAGCGGTACGGGGACCTGCTGACTGGCAGCATGGCACGCCGCGCGACAGGTGCACCATGTGCGAGCCGGATCCCCGTGCGCAATCAGCCGGGTTCCAAGAATGGACCGGGCCGGACTTTATTTCGAGCCGGAGCGATCGGGAGCCGACGTCAAAGGCGCATGTCCGCTCACCCGTGTTAACCGCATAAATCGTGAACCGCGGCTCCGCAGGCTGCTCGTACAACGGCTGGCTCGCCGCCAGGCTGATGACCACGTCACCTGCTGCGCAAAGGCCGTGCGGCCGGTGCGCCCGCACGGCCTTATGCGTTTTTCTTGGTGCCCGCGCGGTGACGGTTACGGTGGGCGCTGATGTCGGCACGCCGTCCGCGGCCGCCCGCGGCGTGGCAGCCGAGTTCGTGGCGGCGGGCTCGGGCGTTCGCAGTCCGGCGGTGGCGGCCGAGCAGGCCCATGCGACAAGGCCGAGGATGGCGAGCACTCCGCCGAACGCGAATACCCGGCGTCGCCAGTAGGACTCTGGCCCGCCCGGTGGCCACCTATCGCTCGGCATGTGCCGATCCATACGCAGAGTATGGGAAATAATCGCCCAATTCTCGCGTCGGCACGCCGACGGCACTGCGAGGTGAAGCAACCAACCGCGTGCTTGCGACGTCACTAGGCATGACGTCCGCGCTAGCGGGCGATTCCGGAGAGGAGTGACGCATGAAACGAGCGCGACGGGGGATGCGGAGCATGGTCGTGGCTGTCGCCGGGTGCACCATCGCGGCCACGGCATTATCCGGATTAGCGGGACTATCAGCGCTTTCAGGTGCCCAGGCGGCGAGCCTCGGGCCGACCGTCAAGTTAATAGCGGCACAGAGCAAGATCACGGTTTTTGAGTTCGGCGGCCGGGTCTTCCTGGATCCCGGCATCTATGTGGCGTCGCTCACATCGGCCCTCGAGCTTCGCGTTGCGCGGGCCAGCCATTCCAAGCACATGACGATCAGGCAGATCATCCATCTGCCTGACGGTTCCACCCTGGCGAGGCCGCTGCCGCCCACGACGCTGAACGGCTGGCAGGGCCTGCGCAACTTCCTTCACGTCACGGTGCGCAACTCCAGCGGCACGGTGGTGGTGTCGCGCCAGCAGACTTTCTGCCCGAATACCTATGACCCGCAGCGAGTGAGCCCGGACAGCCCTGACACCTCGCCATACCCGCAGGTGTGCGCCGCGATCGATCCCTTCCAGCAGGGCATGGTGTGGGGCGTGGAGAGGAACTGGGCGGTCGATTCATTCGAGCGGTTCGGCAGCGTTTATCGGCTCTCCCCAGGGACCTACCGGCTAACCGCCACCATCGGGCGCACGTATGCGCGGCTGACCGGGCCCGGGGCGGGATGCTCTCGCCAGCGCCGGTCGTGCCGGACCTGGCGAGCCCGCCGAACGCCGTCCGTCCGGACCTGGCGGCCCTGCCGTCCTGGGGAATCAACACCAGCCATACCCGGTCGGGGCATGACCTGCTGGCGTTTGGCGCCACCGTGTGGGTAGGGGGCAACTCGCCGCTCGATGTCGAGGGTTTCCGCATCAACGGCTCGCCGACCATGCAGGCGTATCAGTACTTCTGGCGCGACGGTCAGGTTGTCGGCCGGGTTCGGGCCGGGACGATGGGATTCGACTCCGGCAGCGACCACAACCACTGGCACTTCAGGCAGTTCGCACAGTACCGCCTGCTCAACTCGACTAAAACGCTGGCGGTACGAAGCCATAAGCAGGGCTTCTGCATCGCCCCCACGGACCCGGTCAATCTTTTGTTGCCTCATGCCGTGTGGCAGCCGACCTTCACCGGCTTCGGCGGAGCGTGCGGCAGCCCGGCCGCGCTGTGGGTGCGGGAATTCATGCCGGTCGGCTGGGGGGACACATACTTCCAGTACGTAGCAGGTCAGTCGTTCAATATCACCAAGCTGCGCAACGGCACCTACTACATCGAGGTGATCGCGAACCCGCTGCGGGTCTTGCGCGAGACCACAACCAGGAACGATGTCTCGCTGCGGAAGGTCATCCTCGGCGGTACCCGAGGCCACAGAACGGTCAAGGTGCCGGCCTGGCACGGCATTGACCGCGAGCACTGATTCGCTCGCGATGCGATGATCTGCCCGGCGACGCCACGAAGATCGCTTCGTGGTAGGTGCCAGGCTCGCTGCAGAGGGCGATGCATGGAATCTGCCGCCACTCACCAAACGCGACGCGGCGGCGACCGCTCCCCTCGATGCGCTTGATTTCCAGAACGAGCCCCGGTTCCTGACACCTCCAAAACTGCCGGAACCGGCTAGGCCCTGGCGAGGCTAACGCCGCCCAGCGGGCAGTGTTTAGTGCGGGTCGACCGGGTGCCACCCAGCGCAGCCGTTAAGGACCTGCGGGTTGAAGATCTTTATTTATCCAGAACGGCTGCCGCTGCGTGGCACGGGCAGGTGTGCGGGCCCGAGGGAGTTAGCTGCCGCTGCACGTCGCGGCCGATGGGCGTGCAGGCGTGGGAGGCACGGCCGACGCCAGAGGCACGGCTGGTGCCGCCCGTTTTCAGCTGCCCGTCCGGGTCATCGCGCTGGGGCCCGGAGTGGCCGGACGGGGCGGTGGAGGACCCTCCTTGCCTCCGCCGCCCCGTCCGGGAGCGGGGTGATGGAATTTGCTATTGGGCGGGGAGCGACGTCGGCTTCCCTGTGGGGTGGGACGCCGGCGCGCCGGTTGGGAGATCGGTCGGCTTTCCTGTCGGATGCGAGTTAGGCCCGGCGGTTGGATGCGCGGACGGACCATGGCTCGAAGCCGTCCCGGCCAGGCTGGCGCAGAAGGTGGCGACGTTGTCCTTGCCACCAGCGGCGGTGATCAAAGCGGTGAAGGCCGGGTTGTCCAGGGCCTTGCCCGCGCTGGTGCTGACACCAGCCGTATAGGCGCGGCACAGCCCGCGCAGCGAGGGCGACGGGGTCGCGCTCGGCTTGTGCGTGGCATTCGCTGCGGTGCCGGGAGCGGCGTTCGCGACCGACGAGTGCGCAGCAGGCGGGGACTCGGCACCGCCAGGAAGCGAGGATAGGTTGCCGGTGCTGGCCGCAAGGGCGAGCCCACCGCCGGCGGCGACCACGCCGGCGGCAAGAGCGAGCTTCAGCGTGAGAAGCTTCGCCATACCAGTCTTGATCATTGAAGGTCTCCGTGGCTGGGTAGCGGGGGTGAGAGTCGCCACCCGGAAGGCCGTCACGGCCTGCTCCTCACCGGCAAGCTCCCTACTGTGAGCCGGAGCGGCCGCAGCAGCGAGCAAGCCGACGAGTGCATCACCGTGGGCCAGCGGACCTGCTGGCCCGCCACGAAGTAGTTGTTCTGCTGCGCCCCGGCGGAGGCGACGGCGCCGGTGTGTGCTCATCTCATGTCCTTCAGCGCCGGGGCAGGGGATTGCGTCACTCCCCTGACTGGGACCTTCATTTCCGTGGCCGTCTCCTGCCGGTCCTTCTCAAGGTGGATTGCGAGCCCGCGCAGGCCTCGATAGGCGGCAGTTCGCACCGCGCCGGCGCGCTTACCGAGGACCCGCGCCGCCGTCTTCGCATCCAGCCCCATGACCACGCGCAAGAACACCGCCTCGGCTTGATCGCGAGGAAGCCTCCCGATCAGTGACAGCGCGGCGTCGGTGGCCATCGACTCAAGGGCAGACCCCGCCGTGTCGTCGTGGGCGGGAATCTCGGCGAGTTGCTCCACCGGCCCGCCGGGTGGCGGCAGGCGGCGCTGGTGGCGTAGGTAGTCCATCGCGCGATGGCGCGCGATCGTCGCTGCCCAGCCACGGAAGCCGGCGGCGTCACCGGAGAACGTCCGCAGGTCTCTTGCGATCTGCAGCCAGGTCTCCGACGCGACATCCTCGGCGGCATCGCCAACTTGAAGACGCAGGTACCGCAGCAGGCCCGGCTGAACCGCCCGGTAGACCGCCCGGAATGCCTCGTCGTCCCCCTGCTGCGCCGCGAGCACCGCTTCTGACAGGTCCATCACCGCCGCGAGCGGAAATGGCGCCCCGGCCGCCGGGTTGGGCCCAGCGGCCGCCGATGCGGCGTCCTCATGGATCGCGGTCACACCATCCTCGCCAGGCTCTGCCGCACTACGCACGGACGACATGATGGGCCATACCGGGAGCGCCGCTCAGCCGTTCGGGTGCTTTGCCTGGCCACGTTCGGGTGTTTCCCGAAGACACGGGAGCGGGAGTGACAAAACTACGGCCTCTGGCGCTTCTCCTAACGTCCAACTTTCTTCGACACCAGAGGCTTCTTCCGTGACCATCATTACCTGGCGTACCAAACTGACCTTACTGACGGGCGCCACGCTTATCGCTACCGGCCTGCTACTGACATTCGCGGGTCCCGGCGCCAGCGGCGCGGTCGCGCCTCTGCCTGCGGCCTCGCCCACCCCGTCCGCCGCGCAGGCTGCGGTCGCGGGTCAGGCGACCGCGCCGGTGGCCGGCGATAACGGCACCGTCAAGATTCACAATTCTGGGACAGCAGTGACGGATCGCCGCAACGAGCCGCACGTCTGCGTCTTCTACCTCGATGCGTTCGACTTCGACGCGAACCAGTCCGTGACCTGGGAGATCAAGGCATGGGCACCGACGGGCGACCGGTCGACGGTGGTAGCGGGCCCAAGCACCTTGACGCTCGACAGCGACGGTAACGGTTTCACCAGCGACATGACGCTGGCGAACGGGCACTACAAGCTGTTCTGGACCTTCGATGGCGAGCACGGCTTCGCCAAGCAGAAGGTGTTCTGGGTGTCATGCGGCACGCCGAGTTCTCCGCCCCCCAGCTCACCACCGCCTTCCTGCACCGAGAACTGCTCGCCCAGCTCACCACCGCCTTCCTGCACGGAGAACTGTGGCACACCTAGTTCGCCGCCGCCCTCTCCGTCGCCTTCTGTGGAGGGAAGCGCGACCTCATCCCAAGGCGCGCCCAGCCAGGGCGGGCTGCCTATCACCGGTTGGCCCTTGGCACTGATCGCCGGGACCGGAGCGGTCCTTGTGGGTACCGGTGGTGCCGCCATCGTCATGGCCCGGCGCCGGCGCGGCTTGCACAGCAGCCGCTGACAGCCGACCGCGCGCGTCGCCCCCACCCCCGCATGCTCGGCGCGCGCGGTCGGCTAGGCCGCAGCCGTATCGTCGGCCAGGCCAGCCCTGTTCCTATGCGAAATCATTCTCAGACCAGCACGTCACAACCTCCGCCCTACCAGCAGGCAGCCGCGAAACACGCAACGACGCCGCGTGCTTCGCGGCTGTCTATGCGAGGCAAACGCCGTCGTGTGGGGCCACGGTGGGCCACCCAGGCCCCCGGGTGACGGTCGGTGGCTACCGACCGGGGTCACCGGTCCCGGTCGGTGGGCCACCCACCGTACCGGTAGTGCTGTCGTGTGCCCGCCTGCCGGGTGTCTCGCGCTCATCCGCTCGATGCAGGGTACTCAAGGACCCAGATAATGCAGCGGCCCGTCTCGGCGACCGCATGCGGTTCGCGCTCTTGCACGCGATCGAGCCGGTAGCCAAGTTTGCGCGGGATCGCGGCGCTCGCCGCATTAGCGACATCGCAGTGGATCTCCACCCGATGCACACCGGGGAGGGCAAGTGCCGCGCAGGTCAGCGCCCGGGCAGCGGCGGTGGCGTAGCCGCGTCCGGCATGTGCCGCGTGAACCCAGTAGCCCATCTCAATGGCTCCCGGCCCAATTCGCCGGTGCAGGCCGATCGCGCCGAGGACTCCGGCGCTCGGCAGACGCTCATCCGGGTGACCAACTGGCCGTAGCAGCGAGAAGATGAAGTCGGTACCTGTCTCCCACAGCGTGTCTGCCTCGAGAATTCGTGCACGCTGCTCAGCTGCGTCCGCCATTTCGGGTGTGGCCCAGGCCAGCCACTGTTGCAGGTGCTCCATGCTCTCCGCGACGGCATCCGCGATAGCTTCGGCATCGGCCAGGCGGACCCGTCGCAGCACCACCGGACCAGCGGCGATGTGCTCGGGTGGCCGCCCGTCCACGCGGTTGGGTTCGTCCACTCGGCTAGTCAAAAGGAGCACCCTGACGGTCCGCAACAGGTTTCAATCATGCGACCAGGCTGGTGGGCAACCCAGATCAGCGAACCCTGGGCTGATCGTCATGCCGCCCCACGCCGCGGGCCCGGCAGCCGAGCGGGTGCTTGGCCTGCTCGACTCGCCGCCCACAGTTCCCGATCTGTCGCAGGGCTATCTCGACCTGATCGGTAACGCGCCGCGGCCCGCAGGCGCGTTGACTGCGCGCGCCGACGCGGCCGCTCGGCTTATCGGGCTTACGCTCTTCGGTCCGGAAGAGATCGCGGGCGCCCTCGCCGAACGCGGCTTTACCTGCATCAAGCAGCGTGTCGTGGCCATCGTCCAATTCATCGGCGGCGAACTGCCAGCCTAGGAGCCTTGCGCCGGGCTGGCCACGTTCGCACGGTCACGCGTGACAAGGTCCAGCTGGTGGGACCGGCCGCCGCGGCGTACGTCGACCGTAGCTTGCCCGGCGCGGCGCGCAAGGCTGATGGCACGGTCCAGGCTGCTCGGGGACCTGACCGGATGACCGGCGACGGCAAGGATCACGTCGCCGCGCTGCAGCCCCGCATCGGCCGCGGAGCTGCCTGCGGCCACGGCGCTGACGGTGATCCCCTCGACAGGCCCACGGCGGCTGGCCGGTGACTCGGGGCGTGAGCGCCTCGTGACGCGCAGCCCGACGGCGGGCGCGGGTGTCATGCTCGCGGGAGAGCCCTCGAATGACAGCAGTAGCTTGCGAAGCAGCGTGGCCAGCATCGCCTGCTCCTCGGTCGACAGCGTTCGCACCATGTCCTGTTCATTGGCGAGGTGGGCCGGGGCGGCGTCATCGAAGAACGCGGCTGGCAAGATACTTTGAATTCAAACATTCCCTGACGGAGAGCTGGTCATGCGGATCGGAATCATCGGGGCAGGCAGGATTGGCGGAAACGCCGGCCGGCTTTTTTCGCGCGCCGGGCATGAGGTGGTGCTGAGCTACTCGCGCGACCCAGCGAGACTAGGGGCCCGAGCAGCGGCGATAGGTGCCGCAGCCGGGTCGCCCGCCGACGCCGCCGCTTTCGGCGAGGTCGTGATGCTTTCCGTGCCGTGGGACGCCGTAGACGACGCGGCAGCGGCCGCCGGGCCACTGGCCGATCGGATCGTCATCGACACCACCAACCAGTTCGGCGCCGGTGGTGTGGTTACCCTTCCCAGCGGTCGCAGCGCCGCCGAGTTTAATGCCGAACGGCTGCGCGGGGCGCGACTGGTCAAGTCGTTCAACACCCTGACGGCCGGATTCCAGGCGGAAGCAGCCGACCGGCCGGCTGACCGTCGCGTGGCCATGTTCCTCGCAGGCGAGGACCAGCGGGCGAAGCAGGTGGTGGGCGCCCTCATCCGCGACGCCGGGTTCGAGCCGGTCGACGTCGGCGGCTGGGGCCAGGTGTCGATCATGGAAGCGCCGCGTCGGCCGGGCTCGGTCTACGGCGAGGAGTACCGGCCGGAAGCGGCCCGCCGAATCGCCGAGGCCGCACGCCAGGACCGTGCGGCCGCAGCGGAACTGGCCGATAGCCTCAAGGAACGCGGGCCTTGAGCTATCCGGCGTGAACTAGCAGCTCAATACCACACCACTGCCGGGCAGGTGCTCAGATCGCTCATCCGTTCAGCGGTTGATGGCCACAAGCTCGGGCTTGGTGCACCGCGGCGGGTTCACGCCCCGATTCACCTGCGCGCATGCGGCCAGGATGATCGCGTCGGTGCGCGGGTCGGCGCTTCCGCCGAGTCCGCCCAGGTCGACAAAGACATGTGGCCACGAAATCCGGCGGGTGCTCCAGGTCACGCGCTTTGACGACTCGTCCACCCCCCACGCCTGGCCATTCGCCCCTTCGTCCAAGCCGAACGCTACGCCGCCGCGCTCACCGTACAGGCCCGCGGATCCGGGCAGCCGGGACTCCATTCCTCCGTACGGACCGACGCCGATCACCTCGCTGCCCTCGGTGAGGTAAAAGCGGCGCCGCAGCAGGTCGACGCCCTGCGGCAGCGCTCCGGCGACGTGCCACAGCCATCGGCCGGTGGTGCCGCTGTACGCGGTCACCCCGGCGGGTCCGCTGAACAGCGCGACGCCATCGAGGGCCGCGCTGAGCATGCCGGTGAATGAAGCGGACTTAGGACGAATGATGCGCTCGGCGCCCGAGTGCAGGTCGATCTTGCGCAGCGCCGTCACGGGCCACGAAGCCAGGTGACCACCCGAAGCCACTGTCACGTACAGAAAATGGCCATCCAGTTCCCAGTGCTGGGGAACCGCGCCGGTTGGCCGACGCCAGACAACTCGTCCCGTGCTGTTCTCGTATTCCGTAACGGCACCTGGTCCAACGATCACGGAATTCCGGCCATCCGCCGCCACCGCACCACCGAACGATGTGCTTGGATACGAGCGGATCACCTGACCAGTGGAGGCGCGGAGGACCACCTCGGTCTGCGTGGCCTGGCGCTCATGACGCCCTGCAGGTAGGGCAATGCCTACCGTTATCGTGCCTGGCCAGGCACGAGTGGAGACGATCTGCGCGCCGCGGCGCAGGCCCTTGAGCCGGACCGTCCAGCGCCGAGAACCACGGTTCGCGTCGTATGCGGTCACGACCGTGCCGAGACCAAACACCGCGAACTGAGGGCCCATGGCCGCATATGGCTCACCCGCAGCTGGCACGGTTCCGCGCGAGTCGTCAGGAATGACGAAGGCGCCAGGAAGCGTTTCCTGCCACCTGATCGTGCCCGCACGCGTGCACGAAGCGGCACCGCACCGTTGAGCTTGCGGGGCAGCGGAGGCCTGCGGGCCGGACGCTCCCGCACCGAGCAGAACCGCCACGAGCACCCCACGGCACACCCACGCGACTGATCCGCGCAGCACTACTAGCGGCTCCAATCCATGCGGGTTAATCTTGCACCTCTAATCAACCGGGCCTCAACCACCGTATTGGGATCAACTTCGGCGCATCACACAGATCGCTTGGAAAGTTGCTTGATCGATGCCGTGGCCGGGCATGCGGTCGCGGTGGTGGTGGTGGTGGTGGTGGTGGTGCTGCCGGGTCCGCGGCGGTGGTGCCGGGCCACGGGGCCGACTTCACCGTCTGCGTATGGTCAGCGCGATAGCGTTAGCCTGCGGCCCTTGCGCCGGTGAGGGTGCGGTGCTGGCCGGGCTCTTTCACGTCTATCCCGAGGAGGTAGCAATGGCGCAACGGCCTCCGGGCCCCTATGACCATCTGCCCCAAGTTCCATCGTTCACCGTCGAGAGCGATGACGTCTCGCAAGGCGAGCAGATGAGTGAAGCGCACGTATACGACGGGTTCGGAATGTCCGGGCAAAACATCTCGCCGCACCTGCGGTGGTCTGGATTTCCCGCAGAGACCAAGGGCTTCGCCGTCACGTGCTACGACCCAGACGCACCCACCGGATCGGGTTTCTGGCACTGGCTGCTTGTCGACATCCCCGCCTCCGTCACGGAACTCCCCCGCGGGGCAGGCAGCAGTGACGGCTCCAGTCGGCCAGCCCGCTCGTTCTCAGTCCGCAACGATTTCGGCTCCAAGGACTTCGGCGGTGCGGCACCGCCCGCCGGTGACCCACCCCACCGCTACTATTTCGCGGTCCACGCGCTGGATGTGGACACACTCGGCGTCGACTCGGACGTGTCACCTGCCGTCGTCGGATTCAACCTGCGTTTTCACACGATCGCCCGCGCGGTGCTCGTCGCGGTGTACGGGCACTAGCGGGCAAAGGGATCTGGCGCTCGAGCCACGGTTCTCCGCGGCTGGTGCCGACTGTGAAGGGGCGTGGCTGATTGTGGCCGTGGCGTCAATCGTGGGGCTGGCGGAGGAACTCGCCGGGGCGGAGTTGCGGAACGACCCGTTCGGGGCTTCGTACATGGGGGTCAGCGGATATGACGACTCAGTTCCTGATCTGTCCCTGGAGACTCGGCAAAGGTGGCGGGACCGTCTCACTGATTTCCTGATCCGATGCGAGAACCTGGAAGCGGACGCCAGCGACGCCGACAGCCGCGTCCTTCTCGCCGCCACACGAGATGACGCCACGCGCGCGCTCGCCCTGACCGATTCGCGCGTACGAGATTTCAGCGTTACCACGGTCCCCCTCAGTGGGCCATCCGAGATGCTGCTTGCGGTGGCACGCGCGTCGATTACCGACGCTGCGAGCGCCGCCGCGTACCTCAGCCGCTGCCGGGTCATCCCCGCCTTTCTTGACCAGCACGCCCAACGGCTGCGCGACGCCGTCGATAGCGGCCTGCTGCCCGTCGCGCCTCTGGTCGACAATCTGATCGCACAACTGCGCGACCATCTGGCCCACCCGGAGCGGGACCCGATGCTGGCCCACCGGCCGCCTGCCGACCTCGACGGCGCATCGACCTGGCGCGATCACCTTGACGACATCGTCCACGACGAAGTCCGCCCAGCAATCGCGCGCTACCTCGGCCTGCTCGTGGAACTGCTGCCGAGGTCACGGCCGCCGGAGCGGGCGGGTCTGCTCCATGTCCCTGGCGGCACTGCAGCGTACGCCTGCTGCATACGCATTGGCACCACGCTCTCGCTGGACGCGGACGACATCCACCGCGTCGGGCTGAACGCGCTCGCAGAAGTTGAGGAGCGCATCGCCGAGCTGGGTAGCCAAGTGTTCGGCACCCGCACCGCCGGCGAGGCCATGGCGCGGTTGCGCGACGGCGATTCCCGCCCGGCCTCAGCGGATGGCGAGGCGATGGCGCGAGCGGCCGCCGCGATCGCGCGCGCGGAGCACCTGGCGGCGCGCATGTTCCACCCACCACTGCCGCCGGCCTGCATTATCGAGCCGATGCCGCTGCACATGGCCGAGTCCGGCGCACCGCCCATGTACTCGCCGCCCACCCGCGACGGCTCGCGCGCCGGAGCGTACCTGTTCAACCGGGCTCGCCCGGGGCCAGCAGGCGGCTGGGCGCTGGAATGCGCGGCGTTCCATGAGGGAATACCGGGCCACCATGCCCAGTTCGCCCGGCTGCAGCTCGTACCGGACCTGCCGTTGTTGCTGACTGCGTTCGGCGTCGTTCCGCACAGTGAGGGCTGGGGCCTTTACGCCGAACGCCTCGCGGACGAGTTCGGCCTCTACTCCGATGATGTTCAGCGGATGGGCATGCTCGGCTGCGCGGCCTGGCGAGCCGTCCGTCTCGTTGTGGACAGCGGCCTGCATGCTCGAGGCTGGAGCCGCGACAGGGCGCTGGAGTTCGCTCTCGCGCATACCCCGATGCCCGAGCCCTTCATGAGTTCGGAGATAGATCGCTACATCGCCATACCTGGCCAGGCGCTTGGTTACCTCATTGGCCAGCGCGAAATTCTCCGGCTGCGTGATCATGCCAAGGCACGCCTGGCCGCCGCCTACGACATCAGAGACTTTCACTCTGCCGTCCTGGATCACGGTTCGCTCGCGCTCCCGGTCTTGTCACAGGTCGTCGAGGAGTGGGTGGCATCCGCAGGCACCGCTTAACAACCCCGGTTCGCTGCGCTCTCTGAGCCTCCGGCAGGCGCCGTCGTCACGTCCGGACGAGGTTGAGTACGGTCCGGTAGTTCTCGGTGATCATTTCGCCGGGAAACCACGCGCGTAGTGCCGCGCGCTCGGTAGCCAGAAAGGCGGCCGCGTCATCGCGGCCGAGGGAGGCGACGTAGGACTTGGAGTTGAGGTTGGCCAAGTGCACGTCGAGCGGCACTCTCCGCGACCAGCCGAACTCCGCAGTCTGGATGGGCGCGCCCGTGGGCAGGGCCACGACATCGGTTCCGCGGGCGCCCGGGTACCTGTCTCTTCCTTCGCGATAGCCGGGGCAAGCCGCCACCAGGCGCTCTTCCTGCTCCACTTCCCAGCGCTGAACGCGCGCCGTGAGGTTCCACCACGCGGCCATGGTGCCACCGGGCCGCAGGACCCGCCACGCTTCCGGCATCGCACGACCCGGGCTGAGCCAGTGCCACGCCTGGGCGAAGGTAACGAAGTCGGCGATGCCATCGCGCAATGGCAGGGCGTTCCCGTCGCCGCGTATCACCTGCACGCCGGGCGAGGCGGCGACGAGTTCGCCAAGCATGCCTTCCGACGGCTCGACGGCGAGCACCCGCGCGCCCCGGTCACGCATCTGCCGTGCAGCTATACCCGTTCCCGCGCCAACGTCCACGACGATTGCTTCGTCGAGTGGCCGCCCGGCCAGTGCTGCCAGGACGCGGTAAAGCTCCGCCGGATAATCGGGCCGCGCCGCCGCGTAAGCGCCTGCCACGTCCCCGAATACGCCGGTTACCACCTCGCGAGCCCTTCCTGTTTCATGATCACGGTAACTTTGGTGAAGCATTTTCGTAAAACTTACCGGGATCATGGAACACGCGCCGTGACGCCCCAGACGCAGAATCGTGGCTGTGGGCAGGAGCATATGAATGGCGAGGAGATCAACGAGCCTTCGAGCCCTGGTCCTGATCCACCCGCCCCCAGTCGTTCTGGATCGGTGCAGGTATGCTGGTTTGGTTATATAACCGATCAGCTATAATATCTCCCATGTCCGCAGTATTCGAAGTGATCGCCGAACCGACCCGGCGCCGCATCCTTGACCTGCTGTTGCAGCGTCCCAAGTCGGTTGGTGAACTCGTGCGGCAACTTCGCACCAACCAGCCGGGTACCTCTAAGCACTTGCGTGTGCTGCGCGACGCGGGACTGGTGCGGGTGCGCCGCGATGCCCAGCGCCGGTGGTACGAGATTGCCCCCGAACCGCTCGCCGAGATCGATGCATGGCTCGAGCCATACCGGCGGCTTTGGGCCGGTCGCCTCGACGCGCGTTTCGAACTGCGCACAGAGCAGCCGGGTACCCGCCTCTGTTCTTGAGCACGCTGAAACTCCCCGCGGAGTTCCGCACGAAGGTGCTGGCCGGATGGCACTTCCACCTCGATGCCCTCGCAACACTGCTCGCCGGCGGGCCACGGACATGGTCGCCATTCCTGGCTGGGAGCAGATCCATCGCGGGTACCTGGCGTGGATCGCAGCGCCGGCCACCGGGGATGCGATCCGTGCGCTGTACTTCCGGCTCCTTGCGCATCGTGGCATTTCAAAACACCCCCGCACAGTTCCATGGCAGGCCAGAGCTCGTGGCGAGCATGACCGAGGAACTGCGCCACGTGCTGCGCTCCTCCCCAGCGCGGTGACGCCTGCCAGCGCCGCGGCTAGCTACATCACGGGTCAGGTGATCTTCGTGGACGGCGGTTTCTCCTCGACCTGAGCCCGGGGCGCCGACGCCGTTGTTGCTCCCGGCGGCACCGGCTGACCGGGCAGGATTGACGCGTGGGCGTAGCGCTCAGAAGCTCGCCAGCGCCCTGACGAAGGCGGGTGCGTCGATCGTCCCCCAGCCGCTGGCCAGGTCGTAGCCGCGGCCTGCGGTGAAGCCGGAGACGTTGGCGAAGGAGTTGTTTCCCTTCGCGATGTCCACAATCCCGGTGTTGACCGAAACGCGCGGCGCCTGGCTCAACTGCCCAAGGCCGTAGAGCCTAGGGTTGATGTCGCCAAGGCGGTGACCGGCCAGTTGGTCGGCGAGCGCGACGATGCCGGCGAAGAGGGGCGTTGCCTCACTCGTGCCGCCGTAGATGTCCCACCCCGCACCGGATGCGGCGAACGACTGGTATGCCCAGCAGCCGCCATCGACGGCCGCGCTCATGCTGATGTCCGGGGTGCCCCGGCGGTCATCAACGACATTGCCGAGACCCTCCTGGAAGCCGGGCCTGCTGAACACCGCGGACCGCCCGCCGCCGCCCGCACCGAAACCGTCGTTCCACACCACGTCCGGCTGTACCCGGTTGCCCGAGTTATCCAAGCTGAGCTGCGCACCGCCGACCGAAGTGACGAGCGGGTCGGAGGCTGGCCAGGAATTCACCGGGTACGGGTACAGCGTCTGCCCATCCGATTCGGCGTCGGTGGAACCGAAGTCACCCGATGCCGCGAGCACCGTGACGTGGCGGGCGTAGGCATCCTTGAACGCGTAGCGCAAGTTCAGCAGGCTCGAGTAGTTGCCCCGGGCGAACCCAGGAAAGGTGTTCTCGGTCGCGCCAAAGCTCTGCGAGATCACGTCTCCTATGCCGCGGTTGATCACCGCCTGCTCGGCTTTCATCATCTCCGGGAAGCCGGTCACGCCCTCGGTCTCAGCGACCGGTGTCTCGACAAGCACGATCTGTGCCTCTGGGGCAATGGCATGGGCGTACTCGACATCGAGCGTGGTCTCCGCAGCCCAGCCAGCCATGGTCGCATCGTTGGGGTTGAACGGCGGGAGCTTGCCGACCGGAATGATTCGCAAAGTCGGGTCGGGCAAGCCGAACTGCCTGTCGAACTCAGTCAGGTCATTGCGGATTGTCGGTGAGCCGAACGAGTCAACGATCACAATTGTCCGTCCTCGTCCGGTGATGCCCTCCGCGTACAGCTCGTTCAGGCCGTATGCCTGCTGGTATTGCAGGGGCGTGTAGCAGTGGATGCCAAATGTGCTAACGCACTGCGAGGTGGGCAACGGGCTCGGAAGCTGCACGCGGGTATTCACCAGCCCGGTGACCGCGGGGATCGGCCGGGCTGTGCTTCCAGCCAGGCTTCCAGGGACGCCGTCGCCGACCGCCGCCCGTGCCGGTGCGGCCGGTACCGGTGCGGCCGGTGCCGCTGGTAGCGCGGCCAGGATTCCGATCATCCCGGCCACGGCCACAGCGGCCATACCGCCCACGCGTGACGGCCTTGCCCTGCGACGAATCGTCCGCAAGATGACTCTCCCTAGGGGTCGCAGAGACCTGACGGCGATGCTGCACCCTTAGCCATCGCACGACGCGCAGACCCGATCCGGCAACCTCCCGAGCAGATCTCTTGACCTAAGTTTTACCTGGCTGCCGGGCCTCTAAGCATTCAATATCCGATTGCCCACAAAAGAACAAAACGCAAATAAAAGGGGGAGGTGACGGACTTGCCCTGCTTCGCCTATCTCGATCGAGACCTATCACGACCCACCCACCCATGGGGGCTTTCCCCTACTGCTGATCTTGCCAGGCTGTCAAGAGCCGCGGGAGGGGTGAACGCGAATCTGTGCATAACATGGCGGCGCGCGCCCGGCTGACTGGGCGCTCGCTTCGGGCTGACCGAATGTAACCATGTCGCTTTAGAAGCGTTTCGGGACCTTCGTCGCCTTCCGTACAAGCCGGGTGCCGGGAGAGGATTCGGTGCATTGCGCAACGTCGGTCGCGGGGGCACGTGACCGCATGTCAGGGGAGGGCGTCGACCCATGAGGCCACGACTGGACATGGGAACCAGGGCAAAGCGCAAGGGGAACCGGTTGCGGGGCAAGGTCAGTCCCTTATCAGGCGCCGCCCTCGCGGTCATTCTTACCGGACCTATCCTGGTCATCGGCCTGGTGCCGTGGCCGGCAGCCACAATGCAAGCGCGCCCGGCACGGGCACATTATCCAGCGCAGCGTCCGCATGTCGCGAGCGCCAGGCCGCCGCTCGTCAGCCCCAACCAGGGCGGCGTCGGCACTGGCTGGTCGGCTCGGCGGAGTTCCGCGGGAACCGCTGGCCCGCAGGCAGGCGCCGACTCGGCCACCGCGCCTGGCGGCCCGGGCGCAACGTCCTTTTTCGATCTCGCCAGGAAAGACTGTGTCGGCACCGCTGCGCCTGCCGGCAGCGGGCCAAGCTCGAAGGTGTGGTACACGGTCGCGGATGGCGTGCTGTCCGACGTGTACGAGCCAACCGTGGACAACACCAACGTCACCACCATGCAGTACGTCGTGACCGATGGCGCCAGGTTCACCGACCTGCAGAGCCGTGACCTCAGCTACACGGTGAGCGCCGACCCGTCCGGCATGGCCTGCACCGTCACCGCGACCAGCACCGAGCACGGGTACCGGCTCGTGACGACCTACGTGACCGACATTCGCCGCGACACCGTGGTGATGCGCACGCTGCTCGACCGCACCCCGGGCTCGCACACTGACCTCGGTGCGCTGCACGTGTACGCGCGGCTTGACGCACACGTCAACGGGAACGGCGGCGGGGGCAGCGTCAACGGTGGCGCGGACACCGGCGCGATGAGCGGTACGGCGCCGGTCATCTACGACGCCTCGGTCACCAGCCAAGCCGCGAACCGTGACTACGCGGTGCCGACGTACATGGCGCTGCGCGCCACGTCTGCCGCTCAGGCCGCCAGCGTCGGTTACGCCGGGAGTGCCAGCGACGGCCTCGTCCAGCTGGCCGACTCGCACGCGCTCACCCGCCTCTTCACCTCGGCGCCCGACGGCCACATCGTCGCCACGAAGGACGTGACCCCGCCCGCGCCCGGGGGTTCCGGGCGGAGCGTCACGCTGGCGTTGGGATTCGGGCGCTCGCAAAGCGGAGCGCTGGACGCTGCCGACGGCTCGTTGCGGCGGCCGTTCGGGAGCATTCTCGGCGATTACCGGCAGGGGTGGGAAACCTACGACGCCGGGCTCACCGCCCCGCCCACCACGCTGCCGGGCACGCAAACGGCCAAGCAAGCCGCGCAGGTTCCGGCGGCCTACTACCTGTCCGCGAACGTGCTCAAGGCGAGTGAGGACAAGACCTTCCCCGGCGCGATCGTGGCGTCGCTCGCCAGTCCGTGGGGGCAGGCGGTCAGCGCCGGCGCGGAAACCGGCGGCCAGGCCGTCTATTTCGGCTCATATCGCGAGGTGTTCTCGCGTGACCTGTACGAGGTCTTCACCGGGTTGCTTGCGGATGGCGACGTCGCCACCGCGCGCGCGGCGGCGCGGTTTCTGCTGGAACGCCAGCAGCTTCCCACGGGAGAGATCCCGCGCAACTCGCTGCTCAACGGCAAGGCCGCCCCGGACACCGGCGGAGACCAGCTAGACGAGACGGCCTACCCGATCCTGATGGCCTACCAGGCCGGGCTCGGCGGCGACACCAGTCTGTGGCGCGAGCACATCGTTCCCGCAGCCGACTTCCTCGTCGCGCACGGCCCCTCGTTCGGCGTGGAACGCTGGGAGGAACAGTCCGGCTATTCCCCATCGACGATCGCGGCCGAGATCGCCGGCCTGACCGCGGCGGCGGCCGTCGCGGACCAGCAGGGAGACGGCTCGCGGGCTCAGGTGTACCAGGCAACGGCGGACGCTTTCCAGCGCCAGATCAAGGCATGGACCGTCACCACGACGGGCCCGGACGCACGCCGGTACTTCATCCGGCTGTCCAGAAATGGCGACCCCGACGCCGCGACCAGCTACAACCTCGGCAACGGCGGGCCAACGCTGGACCAGCGGCAGGTCCTCGACGGCGGTTTCCAGGAACTTGTCCGGCTCGGCGAACTGCCGGTCAGCGACTCCGATGTGCAGGCGTCACTCGCCGTGTGGGACAAATTGATCAGCGTGAGCACGCCGAGCGGCGTCGGCTATTACCGGTACGGCAACGACGCCGCGCAGGGCAGCGCGGACGGGTACGGCGACTGCTATCAGCCGAGCCAGAGCTCGTGCACCACGCCAGGCGAGCCGTGGCCTACCACGAACCAGGGAACGGGCCACCTGTGGCCGGTCCTGTCCGGTGAGCGCGCCGAGTCTGACGTCGCGTCCGGCGACTTCGCGAGCGCCACGACGCTGCTCAACGCGATGATCCGTTTCTCGTCCGGCGTCGGTCTCGTGCCGGAGCAGGATTGGGAGGATCCGGCCCTGGCCGCGTCGCCTTACGGCGCCGACCCGACGGTCGCATCCATCGGCTTCAGCGACGGTGGCCCGGCCGGTTCCGCCGCGCCGCTGTCCTGGGCACAAGCGCAGGAACTGCGGCTGATCACTGATCTCGGCGCCGGGCGCACCGTCGAGCAGCCCGAGATCACAGCCAACCGTTATGTCAGTCAGGCACCGCCCGCTGAGGTGCCCGTGACGCTGACCGCGCCGAGCAATGGCAGCACGATCGAAGGGGACACGGTCACCGTCACCGGGACCACCACCCCAGGAGCGCAGGTGGTGGCCGAGGCCGCCGACACCGACGCCGGGCCGCCCACCGAGGTGGTGAGCGCTACCGCCGCTGCCGACGGGTCCTTCTCGGCGGCCGTACCGATCCGGTTCGGCACAAATGTGCTGACTGTGACGGCGGCGGCCGGAGGTGGCACCGGGTACGCCCAGGTCACGGTGGTCGGCGACATTGTGGGCGGCACCACCGTGGCCGACGTCAGCGACCCATCGGGTGACGACAACGGGCCAGGGACATTCCAGTACCCGACCTCGTCCGACTTCTCGGCTGGCTCCTTCGACATCACCAGGTTCCAGGTGATCACGGCGGGTCCGCAGGTATACCTGCGGACCACGCTGACCAACCTGGTGCCGACGTTCGGGCAGCTGATCGGCGCACAACTGCTTGACGTCTACGTGCACTCCCCCGGCGCGCCGGCTACGTCGACAGATGCGGCGTTTGCGTCACGCAACTACACGATCGCGCCCGCCGATGCCTGGAGCGAGCGGCTCGAAGTGCAGGGGTTCGCCGCGCCGGTCTGGCTCGACGCCGCAGGACGTTCGCTTGGCGGCGCGACGGTGGTCGCCTCCGCGGTGGCCCGCACCATCACGATCGGGGTACCGGCCTCGGCCTTCGGCACGCCAGCGTCCGGATGGTCGTTCGCAGTCGTGCTGACCGGGCAGGACGGTTTCAGCCCCGACCAGGCGCGCGGTTTCGCCGCCACCGCGCAGCCATTCCTGTTCGGCGTCTGCGCTCCCGGCGGCACGGCGACGATCTGCGGTGCCGACCCGGGCACCATGCCCAAGGCAATGGATGTGCTGACTCCCGCCGGTGTGGATCAGAGCACCGAACTTGACCCGACGCTCGGGCCTGTCATGGTGCGCGGTGTGCCGGTGCCGTAGGCGCCGGAGCGGTCAGCCCGCGGCGGTCAGCAGCTCGTGAGCGCGCCGCAGGGTGGCGTTGATTCTGTCGAGCGCATCCGTGTCAACCGGGAGCGGTTCGTAGCACGCTCCCCGCCTGGTGTCCCAGCGGCGCGCCACCTGCGGGGCGGGCTCGCCCGTGATGGCGCCCGCCGCCTGCGCCGCGGCGCCGAGCGCGACGAGTTCGGCGGCATCGGGCACAAGCACGGGACGCCCGGACAGCCGGCGGATCGTGTCGCGCCAGCCCGCGCCCTTCGCCCCGCCGCCGATCAGCGTGAGCGTCGCCGCTCGTGCGATGGCATCGCCTGCCTCCGATACCCGCTCGAGCGCAGTAAACAGAGAGGAGGCAGCGCCGTCGTAGGCCGCCTGCAGCAGCTGCCCGGCCGTAGTGTCATGGCGCAGTCCGGTGACAAGCCCGGATGCGTTGGGGAGATTGGGCGTCCGCTCGCCGCCCAAGTAGGGCAGCACGACAACGCTGCCGCCGGGCTCGACCGCCTCGCGGTCCCGGCCGAGCAGCTGCGCCAGCCGGTCAATAGCCTGCGTGCAGTTGAGCGTGGCGGAAAGCGGGAGGAACGCCCCGGCCGCGTCGGCGAAACCCGCCACGACACCGGACACGTCGCCGGGACGGCGACGCGAGACCGCGTACGCGGTGCCCGAGGTGCCGAGGCTCACCACCGGCTCGCTTGGCCGCAGGCCGAGGCCGAGCGCGGCGCCCATGTTGTCTCCCGTCCCTATGCCCACCACGGTCCCTGGCTTTAGCCCAAGCTCGGCTGTGACGGCCGCGGTCACGGCGCCGGCGGTCGCCTCCGGCTGCCGCACCTCGGGCAGCAGCCCGGGATCCACGTCCAGCATCGGCACGGCGAGGATGTCGGCGTCGTAGGCACCAGTGGCGGTGGAGAACCATCCGCTCCCTGACGCATCACCGCGGTCGGTCACCGCCTCGCCGCACAGCCGCTCGGTGAGGTAGTCATGCGGCAGGCGGATCGCCGTGACCCGGCTGGCCGCATCCGGCTCATGCCGCCGCAGCCACGCCCATTTCGCCGCGGTGATGCTGGCGACCGGTACGGTCCCGGTCCGCTGCGCCCATCCGGATGGGCCGAGGACCTCGGTCAGCTCGGCGGCCTCCGCCGCGGCGCGCACGTCGTTCCACAGCATCGCCGGCCGCACGGGATCGCCATGGGAATCAAGCGTCACAAGGCCGTGCTGCTGGGCGGCGACCGAGATCGCCGCGATGTCACCAGCCATCCCCGTGCCCGCCAGCGCTGCCGCGAAGGCGTCCCACCACTGTCGCGGATCACTTTCCCGCGCACCGTCCGAGCCTGAGACGACATGCGGCGCCGAGCCCACCGCCGCCACGGTCCCGTCGTCGGCCTCCACCACCAGGACCTTCGTCGACTGGGTGGAGCTGTCCACACCCGCCACCAGGCGCCTGCTCACGGTCCGGATGCTACTTGACGTCGCTGCGTCGTGGGCCGTGCCGACCGTCCAGCTCGTCGATGGTCGCAACCGATGGGCCGCGGCGTGCGGAGAGGTCGCGGCTCACCGCTTCGGCGTCGCGCATGACACGCAGCAGGTTGTCGCGGGTCAACCCGGCAAGCTCAGGCTCTGACCAGCCACGGTGCAGCAACTCGGCGATGAGCTGTGGATAGCCCGCGACGTCGGCCAGGCCTTCCGGCTGGGCGAACGTCCCGTCGTAGTCGCCGCCGATGCCCACTCCAGGTGCGCCAGCAATATCGCGAACATGGTCGATGTGGTCGGCAACATGGCTGACCGTCACGGTGGGCGGCGGGTGCCCCGGCGCCCAGTCCCGCAGGAAGGCGTCGGCCGCCGAAACGTCGCGTGGGTCGACGCCCGCCCGTTCCGCGTGCGCGAGCGCGTCCCTTTCCCACTCCGCGCGGGCAGGTGACAGGAACTCGGGCACGAACGTGACCATGCACACTCCGCCGTTGGCTGGAAGCTGGGCCAGCACATCATCAGGCACGTTGCGCGGCACGTCGCACAGCGCCCGCGCGGAGGAGTGGGAGAAGATCAGCGGAGAATCGGTGACGCGCAGTGCGTCCCGCATGGTCGTGGGCGCGACATGGCTCAGATCAACGAGCATGCCCAGCCTGTTCATCTCGTGCACGACCTCCTCGCCGAACCGGGACAGGCCGCCCGCACGGGGCTCGTCGGTGGCGGAGTCTGCCCACGGCACGGTGCCGAAGTGAGTCAGTGTCAGGTACCGCACGCCGAGCGCATACAGCATTCGCAGCGTGCCGAGCGAGCAGTCGATCGAATGGCCCCCCTCGGCACCGAGGAGCGAGGCGATCTTTCCTGCTGCCGCTGCTTGATCGATCTCCGCGGCGCTGCGCGCGAGCGCGAATGTTTCCGGGTAACGGCTGATCATCGAGTGCACGAAGTCGATCTGCTCAAGGGTGGCCGTCACGGCGGCGTTGCCCGGCAGCGACGACGGCACATACACCGACCAGAACTGACCGCCGATGCCACCCGAACGCAGCCGCGGTATGTCGGTCTGCAGGTTCGGCTGGGGGTGGGCGATGTCGAGCTTGCCGAAGTCGTATCCGGCCCTGGCCCGCATCTCCCAGGCGAGATCGTTGTGCCCATCGATCAGGGGATGGGCGGCGAGCAGGTCACGGGCTCGGTCCAGGCCGACGCCGTAAGGCACGGCGTCAGCGGGATCGCCGGCGGGGGAAATGGCCATGTGCCGAGTCTGCTAGAGGCAGTGGCGCGGCGCATCACGGTGGTGCCGGACCTTGATCCCTGGCCACTATGACCACCTTCTCCCGATCATGTCGGTCAACGGCAAAGACACTGCCGGATGACGTTTCGTTGGTGACCAGTTCAGGCCAGACAGGAATGTCAGAACTGAGAATGTCCCGCGCAAGCCGTTAAGGTGACTTCGTGACGAACGTTCCAATCCCCGCCGACCACGGCCGCCTGCGGGTTTCCGACGCCGACCGCGAGCAAGCCGCCGAGATCTTGCGGGAGGCCGCCGGTGATGGCCGCCTGACGCTCGAGGAGCTCGACCAGCGCCTTGACCAGGCGTATGCCGCCAAGACCTACGCCGAGCTCGAGCCCCTGATACGCGATCTGCCGATTGCGGGCCGGGTCGCGCCCATGGCCGCCAGCCGATTTCCCGCCGAGCGACTCGGAGGAGCGCCGGCCAGCACGTTCTCCCTGGCGATCATGAGCGAGGCGCGGAGGTCCGGGCAGTGGGTGGTGCCGGGCCGCTATACCGCCGTCGCGTTTATGGGCGGCGTTTACCTTGACTTGCGCCAGGCCAGGTTCAGCGAGCCAGCGGTCACCATCCAGGCGTTTACCTGGATGGGCGGGATCACCATCATCGTCGGTGAGGACATCGAGGTGGACGTCTCGGGAATCGGGTTCATGGGCGGTTTCGATCATCGGGCAACCGGGCCTGGCACGCCAGGCGCACCGCGGGTGAAGGTCACCGGGTTCGCTTGGATGGGCGGCGTGGAAGTACGGCGCAAGGCCATGAAGAAGCAGGAGACCAGGCGCGTCGAAGGGGCGCAACGGGCACAGGTCGAGCCCCCCGTCGAAGGCAACGGCGGCTGAAATGCACAGCGATGGTGTCGGTGGCGTAACACCCGCCGAGGCGCTTGAGCTGATCGGCTCCGACGCGGTGCTGCTTGACGTTCGTGAAGATCACGAGTGGGCGGCAGGCCACGCGCCTCAGGCGATGCATATCGCGATGTCGCGGATTGCCGAGCAAGTAGCGACCCTTCCAGTGGATAAGACGATCATCTGCGTGTGCCATGTGGGCGTCAGATCGGCAGCGGTCGCCGAGGCCTTTAACCGGGCCGGGTGGAAAGCGCTCAACCTGACGGGAGGCATGGACGCTTGGGCGGCTGCCGGGCTGGCCGTCGTTGACCAGGCCGGCCGCAGCGGCGTGGTGATCTAGTGGTTACGGCACCAGAACACGCGAGGCATGGCGCTGGCGAGCGTTGATCATCCAGCCCGGCCGTGACACGCCGCGTGAGCCGTTCGGGACATTTATCCTGAACGGCTGCCGCGCATGCGTCACTGCCTGGCTGCTGTCCCCGTGTCAACGCGGGCCCGCCGCGGCCAGCAATGCCGACAGCTGCTGTGTGGTGCCGATGGCGATGAGCACATCGTCCGCCTCGATACGGGTGTGCGAGGGTGGGTTGGTCAAGAACTTTCCGTCGCTCCCCCGCATCGCGAGCACTAGGGCGCCCGTGGTCTCCACCAGATCGGTCTCTCGCAGGGTGCTCCCGGCGAGCCGGGAGCCGGCGCGAACCGCCACCTCCTCCAGGCGGAACTCCAGGCTGCCGTCGTGCATCACGACATCGAGGAACTCCACCACGTTCGGCTGCAGCGCCGCCGCCGCGATCCGCTGGCCGCCGATCCGCTGGGGATTGACGACCCGGGTCGCCCCTGCGCGCAGCAACTTCGGCTCCGATGCCTCCGTGCGGGCGCGGGCGATGATGACAAGGTCCCGGCGCAGGGCTCGGGCGGACAGCGTCACGAACACGTTCTCCGCGTCGGTGTTGATCGCGGTGATGAGGGCCCGGGCCCGCATGACGCCCGCTCTGCGCAGCACGTCGTCGTCGGTGACGTCCCCGGTGAGCGAGGGGTACGGGATCGCGGCTACGCGCTCCGGGTCGTTATCCACCACGACGACCTGCGCTCCGCGGCCTGCCAGGTAACCGCCGACCGCGCGGCCCACGCGGCCCCATCCGCAGACGATGGCATGCCCGCTCATCCGGGCGATGTCCCGTTCCATCCGGCGCCTCCCCAGCAGCTGGCGCAGGTGGCCCTCCACCAGAGCTTCGAGGACCACGCTGAATGCGTACAGGGCCGTGCCAACCCCGACGACGATCAGCGCGATCGTAAAGACCTTTCCCGCGATGGTCAGCGGGCGCACTTCGCGGAATCCCACGGTCGTGATCGTGGTAACCGTCTGATAGACGGCGTCCAGCACGCTGAATCCGAGCACGACGTAGCCAACGCTGCCGGCGACAAGGACGCCGAAAACGGCCAACAACGCGAGCTCGATGCGCCGGACGTTGCCCATCTGGCAATTCTCCAGCTTGATCGTCCGCGCCGCGCGTTGGGCCGGCGGCGGGCCGCGGATACATCCGTAACATCCGTAACATCCGTGCGCCGAGGCTGCTGCGACGTGACAATTCGAGACCTTTGTGAGTACCGGATGTGACCTAGGTCCCTCGTATCGTCGAAGCACCGCGACTCAACTTAGGACATGTTTGTCGGTCATCAGATGGTGCTCGACATCAGCTTTCCGACTGCGCGTGAACGGCTCGCGCAGTTCATCCGCGAAGGCTGGCTGCGCGACGCCTCGGGCAAGGCTCATTCGGACGGGCTCGTGGGTGTGACGCGTGTCGGCCCGTTCGGTGCCGTGCTCGGAGCCTCCAAGCTTGTCCAGGTTCACATCGCGGACCCGGTTCCGCGGGCTGACACTGTTATTGTGCCGTTGCGCTGGGAAGCCACCGGTGTCACGAACCGGCTGTTTCCCGTGCTGGACGCGGATCTGGCGCTCACGCCCGCCGAGGAGGGCGGAACGCTGCTGGCATTGATGGGCTCCTACCGAGCGCCCCTGGCCGGTGTGGGATCGGGGCTGGACCGGCTTGTTCTGCGCCGCGTGGCGACCGCGACCGTCCGGTCGTTGCTGCGGCGCGTGGAGGATGCGATCATCGATCCTTTGCCCGATGTTGCCGACGGCAGCGTGCTGGGCATCGGCGTGGCCAGTGTGGCCGGTCCGGACCTGGCCATCGAGCCCGGCCCTTCTTGGTGACGCCTATCGCCTGAGGCGTCCTAGGCGCTTGGATTTCTCCGATCGACAAAAGATTGTCTATGCGGCTGTGGCGGGTGTGATGCCGAGGTCGTGGAAGAGGTCCTGCATGCCGATGCGGAGAGTCTCGTAGCGGCGGTCGATGCGGGTCCAGATGGCGGGTTTGCGTCCCATGCGGGGGCTGCGGACCCCGGCGAGGATGGGGCCGATGACCTGGTCGCGGAGGGTGAGCAGGGCGGCGATGGTGCGGGCCGCGCCGGTGG
>WNGB01008890.1_pt1 | contig 31226 bp, 35 predicted proteins | sample 5400681 | NCBI WGS metagenome assembly WNGB01 (sample SAMN13153367, study PRJNA577476) | soil metagenome | isolation source: 115 cm soil or saprolite under grassland replicate 2 | place: USA:California | collected 2016-06-15
GGTTAGCAACGTTTTTTGACTGTCGCCAATTCTTATTTGATTTTCTGAAAAGTAACTTCGCCAGAGGAGAAGTGGCAAGCCAAACGAAATGAAGATATTGCTTCATTTTGCGAAGGGTCAAGCCAGTAATTGGCAGAGAATGTTTACCGCCCATGATAAGCACCTCTTCAAGGAAATCGTAGGCGAGATGCTGGTAAAATGGAAATACGAAAAGGACAATAATTGATAATAACTGTTTGAATTTCTTGCCTCTCGAGTAGCCGCGAATTTGAAATGATATCTTAATACACAGCGCATTATGAGGGGCGTTATATTTATCAGGAAACAGACACTGAGGAATGAGAAAGTGAGGTGAATACTAAAAACGCGCAAGTAGTTTTCAAATGGATTTATCGTCTCACGAATGTTGTAATTCGGAACCCGTCTGCGCTCACAGGGCGATATAAGTATATTTTCATCTTGAGCCACATGCGTGGCTACACATCCTTACTATCGCATATTCTTGGAGGTCACCCTGAGATCTCTGGATATTTCGAGTTGCATCAGCGCTATCGGGGATCATTCGATCTTTTTTTGATGAGGATCCGTGTGGCAAATGGCATGAATTATCAAGTGCGCGGCTCCTATCTACTGGATAAAGTCCTTCATTCAAAGTGGTTTTTATCTCCAAAGATCCTTCAACGGGAAGATGTTTTTACCATTTTTACAATAAGAAAGCCGGAAGGTTCGCTCAAAAGCCTGATGTACATGAGAGAGAAACTTGGTTTCCCGAAAGACTCTTTAGAGTACTATATTGAACGCTTAGATTCACTCAAAGATATGTCTCATATACCCTACAACCGCCTTTATCTAGATGGAGAATCACTGGTGGATAATACAAATCCTGTATTAGAGTCTCTTCGTTCATTCCTACAGTTAGGAGAGAATATCTCAGCTTCCTATTCAACGTTTAAGTTCACAGGCGAGGGAGGTTTTGGAGATAGATCGGAATTTATTAAGCAGGGAAAGATTGTGAAAGATCGAGATGCTCATAGTGAGTTTCATATTTCGCCAGATGTTCTGCAAAAAGCAACTGAGGCTTATGATGAAACTCGTCACGTACTAATAGAAAATTGTTTGAGTATTTAAAGGGATATATGACGAGATATTTGATTGCAGGTCTTGGTTCCATTGGTCGTCGACACATGCGTAATCTTCTCGCGCTTGGTGAGAAGGACATCGTCCTATACCGCACGCGTAAAACTACTTTACCTGAAGAAGAGCTCGCTGCATTTCCTCAGGAAACAGATTTGCAGTTCGTACTAAAAGAATACAAACCCGATGCAGTGATCGTTGCTAACCCCACGTCATTCCATTTAGATATTGCAATTCCCGCGGCGGAAGCAGGATGCGCCATTCTGCTTGAAAAACCCATCTCTCATTCAATGGACAGATTGGATGAACTAGAATCGGCCGTGAAGAAAAGCGGTGCAAAAGTTTTGGTTGGGTTTCAATTCCGCTTTCATCCGGGACTTGCATGCGCGAAACAGTTAATTTCAAATGGTGAAATTGGACGTATTATCTCCGCACATGTTCACTTTGGAGAATATCTTCCTGCGTGGCATCCATGGGAGGACTATCGCAAAGGCTACGCAGCGCGTGCTGATTTGGGTGGGGGCGTGGTGCTGACTCAATGTCATTCGCTGGATTATCTTCCCTGGTTAGTTGGTGAGGTCGAGTCTGTTTGGGGATTCACCGCCAAGTTAAGTGACCTTGAAGTGGACGTGGAAGATACAGCCAAAATTGGCTTGCGCTTTGCTGGTGGCGCATTGGGGAGTCTACATCTGGATTACAACCAGCAACCACCCGCGCATCATTTTGAGATCATTGGTACGAATGGAACGCTGAAGTGGAATCTGTCAGACGGCGCGGCGCGAATCTATAGGGTTGATAAAAAAGATTGGGAAGTGTATCCGCTACCGGTGGAGTGGGAGCGTAATATGATGTTCATGGAACAAATGAAACATTTCATCGCAGTTGTCCGCGCTGAGGTAGAACCGTCCTGTTCGTTGGAGGATGGCAGGAAAGTTAATTTTTATGGATAAATGATTAGCACACTGGAGGAAGTACTATTTTCGATCACGATAAGTAATTAGTACTATTCCGGTAAATTCAAAATTCATTGACTGAATTTTGAAGTATAATGGGCAATCGTGTAAGCTAATTCGTTATTATTTTATTACTTCATGGAGGTAACCAAATGACAAAAGCAAGTTTAATCACCCCTTATGGCGGAAAGCTGATAGACCTTGTTCTCACAGGCGAGGAACGCGAAGAACAACTGGCGCGCGCAGCTCAACTGCCTTCGATCAAGATCACCCCGCGTAATCTTTGTGATCTTGAACTGATCGCCACTGGCGGTTTCTCGCCTCTGACGACGTTTATGGGCAAAGCGGATTATGATCGCGTCCTGCGTGAAATGCGTCTCGCGGATGGAACTCTCTGGCCGCTGCCAATCACCCTGACGGTTGATCCAAAAGAACTGCCGACTGTCGGCGAGGACATTGTCCTGCGAAACGCCAACAACGATGTGATCGCTATCATCAATGTCGATGAGGTCTATCATTGGGATCCAGAGATCGAAGCCGCACGCGCTTACGGCTCAACGGACTCCAAGCACCCAATGATCTCCGAGATGGCGCTCTGGAATAAGGTGTGCATCTCCGGGCCGATGAAGGTTCTCAACCTGCCGGTATATTATGACTTTGTAGAATTGCGCCGCAAGCCCGCTCAAGTGCGTGAGATGCTCCAAAGTATGGGACACAAAAATGTGGTTGCATTCCAGACGCGCAATCCACTGCATCGCATCCACGAAGAACTGACCAAGCGTGCCGCTGAGCAAGTGAAAGGCTCTCTGCTTATTCATCCAACTGTGGGCATGACTAAACCCGGCGATGTAGATCACTACACGCGCGTCCGCATTTATAGAGCTTTGGTGGAAAACTATTACGATAAGAATAGCACTACTTTGAGTCTGCTTCCTCTTGCCATGCGCATGGCAGGTCCCAAGGAGGCATTGCTGCATGCAATTATCCGTCGCAATCATGGTGCGAACCATTTTATCGTTGGGCGCGATCACGCAGGGCCAGGAAAGGATTCGACGGGCAAGCCGTTCTATGGTCCGTACGATGCGCAGGAAATGATGAAAGAGTATGAGGACGAGCTCGGCGTCAAGATGATCCCGTTCGAAGAACTGGTCTATCTTCCTGACGAAGATTGTTACGTGGAAGCCAAAGATGTGCCTGAAGGTGCAAAGGTCTTGAACATTTCTGGCACGCAGGTCCGCGATGAATATCTTGCCAAAGGCAAGTTGCTTCCTGAATGGTTCACACGTCCTGAGACCGCCGAAATATTGCGCGAAATGTATCCGCCACGCCACAAACAAGGATTCTGTATCTGGTTTACCGGCTTGAGCGGATCGGGCAAGTCTGCTACAACGCAAGTGCTCACATCGCTTCTGCTCGAACGTGGACGTGAGATCGCAATCCTCGATGGCGACGTGGTCCGCACACATCTCTCTAAGGGACTTGGCTTTAGCAAAGAGGACCGTGATATCAATATTATGCGGATCGGTTTTGTAGCGGGCGAAATTGCTAACGGGGGTGGAGCTGTGATCTGCGCAGCGATCAGCCCTTACCGTACCACGCGCCGGGAAGCTCGCAAGATGGTCGGTGAAAACTTCATAGAAGTGTTCATGGATACCCCGGTTGAGGTCTGTGAAGAGCGCGATGTGAAGGGGCTCTATGCTAAGGCGCGCCAGGCGATGGAAGATGGACACCCCATGGGCTTCACAGGGGTGGATGATCCATATGAACCGCCGGTTGATCCTGAAATCACGCTTAAGGGATATGGTTCCTCACCCGAAGTGAATGCCCGCAAGATCCTTGAATTTCTCGAACAACAGGGTTATATCTTGTAGCAGCGATATTCAATAGAAGACTTCGGAAGTCTTCCGTGAGGCTTCCGAAGTCTATCTTTTCATAATTGATTTTGATGTTTAAGGACAAAGCGCACTTCGCATTTTTTCTTATCCTTGTCCTGATTGCGGCAGGCGCAGTGTGGCTCTTGTTATACAGCACGCCTCAGGGATTGGGTCTTTCGGATGATTCTATTGCTTATATTGCAGGTGCGCGCAGTATTCTAGCGGGATATGGATATCGCGAAGCCTGGCTGGCCTCAAATGGCCCAATGACGCATTTTCCTCCAGGGTTTTCAGCTAGTATTGCACTCGTTGGCCTGACCGGACTGGATCCGTTGCGTGGTGCGCGCTTTGTCAATGCGCTGCTATTTGGCGCGAATGCTTTTTTGCTTGGGCTCATCGGCTGGCGTATGACGAAATCATATTCTGCAGGGATCATTCTTGCCCTGCTATTCGCGGCGAATGCTTCGTTGTTGCGTGTTCATGCAATGGCAATGAGCGAGCCTCTGTATATTTTTTTTAGTCTGCTTGCATTCCTGTGCTTCTCCAAATATTTTGAAACAAATAAAAATCTGTGGCTTGTTCTTACCGCAAGTTTTACAGGCGCGGCTTATCTGACGCGTTATGCAGGCTTAGCTTTGCTAGCCACATTCTTTATTGCACTTATGCTTCTCAAGGATACCTGGCGAAAACGAATACTGAGCAGCGCAGTATTACTCTATAGTGTTGTGCCGTGGATAGCGGGCTGGAGCATCCGCAACAAACTCGTCGCGAATAATGTCACTAATCGGACAGTGGTATATCATCCTATTACGGCTGAAAATATTGAGATTGGCATCCATAATTTTTCCGAATTTCTTGTCCCTCTTGAAGAGTGGCGAAAAGCTCTTATCCGAACCCCCAATTTCTTTGTTATCGTTTTATCAATTCTTGCTTTAATTTTATTGTTATGGGTATTATACGAAGGGTTGAAAAAATTCTTGAAACCCGAAACCCCACTCCCTGAAATTCTTTCATTTACAACCGGTCTCTATATCTTTGGCTACCTGGCTTCCATTCTTTCTTCCATGATATTCTTTGATGCCAGCACAAAGTTCAAACTACGGATCGTTTCACCAATCTATGTATCTTTGCTTGTTCTGCTGATTTTTGCGGGTCTATGGCTATGGAACCGCCGTGATCCGCTGTCGCAGGCTATTGTTATCACACTTACGATTGTGATCGTTAGCTTTTCTTTGTACGATACAAATCTAGTTGTGGCTAATTTACACAAGGGTGGTCAGGGCTATGCCTCATTCAAATGGTATGATTCTAAAACCATGGTGACCTTGCGTAAATTGCCTAGTGATATACGCATTTATACCAACCAGCCTGGCCCGGTCTACCTTTATACCGGAAGACCGTGTTACGTCTTGCCAGACTTGGTGGATCCAGTCACCGGCTTGCCGCGGTCTGGTTATGATAAAGGAGTGCGCGCGCTTCATGAAGATGTGCTTTCCGGGAAAGCTGTCCTAGCGCTGTTTAGATTTGGGTCGGAGGACGAAGACGTCCAATCTGTTTATTCACAACTGGCAGAGGGCTTGTATCTTGTCAATCAATTCGGTGGGGATAAAATTTATGCAGCTCTGCCATAAAAGGAGTTTTGATGCCGATCTTGGATCAATTCAACTTAAAAGATCGTGTTGCCATTGTCACTGGAGGAGGAGGACTGCTCGGTGTTGAATTTTGCAAGACGCTTGCCGAAGCAGGTGCGGCAGTTGTCGTTGCAGATTTGAATATGGAACTCGCGCGTAAAACAGCAACCTGCTTAACTGACTCTGGCTTCCCCTCATTTGCTTTTCCACTTGATGTCACCCGCTTCGAATCGACCCGTGAGTTGGTCGCCGAGACCCTGAAAAGATTTGGCCGCCTGGATATCCTCGTCAATAGTGCCGCGCTTGATCCCAAATTCGATCCTGACGCTTTGAATAAAGGTATAGCACCGGGCGCGTTCGAAGATTATCCGCTGGATCAATGGAACGCGGCGTTAAATGTGAATCTGACAGGCACGTTCCTTGTCACTCAGGCTTGCGTCAAACCGATGATCGAGCAGGGCATGAAGGGCAGTATCATCAATATTTGCTCAACTTATGGACTCAACGGCCCTGACCAGCGCATCTATGTCAAAGACGGCAAACGCGTGGCATTCAAGCCTGTATATTACACCGTCACCAAAGCAGGCGTGATGGGTTTCACGAAATATCTCGCCGCTTATTATATGGATACTGAAATCCGAGTGAATGCGCTAACTCCCGGCGGTGTGTTCAACAATCATGAAGATTACTTCGTAAAAAATTATTCCGCCAAGACAATCCTTGGGCGCATGGCGAAGAAAGATGAAATGAACGGCGCGTTGCTTTTCCTTGCATCTGATGCATCATCTTATATGACGGGGAATAATGTCATCGTGGATGGTGGATGGACGGCTTGGTAAGGAAGTACATACGTAGACACGTAAATAGGTACACAGGAACAAAAAGCTGCTTGTTTCCTTGTGTACTTGTCTACTTGTTTACCTGTTTACCTGCACCCTTATGACCGAAGTCTTAGCCCTTATCCCCGCTCGTGGCGGCTCGAAAGGTATCCCGCGCAAGAATATCCGTTCGTTCGCGGGTTTTCCACTGATCGCGTGGAGCATTGCCGCGGCCAAAGAATCTGAGATGGTGACGCGTATTCTCATATCAACGGATGATGATGAAATTGCGTCAGTTGCCCGTGAATATGGTGCAGAGACTCCCTTCCTGCGTCCCTCTGAGCTTGCACAAGACCAGACCACTGATCTGCCTGTCTTTGAACATGCTTTGAAGTGGCTGGAAGAAGTGGAAGGCTATAGGCCCGAAGTCCTTGTACAATTACGGCCTACTTCGCCTATTCGTCCACGCGGGATGGTGGATAAGGCAATTGATACGCTGCTCTCGCATAAGGACGCAGACTGTGTGCGAGGTGTTGTGCGCGCTGCACAAAACCCCTACAAGATGTGGTGTTTTGAGGGCGAAGATAAACCGATAAAGCCTTTGCTTGCTGTGGAAGGCATCTCTGAACCGTATAATGCACCACGGCAAATCCTGCCGCCTGTATACTGGCAGACTGGCCATATTGACGCCATCCGTTTCTCTACAATTGCAAATAAACACTCGCTTTCAGGTGAAGTGGTCTATCCGTTGGTGATTGATTCGCGCTATACAGTTGACATTGATACATTAGCTGACTGGGCAAAATATGAATCGGTAGTGTATAGTGGGCTAGATCTGGTCAGTCCAGGTACAACGCGCAGGCCGATGCCGAAAAACATAAAATTGATCATTTCTGATTTTGATGGCGTGCTCACCGATAATCGCGTCTGGACAGATCAAAATGGCACAGAGAGCGTCGTCGCTTCACGCAGCGATAGTATGAAAATTAAGCAATTGCGCGAAATAGGGATTGAGACCATTATCCTCTCTTCGGAGCCGAATCCTGTCGTGCTGGCGCGCGCGAAAAAGATGGGGGTGGAAGCAATTCATGGTGTCGGTATCAGTGATAAGGGTCGCGCGATGCGTGAAGTCCTCGAAAGGAAAAATGTCCGGGCAGAGGATGTCGTCTACATCGGCAACGACTGGAATGACCTGCCATGTTTTGAGATCGCGGGGTGGGCTGTGGCTGTTGCAGATGCATATCCCGAGGTTATCCGCGCAGCAGATTATGTTTTGAGCAAGCCGGGTGGCCATGGCGCGTTACGAGAGGTGTGTGAGTTGGTGTTGGAAAATCTTGTAGGTCACGCTTGAAGTGTGAGCTACAATAAGGAGAACAAATGCCTCGTGAAATTAAACTTGGAAAACGAATGGCGGGTGAGGGGCACCCCGCGTTTATCATCGCGGAGATCGGCATTAATCATAATGGTGATGTTGAAATTGCCAAACAGATGATCAACGCGGCTGTCCATGCGGGCGCAGATGCGGTCAAGTTCCAGAAGCGGACGCCTGAAGTGTGCACTCCGCCCGAACAGCAGAGTCAAATGCGTGAGACGCCGTGGGGTTATATTACTTATTTGGAGTATCGCAAAAAGGTTGAGTTCAACGAAAACCAATATCGGGAAATCGATAAGCATTGCAAGCAGAGGGGGATTATCTGGATGGTCTCTGTTTGGGATGAACCTTCAGTAGAATTTATGGAAAAATTTGACACACCCGCATATAAGATCCCGTCTGCTTCGCTCACGGACCATAACTTGATCAAATGTGCCCGGTCCACTGGCAGGCCTTTGATTTTATCGACGGGCATGTCTACGATGGAGCAAATACACGAAGGCGTGAAGATTGCCGGTGAAAAAGACTTGGTGCTCATGCATTGCACCAGTACATATCCATGCGAGCCTGAGGAGTTGAATCTTAAAATGGTTGAGACGCTCCACCGCGAGTTTCCTGAGCTACCAATTGGATACTCGGGACATGAAGTTGGTTTGGTGCCTACAGCGATCGCGGTCGCTCTGGGGGCATGCATGGTGGAACGCCATCTAACCCTCGACCGCGCCATGTGGGGCTCAGATCAAGCTGCGTCCGTTGAGCCAGGCGGTTTTGAAAAATTGGTTAAATATATTCGTGTCTCGGAGGCCGCGCTTGGCGATGGTGTGAAGAAGGTCTATGAAAGCGAGAAGGCTTCCATGCTGAGGTTGCGGCGTGTGAACGGTGAGGATTAGGAACGCGGCGACTCCAGTCGTCGCATAGTGTGTAAGGTGTGGCGCAGTTCATAATCTATATTTCATAATGGCGGCTCAATGAGTTTGAAGCAAAATATACGTCGTGCCATTCGTCCTGCTGTGAAAACTTTCCAGGCGGTGATCCGTTGGAAACGATTCTCTTTCGACGATGTGCCGCCTATCTTCGGTAATTCCAAGCCGAAGAGTGGCTCTCATTTGCTGTTACAGGTGCTGGCCGGGATATGCCAGGTGGCACCATATAAATATGTGGCGAGGGAGCCGATTCGGACGATTACAAAAGAGGGAAGAAGAAAGACGAAAGAAGAAATTCTGGATGAATTGCAACGAGTACCACGCGGTGTGATTGGCTGGGGTTATCTTGAAGCCACACCTGAAAATGTCGCTTACTTATGCCGGCCAGAGCGTGTGAATTATTTTGTCTATCGCGACCCGCGTGATCTACTCGTCTCGCAGGTGTTCTTCGCCACCAATATGTATGAAGATCACGGGATGCATGACCTCTACCAGTCCCTGCCTGATTTCGGCGAGCGACTCAAAGTCGCTATCACAGGCATTAACCGCGATGGGCTATATATGGTTAATGTGAAGCAGAGATATGAGGGCGTGTTCAAGTGGCTGGAACAAAAGTACGTATTGTGCATCCGCTTTGAAGATCTGATCAACAATCGTGATTCAACGCTGAGCGCCATGCTCGCTGAAATAGAAAAAACTGGTTATCGAATTCCAACACCGCGCGAGAAGGCATTATCTATACTAGCAAGTGCAATCCAGCCGAAGAAGAGTCGCACCTTTCGCTCGGGGAAGACGGGCAGTTGGCAACAATTTTTCTCTGAGGAGCATAAGAAGTTGTTCAAGGATGTCGCGGGGGATTTGGTGGTGAAGTTGGGGTATGAGAAGGGGAATGATTGGTGAAATAAAACAACCTGCTTTATGGGCAGGTTGTTTTCTGGTTACTAATTTTCTGACAAAGGGATCATCAAGTGCAATTCAGACTGACTTCGATAAAACTCAACGGAGGGTCCGTTTGGGTCCTTTTTGTAATTCTCCATAAGCTCATCGATGATCTCGCCGATTTGGTCAGTATGGTTATTCCAATCCATCAATTTGACTCTGGCGTACTTTCCACCCTTCAAAGTCATCGTCGGGAAGCCGAGCGCAGATATTTCACCGTCATCTAAAGGTTCCAGTCCTGCGTAGTAGACCAGCTGACCATCTTCCATGAAAGTGAGACCGTAGAACTTGCGGCCTTTCAGTGAAGCCAGTTTTGACTCCAGTCGATCCCACGAGTCCTTGATTCCTGTGGGGAACTCGGTTGCACGGCATACGATCAATTTGATGTCGGGCTGGTCGACAATGCTTGCCTTGTATTTCATTGGATCTCCTTTTGTGAATGAGCAAGGTCTTACAGATGGGCAACGGAGTTGTATCTTATAATTGCCAATCGAGCCGATTGATTATAGAACATAGTTTCTATTTCGTCAATTTGGCATGCAGTCGGTAGCCTTTGGATGTTTCATGATGTTTTCCAGATTCAACGAGTTTTACAAACAACGCATCAAACGCGGACTTGTCCGCCATCTCAATAATCTCAAAATTGTGCGTATGGCAAAACTGGTCGCCCGTCACTCGCCACTAGCTTCAGGCCAGCCCGTTGCCTTCTTCAAAGCGTCCACAGGGATTGATGATCTCTCATGGAATAGCGGATTTCATTTACTGGCTTCGTGGGCATTGAGATTGAAGGGTATTCCTGTTGCCTATTTTGCGTGTCATTCAGGCATGAGTCATTGCGTACTGGGGACAAATCGGGATAATGTGCGAAAAGAGATGCCGTGTAAGTCGTGTGTGTATCAGTCGCGAACATTGTATACAGGTATACAAGTAAACAAGTACACAGGTAAACACGTAGATACACCACTCCTCACTCGCCACTCGTCTCTCGTCACTTGGTTCTCCTTCCACCGCGATGAAAAACTCAACGAAGCACTATCCAGCCTCTCAGTCGAAGAGCTAATGTGCTTCCAATGGCAAGGAATACCTCTCGGCGCATTATGCCTGCCGGGCCTGCGATGGATTCTGAGAATCCATCATTTGAACGACGACGAACCGACGCGTTATCTTTTGCGGGAATATATTTTATCGGCGTGGAATGTAGCGCAGAAATTCACGGACTTTCTCGATCGGACTCAGCCGCGGGCTGTGGTCGTGTTCAATGGACAGTTCTTCCCCGAAGCAACCGCGCGTTACATCGCGCAGAAGCGCGGTATTCGTGTGATTACGCATGAAGTAGGATTACAACCAGCGTCTGCGTTCTTTACTGATGGCGAAGCAACGGCGTATCCCATTCATATCCCTGATGAGTTTGAATTGAATGACGACCAGAACGCTAAACTCGATGCGTATCTTGCCAAGCGTTTTCAAGGTGACTTCACCATGGCGGGCATCAAGTTTTGGCCTAATATGTAAGGCCTTGACGGATCATTTTTGCAAAAGGCGGCGAGATTCAAACAAATCGTGCCCGTGTTTACAAATGTCATTTTTGATACCAGCCAGCCGCATGCCAATACTGTCTTTGAAGACATGTTCGATTGGCTTGATATGACCTTGGAGGTTATCCGTGCCCACCCTGAGACGCTGTTTGTGATCCGTGCCCATCCTGACGAGTCGCGAGTGCGTAAAGCCAGCCGTGAGACAGTGGCGGCGTGGGTCGAAGCGAACGGCGTGGATAAAGAGCCGAACGTAGTCTTTGTGGCTCCAAAGGAGACGTTGAGCTCGTATGAATTGATCCAGAAGTCGAAGTTTGTGATGGTCTATAACTCGACGATCGGGCTGGAGGCTTCGATCATGGGCGCGGTGGTGCTATGCGCGGGCAAGGCGCGCTTCACACAGTACCCAACCGTGTTTTTCCCAACACAGACGCGATTGAAATCGTTTGAGTTGGAGGAGTTGTTAGGGGCGGAGGCAGTGAAGGTGATTTTAAAAGGGATGCTCGAAGGCGATGACTTTTTATTGAGAGAGTGATTAGAAATCAAAAAGCATCATTTTTCATCAAAATTGACAACAAGATTATTCATGATATTCCGATTAATCTGCGTATTCTTTACCTTTTCCAGCTCGATCCCAATGATGTTATCTCGAATTTCGTTGTTTTGGATCATATGATTGTTGGGGGGAACAGATGATTTTTCTCTATCAAGTGGTCTTACACCATGATCTTGATTGGCTGCGATGCGAATGGCTTTTTTATTTTGAAATAACTTATTTCTTTCAATCAGCCAGTCGCTGCTCGTCGCGTTAATATCGGGGGCCTTTTTTAGAAAATCATAAAACCGAGTCCATATAAGGATGCCGTGAGTATTGTTTTGTATATCATTATCAAGTACCTTGAAGTCTATTCCATTTTCCACAGCTATCCCAGCCTGACGGTTGTTGTAAATTTGGTTGTCCCTGACAGTACAATCTCTTGAAAAACCTAACCAGAAACCGTAGTTGGAATGATTTGCCTTGTTTCTCTGGTAGGAATTGCCTTTACTAAATACTCCTTCAAATGCGTTGTTTGGACTATAGGATGCATCGTTTTCTTGAAATAAATTGTGATTACATCCAACATCTATTCCTTCGGGAGTAAGTCCAGCAAGAAAAAAACCATCGCCGCCTAACCTGGCATAATTTTTTCTAAAGATGTTATTACATGACTTAAAAACGATCAGAAAGCCTGCGGCATCCGCGCCTAGGTAAGAACTCGCATCACTCAGATAATATCTGCAACAGAAATCGGCATAGTTGTCTGCAAAGGTGCTATCACAGGTTTCAAATAAATGAAAACCGAATCCACTGCAGTAATTGGCGATGTTATGAATGACATCGATTCCTTTACATTGATAGCTAAGAATACCGTTCATCTGATGTTGCAAATCGTTGTCATGGATTTTTGCCTCTGATACTTCCTCCAGAAAAATAGCACCCCCGTAAGAATCAACTGCTGGTTTCCAAATGTCCAGAAATAGAGTATTCGTTTATGATGCGAAGGTTCTTTATAATTATATTTTTTCGACCAGAAACGCTTATCCCTTTGCCAGTTTTATCAATACCCATAATGGTTGCCCCCTGACCATCTAAAGTCACGTTGTCTGAATCAATAGTAATACCTTCAGGTAGAAAATACACCTTAGGTTCCAGTTGCATATCCCTACTAATCCTAAGCCCAATCAATAACTTATATGCCTAACTACTGCCAGCGCGTCTCATCCGCGCGGGTGGGATCTCTCCTCCGGCCTTCTCCCGCGGGGAGAGGAAAGCGGCTTTTGGCGGGGATGTTACGCTGGCTGCGGCAAATGAAGCAAAGTAATAGGGATCGCTTCCGAGAATGAAGGTGTGTAGGTCGAGAGAGACAAAATCTCCTTTACAGGCGTGCTTTCTAAGATTTCCATAACAATTTCACGTGTCTCATTGGATAACTTGGTAAGTCCGGTTAGCGGAAAACTACGTGGACCGAAGTCCGCTTTCTGGATGAGGATCGAATAGTTCAGGAATGTAAGGCCGATGGCTCGACGGTTTTTCTTGTCAATTCGCAGAAGAATATGATCGTTCAGTTCAATTCCCGTCGCTTTCATGTCAGGAATAAATGAGACATATAAAGAGTCACTGATTTCATCGTAATTTGTGATCGGTTGAGTCATCTTGTTATCCTATTTCTTTCTGGTAGGCGGTGACAATAAAATTGTTCGATTCGATTTCACCAACTCCGCTTTCACGCAATCGGAATAGAACGATAGCAACGATGTGGGTATTATTTGCTGGCAAATTGTCAAATTCTTTGGTGTATCTGTACTTTTGCAGATTGAGTGAATCTTGTCTGCGCGTACCCGTTTGGACAGATTCTTTCAGTTCTTTTTCGTAACCTTCCATTTCAGGGTGGTTGAGTGAATCAATGATGTGTTCCCATCTTTCCTGGGTCAGATAAATGCCGTTTCCGTATCTGTCTTGTACTGTCCAGCGGATGGGTTGTGTCATGGGCGTTTTTCTGTTCTTTTGTAATTTTACCCTGATTCATATTTCACCAAAATCGCTCGACCACTGCTCGCGTATTTCGGTCCGCGCGGTTGGGGAGTTTGAGAAGTTATTCAAGAGTGGAATCAATCAAAATCCGCGCGGCTTCGGCAACATGCATAGCAGGATTCTTCGTGCCGAACATGCGCGAAGCCATATAAGCACCGTCCATAAGTAGAAAAAGTTGATCAGCCAGTACTTCGGGCTTATTTGCACCTGCTTCTTTGGAAAGTTGACGAAACCTCGCACGGACAGATTGCTTGTGTTCAAGCGCGACCTGATGACCAGGGTAATCCGTTTCGGGGTATTCTGTTGCTACATTTAGGAAGGGACAACCGTAACATACAGGGGTTGTTACATAATCCTGCAAGCCTTGAAAGAATGCCAGTAATTTTTCGCGCGGGGTAGGAACGTCTCTTGTGGCCTGCTCAAAATTATTCCAGAAAATTTCATCGCTATCTTTGAGATAAGCAACTATCAAATCATCCTTAGAGGGATAGTGACGATAAAGAGTCATCTTGCCAATGCCCGATTCGGCGGCGATAGTATCCACACCGACGGCGCGGTAGCCATGTTCATAGAATAAGCGCGCGGCGGTTTGAAATACTTTATCTTTGGGGGTGACTTTGGTTTTCATACTCATTTTCCTATTGACGTGATACAAGTCAATATTGTATGATTGGAGTTGACGATACAGACCTGTATCGTAGCATATCCTTCCAAAAATTTCAACTCTGTTATGGAGATAAAATGGAACAAAAAACATCTTTAGGTCAAAGCGAATTACAGGTGCCAAGACTCGGAGTCGGAGCGATGACCTGGGGCGAACCGCGCGGACTGGCTCGTTTGCACCCAGCCAAGATCGCTTATGGTGGCGCACACGGATTCGATGAAGAGAAGCGAGCCCTCGAGTCAAGTGTGGCCGCAGGCGTTAACTTGTTTGACACAGCCGCGATGTATAGCGGCGGCGCGGCCGAGCGTCGTTTGGGGGAATTGGCCCAAGGACAAAATATTTTGATCGCGTCAAAATTTCCATCTGGTTTTTCTTTTCGAGCCGAAGGGTTGCCAAATGAACTTGAAGCAAGTCTAGCGCGTTTGGGACGCGACTCTATTGACTTGTACCAACATCACTTTCCTACTAATCGAGTATCAATCCCAAAGTTGATGGAACAGTTGGCCGATGCTGTCGAAGCGGGAAAGGTCAAAGCTGTTGGAGTAAGCAACTATTCGGCAGAACAGATGCGGGAGGCACACGCGGCGCTTGCCAAACGCGGTATCCCGCTTGCATCCAATCAAGTCGAGTATTCGCTATTGCATCGCCGACCAGAGGTGAATGGTGTCCTTGAGGCGTGCCGTGAGTTGGGAATTACACTGATTGCCTATTCCCCGTTAGCAAGCGGTGCGCTAACTGGTAAATACTCAGCTACGAAAAAAGCCAGTGGGTTGAGACGCATTCAGCCTAATTTCAGTAAAAGGGCGATGGACTCTGTACAACCTGTTGTGGAACTTCTGCGCCAAATTGGCGAGCGCTATTCAAAGACCCCCAGTCAGGTTGCCCTTCGTTGGCTGATCGAAAATCTGATTGTGCTTCCGATCCCAGGCGCCAAAAATGGCAAACAGGCAATTGATAATGCAGGCGCACTCACATTCTCTCTAACTCCAGAAGAAATTGCGGCACTCAATCAGGCAACGATGGCTTGGCGCAAATAAATGTGAGAAAGTGCTGGGAGGCTAAATCTGGCGGTTTATGAGAAAGTCCGCTAATGATGCCGATATATCTAAGTTCAATTTGATTCTAACGGTTTTGCAGCCGATATGGAATTCCAAAAAAAGTGTTTCCAGCTATGATTTTTTCAATAGCGATTCTTTGTTGATGAGTCCCATACCAAATGAGAAGGTCTGCTTTCCCATCGCAAATTGAGGTGTCAATCTCAACGCCGACAAATCCTGGAGCGATCTGTTGTATCTGTTGAATAATATCCCGATGTTGCTCGACGATCCTTTCGACTTCGATCTTCGTCGGTAGATCCTTGCAGGAGAGATAATGGTTTCGATTGTCCAGAACAAAATTATCATAGCTGCGCTGCAAAACTTTGAGCCGTGCTTCAACAATAATTGCTGCACAAATTAGGAGGAGTCCAAGGACTAGCAGGAAAGTGTTCTTCCGCAGATTGTTTTTCATACAGCTCGTTGGTAGAATGATGCGCAAGATGGGCAATGAAATGGGAGAAGACCTACCAAAGGTTGCCACCGACTGGATATCCAGTCGGTGGCAATAACATTAATCTCGTTATCGTACAGTAAAGGAAGGATTATTCGGAACTTTGTTTAGGGCTGGACCAGGAAGGTCGTGGTGAGGATATTGATGCCAGTGGCCACATCCCAAATATTGGAGTTGGCAAAGCGCACCGAATAGGCTGGATTGCCGCGTAACGTGGTGTACTCATCCGGCAACCATAATCCCAGTTTATACGTCCCAGGTGCAACATTCGCTGGGAGAACAGCATTGATGGCAATGTTCTGCTCCTGTCCAGCCGCCCAGCGACGAGCATCAATGTTGCTGACCGGGATCTCATAGCGAGTAGACGTTCCCAGCAAAACCAGATACAACGGATGCGGATTGTACATGGCTGCAAAGCCATCGTTGTTCAAGCGGATATTCATGCTCAGTGTGCCACCCGGCTTGATGGCTTGCGGGAGATAAGCTTCTTTGAGCACCAGGCGATAGCCCAAGCTGCGACGGATGGTGTTCATGCAACCACCAGCCACCCAGCTATCCAAGACTTCCTTGCGATAGTCGTTATTGAGGAACGACCAGTGCAATGTCTTCAATTCCTGCAGGGCATTCGGGCAATCGGTGCGGGGAGGATTGTACTGGCAGGTCTCTCCACCCACCGGAGTGAACTGCCCCTGTTGAGCCGCGAAGTCCTTCCAGCAGGCGATTGGGTCTTTGCCGTCGCAATAGGTGGAGGTCTGCTTGGGGAGTTGAGCTGTGGTGGATCTGTACGTGCCGCCATCGTCCAGGTCGCGCAGGAAGCAGTCATTGTGCTCGCCAACCCGGCTGCGGTCTGTCCCAGAGAAGGCTTCAGAGGCGGTCAGCGGGCCTTGAAAAAACATTTCCTTATATCTTGGGTACCTGAGCTGCAGCATGCGATCTGCTGGTAAGGCATCAAGCAGAGCCTCCACAATTGCTTTTCTATACTCCAGCGGATGCAGGTATTTGGAGCTGTGCCATTCGCCCCAATGACCGACAAAGCCAGCTTGCACGACAGCGATGATGTCGGCATTTTCGATCAGGATCGGTTTGAGCTGCTCGATGTGTTGCAGCACCAGGTCGATGGGGGCATCGGGATTCATTAGATCAGGGTCGGTGGTGGAACCGGGTCCGAAGTTGTAGATGAAGCGGACGACCAGCTTCACGACCAGCTTCAATCCTCTGCTGCGGGCGGTGGCGAAAACTGACCGGATCGTGTTTAGCCCATTTTGATCGATCAATTTATCACGGTAGTTATCTAATCGAAAATATATCCAGACGAGGGTGTCGGAAGGTTGGAGCGCCCTGACCTTGATGGGGTCGAAGGGTTGGTCGGGGAAGATCGACGACTGTTTCATGAACCCCCGCTCTGGATTGGCAATGTCTTCGGTGGATGCGGTGTAGACGATGTGGACGTTATCAGACGCAGGAGTAATAGTCGACTCTTCAAGCGGGGCTAAAGTCGTAGGCGCCACAGATGCTGGCAACGCAGTGGATGTCTGGGCTAGAACTATCTCAGTCGAAGTGCGTGGGCATCCGAACAACAGTCCACTAGAGATCGTGAGAACGAGTAGGTTTTTTAGGCTCTTAACCATGCTGGATAACCGTTATCAAAATTGTAATAGAGAGTTTGTTTGGGTAGACGGAAGTCAACAACATCTTTGCCAACTGCTTCCGGTTCTTCATTCTTCACAAGGACACGGGCAATGAAATCGGCTATAGTTTCCATATCTTTTTCGTTCATCCCCAGACGGGTGACTTCAATCGTACCCACTCGCAGTCCACTTGGATGATCCCAGTCTTCTGGTTTATCGTCTGGGACGAGGTTCTTGTTGGTAATGATGTTTGCCTTGGCAAGACGATGAGCAACTTCAAGTCCTCCGCCATATTGCTTTACTTTGGCAATCACTTGATGTGTTTGACTATAACCCTTCTGCGCGCATAGGATAGGAATTCCATGCTCATCGAGTGCCTTACCCAGCGCTTTTGAATTCTTGACAATTTGCGCCATGTAAAATTTGCCATACTCAATCATTTCTGCAGCGGAAACGGCAAGAGCTGCAACGCGGTTGACTTGATGTGTAGCCGCCAATACAGGGAATATGGTATCGGTGATTGGTTTGGTGAGTTCGGGATCGTTCCACATGATCATGCCGCTTTGAGGTCCGCTGAAGGTTTTTCCGGCAGAACCGGTCAAAATAATGGCTCCTTCTTTTAATGGATCCTGGAATTGTCCACCCGCGATCAGACCGGCTTGATGTGCGCCGTCGAAGATGAATTTTCCTCCCCACTCTGCAATGATCTGGCTCATCTCCCGCACGGGCAAAGGGAACAGCGTCATAGACATTCCCATGACCACCAACTTCGGTTTGTTCTGGCGGGCGACTTTAGCAAAGCCATCCAGGTCTACCTCAAGTTCATCCATATTGAATGGGACATCAACTATCTTTAGGCCGCGTGTGCCTGCTGGTCCATCGTAGCGATTGCTTGAATGTCCGCCAAAAGGTTGGGGTGCGGACATGATCACGTCACCTGGTTGGGTAAGCGCGTGATAGACCGCCATATTTCCCAGCATGCTGCCCATCAAGCGATGATCGGCATAATTGCAGCGGAACGCGACTTTCAATAGTTCGACGCACAACGCTTCAACTTCGTCGATGTATTGAGTTCCAGCAAACCAGCGGTTCACTTGACCGATGTTTCCCTCCGCTGCGCGCGTCCCGATTTCAGAAGATAGCAAGGCGCGCACCATTGGGCTGGTCGGTGCTTCAGGAGCCAACAAATTGATACAACGCTCACCGCGCCATTCTTCATTCTTGTTGACTGCCTCGATCACCGCCTGTGCCCACATCCTGGGTGATTCGGTTTCGCTCATAATGGACCTGGCTTTTGCCAGCACTTCCTGGTCATGGACTTCGAATTGAGTGGATTCTGGCTTTATTTCTTCTATCGCTTTCTCTCCTTCTTTGTGATGTTTCACTCTGATTAATTCCCCTCTCATTCATGAAAGTCCGCTCGCGAGGACTATGCTTGTTAAGTAGCCGCTCGTAAATTTTTACAAATTATCTTGCGCTTTTGAAGAAATGATAGTGTTTGATAGGACTGAGGGCCAAGTATAGAATGAATCTCCCCCAAAATCAATAAAATGTCTGCTAGACTTTACTCCATCATTTCTCCTATAGAAAGTGTATTAAGTACTGCTTTCTGGACCATAACTAACGCGTCGGATCATGCTGTCACTTCACGTGTTCATTAAGCCACTGAACCATCGTTTTGTAAAAATCTTCCTGATAGCCCGACGAATAGGCGATTTCATTGAACAGTCCTTGTGTAGTTTGTTGTAAATTGTGATCAGCGTTAGGTAGAACGCGATAACTGAAATTGGATTGACCCGCATCTATCAGCGCCTTGAGGTTGGCCTCACATTCAGGGACAGGGATACTTTGATCCCGGTCACCCCAGATCCATAATCCGGGTTGATCAAGCTGTGCAATGACAGGGGTCGAGTCAAAACCTGATTGCGGGACATCCGCCAGCTTGCTCATAATCTCTTCCATCGAATATTGCACCGAAGATTCCCCGTCATTGGTATACGCACTGTAAAGATCTTCGTGTCCAACAGAAGTGACAGGCCCGGAGAGAATGATGAAGTATGTAATATCCTCTGATTGTGAGGCAGCCAGTGGAATGACCCATCCTGCCTGGCTGAAACCTGTCAGCCCGATGTGATCACTCTTTATTTCTGAACGGCTCTTTAGATACTCCACTCCAGCGATTGCGTCCTGCGCAATCAAATTGAGATTTGATTCGGAGGCCGCTTCGACATAACGGCCTTCAGAGTCTCCGACTTGCCATGAAGGCGCTCATCTGCTGATTGCTGAAGTTATCGCGCGTGCCGCGTTCCGATCCATGTAACATCATAATCGCTGGATACGGTCCCGGGGTAGCAGGGAGGGTCAGAAGTCCTGTCAGCTTGGTACCATCCTTACTTGTGAAATGGACAATCTCAGAGGTCAGCGCGAGGCGGGTTACTTCTTCAGGCGTTCCAAGTTCTCCAGTGCTTGGATCGCGAGTCTGCCAGGTCAAGCCGGTCACATGTCCATCTTCATTACGTTGGAAAATGATTTGTTCCATGAAGGAATACCCGCGGGCACGCCCACTTCCGACAAGAAATGAGTCGCTTGCATTTGGATAAAGCGCGCGAATTGCGCCAGTGCCAAAGTGTGTAACCATGAGTCCCTGCCCGAAGAAATATAGACCTGAACTCGAATATTCAGGCGCAAGGTTAATAAGCAAGGCTTCGCCGGACTGGAACTGATACGTCCCAGGAAAATCATTAAGTGAGTTGTTGGCATTAGAAGATAAAGGCAGCAATGCGAAGGAGTGTGTCTGTCCGTTCTGCTCCACCTGACCGATGATTTGAGAGCCGTCAACATTCCCCGAAAAGCTCATCTCGTTTTGATCTTTCACTTTGAATGAGATTTTTGAATCGGTATATTGAATTCCAGTGATCTCGAATGCCTGGGTTTGCGGCTCTATATTCAGTGTCCCGCCTGTATCGGTGAACTTTACAATGATCGAATCAGTTGTCCCACCTGTGTACATGATCGCGCCTGTCCATTCAGACGGGATAGAGATTGTTACTGACTGAACAGTAGGAGTGGCCGCTATGGTCCTGGATGGGGAAGCGCAAGCGGAAAGACAGACGACTAAAAGAAGAACAAACTGGGAACGAGACATAGGGTCATGCTCCTTTATTTATAAAAGCTTATGTCCGGGCTTGCCGCATTATGTGCTTATAAATGACCATTCCTATAAAGTAAACCCCTCTCCCGAATTGTTTGCTGAAACCCCCGCGTTCTCAAAAGAAACTTATTCTTCTGGCTTTAATTCACTGGTCAACCTCGGATTAATTCCCACCATCCCCGCATAATATGACTGGATGGCTTTCATGTCCGCTTCCATATCCTCGGTCGGGGTAAATGTTGACCCAATACCAATTGTTTTTCTAGGACTGTCGATGAAAGCCAGCACTAAGGGAATGCCTGATTTTTTGGCAATATGATAAAAGCCGCTTCTCCATGCACGCACCTTGCCGCGCGTCCCTTCAGGGGTGATCACTAAAATGAATTTCTCGGATTGCTGTATAGCCTGAACCGTTTGCTCGACCAGCCCGGTAGATTTTGAACGGTCTACCGGAATCCCACCGCACCATTTGAAGAAAAATCCCAAAGGTGAGCGGAATAACTCCACTTTTCCCATATAGCGGGGATTTGCTCTAAGCGCGAAGGCTAGAGCTAAAAACAGGACAAAATCCCAGTTGGACGTGTGCGGGGCGCCAATCACCACAATTTTTGGGATGTCAGGTAGTTGTCCTTCCACTTGCCAGCCGAACAGGCGCAAAAGTAATTTGGTTAGGTAATGAAAAAACGTGCTGAGAATTGGTGTATTAAAAATTGTCCTTTTCAACTCGGTATCCTTTGGCTAATGGTTTTGAATCATTAATTGGGTAATGAACCGCGAAGCTGCGAAGAGCGCGAAGAAACTTTTTCACTTGCTTTGCGTGCTTCGTGCCTGCGCGGTTCCCTAAGGTATTACCTGTTTAAGTCGTCAAAAACCATAAGTCAATAACACCGTTGCTTCCCGGAAGTGTCTCATACCGCAATTTCCTTCATAAATTGTAGGGTCATTCAAGCGGGGTTACGGCGCTCGTTTGATAATTCTGTGGTTAAATAATCGCATGGCTTTGAAATCCACGCTCCGTCGCCTTCTCTACACAACCGAAAAATTTATTCAACGCGTGCGATTTGCATCCCTTCCTGCTCCTCAAGACGGCTGGCCGATCCTGCTTGGTATTTCCTTTCCCAAGAGCGGCACCCATTTACTTGATCAAATTTTGCTTGGCTTTAGCCGTGTCGCACCTTTCTCCAGACGTATACACTCATTCTATGCCGAATACGAAGGCGAAAGTGGAGGCAAGCGAGAGCCTGGGCAGGCCCTTACATGGTTGGATTCGTTACATTCGCGTGATATTGCCTCTGCTCATCTCTTTGCTCGCCCTGAGGCTATTTCCCGCGTCACATCATCTGCCTTCGTGCCTTACTTTATCTTTCGTGATCCCCGTGATGTGGTCGTCTCGCACGTTTTTTATGTGACCAATATAGAAGCGCGTCATGTTCATCATGACTACTACGATTCTCTCCCTGACTTTGACTCGCGTCTCAATATCAGCATTCTCGGCCGCCCTGATATCAACGTAGAGTTCCCTGATATTGCAGGACGCTTCGCTCCCTATCTTGGCTGGCTGGAACAACCGTCTGTGATGAAAATTCATTTCGAGGATCTGGTGAATGACCGCGCCGCGACATTGACCTGTATCATGGACCATTTCCTGGCTCGCGTCCCGCTTCATGCTCCCCGACAGTTGATTCTCGAATCCCTTGAGTCGTCCATCAACCCGAGCAAATCCCCCACATTTCGTTCTGGGAAGACGGACGAATGGAAGAAGTATTTCACGCCTGAACATAAAAAAATATTCAAAGATGTAGCAGGAGATTTGCTTATCGAATTAGGATATGAGAAGAATAATGATTGGTAGAAAAGTAGCCACACTTACCGCATGAACTGCTCCATTGTCATCCGTGCTTATAACGGAGAAAAACATATTGGGCGTTTGCTGGAGGGGATTAAGCATCAAACAGTTAATGATACGGAGATCATCCTCGTCGATTCGGGCTCGACGGATCGAACTATGTCAGTTGCCGAATCTCTCGACGCGCGGCTCGTAAGAATTCCGTCAGATGAGTTTACCTTTGGACGCTCGCTCAACTTCGGGGTTCAGGCCGCGACGCGAGACGTTTTATTACGCGCGCGCGAGAAAGCCAAAAAACGGCAAGCAGCGAGATGTTGAGCCGATTCGGTATAATAAGCAAAAAGGGTGCTTAAATATGTTTTCTAAACTTTTCGGAAAGAAACCAACGGCATCAGAGAAAAAGAAGTTCTTCCCTGAAAACAGACTTGAAGCATTATTGATGCAGGCCGCGAATGATGCAGGCCGCGAATGATACAGGCGCGCGCCCAGAGTTTTATAAAGAGCTGCTGGCTACAGATCTTTTTGTGTTAATTGTTCCAGAAAATCGTCCGCATGGTAAGTATGTCGCTCAAGAGGGCGATACTCTGAGCATAAAAGGGATAAATGTTGAGGGCAGAAAATTAATCCCTGTGTTTACCTCGGAACGCCGCCTGCGCGAATATATTCAGGCCCAGGATAATTTGGCCAAATTAAATGGCCATGCCTTATTTTCAATGATTGCTGCCATGAGCGATGGAATTATCCTGAACCCGGGAGCAAGTTACGGCAAAGAATTCACTCACAATGAGATTATTTCATTGGTAGACGGTTCAATATTTCAATCAAGAGAATACACGATTACAAAAGAAACCAAGGTCCTGCTTGGGATGCCAAAAGATCATCCGACCAAGGTGATAAATGCTCTGCTGAGTTACTTTCAAGGAAAGCCAGAAATAAAAAAGGCATATTTTGCTCAAATTCATGCACCCGATTCGGGAGAATCCCCTCATCTTATATTTGCGATTCAAGTAGACGGTGATTTTCGCCCCATTGCATCTGACCTTAGCATTGTATTCCAAAGCACACTTGCAGAAGGCGAATTCGCAGATTTACTTCAACTTGGGCAAAGTAGCCTGGATGATTATTTTCTAGGCCAGAGTCCATTTTTTGAGAGATAAGTCTTCATCCACGGCGCGTTCATGATTTTTCTCTTTGGAAAAACTGACTGGAACTCATAACCAGCACGTGATATATAATTGGAGTATGAGCAAAACCTCCAGGCCGCTGATCCGAAAATTTGCTAGGCAGGTTGCAAAAAAGTTTAATCCGCAGAAGATTATCCTGTTTGGTTCGTACGCCTATGGCAAACCAACCGAAGATTCTGATGTGGATATTTTAGTAATCATATCTTTTAAGGGGCGTAATCCAGAAAAGGCCACCGAAATCTGGATGGCAACCAAGCCAAGATTCCCAATTGACATCATGGTTCGTAAGCCTGCGGAAATTAGGAAGCGGCTCAAAATGGGGGACTTTTTCCTGCGCGAGATAACCGAAAAGGGCGAAATACTTTATGAAGCCGCTCACACTTGAATGGGTGGAAAAGGCCGAAAATGACTGGAATTCACTGAACCGTGAAATCCGTGCCCACAAGAATCCAAACTATGATGCGGCTTGTTTTTTCGCACAACAATGTGTAGAGAAATATATCAAAGCGTGTTTAGTAGAGGCAGATATCTATTTCAAAAAATTTCATGACCTGACTTACGCCCTTCTCTAATTGGGAGGGTTTCTTTTTGATTCGGTATAATCAAGCCGCTATGAAACTCGTTGCCCTTGTTCCCATGCGTCACCACAGTCAACGTGTGCCCGGGAAAAATTATCGTCTGCTGGCAGGTAAGCCACTCTTTCATCACATCATCGAGACCCTGCTCGCCGTTCCTAAGATTGACGAAGTGGTTGTGGATACCGACTCTGAGCCTGTGATGGATGGTCTGCGCCAGAACTTTCCACAAATCAAAATCATTAACCGCCCTGAACATTTGCGCGCGGATGATGTCTCAATGAACGAAATCCTGATCTATGATACAGAGCAATTCCCTGCTGATTTTTACTTGCAGACTCACAGCACGAATCCCTTGCTCAGACCCGAAACTCTCTCGCGTGCCATCCAAACCCTAATTACCAATTACCCCACTTACGACTCACTCTTCTCTGTGACGCGTCTACAAACGCGCTTATACGACCAGCATGCCAAGGCTATTAATCACAATCCGAAAGAGCTGATCCAAACACAGAACCTCCCGCCCGTGTATGAAGAGAATTCGTGCATTTATATCTTTAATCGCCAGAACCTTGTAGCAAAGCGGCATCGCATCAGCGATCGTCCTTTGATGTTCGAGATGGATGCGGATGAAGCGTGGGATATTGACGAAGAACTCGATTTCGCCATCTGCGATTTTTTGTTAAGCAAAAAAATTTCGGAGAAGAATAATTGAAGAAGTCATCAGAGGTGTGGGTTTCCCTAGGCCTTATCGCGTTTGTCACTCTTTTAACCTATGGCGTGCTGATCTTCCAGTTGGGATTCTATCGGGACGACTGGTATCAAATGTGGACGTTCCAGGCTCAGGGTCCTGCAGGACTCGTGGCGTTATTTCAATCGGATCGGCCGCTGATCGGATATCTCTACGCGCTGGCATATCAACTCATTGGCACCACCCCATTGGGTTGGCATATTTATGCGTTGATCGTCCGTTTGGTTGGCAGTCTTGCCTTTTTTTGGTTCGTCCGGCAATTGTGGCCAGAGCGCCATATAGAAACAACGATGCTCGCCTTATTATTTTCTGTTTATCCAGGCTTTGCGTCACAACCAAACGCGGGAGTGTATGTCAGTCTTTTACTTGCAAATGCGGCTGCTGTTCTTTCGTTTACGTTAACCGTATCCGCTATCCGCGTCGCGCAAACCAATCTAAAAATCATTTACACAATACTAGCACTATTGCTTGCTCTCCTTTACCTTGGCATTTTCGAAGCAATGATCGGTCTCGAAGCTGCACGCTTCATCATGGTCTTGTACCTGCTCTGGCAAAGAGATGCTACAGAACGTAAAGCCTCTTTTGTACAAACTCTGAGACTCGATGCGCCTTACTTAACCCTGGCGGTCGCTTTTCTATACTGGCGGCTCTTCATCTTTCAAAGCACACGCCATGCAACCAATCTAGGCTTCCTCATTGGGAATCTCTCTACTCTGCCGTTACATTCCATGGTGTCCATTGCCGTCGAAACGGTTAAAGATGTTTTTGAGACAACCTTCTTCGCATGGGTTGTACCCTTTTATCAATTTACTGCGACCGCAAATTATCGCGATCTTGCTCTTGCAATTCTAATCGTCCTTCCCATTGCGATTGGAGTCGGTCTGTATCTTTGGAAAATGCCTTATATAGACTTTGATCCTGCTTCCGCTAAAAAGGAGAATCTCCACCTCATCTGGCTCGGTGCTTTTATCACGTTAGTAATCTTGCTGCCATTCAATGTTGCGGGACGTAACGTTTTATTTTCCGGCCAATGGGACCGTTATGCGCTTCCCGGCGCGCTCGGCGTAGTGTTTGTGATTGGCGGCATCCTCTTTCAGTATTTTCCGCGCACCGTTCGAAATGGACTACTCGTTGCCTTAATCTCAATGAGCGTGGTTGTGCATTTCTTTAGCGCAGCCTGGTACCGTGACTTCTGGACTTTCCAGCGTGAAGTTTGGTGGGAAATGATCTGGCGCGCGCCTAGCCTAAAGAGCGGCACAATGTTGTTTATTCCATTGGCGCCTTATGCTGAAGGTTATGAAATCTATGGCCCAGCGAATGCGATCTATTTTCCGGGTGATAAGACAGTTCCAATCGGCGCAGAAGTATTGAACACAGAGACGGCTACAAATATTCAACTCAAAAAGGACCGCCAACATTATGACCGCAGTACGCTTGTAGCGGATCATTACGAGACTCCTCTGATTTCCATCTTTCCTACTTCAGCTTCATGCTTGCATGTTATCGATGGTCGGAAAGTGGAATTGCCCGGCTTGATTGACAATACATTGGTTTCGGCTGTTGCAGATTATTCGATGATTGACCAGATCGAAGTGAGCCGGTCTCCGGTCAGTGCGCCTGCGTTTCTTGGTGATGAGCCTGCGCATAAGTGGTGTTATTATTTTCAGAAAATGAGTCTTGCACGCCAGCAGGGAAACTGGGATGAAGTAGCCCTCCTTGCCGATGAGGCGCAAAGACAGGGTATGGCGCCCGAAGATATTTCCGAATGGATGCCCATTCTTGAAGCCTACGCTACTCTGGGGCGTGATTCAGAGTCACGGCATATTGGTACTATTATTCGTAGTAGCGATGTCGTGAAACACTTCCTATGCAGTGAAATGCAAAAACCACCAGCCTATTCTGCGCCATATGCTTATGAATCGGTCAAAGCGATTGTGTGTGGTGATAGCAAATAGTTTGCCATATTCAATATGAAATTATTCTTCAATAAATTGTTTTCAATTCCCTGGTATCCGATTGTTTTTAGTGCTTACCCTGCGCTATATCTTCTCTCAGCCAATATTGGCCAAGTCCAATCTAATGCCGGGATTCGTGCACTTTCGGCTTCGCTTGCCCTGGCGCTCATTTTGTTTTTCATCATATGGCTGTTCATTCGCCAGCCTCATCGCGCCGCGTTTCTCACAACTCTTTGGTTGGTTTTGTTCTTCACATATGGTCACATCTATAGCCTTCTAAGTGAGAAGTATCCTGATTTCAACCTCGATCCGTGGATGGCTGGAGGATGCCTGCTCCTGTTCGTAGCGGTGTTGTATTGGGCAACGCGCCCGAAATTAAATTTCGCCTCCTCAACCGCTGGTCTTAATACGATTGTGCTTGCGCTGGTGGTTTTCTCATTATGGCAGATTATCTTCGGGACCAAGCAGGGAAGCGCACATACACTTGGAGCGGATCATGCTCCAGTGCAGTCAGATCTGGTTAAATCGGAAAATTCTCCCGATGTTTATTTTTTCCTGCTTGATTCATATGGCCGTGCAGATGATCTTTATACGGCCTATGGTTACGACAACAGCGACTTTCTGAATGCACTAGAAAAACGCGGCTTTTACGTGGCAAAGTGCAGTCAAAGTAATTACGTACGTACGGAGATTTCGCTGGGTTCTTCGCTGAACATGATGTATTTGCAGGATCTGGATGATGAGTTCAAGCCAGATAGCATTGCTCGCCGCACGTTATGGGATTCGCTTAAGCATAGTGCCGTGCGCTATAACTTTGAGAGTATGGGTTATACCGTCGTGAACTTTGCCAGCGGCTTTGCATGGCTTGAACTGAGCGATGCCGATATGTTTCTCTCGCCACCACCTTTCTCATCCGGCATGACCGAATTCGAAGGCCTGTTTCTACGAACTACGCTAGCACGTTACGTACAAGATTGGGGCTGGGTGGTTCCAGATGAGGTGATGGGACAGAATTTTCGCGACCGCTTCAATCTTATTTTCAACAGTATAGATGATCTTGCAAAAATGCCTGAACCGACGTTCGCGTATATCCACGTAATGTCGCCACACCCACCTTTTGTATTTGATCCCAATGGAAATCCAACACACCCATCTGATTTTTGGAATGAGAATCGATTGTACCCGGCGGACTTTTATGCCAAAGGCTATGTGAATCAGCTGCAGTATTTAAATAAAAAATTGTTGGCAGCAATTGATACAATCCTTTCAGAATCAAAAACGCCTCCCATCATTATTCTTCAGGGGGATCATGGCCCCTGGTTGCAACCGACGAACAAACGCATGTGGATCTTCAATGCCTATTATCTGCCTGGCCATAATGACAAACTCTATCCTAAGATTACACCGGTAAACACATTTCGCCTTGTATTTGATGAATACTTCGGTGGGAAATATGATATGCTCAAAGACGTAAGTTATTACTCGCCTGTACCAAAATTGTATCAATTCAGCGTAGTTCCAAACACATGTGAGCCATAGAATGCCAACCATTTTGCTGACTGCTCCGTATATGATCCCGATTCTTGATCGGTTCAGACATGTGTTCGATAAATACAAGGTTGATTTGATCGTGCCCAATGATATCCAGGAGCGGATGGAAGAAGAGGACTTGTTCAAATATGCAGGACAGTTCGATGGGACAATTTGCGGTGATGACCGTTATACGGCGCGCGTTTTGGAAGCCTGTTCCCCGCGGTTGAAGGTGATCTCCAAATGGGGAACAGGTGTCGATTCAATCGACGCTTCGGCTTGCTCCCGTTTAAATATCAGACTCTGCCGGACGCCGAACGCGTTCACCACCCCCGTCGCAGACACTGTTCTTGGTTATATGCTCGCTTTTGCCCGTCGCGGCCCGTGGATGGACAGAGCAATGAAGGCGTGTAATTGGCAAAAGATATCTGGTAAGAGTCTCAGTGAGTGCGCACTTGGCGTGATTGGTGTTGGCAACATTGGCAAGGCAGTGACTAGACGCGCGCGTGCCTTTGGTATGCACGTTCTCGGCACAGATATTGTCGACATTGACCACGTCTTCATCAGCGAATCCGGAATCGTGATGACAAATCTCGATTACCTTTTAGCTAATTCCGATTTCATCTCTCTCAATTGTGATCTCAACACCACCAGCTATCATCTCATCAACGCCGTGACTCTGGCAAAAATGAAATCATCTGCCGTCCTAATAAACACAGCGCGCGGCCCTATCGTGAATGAATCTGCTCTGATTCATGCTTTGCATAAGGGCCAGATCGCAGGCGCGGCGCTGGATGTCTTTGAACATGAGCCGTTGGCCGCTGATCATCCACTCCTAAAAATGGATAACGTCATGCTCGCGCCGCACAATGCCAATTCGAGTCCCGCCGCGTGGGAGAGAGTGCATTGGAACACGATCAAGAATTTGGTCGAAGGATTAGGGATGGAATACGGCTAATTTTAGGACACGGATTTCACGGACGGCACGGAAGAGAACTTAATTTGACGGAGGTCAACAAAATGGAGGTACAAAAGAAATTTGAAGGTAAACACTCGGAATTAACGGGTAAAATTTTGGGCGCATTTTTTCATCTTCATAAGGAACTGGGATACGGGTTTTCTGAGAAAGTGTATGAAATCGCACTAGAAATACTACTGATCGAGTTGGGAATGAGAGTTGAGCGGCAAAAAAGTATTTGCGTCTATTACCACGGCAAGATGGTTGGTGAATATATTGCTGACATGATAGTCAATGGTGTTGTTTTACTTGAGCTTAAATCTGCTGCAAAATTGACGGATGTTCATGACGCTCAATTGCTCAATTATCTAAAAGCCACAGAAATTGAGGCCGGTCTTCTGTTGAATTTTGGCCCTCAAGCGGAATTTCACCGTAAAATCTATGATAACCCTCGCAAAGGATGGCTAGCCTGGACGAAGATTCCGTAAAAATTGAATCTTCCTCCGTGAATTCCGTGTTATCCGTGTCCCCACAAAGGTTTTAATACGATCATGACTAAAACTGTTCTCATTACTGGTGCAGGTGGCGGCATTGGTCGCGCCTGTATCCAATACTTTGCAAGCAAAGAATGGCGTGTCATCGGCGTGGATCGCGCTGACTTTGGAGAGGATTTTCCCAAAGACGGCCGATTTATCAAAGCCGATATTTCACATCCTGATGCTGCCGAAGAAATCTTCCAACAAGCGCGGGATTTTCATCCAACATTAGATGTACTGATCAATAATGCCGCGGTTCAGGTGGCAAAGCCCCTCATAGAGACAACCGTTGAAGAATGGGATGCGGTTATGGCCTCCAACTTACGCTCGGTATTCTTGTTCGTCAAGTTGGCGCATCCATTGATGAAGGCCGCGGGGGGTGGAGCGGTCGTCAATGTCTCCTCTGTCCATGCAGTACAGACCTCAGCTAATATTGCTGCTTATGCAGCCTCGAAAGGTGGATTGCTTGCTCTCACGCGTGCAATGGCGATTGAGTTTGCGCCCGATAACATTCGCGTCAATGCCATTCTACCGGGTGCGGTGGATACACCCATGCTGCGTGCGGGACTTGGTCGTGGGCACGTTGGTCAAGGAGATATACAGCAACGCCTTGATAACCTTGCACGTAAGACGGTCAATGGGCGGGTGGGCACTCCACAAGAGATTGCTCATGCTATCTACTTCCTCGCCGATAATGAGCAATCGTCATTCATGACTGGTCAGGCTATGATCGTGGATGGTGGTGCTACAGCAAGGTTGAGCACGGAGTAATGAAAAGAAAATCCAAACGGTATAGTCCGGTCAGAAGAGATATCGTCCGGATTTTGTTTTTCTTGAATGCACTGTTTTGGCTTGGCTTTAGCATTTACGTAGTTCTGGACATGATCAACAATCTCAACTTGTCTTCTGCTATCTTTGTTGGGATATTTATGTTCGGAAACGCGGGTTTGATGATCTGGAGCGGAGTCCTGCTTTCCCGACCACAAAAATGGGGATATTATTTTGCACTCATTATTATCCTTATAAATATCTTTTATACTTTATCTGTACAATTTGGTTTCCTCGATGTCATCACTTTTGTACTTGATCTCATTATTCTTTTACTGCTCATATTCTTTCAGAAAGAATTTCTTTCCAACTCATGAAACAAAC
>WNGB01003503.1_pt1 | contig 31225 bp, 25 predicted proteins | sample 5400681 | NCBI WGS metagenome assembly WNGB01 (sample SAMN13153367, study PRJNA577476) | soil metagenome | isolation source: 115 cm soil or saprolite under grassland replicate 2 | place: USA:California | collected 2016-06-15
CCGATCGTCCGGGCGTCCTGGGCCGGAACACGCTCGAAGGTCCCGGTTTCGCCACTTTTGACATGCGTGTCGCGCGAGAGGTCCGCATCAACGAGCGCGTCAGCGCCGAGTTCAGCTTCGACCTCTTCAACCTCTTCAACCGTACAAACATCACGGACCTGAACACCGTTTATGGAGGGATAGATTTGAGCCAGGCGCCCAATCCGATCCTGGGATTCGGCACGCCCCGCGACGCAGCGAACCCTTTCCAATTTCAATATGGCCTGAAACTCCGTTTCTGATTGAGATGGAGCAATGATTGAAAGGAGCGTGCGGTTGCGACAAAGCATGCCTCGCGGATTGAGGCAGAGGCTTTGGCGATCAAGGGGGAGGGCCTCGGCCACCTGTGGCTCCCCCTTTCTTTCAGAACCGCGCTTTGATCGGCGCCACGCCGACCTCGACGGCGCGAAGGCTTGGATGTAAGGCAGAGCGGTTTGCAAATCAGTGTAGGGGCAGACCTACGTGTGGGGCCCCGGTTGTCGTGTGCAGACCCAATCCGGGGCCCCACACGTAGGTCTGCCCCTACCGTATACGCGATTGCAACCCGCTCTAAGACCCAAATCTGCGTGGCGTACGCTCCCCGCCGCAACGAGTGGCCGTTGTCCGGCGGCGTCTGAGGCCGCTCAATCACTCGCCCGATGCGAAGCGACGCCAGTCAAACTCCGGACCAAAGCGACTCGCTAGCGCCTGATTCCCTTTCTGCCTGTTCCGCCATTTTCGTGTGTTCCGCAATTTCTCCCACATGCCGCCGAGAGGCGCCAAAAATATTCTCGCCCCGTGATTGATTTCCCTTCTTGTTCTCGCCTGTATGAGTAAGCGGCGATGATCGCCGGCCTCGAAGCCGAGGACGCGGCGGCGCCGTTCAACTTTTAATATCAACATCCAAAAGGAGAAGGTCCGTATGAAAATCAAAACCAACGTCAAGGCCGGGATCATGGTCGTTTGCTAATCCGGCGCCTACAATCAACCGGTCGCTCGCGACCTGAAGGTCAAAAGCAATCTCAAGTCTGGCATTGTGTCCTCAGCGAATAAGCCGGCGGCGCCGGAAGCGGCGCGGGGCGCGTGGGTTGATACGAAGAGATGTAACACTCTTCTATCAGGCTCATGCCCGCGCGCCGCAACATTCCAGCGACAGGCGACGAACAAAGCCTAAGAGAGCTTCAGCCCGAGACCGTCAGAACAATCACAAACAATAACCAGGGAGAAGGAGAACAAATGAATATCAGCGGCAATATGAAGCTGAAATTGCGATTGACCAAAGCCATCATAACCGGCTCGTTCATTGCCGTCATCGGCGCGCTGGCGCTGGCCAAATCCACCCCGGCGCAGATTGATCCAGGATTCTTCGAGGTCCTCCAGAACGGGGTCAAGGCCGGAGAGATTTGCGTCCCGGCGCGCGACGTGGAGGCCGTCAACTACGTCGAGCACTGGGTGCTCTTCAACAACTATGTCTACCCCGGCAGAGACCCAGAGCTGGCGCCGACGATCAAAGTCGCGCGGCGCGGTTACGCGGACGAAGCTGATTTCTTCGCGCGCGTGCCGTGGGGGCCCGGCTTCCGCTACGTCCGGGTTGACTCGACCGACACCGACAAGCTACCCGGACGGTAGTCTGTTAACGCAATCTTCCACGAGGAAGCTTACATCCGCAGATGAACGCCATGCCACACAGCCTACGCGTTCATCTGCGGCTTCTTTTTTTCTAGACAGGTTTGCGATTGCGTGTACGGGAAAGTGGCGCGATCTCCGGTACGGTACGGGGAGCGTCAGCGACCCGGGGCTCGATCATGAGGTCTCTTGATCACTGCTCAGGTCGCTGACGCTCCCCGTACCGTACTGCTGCCGTCCCGTACATGCATTTGCAAATCACCATAGTAGCGCGCTCCGATAATTTCCAGCCGGATTTTTTTTCCTTGAGTGAGTGATTCGCCTTCCTGTTCGCGCCTGTATGAGAGAGCGGCAGGCGCCGGCCTCTAAGCTGGGGACGAGGCGCCCCCATTCACCATCAACATCGAAAAGGAGAAGGACAAGTATGAAACTCAAAACTAACGTCAAAGCTGGCGGTAATAAACAGAACCACAATCAGACGACGGCTTGTGGCCCCAAGGTCGAGAGCTGCGTCAAACCAGGCGACTGGCCAGTTACCATCAATAACAATCAGACGGCCAGACGACATCTGTACAGTCTGGCGCTCGCCCTCGTCTTGATCTCAACGCTGTTGGCCGGCGCCGCCTCGGCCCAGCCTTATCAGATCGTGCACTCGGAGACCTCGGCGGTCACAAACAGTCTGACACGGACGGTATCCACTGTGCAGACCGGCGGCAATCCACTCAACCGGTTCTTCATGCATCGCGTCACGAAGAACGCGCCCGAGTCCGCCTTCCGCGGCGCGATCCTGCTGCTGCCGCCTCTCGGCAGCGGTTTTCAGAATTATGAGGTCAGCGAAGACAATAATTACAACGACTCGTTTGTCGGCTTCTTCGCCAATCGCGGCTTCGATGTGTGGGGCTACTCACAGCGGGTGCAAGGGATCGTCGCCGGTTCTTGCGAGAGCGGCGGCGTTGATTGCTCGCCCATGGCCGACTGGGGTTTGCAGACGATTGTTAACGACGTCGCCTTCATCCGCCAGCAGATCGGCCTGACGCATCCCGGGCAGAAGCCGGTTGTCGGCGGGCTTTCGCTGGGGAGCATCGCTTCGGTGGCGGTGATTAACGCGGCCCCGGACGATTATGCCGGCGCCTTGCTGATCGAAGGGACGCTCTATGACACCGACCCGCAAGTGCGCGCCATCAATCAGGGCTTCTGCGATATGTTCGACGGGCTGCTGGCCCAGGGCGTCTATTACGACGGTCAAGGGCTCCCTGCTTTCAAGCTCGTCGCTCAGTTAGCGACGGCCGCTCCCAACGCCCCGTCGCCGCTGCCAGGCTTCCCGCCGGGGCTCACCAACCACCAGGCCTTTGTGGCGTTCATGAGCGTTCCGAATGTCTCGCCGTTGACACCACGTCCGAATTACTTCTTCGCCGCAGGCGACGTACAGCAGGATCGCCTCTTTTTCGCTAATGACGCATTGCTCCGCGCGAACATCGCGCAGTTCGTCGATTACGTCGCGTGGCGCACGGTCCGCGATGTCAGTTGCGGCCTCGCGGGTGATCGGACCTTCACCAACAACCTCCAGAACTTCAAAGGCGCGGTATACGTCGTCGCGGGCGGCCACGGATTCGGTACTGGCATGCTCGACACCGCCGCGCTGATGACCTCGGCCTCGAAGACGATCAATTTCGTCGAGGCGTTCGGCCATGTTGACGCCTACTTTGAAGGATCGCACCGGCAGAATCTCGATCAGCCTATTCTGGCGTGGCTCGAGCGCGTGGCCTCACATCCGTAATTTTTTCTTTTAGTGAGTGGTTTGCCTTCCCGTTCCCGCCTTTACAAGTGAGCGGCGATGATCGCCGGACTCGAAGCCGGGGACGCGGAGGCGCCGTACGCCACAAATATGGAGAGTGATTATGAATATGATTCAGAAGGCATTGGTGCAAACGAGCTTTGCGCAAGTCCGGCCCATCGCGGATGTGGCCGCCGCCTTGTTCTATCGACGTTTGTTCGAACTCGATCCCACGCTCCGGCCTCTTTTTAAGGGGCCCATTGAGGAGCAGGGACGCAAGCTGATGGAGATGCTCACGCTGGCGGTCAAAGGACTTGACCGCCCGGAGGCGCTCCTGCCCGCCCTCGCCGCGTTGGGCCGACGCCACGCCGGCTATGGGGTCAATAAACACGATTACGAAACCGTCGGGGAGGCGCTCCTCTGGACACTCGAGCAAGGGCTCGGGCCGAGCTTCACGCCGGACATCAGAGAGGCATGGGCGGCCCTCTACAGATTTGTCGCCGACGCTATGCGTATCGGGGAATGACATCGCAGCGACGAGGAACTGGCCGGCGTGACGCAGGGCATCCCGGCGACGCGGATTGCGGCGCAGAGAACGTTTCACGACCGGTTCGAGAACGTGGTCTTTCTGGAAGTCGAGGAGCGATAGCTTTTTTCTGTTCACGGCGCGAGACCGATGCCGCGCAACATCTTGACAAACCGCGGGTCGGATCGCAGCGGATCGTAGGCCGGATCCACGCCGATGGCGAGCACGTGGTCGGAGTGTTCGTCGTAGGCTTTTTGCAGCCAGGCGAGCGCGCGCTCCCGATCACCCAGACCGACATAGATTCTGGCGAAGTAGACCGGCGATACCCGTTCCCGCTTGGATAGCGCATCCAACTCCCGAAGCAGCCTTAACGCCTCATTCCGTCGGCCGGCCCTCGCGTAGGCGTGGGCCAACCAGGCCCGAATAGAATGTAGCCGGTGTAGCTCGAAAACCCTGCGTATCTCACTGATGGCTTCCTGATGCTTTCCTTGTTGACTGAGGACGCGCCCCAGGAATAAGCCTGCCCCGCTGTCGTTCGGGTCCATTTCAATCCTCATCCGGAACTGGATGAGCGCCTCGTCATACCGGCGCGCAACGAAAAGTACTCTACCAACCGCATTACCGGCCTCATGTGAGCGCGGGTCTAACTCCTGCGCCCGCCTGGCTTCGGACAAGGCTTCGTCGAACCGCCCCTCTGAGGGATTCACGCGCCCGTCCTGATCGTCATCGGGCAGTATGACAACATCTTTTATACGCCGCCACAGTGCCCGGAGGCGCAAGTCGAAGCGGCTTACTATGCCCCCGAAGCGCAGGTTGAAGTCAAGGTCATACCTCTTGAAGGACATGCCCTCAACCTGCACCGCAACGCCCCGGCCGTCTTCGCGACTGTGCTTGAATGGTCCAATCGTCGTTTCGGGAATTGACTTGTCACGACGTGCGAGAGAATGCCGATAAGCGTTGAGGCGTACGACGAGGCCGAGTACAGTCATACCAGGCCTCGCAGTTGATCCTTGTCATTACCCAAACTTTTGCACGGAATGACCCTTCACATTTTCAGCCTGCGAAGGCGGGCGGCAGAGTAAAACCTGGGGTGGAGCGCGGCAGCGCGAAACCCCAGGCTTTATTCTCTTGTTATTACCCAGATTTCTGCGCAAAATGCGCGCATTCTTCGTCGCGTAGCGACGGGGGTGAATTTAGCCGTGCGTTTTAACGCACGGTCCAGGGATGTAAAGCCAATTCACGTCGCGTCAGCGACGATTGAGGGTGGCGGTTGAATCGTGCGAACGTGATGGTTCAACCGTCGCTGACGCGACGGGATGATGAACCGCGCCGCCACCGTGCGTTAAAACGCACGGCTAAAGTCATAGGGTCGCTACGCGACCAAAGAAGGCCCCCGCAAGTGAAAAGATGTGGGTAATGACAAGGCTTTATTCAGTCGCCCGCATTCGCGGGCTAGGATTCGACACACGCATTTCGAGCAAAAATTTGGGTAATGGCGCGCAGTTAAGCCTGGTGATGAGGTTACGGCGACTCAATCTCAAGGCGCGAGGCCGGCGCGGCGCATCAGTTCGGCGAACCGCAGGTCCGCGCGCAGGACGTCGAACAGTGGATCGGTCTTCAATGCGCGGACCCTGAGATCGCGATCTTCTTTGCCCTTCTCCATCCATTTGAAGGCCAGGTCCGGCTCGCCAAGCGCGGCGTAGATGATCGCGTAGCAGAACGGGGGAACGTAGCGGCCCAAAGCCAATTCGTCGAGGTCCGCCAGACAGCGTCGCGATTGATCACGGCGCCCGGCCACGGCGTGGGTGAAACCGATCATCGCGATGAAGTCCGGCGTATTCGGCGCAATCTCCAGCGCCCGCACGAACTCGGCTATCGCCTCGTCGTGATTCCCGCGCATCAGATGACATTGGCCCAGATAATAATGCGCGGCGGTGAAATTCGGCTCCAGGTCCAGCGTCTTCCGAAGCGCCGCTATCGCCTGGTCGTAGCGGCGGGCGCGATAAAGGACCTGGCCCACCTGCGTGCCGGTGACAGGCGAGAGATACTCCAACTCCAACGCGCGATTGGCTTCGCTGAGGGCCTCATCAAATCGCCCCTGAGACGCGAGCAGCGCCGAATACCAGTGGCGCGAGTTCGCGTAATTGGGCTTCAGTTTTATCGCCAGTAGGAACTCTCTTTCCGCCTGCTCCCAATCCCAGTAATAGTCGGTGAGAATCTTAGCCATCGAAGCATGAGCTTCGGCAAGGTTTTGATCAATGCCCAAAGCGCGCGCGGCCGCGTCTTTGGCCAGAGGCAGCGCCTCGCGTGACGGGAGTAGATGATAACTGCCGAGCGTCGCGTAAGCGTCAGCCAGTCCGACGTAAGCCAGCGCGTAGTTGGGATCCCTCCCGATGGCTTGCTGAAAAGATTCGACGGCTTTGCGCATGCCGGCGCCGGTGCGCTTCCCCCATTGATAACGGCCTTCCATATAAAGCCGATAGGCTTCGGGGTCGGTCGTGTAGTTTCTGGCAAGCTCATTGCGCTCTTCGCCGGTCAACGGCGCCATCAGGTCATCGGCCACCCGCCGCGAGATGGCGTCCTGGACCGCGAAGATGTCCGTCCATTGTTCGTCGAACTGGCGCGTCCAGAGCGTCCCTCCGTCGGCGACGCTGATCAGCCGCGCCGTGACGCGAACCTTGGCGCCGACCTTCTGGATGCTGCCTTCGAGCACGGCCTGCGCCTTCAACTCGCGGCCCGCCGCGACCGGGTCCTGGTCGAGCGCCGTGTAGCGGCGCACGGCGCTCAAGGGGCGCACAGTCACGTTTTTCAGACTGCTCAAACGGGTGATTAGAGTGTCGGCCAGTCCGAGCTCCAGCGCCTCGTCGCGTGAATCGGCCAACAGCGGTTTGAACGGCAGCACCGCGATCGAATCAACGCGCGTGACGCGACCGAACAACCACTGTCGCCCGAGGATTCCGCCGGCGATCAACGCCGCCAGCGCGGCAAGCGCCAGCGTCATGCGCATCGGCGAGCGGAGGGAGCGGTTGATGACAAGCGAGACGCTCGACGTCCCGCGCGCGGACCCGACGCTGAAGGCCGCCGTCTTGTAGTCTTTATTCGCGCCCGCGCGAATGAAACGACGCGCGAGGAGCGAGAGCCCGCCGAATTCGCGCGTCGAAAAATCTTCCGCCGTGGCCAACTCCTTTTTCAAACTTTTGAGCGCATGCCGTAACTCGTCAGCCGTTTGATAACGATCCGAACGATCCTTGGCGAGCATCCGGCTGACTAGACGCTGAAGTTCATCTGGGAGACCGCGATCGCGCCGGGTGAGTGGCGGCGGCTCCTGCCGAATCAGCGCCGCGATCACGTCCGCGACCATCTCGCCGACGAAGGGGCGGCGCGCGGTGATCAGTTCGTACAGCACAACGCCGAGGCTGAAGATGTCCGAGCGCGCGTCGATCTCAAGCCCTAGCGCCTGCTCCGGCGACATATAGCTGACCGTGCCGGGCACGACGCCAGGATCTGTCGAGAATAGGGAGTGGGGGGTGGGGAGTGGGGAGTGGGGAGAAGCAACCTGCCTTCGAATTCCCGATTCCCGATTCCCGATTCCCGATTCCCCGCTCCCCACTCCGAGCTTGGCCAATCCGAAGTCCAGAACCTTCACATAACCGTCGGGCCGCAGCATGATATTTTCGGGCTTGATGTCGCGGTGGGTGATCCCGGCGGCGTGCGCCGCCGAGAGCGCGCTGGCGGCCTGGATGGCCACTTCCAGCGCATCGGTCGGCTTCATTCCGCCGTCTCTGATCATCTCGCGCAGCGTGCGGCCTTCGATGAATTCTGTCGCTATGAAATGTACGCTGCCCGATTCCATCGCGGCCTCGCCGATTTCATGAATAGTGATGATGTTCGGATGATTGAGCGAGGATACGACGCGCGCCTCCTGCCGGAAGCGTCGGACGCGATCGGCGTCTTCAGTGAAATGCGAAGGCAACAGCTTGAGCGCCACTTGCCGTTCCAGCCGCGCATCGAGCGCCAGATAGACCTCGCCCATTCCTCCGCGCCCGATCTGGCCTATCAACTGGTAATGGCCAATCATCTGCCCGGCGCGCAATTCCTTCACGGCCAGCCAATCAGCGGCGATTTCCGCAGGTGGAGTTTCGATGAAACTCCCGGCGCGCTCGTGGAAACCGATCAGTGATTCAACCTCACGCCGCAACTCATCATCGCCGCCGCATGCTTCGGCAAGAAATGCCGCGCGCTCCGACGGCCCTCGATCCAGCGCGTCTTGCATCAATTGATCTACCTGCTTCCAACGTTCAGGAGTCATAAGAATGGTGGGGAGTGGGGAGTGGGGAGTGGGGAATGGGGAATGTGCTGCGGCAAATCATCATTGTCTGTCGCTTGCTCCCCACTCCCCACTCCCTACTCCCTTGTCATTTCCCTCATCAACCAGGCCTTCGCCGTGTTCCAATCGCGCGTCACGGTCGGGATTGAGACGCCGAGCGCCTCCGCCGTCTCCTCCAGGCTCAGGCCGCCGAAGTAGCGCAGTTCGACGACGCGGCTTTTGCGCTCGTCCATCTTGGCCAGCTCCTGCAACGCATCGTCGAGCGCGATCAATTCAGCCGCGCGGTCTCCGGCCAACGTCATCGCCTCGTCGAGCGAGACTTGTTGCGCCCCGCCGCCGCGCTTCTGGTAATTGCGGCTGCGGGCGTGATCCACCAGGATGCGCCGCATCGCCTGCGCCGCCACGCCGAAGAAATGCGCCCGATTCTGCCACTCGATGTTCTCGTGATCGACCAGCCGCAAATAAGCCTCGTTGACCAGCGCCGAAGTTTGCAGCGTGTGTCCCCGGCGTTCGTTGCGCATGTAATGGTTCGCCATCCGGCGCAGTTCCTCGTAAACCAGCGGCATCAGGCGGTCGAGGGCCGTCTGGTCGCCGTTGCGCCAATCGAGCAAAAGTCTGGTGATGTTCTGAGAAGAGGCGCTCATCGGGCCGCTCCTTTGCGCGGAAAGAATGGAATGAATACGCGCGGATTATAAACGCAACCGCGCGCGGCGGCGATAGTAACGAGTCAGAGCCGCGACCGGAAGGAGGCATGACTCTATCCGGCGGCGCGTCGCCGGTGGGACACGCTCCCTGCGCGGCGCCGACAAGAAATAATCTTCGCGGAGATGATCAATTCGGCCATCCGTTATCGCCTTACCCGGTGATTCGGGGTCAGCCTATTCTGCGGGACGCGCAGAGTCTGCTGACCTCGTTTTGTCATAATTGACAATCACAATTTTGACCGCGCTGGTCACAGTCGCGGCGGCGTGTCTATTGACATACGACGTCAGCGCGCCAGGCCGATGCCGCGCAGCAACTCGTCAAACCGAGGGTCCGAGCGCAACGGATCATAGGCCGGATGGACTCCGATATTTACGAGATAAGCGGATCGTTCACCATAAGCTTTGCGCAACCAGACTAACGCCTGCTCCTTGTCTCCCAATCCAATGTAGACCCGGGCGAGGGATACTGGCGAGACATATTCCCGGGCGGCTCTCGCCTTCAATTCCCGCAACTGTTTCAGCGATTCGTCACGCCGCCCAGCGCGCGCATAGAGACTGGCCTTCAGCTCAATATCAGTTGTCGTTTGGAGTTGCTTCAACAGTTCGATGGCTTCCTGATGCCTCCCTTGCAGGCTGAGGGCTAAGCTTAGACTGCGTTGATTAGGGACGAAGTCGGGGCTGAGGTCGAGTACCTTGTGGAAAATCTCTATCGCCCGATCATATTGGCGCATAAAAAGGTAGACGTCGCCTTCTTTGCCCATCGCGCGCAGCGAGGCAGGGTCATACGCCTTCGCCTGTCTGATCACCTGAAGGGCTTCTTCGAACCGTTTTTGTTGCAACAAAAGATTGGAGTAATTAACTTGGGCGTGGACGAAGTTGGGGTTGATTTGCAGCGCGCGATTGAATTCGCGTTCGGCTCCGGCCCAATCCCAATCGCCATACCACTTAACTACCGCCATCGCCTCATGCGCTTCCGGCAGCGTTTCATCCAACTCGATGGCGTTCAACGCCGCTTCCCGCGCCCTCGGCATGGCTTCGCCCGACGGCAGATACACGCTGGATAAACTCAAGTAGACGTCGGCGATTCCGCAATAAGCCAGAGCGTAACGCGAGTCCTGCGCGATGGCCCTCTGGAAATAGTCGAGCGCTTTCTCCTGACTCTCACGAGTGTATTGTTGATACAGATAACGTCCCTGCGCGTAAAGGTCATACGCCTTGCCGTCGTTGGAGTGGCGTTTGTCGAGTTGTCGCTGGGCGCCGGGGCTGAGCCGGCGCCGCAACTTGGCGGCGATCTCGCGCGCAATCTCTCGCTGCGCCGCGACAATCTCCGAGTGTGCGCGCTGGAACTCGTCGCCCCACACTCGCGAGCCGTCGGCGGTGTCCACCAATTCCACGCGAATGAGCAATCTGTCGCCCTGCCGCGCGACTCGCCCTGTGATTACAGCTTGCGCTTGTAATTCTTTTCCGGCCTGCCGCGGATCAATTTCGCGCCCCTTGTAGCCGGAGACCGTGCTGTGCGCGCTCACTCGCAAATCAGGTAGTTGCGACAAGCTATCAATCAAACTCTCGGTCATGCCATCGGGCAAATAGGCCATCTGCGGATCGTCGGCGGCGTTGGCGAACGGCAGGACGGCGACCGAATCAAAGGCGATCTCATGCGGCGCGAACCGTCGCCACGCCAGCGCGGCGGCAATGATGATCAGCGCGAGCCCCATCGTCGCCAATGCTATGCCACGTTGTCGCAACAAGCCGCGAAGGCCGGCGAAACGCGCATCGCCACGCGACCTCGAGGGCTTGACCTCCGGCAGCGTCTCAAAAGTCGATTGCTCGGCGGCGTCAAACGCCACGCCGACCGTCATCGTAAGGATGTCGTCTTTGCTTCCGTTCCATAAAATGATGACAAATACGCCATCATCTTATCGCGACCGATTTTGTTGATTTGCCGGTCGCAGTTTCGCTCTTTGATTGACGTGACGACTTGGTTTCATGCGCTTTGTCACGTTCTAAAGTCTGCCCCGGAACGGTCATCGTCCTGATCTTCTCATCCGATGATGAGGCATTCCGATGCTCCAATCGGGCTTTGTAATCCTCGAGCAGTATTCGCTTTACTTCCTCTTTTGGCGTGTAAAGAGTGATCCTTCGATCAAAATATCTGCTCTTCTGATTTATCGCCGCGATCTGATCCGCATGACCTCGATGCTCGCACTTGAGACATTGAAACACATCGCCTTTGCGGTTCGCCTTGTCCAAATAACCGCATTCTGGACATGTTTGCGAGGTGTACGCCGGATTGATCTGCTCTCGGCGACAACCTGCCGCCGACGCCTTGAACTCAAAACGTTCTTTTAATGTCGAACGACGCCAATAACTCACTCGACGCGATATCTCTTTACTCGGCCCTTTTCCTCGAATGTCCAGCTTTTCGGTCACTATCACCTTCGGCTCTCGCCTTTTGATCAGTTCGTTGATCGCTCGATTGATTTGATTCGCGATGGTTATTTTCGTTCGACGTTTCGATTCCTGCGACTTTTTATGGCCTAAATTTCGTCGCCTGATATTGCCCGCTTTCAGTTTCTTCCCTTGCTTGTCGTACTTTTTCGCTAATGCCTGAAGCTTATTTCGCTTCTTTCCTTTTTCGTTTAATCGACTTGAAGCCTTTTTTAGCGTATCGCCCAGTTCTTTGCCGTAATGATTACCCTCATCATCTACGAACACTTCTGTCAGTCCCGCGTCGGCGGCGATGACTTTTTCCGAGGCGTTAACTCGAACCTTGACCTTCGAACTGACATGCGCCTCAACTTTTCTCGATTCAGGAACGAGCACGATGCGAATATTCCCGCTGATGTCTCCTTCGCCTTTGAGTGGAATGAAAATCCGTTTCCCTTTTTCTAAAGACGAAATCGCCAGACCTTGACCACTGAGCGTCCGGACTCCTGCATAGAGCGTGCTATCAAGCGCAAAGCTCCGAGCGATTTTGACGCTCGGACGCGCCTTCATGATCCGTCTTGCGCGACGACGAAGATAATTTTGAACCTGCTTTCGCTCCCGAATCGCCAGACCGATCTTTTCGTTAATCGGCGCTCGATCGAGAATCAAATGCGAAAAGCGATGCTCATCAGCCAATAGCCAATAAGCGTAATGGTTTTGCTCGTCAGTCCATTGACGCGAAGCGATTCGAGGATGAATATCAGCAGCGATCGCCGCCCAATATTTTACTTCAGTCTCAAAGGCTTCCTTGACGGCCAGATCAGAGGCATGAACAGACAAAGGCGTCGAGGCATGATGATTGATGGTCTTCAAGTCGTTCCGGCGAAGCCGATAACTATGCGCCTCGGAAAAGTTCAAATCGCGCTGATAAAAATCAAGGTGAGCCTGTTTGTCGGAGGCAAAAGCGCGAGCGATGCGCTCCAGAGCATTGAATTTAGCTTTGTTCAGTTTGAGGCTTTCGCGCTTGACTGTCCGCATATTGTCCGTCCTGCGTCGCCCTCATATTTGATCACAAATAGACACATTTGTCGGCATAAATTTTAGCTGCTTTTAGCCCCATCTTCGCTTCCAAGGTCGTGGTGTGGTCGAAGAGCTGTTCGTCATGTCAACAATCTTATAGGCAAATCCTGAAGTCAAATTACTTCTCTCGCCATGACGATCTCAAATCTGTTGTTCGCCTGCGCGCCTGCGCACGGCGAATTCGCGTGATAGAAGAATTCTATACGGTCTCGCGAGACATTGACTTTGCTGAAACTGACCGTGCGCGCGTCATCGCGATGCATGCAAGTCGAATAGGCTGAAGCCGCAGGGAAGTGACTACTATGGAACCTATCGAGCAGATGATCGTCAACCTCTCCCGCCTCCATCAGCAAACTGTTGAAATGGCGCCGCCTGGTTAATCTCACGCCGGTCGGGTCGCGCGACGACGAGATCAAAGGCATGGTCGATTCGCCATCGGTTTCGCTCAATCGCTCGTGGCCGGTCCAATGCGTCAAGAGTGATGGTTGTTCGGGTTCCAGAATCAGCAAGTTGAAAGGTCGAAAGTGGGCCATGTTGATTTGCTCGATCCGGCTTCGCGTTTGCGAGCGCGTGTGGCAATCAATCAATTCGAGCGGCAATAATCCGCGACTCAGATAACTCTCCTCCTCCACAGAGGGAACCGCTTCATCTTGATAGCGATTCAACAAACACAAAGAGAGACCGAACTGATTCACGCCAATCCATGTCCCGCCGTAGGCTCCGTCCAGCGGCGCGATGAACCGGACTCCGCGTCGCTCGCGGACGGCGGGCGGAAGCGCCGTTCGACGCGTATGTTTTTCGTCGCGGTTGCAGAACAGGCGATAGCCGCCATCCCGGCGCATCCAGCTTACGGTACACATCAGGCGGTCTTTCTCCAATGCCTCAAAGTCGAAGGCGCGACGCCGAACTCCGCCCCGGGATCGAACCCTTGCGAACGCAAGATGAGCGCTATGAGGGCGTAGTGATGTAAGGTATGGCTCAACAGGAACTGCAGTTCCCGCTTCAAGGACGAGATACTCCAATCGAAGTCTGACGCCCCCTCCAGGGTCACTTCAAACACTCTGTCATCTTTAATGACAGGCAACCGGCTCAGATCTGCTATGAGGGAACCGAGCCTGGCGACGGCAAACAGGCGGTTTTGTTCAAGGCGTTCGTCTCTTTCGCGGAGGTCGTAATTGACCCGGCCCGACTCAACGCCGACCAGAAAGTTATGGTAGAAGTCTATGCAGTGCCGGAAATGGACGCCGACCCCGCTGAGAGAAAGTTCGCGATTGGGTCGCGTATACAACCGATCATCAAGCAGCGCGATCAGCTCAACTCCTCGTTTGAGCGTCTCGATGTTATCGTCAATGAGACAGCTCGTTGAGTGATCATCCGTTGCAGCGGCCCTGGTTAATAGCTTGTAAGTTGCTTGCATTCTTTCTCCGAATTACGATCAGAACGATTTGCGTTGATCGGCCTCACGCGTTGAAAAACAGTTGAACCGTGCGCTCACTCATCCGCGCAATATCGAAGAGAATCAGAAAATCAATCGTTTTGAATCGCCGGTCAATCGCCGGCGGACTGCACACTTTCGCGCCGTACCGCAAATAGGTTCGGAAGAGCCGCGGTAGATTCACCTTTTCCGCCTCGACAAGCGTCGAATCGTTCGCTTCACATTCGTACCCCGGATTCGGGGGAACAAACAGGCAGGGATGTAGATGGCCTTGCGTTCTCAGTAACTCCATCACGCGCCAGCCTTCATTCACATCCTGGCTGGTCAGCGAGCAGCAGCCGAAGAGATAACGCTTACGCTTATACGAGACATAAGTCGCCAGCCCTTTCCATAACAAAAACAAGACTTGTGTATTCCGGTGGGATTGCGCAATACAAGCGCGGCCCAGCTCAATTCCTTCAGCCAGCAGATCCGATGGGAGGCGCGAAAGATCGAATTCGGCGGCGGTGTAAAAACCGCTCCCCGCGGCGGCCATCTCGGTCGTCTGCATCCGATAAGTCCCGATCACTTTGTCAGCCTCAGTCTCCGACACGATCAAGTGGTCGCACGCCTCGTCGAACTGATCCAGATCGCGGCCCGTTTGAAAAGACGAGGTCAACCCTTCGCCTAGCTCGAGATTGAAGACTTCGAACCGCAGTCTAAGCGCCGCATCCAACTCCTCTGGCGTCCGGACGAAACGGACCAGATAGCGCCCCTCGCGAATCTCCAGCGACGGGACAGCCGTCCGGACAAAGAAGGGGGCGACTCCCCCCGCCTGCGTCATCGTTTCGAGTATTCCGTTCATTTTCCCTCGCCGTCTTGTTAGCGTTCGGCGCCTGTAACCGCCGTCAACGCGCTTTCCCTCCGTGTCATTAATCCTTCGCCGCGGCAAATATATTCCCGGCAATCACTCTTTACGGTAACAAGGGAATAATTCGGGTTTCGAAGAGGATAACGTGTTTGGTGGATCAAGACTGCGCGCCGCTTATACCAGTTTTCAAATGTATGAAGACTGTTAGCCACAGAGTACACAGAGGGCACAGAGAGCAATGAGGGAATCAATGATTTCTCTGTGATCTCTGTGACCTCTGTGGCTATTCATCCACATGAAAACCGCTGTAGCTATTTATCATTGAGGCGGCAAACACTGAGGAAAAAACTATGAAGCTGAATAAAGGTATGAACATCTTGAGTTGGGTCTTGCGCCTGGTTGTCGCGGGCATTCTCTTTCAAACGCTCTTCTTCAAATTCACAGGAGCGCAAGAGTCGGTCTACATCTTCACCAAACTGGGAATCGAACCCTGGGGCAGGATCGGATCGGGCGTCGTTGAATTGATAGCGGTAATCCTGCTGCTGGTTCCTTCGACCGTCACGATTGGCGCGATTTTGTCGTTGGGAGTAATCAGCGGCGCGATTATGAGCCATCTGACTAAACTCGGTATTGTGGTGATCAATTCCGATGGCTCGTCTGACGGAGGGCTGCTGTTCGCGCTCGCGCTCATTGTGTTCTTCTGCAGCGCGATCATCCTGGTCATTTATCGCCGTGAAATCCCGATCATCGGCTCGAAGCTGCCTGGCGGCGGCGCTTGAACGCCCTGGCGAATTTCCTAACATCTTCTTACAAAATTCCGCGCTTTTCCCGGGCGCCGGATTCAAACGCGATCCGGCGCTTCACCAGTGTATCGAGGTCGGATTGGAAGCAAGGCATTGCGCGATACCTGGGTAATACCCCGGCAAATCCGGTCTCGGTCGAAATCCTGCCGCATTCAACCAGCACGGGTATTTCCGCATACTTCACCTTTGACCTGAGAGCTATGAGCACGCTCGCGAGATGTTCCAAGCCAACATCAACGGCTACCAGATCGTAATCGCTGCCCATGAAATTATTCAACCGGTCGAGAGAATTTACGCCGATGATTTCAATCTCGCCTACATCGAGCGCCGCTTCGAGCTGTTTCATGCGTTCTGAACAGTCACAGATAATCAATAAGCGGAGACTGGCTGACGCGTCCTGATCGGCACGATGCGCAGCGTCTGCGGATTTTTCTGAAGGTGTTCCCATACCTTGTCAAATTCATCCACAAAGACACACGAAAGCCCACGAAGCCTATTCAACTTCTTCGTGAACCTTCGTATGTCTTTGTGGATGAGGTTTATTTCCTGATCAACCTGGGCCAGTTCTCATTGCCCTTCTTGATCCAGCCGGGAATGTCCTGCTCCCATTTCTTCTGCACGTCCCTGCTGTAATTCAGGTAGAGCTTCCCGTCCACGATCTTCCACGCCGCGGGATCAATGCTAGCCGTGTAGCCGTTCCCGACCGCCCACGCGCAGTAGCCGCCGAATTGCGGGGCGTATTTTTCGGGATTCTTCGCGAACTCGTCGCGGTTGGCCGCGCTGGCGAAATACCATTTGGCGCCCATCCAATCGTGACGAAACTCGTCCTTGCCTTTAACCGGGCGGCCTTCTATGAAATAGGCCGCGGCGTCGTAGCCTTTGAGCGCCGTGCCGAAGAAGTTCTTGTTGATGGGATCAACGGCGGCCGCCGCCGGGCGAACGAATAAAAACATCGTCGCAACGACGAGGATAACTGAAGCCGTCAGCGCTATCTTTCCCCATGAGATGTTTGTAAAACTGAAAGACATTTTTCCCTCCAGGATCGCTTGTTTGTTTCACTCACCGCGAACGCGCGGTTCAATGACTAAATCGGCTCAAAAGGACTTTTTATTTCAGCCTGCGCCATCGCCTGACGTGGCCTTCTCAGACGCGCCGCCGAGCGTGTTCTGCTGATCTCAGGCCGCCGCCGACATGGCCTCCTCGGCCGGGCGAAATCCGTAGCTCGCAGCCACACCGGCCAGCATCGCGCGCAACAGCTTTCGGCCCCGGTTAAGTCTCGACATCACCGTTCCGATCGGGATGCCGAGCGCCTCCGCGACCTCCTTGTAAGAAAACTCCTGTACGTCGGCCAAAAGGATTACCGCGCGGAAATGCTCCGGCACTCGGTCGAGCGCGGCCAAAACCTCTTCGTCGCTCAGTTCCTGCGGGATGGGCGGTTCATATGCGAGTTCATCAAAGATGCACTCTTTACTCTCATTCACCGTTAGCAGGCGATAGGCTTTGCGGCGATAGTGGTGGATGACGTGGAACATGATTTTGTACAGCCACGCGCGGATGTTGGTTCCCGGCTCGAAACGGTGGAACGATTTCCAGGCTTGCAGATAGGTCTCCTGCACCACGTCTTCGGCTTCGGTCCGGCTGCCGAGTATGCGGCGGGCTGCCGCGTAGAGGTCGTTCATATGCGGCATCGCGGCGGCTTCAAATTCGTCGAGCGTCTGTTGGGTAGACATAGCAATCCCCCCCAGCTCTGGCGTGAGCTGGCAATTAGATTCGTTGTTCGAATTCATTTGAGTGAAGCGCGCATGCGGTCTATTCGCCCGCCGGCCCGCTTGAAGAGAGGCCCTTCGTCGTGTGTTTCATCTGTTCCCGAAGGAACGGCGAGCAATTGATCATCGTGACCTGGCGTTGCTCGAGCTGCCGTAGCAACTGCACGCCGTCATGATCGGCGAAACTCACGCCGGTCAGATCGAGGATCACGTGGTCATTGCTTTGAAAAAAATGCTCGCAACTCGAGCGCAAGAGATCAACCCATTGACCGACTATGCTGCCATCGAGTCGCAATGCTGTTGAGCAGTTCGTCGTATTCTCTTCCACGATTCTTAGCATTTGCTCCCTCCTTCTTCATATCCCCGCCTGCTGATAGGGCAAGGCCGGCGCCACGGCGGGCCTGCACGTGAGAACAGCGTGCAATTGACTCAAAAGGAATAATTTACAGTTATATGCTGACCTGTGAGGAAGATCTTGCCCACGAGTCTTCGTGGGCAGTTCGGGCTTCGTGGGTTTCGTGGGTACGAACTTTCGTGGGCATGGCTTCAGGGACGCGATACGGTACTGGGAGCGGTAGCGACGCGGTGGTCTCCAAAATAGTTGCTCTCAGAGGCGCCAGGTCGCTACCGCTCCCTGTACCGTACCGCTGGTCAAGCTTTGGGGCGCTGAATCCCCATCTTCTTCAAACGGCTGCGGAGCGTGTTCGGATGCAAGTTGAGCATCTTGGCCGCGCCTTTCTCGCCTTCGATCACCCAGTTGGTTTGCGAGAGTACTTTGATGATGTGCTGCCTTTGTAAATCTTCGAGGGAAGCTGAAGACGTAGATGGCGCTTCGGCGCCGGACGGTGGCGGGGCAGGTCGCATTGCCGCCTGAGCAACTGCCCGTGGCCGGGATTCAGGAACTGGATGCGCCGTCTGCCCAATTTGCCCCGTTTGGCTTGTGTGAGAGGGCAGCAACAGGCTGCGGTCAATTGACAATATCGAACCGTTGCTGAGAACTACGCCGCGCTCGATCAGGTTCTGCAACTCGCGGATATTGCCCGGCCAGTCGTAATTCATCATCAGCTCGATAGTCTCCTGAGCGATGCCATCCACGGCGCGGCCGAATTGACGGGAGAAGCGTGAGAGGAAGAACATCGCCAGTTGCGGAATGTCTTCGACGCGATCCCGCAGCGGAGGAACGCGCAGAGGCAGCACGTTCAAACGATAGAACAGGTCGGGGCGAAAACGGCCGGCCCTGACTTCGTCTTCAAGATTGCGATTAGTGGCGGCGATGATGCGCACGTCCACCTTGACCGTCTTGCTGCTGCCTACCGGCTCGAATTCGCCTTCCTGCAAGACGCGCAGGAGTTTGACCTGCGTTTCGAGCGATAACTCGCCGACCTCGTCGAGGAAGAGCGTCCCGCCGTCAGCCAGTTCAAACCGGCCGGTGCGTTTATCGAGCGCGCCGGTGAAGGCGCCCTTGACGTGTCCGAAGAGTTCGCTCTCGACCAAGCCGGCGGAGATCGCGCCGCAGTTGACTTTGACCAGTGGGCGACGGCTGCGCGCGCTGCGGTCGTGAATGGCGCGGGCGATCAACTCTTTGCCCGTGCCGGTTTCGCCGAGGATCAAGACCGTGGCGTCGGTCGGCGCGACGCGCTCGACCTGTTGCAAGACGGCGAGCAGCGCGGGGCTGCCGCCGACGATCTCTTCGAAGTTATGCTCGCGGCGAATCTCCTCTTGCAAGTAGACGTTCTCGGCCTGCAACCGGTTTTTAAGCCGCTCGACCTCCGCCATCGCCAGGCGTAGTTCTTCTTCCGCATGCAAACGCTCCAGTTCGGCGCCGGCGCGCGCGGCGAAGATATTAAGCAAAGACCGTCCCTGCGGAGTCTCGATCATCGGCTTGTCATCAAGCACGGCCAGATGTCCGATGACCTCGCCGGAGGCGTTACAAAGCGGAATTCCCAAGTAACCTTCAGCCCCCATCTCAACCAGATCTTTGTCATTGGGGAAGAGTTTCTGTACTCCCTGGGGGTAATAGCAAGTCTCGCCCGCGAGAACTTTCAGGCAAGGAGTCTCGGCGATTTCGTAGGCGCCGTTATCGGCCAACCGATCGCCCATCCAGAAAGCGAGCGTCCGCGCCGAGGTCTTCTCGCGCTCTCGACATTCGGTCACAAACGCGTAGCGTACCTGCAGCGCGCGGGCGAGATGGCGTACCATCGAGGCGAAGAAGTCTCCCCCGATCACCGCAGCCGTGCCTTCCATAATCGAGCGCAGCGTCTCTTCAGCCGACTTCGTCTCAGTGTAAAGCCGGGCGTTCTCCAGCGAGATTGCGGCCTCTGAAGCCAGCATCTGACAGACTCGCACCCGGTCCGGCGTGAAGGCTCCGCCGGCCATGTTGTTTTCCAGGTAGAGCGCCCCGATCAGACGCCCTTGATTGAGCGCCGGAACGCACATTACCGAGCGCGGCTTGTTGCGCCGCACGTATGGGTCGGACGAATATCTGTCGTCATTCATCGCCTCGGCAAGGACGACGCTTTCCGACGTCCGCCTTACGTAATTTACGATGCTCAAGGGCAGGCTCTGAGCCTCTTCGAGCGGAATGTCGTCGCGCAGTCTGACTTCAGCAGGGTCAAGCGATCCTTCCGCGCGCAGGAAGGATTCGCCGTCGCGTTCGAGGATCAGGCTGCCACGCTCCGCGCCCGCATTCTCGATGACGATGCGCATCAGCTTAGAGAGCAGTCTCTCCAACTCCATCTCGCCGGCGATGGCCTGCGCGGCCTTCATCACGCTGAAAAGATCGAGCGCGCCGGCATCGGTATGCGCCTGCGACGCCGCCACCGAATCGTCTGCCGAACCTTCCGATGGATAGCGCAGGCGTCGTCCCAGTAAGTCAGCGCGCCTACGATCCAATTCCTCGACTTTCGCCGTCGCGCCCCACCGCGCGTAACAGGCGCGGGCTTCGGCGAGAAATACGGCGGCGACCGCTTCCTGCCCACGCCTAAGCCAGAACCTGGCATAAAGTTCGTTCGCCAGGGCCTGATGTTGAATCATTCCTGTCTCCTCGGCGTATCGGATGGCCTGCTCATAAAAGTCAGGCGCCGAAAGTTCCCGGCCCTCGATACGCTCAATCTCTGCCGAGAGCAGCAATGACAGGCAAAGATAATTCTCCGGGCAGTTACGGGCCAGAACCGCCAGCGATCTCTGGGCCTTTTTCATCTCTTCGAGGTAAGCCCTCCGCTCATCTTCCGTAGCCTGAGCGTAGTTCGCGGCCAGGGTGAGACCGCCCCAGAAGTCCACCAGGACCGGCCAGATCGTTCCCGAGAGGTGATGCGCGATCCGGCGCGCCTTCCCGGCGGCGTCGAGCGCCGGAGCATAATCTTCGAGGATATAAGCGATATGCATCCGGGCCACGTAATAAAAGATCGAGAAGAAAGGGTTGTCGCCGTAGGTCCTCAAATAGACGTCCTCGTCGAACCCTTCGTCTGAAAGCGAGAGTGGCGCGGCGGTCTCCCCTCGCAAGGCATGCGCCCAGTTCAAAACAAGTTGATGAGCGTCGGCGAAGCTGTCGACCTTCAGTTTCCTGATCAGCGCCAGGCTCGGCGTGTAATCGCGAAGGAATTGCGCCAGGTCCTGCGTGGAAACGATTGCCGGCCAGGTCTCCGTGAAGGCGCCGTAGGCGGCATAAAGGAAGTCGCCGGCCTCCAGTCCGCTCCGGCAGGCTTCTCGCGCGTATGGAATGCAAGTTTCCATCGGCTGCCGCCAGAGGTTCACGTGCGCGTGGAACTGTTGGTGAATCTTTGCCCGCCGTCTGGAATCATTGAATCGTTCATTCACGCGCAGGGCAAGACGGCCGAATTCGTAGGCGGACTCGTAATCTTCACGCGCCGGTCCCACGGTGATGGCGTGAGTCACATAGCCGTAGGCCGATTCTTCCACGTTGCCATGCCGGAGCGAGAGTCGCGCCATCGTGGCCGAGATCAGGCGCGCCAGGATCGGGTCCCCAACGAGATAAGCCGAGGCCCAAATGTCGGTCAGGATGCTCATCACCATCCGCGTTTCAGGGTCGGTCATAACCGGCAAATCGATGAGCGATTCGATGCTGCGGGCGCCCAGCAGCGACTGAATGGATTCGATCTCGCTCTCCAGCGCGGCCCGCATCTCTTCAGCGGAATCGGGAAAAGAGACGCCGAAGAGAGCTAAACTTTCACGGGCGACGGCAAGAGCGTCCGCATAGCGCGCCATATTTTCGTACTGGATGCACCGGAGCTTATGCACGGTGGCCTTATCCAGATTCGTCCGCGCGCGTTCGAGGAGCGAGTCGAACTGTCGTTCCACCTCGTCGAAATTGCCGCACAGGTAATGGCACTCGGCCTTGTCGAGATGCAGCGCGAAGGTCAGGTCGTATTCTGACTCCCAATAATCTTCCGTGAGCAGGCTCAAGCCCGCCTTGAAATAACCCAGGGCCGCTTCGTAGGCGGTCGAGGACTTGGCCTTACGCCCGGCGCTCAGGTTGATCCTGGAGAGCGCCAAGGCCTCGGCCTCTTCCGAGATCAAACTGCTTCCGAGATTCAAATGATGCGCGACATCGAACAGCTCTTCGGCGCGTTCCAGGTCCGCGCGTTCCAGAAGCAAGCGACCAACCGTTAGATGAACGACCTGCTTCCGTTCCGGCGGGATCTGCGCGTAGGCGGCTTGTTGCACGCGGTCGTGCAGGAAGGAGTAGGATTGTGGATCGCGGATTGCAGATTGCGGATTGCGGGCTACGGCTTGTGCGCTGCGGATTGCGGATCCTACTTCCAATCCGCAATCCGCAATCCGCGATCCGCAATCCCCAGACGTCAGGATCAGCCCCTCATTGATCGCTCCTCTGAGATCATACGCCACCTCTTCCGGCGTCTGTTCGCTGACGATGGCGAGCGTCTGCAGTCCGAAGGGATTCCCGATGCAAGATGCGAGCGTCAGTATGCGCTGAGTTTTGGAAGAGAGCCGCTGAATGTTTCGCATCATCAGGTCAATGACGTTGTCGGTTACGCCCGCGCCCGCGATTTCGTCAATGCGGTATGTCCAGCGCCCCTGGGCATAATCGAACTCCAGGAAACTCTCTTGCTTGAGCGCCTTCAGAAACTGGATCACGAAAAACGGATTACCGCCGGTCTTCTCCCAGACCAGTTCGGCGAGCGGCGCAACCTCCGTGATCTCGCCGCGTAGAGTGTCGTGGACGAAGCGCGTCAGGTCGGGAAGTTGCAATGGCCCTAAAGTGACGCGATGCAACCCAACCCCCGCCGATTCGAGCGCGCCCAGCGTCCGCATTAATGGATGGGCCGCATCGACCTCGTTGTCGCGGTAAGCGCCAATCAGGAAAAGGTATTGAATGCTCTGGCTCGTGAGAAGCGGCTCGAGCAGACTCAATGTCGCCGAGTCGGCCCATTGCAAGTCGTCGAGAAAGACCACCAGCGGATGGTCCTTGCGCGCCAGAGAGCGGACGAAATTTTGGAGGACGAGTTGGAACCGGTTGAGCGCCTCCGTGGGGCCAAGAGCGGGCGGCGGCGGTTGCTCACCGATGATCAGCTCGATCTCCGGGATGACTTCGGCCAGGACGCCCCCTTGCGTACCCAAGCTCGCGGACAATCCAGCGCGCCAATCGTTTAGTCGTTCTTCGCTTTCAGTGAGCAGGCGCCGGATGAGTCCGCGGAAAGCCTGAATCAAAGCGCCGAACGGGACGCCGCGCGCAACCTGATCGAATTTGCCGGAGATGAAATATCCCCGCTCGCGCAAGATCGGTTTATACAATTCCTGAATGAGCGATGTCTTGCCAATGCCTGAATAGCCGGCGACCAGCATCAGGGCAGGCGTTCCCTCGCAGACGCGATCGAACGCGGTGAGCAACCGCCCCACCTCCCGCTCTCTGCCATAGAGCGTCTGCGGAATGCTGAAGCGGTCCGAGACGTCGCGCTGCCCAAGTGGAAAAGGAGTGATATGGCGCTCGGTCGTCCATTCACGCGCGCAAATCTCCAGGTCCGCTTTCAATCCCAGCGCGCTCTGGTATCGCTGCTCGGCGGTCTTGGCGAGCAGCTTCATCACGATCCCGGAAAGCGGTTCCGGGATTTCCGGGTTGGCCTCGGTAAGCGATGGCGGGGTCTTTGCGATGTGCTGGTGAATCAACTCAAGCGGATCGTCGGAGCGAAAGGGCGGGGCGCCGGTCAACATCTCGTAGAAGGCGCCGCCGAGAGAGTAAAAGTCCGTGCGATAGTCAATCGACCGGTTCATCCGGCCCGTCTGCTCCGGCGACAGGTAGGCGAGCGCGTGGCTCAGCAAGCGTCGCGACTGCGGCGTCTGGGTCTCGCCCATGGCGCGCCTGGCAATGCTGAAATCGGCCAGACACAACTCGTCCGCCGCCGAATTGAACAGGATGCTGTCGGGATTGACGCCCTGATGGATGATCCCTTGCCGGTGCAAGTCGGCCAGGATTGTCGCGAGCTGGATTGCGAGTTTGAAGAAGGAGTCGAGGCTCAGTCGGCGCGACCCTAAGAATTGCCGCAGCGGCATCCCGCCACAATACTCCAGCGCCAGACACCAACAGTCCGCATCTTTGCCATTGGGGCGGAGCAGATCGTAGACGCGCGGGACTCCGGCGATCGTCAGCTTACGCAAGATCCCGAACTCCCGTTCAAGCATCTCCACCCCGACCGCGCTCGAAGCGCCAGGATGCGGAATTTTGAGTAGAACCGGTCGCTGATCTGAGCTGCGTTTGCCGCGGTATAAAGCGCGCCAATCGTCGCGCGCTATTTCTTGAATGACCTCGTAACCGGGGATGAGCATGGAAGTCTCCTCGGCCGTGATCATATTCTTGACCGGATTCACTGAGCAAGTTGTTGATCGCTTCGATCGGCTATTTCCGAAGCTTGGTGTTTTCCACGAAAGTCCCCGAAAGCCGGAGCAGGTTCCCCTAGAATCAGCACGGATAATGATTCTGCTATTCGCCGGCTAGGCCGCAGGCGAAATCTCGTGCGTTGCGGATGCCACCATCATCTCGATCAAATCAGCGGCTTTCAAACTTCCCCATCACAACCCGCCTGATCTCTACATTTACAACTCCCCATTTCTGATTCTGTTTCGACGTCACGCATGCTGCGGAAGGGGTACAACCATCTCTCTGTTGAGGAAAGAAGACTGCTGGCGCTGCTCAGTCGGCTGATTGAAGATTATGAAGACCAGACCTTCCCTGTACCTGATAGCCCTCCGCATCGGACGCTCCAGTTTTTGATCGCCAGGCGGACCTGGTTTCGATCTTCGGGTCGCGTGGGCGTGTTTCGGAAGTGGTCAATGGCAAGCGCGCGATCAGCAAGGCTCAGGCGAAGGCGCTGGGAGAATTCTTCAAAGTGTCTCCAGAGTTGTTCATTTGAGCAAGGACGAAAGGCGAGCGAAGTGTGGCTTGAAAAGCACATAGAATTTAAACTCCATTGTGAAAGCCTCGCCGATTGGCTGCGCGAGTTGTCGCCCGAGGGGCCGGAGGATTTTGACGAGACGCTGGCGTTATGGGTGTGGGACCTGGAGGAGAGCGCAGTACAGATCGAAAGTCATTTAGAAGATTTGCGACGCGGTTTTAACGCTGAATCGTTGCGCGATAGCTGTGAGAAACTCACTCGCTTGAAGAATCCTCCGCCCGAAAGCGAACCACCGGGTGAGCGGCGCATGTGGATCTCCTACGTCATTACGCCGGATGCCGCCAATATCAGCCAGAATGTCGACCGGCTCGCCGACGAATTCGGCCTTGTGTTGGATCGAGTGCGGACAGGCGTGGAGATCGCGCGCCACTACTTCAGTTTTGATGAGGACGGAGAATTGGCGAGGCTCACGCCTCCGCCGGAAGGCGAGATTCGAGAAATACGCGAGGCCTTTGACTACGCTCACGAACGAATCACGCGGATGATAGAGGAATTCATGGAACTCGGATTTTTCAAGCATGTGTGGCACTTGCAGCGCCAGATGCTCTGTGATGATTGCTTGGCGGACCGGGCGTCGATCGAAGACGATTTTCGAATGAGTTGTTCCTGCCCGAGTGAGTTGACGGCCCCGACGTACCTTGCGAACAATCGCTCATCAGCGACGGCAGGGCTCTGTTGTTAAGATAGCCGCGAAAAGAAAATCAGAGCGCCTGCCTGATTCGTTGAAGTAATTTATTGCGTCACTCTCTCATCCTTCGGTTTCCTGCCTGTCTCTTCCAGTTCGTGAATCCAGTCCATCGGGTTTCGTGTCCAGCCGATATTGATAAAGCCGTTCTCTGCGAGAATGCGGCTGTCCCGTTCCTTAATTGAGCCGTCACAGAAATTGTCCAGCGAATCGCCGAATTCGGTACGATGGCCATCAATCGCTTCAACTACGTATTTTTTGCTCATATTCACCCTCTTTTCGTTTCAATCGTCCTATTATGCTACTTATGCTACGCGCCGGCGAAATGACCTGCAGGTTGCGCTAGTGAAGGCGTTCGCCTTCATGTTCGCTGCGATCGCTTGCCATTCGCTAACGCGCAGCGGATTATCCAAAGCGATTCTTTCCCCATTTGCTCCATGCTGCCTTCTCCCGCATAAATAATAGATAAACCAGCAATTCTGAAGAATAATTCATCTAACGTTCATCTGATTTTCATGTTCATCAGCTAGCCTGATTGAGGTCACATTCACCATGCGTTTATTACTCATCGAGGATGAAGAGAAGGTCGCTCGCTTTATCGTTAAAGGTCTGGTGGCAGAGCGATTTGCTGTTGACGTTGCGGCCGAAGGCGACAGAGGTCTGGAGATGGCTCGAACCTATAGCTATGACTTGATCATTCTTGATTTGATGCTGCCTGGACTGAGCGGAACAGAAGTCCTTCGTCTCGTCCGCCGGCAAAACGAACACGTACCGGTGCTGGTGTTGACGGCTCGCGATGCGGTCAACGACAAGGTGCGGCATTTCGAGATCGGCGCTGACGACTATCTGACCAAGCCTTTCGCCTTTGCGGAACTGCTCGTGCGCGTGAAGGCGTTGCTACGGCGTGGCGCGGTCAGTCGCGCCAACGTGCTGCGCGTCGCAGACCTGGAGATCGACCGTCTCACACAGCAGGTCAGGCGCGGGGGACAGAGGGTCGAACTGACGGGCAAGGAATACGCCCTGCTCGAATACCTGATGACAAATGCCGGGCGCGTGCTCTCGCGGACGATGATCATCGAGCATGTCTGGGACCAGAGCTTCGATGGCGCGACGAACATCGTCGACGTTTACGTGCGACACCTCCGCAACAAGATCGACGAGCCTTTCGAACGCAAACTGATCCGCACGGTCCGCGGAGTGGGGTATGCGATCGGCGGCGAGGAGGGTATATGAACACGCGCTCTATCCGCTTTCGTCTGACGGTGTGGTATGCGGGATTGCTGGCGGGGATGCTCGTTCTCTTCGGCGCCTCGGTCTACCTCGGATTGAGTCATTACCTTGGATGGACGCTGAAAGAGGCGCTCGGCCAGCAGGCGAAGCAGATCGGTGAGTCCTGGCTCGTGGATGTCGGCGTCAGCGGCGAATCTTACGTGGCCGAAGAGATCAATGAACACGTCAGCCCGAAGGTCAACGACCGTTTTATCCGGATTACGCGGGCCGACGGCAGTGTGATGTATTTGTCGGATGAACCGGAGAGCAAAAGGTTCGATCCGTCGCGTGTCCCGCCGCTCAAGGTTCTAGCCAGTCAAGAATCACTGAGGGAAGAGCATCTGACTGCAGACAGCGAACTGATGATTTTCGCCCTGCCTTTCAGCGCGAAAAACGGCGGGAGGTACGTGATTGAAGTGGGCGCATCGAACCGGGAGATCGAGAGGGTGCTTCACGGCCTGTTGCTCGCCATCGCCATCGGTCTTCCGGTGGTAGTGGCGGTAGCGATCGCCGGCGGGTATTTGCTGATGAGGCGGGCGCTCCGGCCGGTAGACGAAATAACGCAGAGCGCGGAACGGATCACTTCGCGCAACCTCAGCGAAAGGCTGCCGGTGACCGAGACTGGCGATGAGCTCGAGCGGCTTTCAGTCGGGCTCAACCGGATGATCGCGCGGTTGGATGAATCTTTTCAGCACATCCATCGTTTTTCGGCCGACGCCTCTCACGAACTGCGCACGCCGCTGACGATCCTGCGCGGCGAACTGGAAGCCGCGGCTCAGCAGCAGCAAATCACTCCCGAACTGCGAGATACGCTCGGCAGCGCATTGGAAGAGACCGAACGGCTTTCGAGGATTGTCGAGAGCCTGATGGCGATTTCTCGTCTCGATGCGGGAGAGGCCAGGATGGGCTATGCGCGTTTTGACCTGGGCGAACTGACGAGCGGCACAACCGAGCAGATGCGGCTGCTCGCGGAAGACAAAAATATTGCGCTGCGCTGTGAAGCGGAACGACAGGTCGGCATTGAAGGCGACCGCGCGCGTCTCAAACAGGTGATCGTCAATCTGGTGGACAACGCCATCAAGTACACCCACGACGGCGGCCTTGTCGGTGTGAAGGTTTACGCGACGAACGGTCGCGCAGTGCTCGAAGTGAATGACAACGGCGTGGGCATTCCGACGGAAGCGTTGCCGCACATCTTCGAGCGGTTCTATCGCGTGGACAAGGCGCGCTCGCGGCAAATGGGCGGCGCGGGGCTGGGGCTGTCAATTGTCAAAGCCATCGTCACGGCTCACGGCGGCCAGATCAGAGTGGAAAGCGTCGAAGGCAGAGGAAGTCGTTTCCTCGTCGAGTTGCCTGTTGCGGGCCAAGCGTCCGATTGACTATATGTCAGTCGATCAGAATTTCCCGAAGGAGGACATTAAAAGAAGGAGGACATTAATTTGAGGAAGGCGGGCATTAGTCTCTTATCTATTTGGTTTTTTCTCTTCCCCGGCTCCGGTCCCGCTACGGCGCAGGATTTACAGTTACAATCATTGAGACTGGATGCGGCTGTTAATCTGGCGCTCAGCAATTACCCTTCCGTCCGCGCTTCGCAAGCTCAGGCCGCGGCTGCGGAAGCGGGCATTGACGTCGCGCGGGTGGCTTATCTGCCGCGCCTGGACACGCTCTGGCAGCAGAACCTCGCCACCCGCAACAATGTTTTAGGCCTGCTCTTCCCGCAATCGGTCATTCCTCCGATTACAGGACCGGTATTAGAGAGATCGTCTTTGAAGGGCGCAACGGGGAGCGCCGGAGTGGCGCTGCTGTCGTGGGAGCCGTTCGATTTTGGGTTGCGCAGGGCGAATGTCGGACTGGCGTGCGCAGTCCGCAATCAGGCGGGCGCCGGAGTCGCAGTCACACGGCTCGATGTCGCCTTCGCCGCCGCCGACGCCTTCCTCGGCGTGATCGCCAACGAGCAGATCGTCCGCGCGGCGCTGGTCAGTGTCGATCGGATGGAGGCCTTTGCCATAGCGGTTCAGGCGCTGGTGGACAGCGAACTCCGCCCGGGAGTCGACGCGTCGCGCGCCAACGCCGAGCTGGCGGCCGCCAGAAACCAGCTCATCCAGGCGCAGCAGGGCGCTGAGGTCAGTCAGGCGATATTGGCCGAGGCGATAGGTCAGGCGGGCGCTCCGGTCATGATTGAGGCCGGGCCGCTGCTGACGCTTCCTTCGCCGCCTCAGCAGGTCACACCTAATTTTGCGGCCCACCCTCTCGCCCGCGCGCAAGCCGCCTCATTGGAGTCTGCCCAAGCCAGAGAGCGAGTCCTGGACCGTACTTACTTTCCCCGTTTCAACTTTCAATCGGCGGTCTTCGGTCGTGGCACGGGAGCGCGGATCGACGGAAGTTTCGACAACAGCAAGGGCTTGTATCCAAACACCGGCAACTGGGCGGTGGGAATGACGATCACTTTCCCGGCGTTCGACATCTTTGGGATACGGGCGCGCCGCAGGGTGGAAGGCGCCAATGTTCTGGCAGAGAAGGCCCGCTACGACCAGACCATCCAGACCCTCAAGACAGAGGACGCCAAGGCACGCGCGCTCGTTGAAGCGGCCCGCCGCATTGCTGAAAACACCCCGATTCAGCTCAATGCCGCCCGGGAGACGGAGTTGCGCGCGCGGGTCAGGTACGAAAACGGGTTGACTAATGTCATCGAAGTCACCGAGGCGCAGCGCCTGCTCGCGCAAGCGGAGGCGGACGACGCGGTGGCGCGGCTCGCCGTCTGGCGCGCCCTGTTGATAGCCGCTCGGTCGCAGGGCGATCTCACACCTTTTCTGGAGCAGGTGGCGAAAACGCCTATCAAGGGGAAACCATAACTATGTGGATTATCAATGTTGTGCTTATCCAGCCATTGGCCTTGGCGCTCGGCGAAGGCGGAGAGCGTACGGCTCCGTTGGGGCGCCGTGATCGGCGGGGTAGCTGCGCCTACGCCGGCGACGCTGACAGTCCTGCCCCTGGTCTTCGGCGTTTATCAACGAAGAGCCAGCCTGGCTTCGGCGTCGCTGCGCTCGAAACATGACGTGAGTGAATCATCCGCGAGCGAACAAACGAGGGAGAGCGAATGACGATGCGAATGTCTCGCAAACTGATGATCGGCGGTCTCACGCTGTGGATTTCGGTCATCAATCTGACCGCCTGCTCCGGAGGATCGAAAGTCCAGGCGCCGGCCACACAGCCCGGCGCCCAGGCGCAGACACCGACTGTTATAGTCACCACTGTCGAATCGCGCGAACTGAATCGGCAGGTTCGACTGCCCGGCGAATTACAGGCGTATCAGGACACCGCGATTTACGCCAAGGTGCCCGGCTTTGTCGAAGTCATCCGCGTGGATCGCGGTTCGGTTGTGAAGCGTGGACAATTGCTCGCCCGGCTGCGCGCGCCGGAACTCTACGCGCAGAGTAGCGAAGCCGAGGCCAGAGTGCGCGCCGCACGGGCGCAGCGCGTCGAGGCCGCCCTAAAGGTCGAGGGCGTGCGGGCGCAGCGCCTCGAAGCGGAAGCGAAACTTGCCGCTGACGAAGCGACTTATTTGCGGTTGAAATCCGCATCGGCCACTCCCGGCGTCGTGGCAGGCAATGACTTGGAAATCGCGTGCCGCGCGGTCGAGGCCGGGCGCGCGCGCATTCAGCTCTGGTACGAGACCGAAAAGGCGGCGCAGGCGCAGGTCAAAGCGCTCGAAGAGAACCAACGCGCCTTCCGCGAAGCGGCCCGTTCGTCTCAAGACATCGAAGACTACCTTCGGATCACCGCGCCCTTCGACGGCGTCATCACCGAGCGCAACGTCCACAAAGGCAGCCTGGCCAGCCCTTCAAGCAGCCCAACGAATCCGCCGATGCTCAGGCTGCAGCAGATCGCGCTCCTGCGCCTGGTCGTGCCGGTTCCCGAAGCGAACGTCTCCAGCGTCGCGCTCGGGGCGAAGATCGGTTTTACCGTTCCGGCTTTCCCGGGTGAAACATTCAGTTGCGTGGTGCGGCGGATCAGCAATGCGCTCGATGAAAAAACGCGGACGATGCCGGTAGAACTGGACGTGAGTAACCCGAACAGGCGGCTCGCGCCGGGCATGGTCCCCGAGGTCATCTGGCCGGTCAGCAGGCCGCGCCCAACAATGTTCGTATCTCCTTCAGCCGTCGCCACGACCACCGAGCGCGCCTTTGTGATTCGGGTTCGCAATGGGGTGACGGAATGGGTTGACGTCAAGCGGGGAGCGTCCATGAGCGAAAACGGAAAGGACCTGGTCGAGGTCTTCGGCGACCTGAGTCCGGGCGATCAGATCGTCGTGCGCGGCACGGATGAGTTACGCCCGGGAACGAAAGTGACAGCGAAACCGGCTGCCGCGAACAATAACGTACTGCGACCGTGAGGGAGCGAGTGAGGTGATTATGATGAGCGGAGTCCATGCCATTCTAATCATCTCGCCGCGGTCATCGTCAGAAAACGGAGGCGCCTTGGCGCCAGCCCTCCGTTGAGTGGAGCCA
>WNGB01002260.1_pt1 | contig 31222 bp, 25 predicted proteins | sample 5400681 | NCBI WGS metagenome assembly WNGB01 (sample SAMN13153367, study PRJNA577476) | soil metagenome | isolation source: 115 cm soil or saprolite under grassland replicate 2 | place: USA:California | collected 2016-06-15
CCGAAGTTGATGGCGGCGTCCGTCTGGATGAAGTCCTGAAGAGAGGCGGAATTGGGGTTGTCGGAGAGCCCCCGGCGCTCTTTCGCGGACACGACCCCGACCGTCACCGTACTCTCGAAATTCATCGGGTTGCCGATGGCCATGACCCAGTCGCCGACGCGGAGTTTGTCGGAGTCTCCGAGAGGAATCGGCCGGAGCTTCCCCTTCGCGTTGACCTTGATCAGGGCGATGTCCGTCGCCGGATCGGTGCCGAGGACGCGCGCCGTCAGGATCTCGCGGTCGGAGAGCCGGACCTGGATCTTCTGAGCGCCGGCCACGACGTGGTCGTTGGTCAGGATCCTGCCGTCTCCGGAGATGACGAACCCGGAGCCGCCCTCCACCTGCCTGTGCTCCTCGGGGGAACGCGGCTGCGGCGGGCCGAAGAAGAAACGGAAGGGATCCCCATCACCGAAGGGGGACGTCTCTCTGCCTCCTTTCACGATCTCCGTGGAGGTGATCGAGACGACGGAGGGCAGCGCGCCCTGCGCGATGTCGGCGAACGACGGAATGGTCAGCGTCGGGCCGGCCGGCGCCGCGGGGGCCGCGTCGCGCTTCGTGGCGGCGAGGCGGGGAGACATCTCGAGCGTGCCGGTCAGCACGGCTCCGGCGACGACCGCCGCCACGATGGCGGCAAGCAATCCGAGTGGCCGCATGCGGTGACTCGTGGCTCAGACCCTCCCGACAGGCCGGAACCGGAGGGTGTCGCCGGAAACCTCGTTGCGGACGGCAATCGACCCGGGCTCCACCTGGATCTCCCGCTTGTGGATCTTCATCGGATCCTCGGGTGCGGGTCGGTCGTCGAAAGACGGCTTTCGGGGCCGGCGAAGCTCCTGCGCAGTGATGACGAAATGGGCCCGCCAGTTCTCTTGCCAGCACTCATCAAAGTTGCCGGGCCTCCGCGAAATTCCGCGCGGGAAGCCCGCTTCGAACGTCTGCAAGACGTGTGCTAGGCTGGCCAGGCTCTTGCAAACTCGCCCTGGAGCGAAAGGAAAGGAGACTCACATGCCTGAATATGCGCTTCCGGACCTGCAATACGACTACGGCGCGCTCGAGCCGCACATCTCGGGAAAGATCATGGAACTGCACCACGACAAGCATCACGGGGGATACGTCAAGGGCGCCAACACGACGCTCGAGCAACTCGGGGAGGCGCGCGACAAGGACGACTTCGCAAAGATCGGGGCTCTGGAGAAGGCGCTTGCCTTCAACCTCTCGGGCCACGTCCTGCATTCGCTCTTCTGGCAGAACTTGAGTCCCAAGGGGGGAGAGAGACCCGCGGGGGACCTGGACGACGCCATCAAACGTGATTTCGGCAGCTTCGAGAAGTTCCGCAAACAGTTGACCGCGGCGGCTTCCACGATCATGGGATCGGGCTGGGGCGCCCTCGTCTGGGAGCCGGTTTCCAAGCGTCTCATGACGGTCCAGATCTACGACCACCAGTCCAACCTGACTCAGGCGGGAATGCCGCTGCTCGTGCTGGACGCCTGGGAGCACGCGTACTACCTCCAGTACCAGAACCGCAAGGCCGACTTCTTCGAGGTGGTCTGGAACTGCTGGAACTGGAAAGACGTGGCCGAACGGTTCAGCGCCGCGCGCAAGGTGAACATCGAAGTCACCGGGGCCGTGAAATAGGGCGCTCCGAATCCGCCCCGGAGCCGTCGTTCCCTCGCCGGAACGCTGGGACCGGCGACCAGCCTCACGAAGCTGTTGTCAGACCTTGCGGACAGGCTCCATCGTCGCGGTGACGCTCGCTTTGAGAAACTCCCGGTTCAACCGGGCGATGAAATCGATACTGATCCCCTTGGGACAAACGGCCTCGCACTCCCCGTGGTTCGAGCAGCTTCCGAAACCGAGCCGATCCATCTCGTGGACCATCCGAAGCGCCCGCTGCCTCCTCTCCGGGTGACCCTGGGGGAGCAGGCTCAAGTGTGAGATCCGGGCCGCGGTGAAGAGCATCGCCGAGCCGTTCGGGCACGCCGCCACGCATGCTGCGCACCCGATGCAGGCCGCGGCGTCCATGGCGCGGTCGGACGCCTCCTTGGCGATCGGGATGGAATTGGCCTCCGGGGCGCTCCCGGTCCGAGCCGAGATGAAGCCTCCGGCCTCCTGGATCCGGTCGAAGGAGCTCCGATCGACGACGAGGTCCTTGATCACGGGGAAGGAGCGCGAGCGGAAGGGCTCAACGGTGAGAGTGTCGCCGTCCTGGAAGTGGCGCAGGAAGAGCTGGCAGGTCGTCGTCAGCTTCTGCGGGCCGTGGGCCACGCCTCCGATGAGGAAGCCGCACGAGCCGCAGATGCCCTCGCGGCAGTCGCTGTCGAAGGCGATCGGCCGTTCGCCTTTCTTCAAGAGGCGCGCGTTCAAGACGTCGAGCAGCTCCAGAAATGACATGTCCGGGCTTGCGTCTTCGACGGAATAGTCCACGAGCCGCCCCGGCGCCCTGGGTCCCTCCTGCCGCCAGATCTTCAGCGTCAGCCTCATTTGTAACTCCGCTGGGAGAGAGGGACGGCCTCGAACGTGAGGGGCTCCTTGTGGAGGACCGGCGTCTTGCCGATCCCGGCGAACTCCCACGCGGCCACGTAGGCGAAGCGCTCGTCGTCCCGGAGGGCTTCCCCGTCGGGAGTCTCGTGCCCCTCCCGGAAGTGGGCCCCGCACGACTCGTCCCGCTGGAGCGCGTCGTACACGAGCAGGTCCGCGAACTCCAGGAAGTCCGCCACGCGGCCCGCCCTCTCGAGCGACTGGTTGAACTCCTCGCCCTCGCTGGAGACCCGGACGTCGCGCCAGAACTCCTCGCGGAGGGCGGGGATCCGCTCCAGGGCGGTCTTCAGGCCCTTCTCGTTGCGCGCCATGCCGCACTTCTCCCACAGCAGCTCGCCGAGCTCGCGGTGGAAGGACTCGGCCGGCCGCGTTCCCCGGGCCGAGAGCAGCTTGCCGATGCGTTCTTCGACCTGTGTCCGAGTCTCCTGAAACGCCGGGTGGTCTTCGGAGAGCCGGTCCTTGGGTGAGATCCGCGCGAGGTCGTCCGAGATCGTGTTGGGGATGATGAAGTATCCGTCGGCCAGGCCCTGCATGAGCGCGCTCGCGCCGAGCCGGTTGGCGCCGTGGTCGGAGAAGTTCGCCTCACCGAGGACATGGAGGCCCGACAGATTGCTCATGAGGTTGTAATCCACCCAGAGCCCTCCCATCACGTAGTGAGGAGCGGGGTAGATGCGCATCGGCTGCCGGTAGGGGTTCTCGCCCGTGATCTGCTCGTACATCTCGAAGAGGTTGCCGTAGCGCTCCCGGATGACGCTCTCGCCCAGGCGCCCGATGGCGTCCGCGAAGTCGAGGTAGACGCCGCGGCCGCCGGGCCCGACACCCCGCCCCTCGTCGCAGACGGCCTTGGCGGCCCGCGAGGAGACATCCCGCGGCGCGAGGTTCCCGAACGCGGGGTACCGGCGCTCGAGGAAATAGTCGCGCTCGGGCTCCGGGATCTCGCTCGGATGCCGCTTCTCGCCCGCCTTGGCCGGGACCCAGATGCGCCCGTCGTTGCGGAGCGATTCGCTCATGAGGGTCAGCTTGGACTGGTGCTCTCCGGCCGCGGGGATGCACGTGGGATGAATCTGCGTGAAGCAGGGATTCGCGAAATACGCGCCCCGGCGGTGCGCGCGCCAGATCGCCGTCACGTTGCAGCCCAGGGCGTTGGTCGAGAGGTAGAAGGCGTTGACGTAGCCGCCGGTGGCAAGGATGACGGCATCGGCGGCATGGCAGGACATCTCGCCGGTGACGAGGTTGCGCACGACGATCCCGCGCGCACGGCCGTCGGCGACGACGAGGTCGAGCATCTCCGAGCGCGGAAACATCCGGACCTGCCCGAGCGCGATCTGGTAGGTCAGGGCGGCGTAAGCTCCGAGCAGGAGCTGCTGCCCGGTCTGGCCGCGGGCGTAGAAGGTCCGGGAAACCTGGGCGCCGCCGAAAGATCGGTTGGCGAGATACCCGCTGTATTCCCGGCCGAAGGGCACGCCCAGGGCCACGCACTGGTCGATGATCGCGTTGGAGACTTCGGCCAGCCGGTAGACGTTGGCCTCGCGCGACCGGTAGTCCCCGCCCTTGATGGTGTCGTAGAAGAGGCGGAATACGCTGTCGCCGTCGTTCTGGTAGTTCTTCGCGGCGTTGATTCCGCCCTGCGCGGCGATCGAGTGCGCCCGGCGCGCGCTGTCCTGGAAGCAGAAGCAGGACACCTCGTATCCGAGTTGCGCCAGCGAGGCCGCCGCCGAGGCTCCCGCGAGCCCCGAGCCCACGACGATGACCTTGTACTTGCGTTTGTTGGCCGGGTTGACGAGCTTCATCTCGAAGCGGCGCTTCTCCCACTTCTTCTCGATGGGGCCGCCGGGGATTTTGGCGTTCAGGTCCATTGGGCTCCTTCCGGCCTCAGGACACCAGCCCGGCCAGGACCGCGAGCGGAATCGAGATGTAGCCGGCCGTGATCAGGATCGCCACGAGCGGCGCCACGGTCCGGCGCACGACCCGGTACCTCGGATTGCTCGCCCCGAGGGTGTGCAGCATGCTCCAGATTCCATGGTAGAGGTGAAGCCCGAGGAAGAGGATCGCGATGACATAGAAAGCGGTGATCGCCGGCACCCGGAAGGCCAGGATCTCGTTGCGATAGACGTCGGTCGGACTGTACCCGGGACCGGTTGTCAGGAACGTGAACATCATCAGATGGTAGACGACGTACAGGAAAATCAGCGGACCGCTCCAGATCATGGTGCGCGCGGCGTAGGTCGTCTCGATGCTCTTCTTCTCGGCGTAGCCGGCCGGACGTGCCCGCCAGCTCGCCAGCGTCACCTGCACGGAGGCGAGAACGTGGAGAACGAGAGCGGCCAGCAACACGATGCGCACGGCCCAGAGAACCTCGCCCGTGCTCTTCAAGAAGTGGGCGTAGGCGTTCAGGCGCTCCGGCCCCTCGAAGATCTGGAGATTTCCCAGCAGATGTCCGACGATGTAGAGGAAGAGGATCGCGCCGCTGGCGGCCATGACCACCTTCTTGCCGACGAGGGTCGAGTAAAAGGCCGTGAGGCGTCCCATCGGGATCCTGTCTACCTCGCTTTCCGCGCGAAACCAAGAGTAAGAGCGATCATGCCCGCGACCGTTGGCGGGGCCGAAGGCTTCGCCTCCTGAGGATGAGTCGTTTTTTGCTCCGGGAAGTGGTGATTTTGCACCATTTCGAACAGAGGAACTGCCGGGTCGCAGCGCCGTCTCGCGGGAGCAGAGCGCCGGGCGCACGCCACCGCCCCGCGGGGGGTGCCAGGGATGTCTCGCCCCGGAAGCTCAGGCGATCTGCAGCCAGCCACGGCTGGCGAAGTCCGAGAAAGTGATCAGGAGAAGAAGCGCGAGCCAGAAGAGCCCCGCCAGGATCACCATGTGCGTCACGCGCGGGCTGTACCTGGCGTGCATGAAGAAGAGCACGACGAGGGACGCCTTGAAGACGGCAATCCCGAGCGCGACGACCGTATTCCACGGTCCCAGATCAATGCCCGAAATGGCCGTCGTCGCCGCGGTCATGACCAGCAGCGTCACGAAAACCACGACGTAGACCTTGACCGGGACGACGTGCGGGGATTGATAGTTCTCAGTCATCAGTTCTCAGTTTCCCGAGACAGCCTTCAATCGCCAGTCTCGAAACTGACAACTGAAAACCGGCAACTGACAACTCTTCATCGCAGGTGTCTCCCGATCAGGTAGAGCATCGGAAACAGGAAGATCCACACGATGTCCACGAAGTGCCAGTAGAGGCCGGAGATCTCGACCGGTGTGTTGTATTCGGAAGTGAACCGGCCGCGGCGCGCAAGCACCAGGAGAGTCGTCAAGATCCCGATCCCGACGATCATGTGGAGGGCGTGCAGCCCCGTCATTGCGAAGTAGAGCGAGAAGAACATCTCGGCGGCGCGCGCGTCGGCGGGGACCGGGTAATGGAATCCCGGACCGGGGAAGAGGTGGTGATAGATGTGGTCGGTGTACTCGATCGCCTTGATTCCCAGAAACGCGCCGCCCAGGAGCATCGTCGCGACGAGAAATCCGATCAGGAGCTTCTTTCTCCCCATGGAGGCGCTGCGCACGGCCATCGCCATCGTCAGGCTGCTGAAGATCAAGACCGCCGTGTTCGTCGTGCCAAGCGCGATATCCATGTGGAGGCTCGCGTGGGCGAAGGCCCGCGCGTTCTGCCACCGGTAGATCGTGTAGGCGAGGATGAGGCCCCCGAAGAAGAGCAGCTCCGTCACGAGGAAGACCCACATCCCGAGCGCGGAGGCCTCCTTCTGCTGCTCCATGGAGTCGAAGTGGTGCTGGAGACCGCGGGGCGCCGCCGGGCCCGCGGACTCGGGGGGCGCGGCGCTAGCCAAAGGTCTCGACCTCCTCGTGCGAGTACGTGTAGGGGTCTTCCGTCACGATGGGCGGCACCTCGAAGTTGTCCGTCGGCGGCGGCGAAGACGTCTTCCACTCGAGCCCGGTCGAACCCCAGGGATTGGCCGTTGCGTTCTTCCCGTAGCGCATGGACCAGACGAGATAGATCATCGGGATGATGTAGCCCGCGCCCAGGATCGAGGCTCCCGCCGTGGACATGACGTTCAAGACCTGGAACTCCGGCGGATAGGCGTGATAGCGCCGCGGCATCCCCAGATACCCCAGGATGAACTGCGGAAAGAACGTCAGGTTGAAGCCGATGAAGATGACGAGCGCCGCAAAGCGCGCCCATGCTTCGGGATAGAGCTTTCCGGAGATCTTGGGCCACCAGTAGTGGATACCCCCCAGGTATCCCATGATCGTGCCTCCGACCATGATGTAGTGGAAGTGCGCGATGATGAAGTAAGTGTCGTGCACGTGCACGTCCACGCCGAGTGTCGCCAGGAAGAGCCCCGTCAGCCCTCCGATCGTGAAGAGGCCGATGAAGCCGAAAGCGTAGAGCATCGGCGTTCGGTAGGAGATCGATCCCTTGTACATCGTGGCCGTCCAGTTGAAGACCTTGACCGCCGAAGGGATGGCGACCATGAACGACAGGACCGAGAAAATCAGGCCGGCGTAGACCGACTGACCGGACACGAACATGTGGTGCCCCCAGACCAGGAACCCGAGCACCGCAATGCCGATCGAGGCGAACGCCACGAACTTGTAGCCGAAGATGTTCTTGCGCGAGAAGGTCGTGACGAGCTCCGAGATCACGCCCATCGAAGGCAAAATCATGATGTAGACGGCCGGGTGCGAGTAGAACCAGAAGAGGTGCTGGAAGAGGATCGGGTCACCTCCCAGCGCGGGGTCAAAGAGGCCCAGGTGGAGCACGCGTTCGGCAAAGACCATCAGGATCGTCACGGCGATAACCGGGGTGCCGAGCACGATGATCAGGCTCGTCGCGTAGTGCCCCCACACGAAGAGGGGCAGACGGAACCAGGTCATCCCCGGCGCGCGCATCGTGTGGATCGTCACGATGAAGTTCAGGCCAGTCAGGATCGAGGAAAACCCCGTGATGAAGATGCCGACGGCGGTCGCGATCACGTGCGAGTTGGAAGAGGCGGTGCTGTAGGGAGTGTAGAAGGTCCAGCCGGTGTCCACGCCGCCGTGCACGACCGCCCAGAGCGTGAAGAGCGCGCCGGCGACATAGATGTACCAGGAGAGCAGGTTCAGTCTCGGGAATGCCAGGTCCTTGGCCCCGATCATCAGCGGGATCAGGAAGTTCCCGAGGACGGCCGGGATCGCCGGGATCAGGAAGAAGAAGATCATCGTGACCCCGTGCATCGTGAAGAGCTTGTTGTAGGTCTCCGACTGCACGAGGTCTCCGGCCGGCGTCAGCAACTCCAGGCGGATCAGGAGCGCGAAGAACCCGCCGAGGAAGAAGAAGACGTTGATTGAGGCCAGATACAGGAGCGCGATTCTCTTGTGGTCCCTCGTCAGGAGCCAGGACCGGATACCGTAGGAGGCATTCAGGTAGTTGACGCGCGATTCGTGCGGTTCCGGCTCGTGGACGGCGGCGGACATTATTTTCCCTTCTCCTTCGGCGGCGGCGGAGCGGCCCGGTTGACGGGCGGCATCATGGACGTCCCCGGCACGGAGGCTGGCCCCGGCGCGGGCGAAGCCTTCGACAACGACTTGACGTAGGCCACCAGCTGCAGCAGCTCCTCCTCGCTGACGAGCCCCTGGAACGTGGGCATGATCGGCTGGAATCCCATGACGATCTTGGCGTTCGGGGTCAGGATGGATTCGCGGATATACGACTCGTCGGCGACGAGCGTTCGCCCGTCGGAGAGCTGGACCTGTTTGTTGAAGAGTCCCTCGAGGTTGGGCCCGCGCGCCAGCGAATCGGGACGGTGGCAGGTGATGCAGGCGTGCCTCTGGAAGAGCTTGGCGCCGGCCGCAGCGAGAGACTCGGACGCGACGCCGCCCGAGAGCCAGGCCTGATAATCCGACGGCTCCAGAACGTTGATCCAGCCGATCATCGCCGAGTGCTTGGTCCCGCAGTACTGCGCGCAGAAAAGATGGTAGCGCCCGGGCCTTGAGGCCTGAAACCAGGCCGTCGTGTAGCGCCCCGGCAACACGTCCTTCTTCATGCGGAAGGCGGGGATGAAGAAGTCGTGAATGACGTCCTCGGAAGTCATCGTCAGACGCACCGCGCGGTCGACCGGCACGTGAAGCTCGTTGATCTCCCGCTGGCCGTCGGCGTGCTGGATCTTCCACATCCATTGCTTCCCGACTACGTAGACCTCGAGAGCGTCGTTGGGCGGGCGGTTCATTGCGAAGAAGAGCTTCGCACCCCAGAAGAAGAAGGACAGGGCGATGATCAGAGGGATGACCGACCAGGCGACCTCGAGCTTCAAGGACCCTTCGATCCCGCGCGGCAGCTCCGCCTCGGAGCGGCGGCGATACTTGATCGCGAAGATAATCACGAGCAGCGCGATCAGCGTGGCGAAGAAGGCGCTGACCGCGAGCAGATAGAAGTACAAAGCATCCACGCGGCCCGCCATCGTCGAAGCTTGTTCCGGAAAGAGAGGCAGCGTGGGACCCACTACCGTCGCTCCGCGCCTACGCTTGGGTTTCGCCCTTCGGGCTCACCAGCTCCGGCGCTCCGCTCCCGCGGCGCGAGGCTCCTCCCCTCTGGGAGACTCCTCGCGCCGCGACCCGAGCCTTCTCCCTCTCCCCCCGGGAGAGGGGCGGGGTGAGGGGTTTCCCGGCGCCGGTCGCGCCGCCACATGATGGTCAGGAATGTCGAGAGGATGACGACGGCGGCCGCGCCGCCGAAGCGCACCACGCTCATGATCGCCGCGGTGTAACGCGCGAGCTTCGGATCGTAGTGATAGCAGTAGAGGAGGATCTGATCCACCGGCGTGCCGATCCGGTTGCTGGAAGCCTCGACGAGAGCGAGGCGCAGATCACGCGGCCCGTACTCGATGCCGTAGAAGTAGCGCGAGAGCTTCCCCTCCGGCGTCGCGACGTAGATGGCCGTCGAGTGCGCGAACTGCCCGGTGCTCTCGTCATAGCGATAGCGGAATCCCGCCGCCCGGGTGACGCGCTCGATCGATCCCGAGCCGCCGGTCAGGAAGTGCCAGCCCATGGCCGCGCCGGGGCGCCGGTACTCGTCCACGTAGGCTTTCTTCTTGGCCGCGGCGTCGGCGGGGCGGTCGCGCGGATCGAAGCTGACGGCGACGACATCGAACTCCTTTCCGGCGTCGAAGCTGAGGACTCGCAGGGAGGAAACGAGGCCATTGAAGACCTGGGTGCAGAGCATCGGACAGTTGTAGTAGGCGAGCACGAGGATCACGGGACGGCGGCCGAAGTACTGCCCGAGGCGCACGGGCCGGCCGAGCTCATCGGAGAACAGAGCATCGAGCGGCAGTTGCTGGCCCAGCCGCTGCTCGATCCCGACCTCCCGCAGCATCGGAGGCCGCGCGTCCGCGCCTCTCGCCGCCGCGCAGCAGAACAGAAGGACAATCACCCCTACTGTCATCCTGAGCGAAGCGAAGGATCTGCCCTTCACAATCGACAGAGCAGATTCTTCGTCGCTCCGCTCCTCAGAATGACAGGGCGGATGGTGTCGTTTCATCGCGATTGTCCCCCAGACATCGGCGCGGGGGCGGCGGCCGGCATGGGCTTGGCGGGAGGCAGTCCGCGTTGGACCAAGAGCTCCATGGCCCGATCGATCGGAACGCGCGCGATGCCCCGATCCTTGTCCACCCAGCCGTAGGTCGTCAGGATTTCCTCTTCCTCCGCGCGCAGCTTCGCGCGGGGTGCGAGCGGGTAGGGCTCCAGACGCGGCTCGGGAGGCGTGCGGGCGAGGCTCGCCGCGATCATCGGTGAGAGTGTCCGGTCCTGCGCGCGCTCCTTCTTCTCCAGGGCCCGCAGGAGGAGGAGCATCGCGGCGCCGGAAGCGATCAGCCCAACGCCCAGCCAGAAGGCGAAGTACAGCACGCCGCGGATGCTGACGTCGCGGTGGCGGGCGACAACGTCGCCGGCGCCGGCGGGAGGACGCTCAGTGGTCCGCATGCGCAAGCGCCTCCACGAATTCCGGATCGTTGACAGGCAGGAGCGGGCGCTCCTCCAACTGCCAGAGGAAGACCGCCAGCCAGATGCCGCCGATGCCGACGGCGGCGGCGAGATCGAGCCAGTGAACCTCAAAGCGCGCGCTCGTGGCGGAAGAAGAAGTCTGCGTGAAGACGGGACGCACCAGCCAGTAAACGTCCACGAAGCGCATGAGAACGACGAGCCCCGCGACGGTCACGAGGATCCTGGAGTTGCGGTTGGCCCCCTCCGGCAGCAGAAGCAGGAACGGAAGCGCGAAGTGGAGGACAACCAGCGCGGCCCCGAGCCATCCCCATCCTCCGTGCAGCCGGCGCAGGTACCAGGGGATCTCCTCGGGAAGGTTGCCCGCCCAGATGATCAGGTACTGCGCGAACGCGACGTAGGACCAGAACATCACGAAGGCGAGCAGGAGTTTGCCCAGGTCGTGGAAGTGCGAAGACCGGACGAAGCCGGAGAAGGGCCTCTCGCCCGACATGAGAACGAGAGCCGCCGTGACGAAGGCGAGCGCGTTCAAGGCCTGGCCCGCGATGTAGAGGACCCCGTACATCGTGGAGAACCAATGGGGCTCGAGCGACATCACCCAGTCGATCGAGGCGAAGGTCATCGTCAGACCGTAGGCGACGAGCCCGCCGGCGGAGAGAAGCTGCAGCTTCCTCGTGAGCGCGGGGCTTCCCGCGTGGTCCTGCTCGAGCGACCAGCGGTTCACGAAGTATGCGATGGCGATCCAGACCGCGAAGTAGATCGCCGCGCGCAGGAGAAAGAAAGGGACGTTGAGGTACGCCTCTTTGGCCCGGAGCAGCGCGTCTTTCGCCACCTCCTCCGGCCTCGACCAGGAGTAGAGATGCTTCATCCCCAGCGCGATCGGCAGGAAGAGGATCGCAATCAGGGGCAGCGTACGCGTGCCGGATTCGAGGATCCGGCGGATCGGGATCCCCCAGGCTCCGCCGGTCGTATGGTGGAGCATGACGATCGCCAGACACCCGAGGGAAAGTCCGGTGAAGAAGACGTACGCGAAGAGGTAGCCTCGGAAGAAGGCGCCGGGCGAGGCGATAGCGCCGGCCGCGCACGCGACGAGCGCGATCACACCTGCCGCCAGCGCCGGGCGGCGGAGTCGGTCGATCGACGCGATCAGGCTCTGCGAGGCGTTGACGTTCATCGGATCACCGGCTTGTTGCGGCTTTCCTGCCCCATCTCCCGCTCGACCGGCGGCCCCGGTGCCGGGCGCGGAGCACGAGCCAGGTCGGCCTGTTTCTCGGGCGGTACGTCGGAGACGGGGGCGTTCTGCGAGAGCTGCAGCGCCCTGACGTAGGCCGCGATGGCCCAGCGGTCTGAGGCCTCGATCTGCGAGGCATAATCGGGCATGGCGCCCAGACCATTCGACATGACGTCGAAGAAATGCCCCACCGGCGCGTCGCGCAGCCGCTCGATGTGGAAGGAGGGTGGCGGCTGGTAACCGCGGCGCACGACCATGCCGCGGCCGCCTCCCGTCCGGTCGTGGCAGGGAGAACAGTAGATGTTGAATCGCTCCCGCCCGCGCGCGAGAAGTTCCCGCGTCAGCGGTATCGGAAGAACGGCCACCATCTCGCGTCCTTCCTTCCCTTCGTAGAGTTTCCGGTCCGCGCGCAGCCAGCCCCGCGCGACGGTCCCCTCCGGCAGCGGCCGCGAAGCCCGCCGGTCCGCGAAGAACCTCGACTCCCCGAGCGGCTTGTCTCTGGCCTGGTCGTACATTTCCTGTCGACAGCCGCACAGCATCGCCAGGAGCGCTCCGGTCAAGAGGAAGAGGTGATAGGTGTTCGGTGTCAGGTGATAGGGACCCAGGCGGGCCCTCCCTAACACCTCGCACCGAACACCGAAGACCTTGCTCATTCCTCCACCTCCGTCACCTCGCGGGCGCCGAGACTGGACAGGAACTCCTTCGTCTTCGCGGGGTCGTAGAGAGGGTCCACGGCTTCGATGCAGAGGAAAAACCGGTCGCGCGACGCGAGGGCGAATCGGGGCACGTTGAAGACGGGGTGGTAGGGCATGGGGAGGCCGTTTAACCCGAGCATGCCCAGGACCGCGGTGATGGCAGCGAAGAGGACGGTCAGTTCAAACGTGATCGGGATGTAGGAGGGCCAGCTCGCGAGCGGCCGCCCGCCGACGTTGATCGGATAGTGGACGGCGGTGGCGAACCACTGTATCAGGAGTCCGGTCGCGCAGCCGAGGGCGCCTCCGATGAAGACCAGGATCGGCAGCTTCGTGCGCGGGAGCGCGAGAGCCTCCGTCAGCTCGTGGATCGGATACGGCGTGTAGGCGTCCATCTTCCGGTAGCCGGCTTCCCGCGCGCGGCGCGCGGCTTCGATGAGCGCGACCGGGCTCTCGAATTCGCCGATCAGGCCATAGAGCGGCGGACGGCGGAGCGTCGAGGCGCTCATCCCTCTGTCTCCTTGACCTTTTCTGCCTCGGGAACCAGCGTCCGCATCTCGAAGATCGAGATCATCGGCAGGAATCGGATGAAGAGGAAGAAGAGCGCAACGAAGAAGCCGAGCGTGCCGATGTAGGTCGCCCAGTCGTACTTCGTCGGGAAGTACATGCCCCAGGAGGAGGGGAGGAAGTCGCGGTGCAGGCTCGTGACGACGATGACGAAGCGCTCGAGCCACATGCCGACGTTGACGATGACGGCGATGATCCAGAGGACAAGTGGAGACGATCGCACCGATTTCCACCACAGGAATTGCGGCGTGACGATGTTGCAGAGCATCAGGCTCCAGAAGACCGGCCAGTAGGGTCCCGTCAGCCGATTCCACATCATGTACTTCTCGTAGGGGCTGCCGCTGTACCAGGACATGAAGGCTTCGATCATGTAGCCGTATCCCACGATCAGCCCGGTCGCGAGCAGGATCTTCGCCATGTTCTGGAGATGCCTCAGGGTGACGAAGTCTTCTAGCTTGTAGACTGCGCGCAGCGGGATCGCGATCGTCAGGACCATCGCGAAGCCGCCGTAGATCGCGCCGGCGACGAAGTACGGCGGAAAGATCGTCGAGTGCCAACCGGGAATGATCCCGATCGTGAAGTCAAAGCTGACGACGGTGTGCACCGAGACGACGAGCGGCGTCGCGATGCCTGCGAGCAACAGGTAGGCCATGTCGTAGCGGTGCCAGTGCATCGCGGAGCCGCGCCAGCCCATGGCGAGCATTCCGTAGGTGATCTGCGCGATCTTCTTGCGCGAGCGGTCCCGCAGGGTCGCCAGATCCGGGATGAGCCCTACATACCAGAAGAGCAGCGACACCGTCGCGTAGGTGGAGACTGCGAAGACGTCCCAGACGAGCGGGCTGCGAAACTGCGGCCAGAGCGCCATCGTGTTGGGATAGGGGACCAGCCAGTACGCCAGCCACGGCCGCCCCAGGTGCAGCAACGGGAAGAGCCCGGCCTGCGCCACGGCGAAGAGCGTCATCGCCTCGGCGAAACGGTTGATCGAGGTGCGCCACTCCTGGCGCAGGAGCAGCAGGATCGCGGAGATGAGCGTGCCGGCGTGGCCGATCCCGATCCACCAGACGAAGTTGACGATCGCGAAGCCCCATCCCACCGGCTCGTTGACGCCCCAGACACCGATGCCCCGCAGGAAGAGCACGCCGACGGCCAGGAGCAACATCAGGGTGAGCAGGAACCCGATCCCGAAGCCGATCGTCCAGAAGAGCGGAGTCTTGCGCGTCAGGACGATCGACGAGATCTTGTCGGTGACCGAGCCGAAGGTATGGCCCGGCCCGATGACGGCTCGACTCTCGCCCGGCGGCGGGGGAGCGATCGACTCACTCACGATCTCTTCTTCTCCAGGTCCCACGCGCCTTCGACGGCCGGGTTGGGGTTGTGCACGGCTGCCAGATACGTCGTGCGCGGCCGTGTGCCCAGGTCTTCGAGAAGGCCATAGTTGACCGGCGTCGCCTTCATCTTCGCGACGCGGCTCTCGGGGTCCCGCAGGTTGCCGAAGACGATCGCCCCGGCGGGGCACGCCTGCTGGCAGGCCGTGACGATCTCGCCGTCCTGGACGCGCCGGTTCTCCTTCTCGGAGGCGATCTTGGCGCCGTTGATCCGCTGAACGCAGTAGGTGCACTTCTCCATGACGCCGCGCCAGCGCACGGTCACGTCGGGGTTGGAGAGCATGCGCATGCTCGGGGCGCGGAACTGCGTTGCGTAATGGAAGAAGTTGAAGCGACGCACCTTGTACGGACAGTTGTTCGAGCAGTATCGCGTGCCCACGCACCGGTTGTAGACCATGTCGTTCAACCCCTCGGCGCTGTGCGCGGTGGCGGCGACGGGACAGACGAGCTCGCAGGGCGCGTTCTCGCAGTGCATGCAGGGAACGGGCTGGTGAAACGTTCGCGGGTTGGCGGGGTCTCCCTCGAAGTAGCGGTCCACGCGGATCCAGTGCATGGCGCGGCCGCGCGAGACCTCGTGCTTGCCTACGACGGGGACGTTGTTCTCCGCCTGGCAGGCCACGACGCAGGCGTTGCAGCCCGTGCAGGCATTCAGGTCGATGGCCATGGCCCAGGCGTACTCATGCGCCGGGTACGGGGGATAGGCGGAGTCCGACGGGCCCGGCGCCTCCACTATCTCCTTTGCAAACCTCGGGTTCTTCTCATACTCGTCGAGGGTCCCCGCGCGGACGAGGGCGCGCCCCTCCATCGTCTGGTGCTGCTGCGTCGTCACGAGGTCGTAACGGCGGCCGGTCCTGGCGATCTCGAGCCCGGCGCCTCCGGCCAGCGCGTCGGCGGTGAGGAGTGCGTAGGTGTTGAAGCCCGTCTTCGAACCGAACTTTCCGGCGTGCGTGCGGCCGTATCCCAGGTGCAACGTCGCTGACTCCTCGGCGTGGCCCGGCAGAATCCAGACGGGAGCCTCAATCGAACGGCCACGATATTTCAGCCGCACGACCTCGTTGCTCACCACGCCCAGACGTCCCGCCGTCAGAGGCGAGAGCAGGAGCGCGTTGTCCCAGGTCAGCTTCGTGATCGGCTTGGGAAGCTCCTGCAACCAGGCGTTGTTGGCGAAGCGCCCGTCGTAGATGGTCGGATCGGGGCGGAAGACGATCTCGAGAGAAGGTGTGATCGGCTGAGCGGGTGATCGGGTGATTTGAGGCCGCACCGCTACCGATTTTGGGGCCGACGCCGTTCCGGCGATCACGCCGTCGTGCAGCGCGCGCCGCCACGACGCCTCGAAGTCGGGACCGAGCTTGTCCTTCCAGTAATCGCGTACGATCTCGTGGGAGCTGCGCTCGGGCTGGTTCGTCAGTGCCGCGACGGCCTCGTGCGCGGTCCTGCCGCCGTAGAGCGGCGCGATGAGAGGCTGGACGATCGAGGCCGTCCCGTCGAAGGCGCGCGCGTCGCTCCAGGACTCGAGAAAGTGGGCTTCGGGAACATGCCACTGGCAGAGCGCGGAGGTCTCGTCCTGATAAGGGGAGAGGTGCGCGCGCAGCCGGACTTTCTCGAGAGCCTTCGCGAAGGGGACATCCGCCGGAGCGGTAAAGACGGGGTTGCCACCCAGGATGATGAGCGTCTCCACTTCCCCCGCTTCCATGTCGGCGACGAGCCTCTGGAGGGATTCCGCCTGGGATTCCGGGCGCGCGGGGACCGGATCGATGTAGGAGACCGTACTCCCGGCGTTCTCGAGCGCGGCGTTCATCGCGTGCGCCAGCGCGTGCACCGCCGGAGGCTGCCCGTCGCCGGCGAGGACGAGGCTCCTTTGCCGGTGGGCCTTCAGGTCCTCCGCCACGGCGCGCGCGAAAGGAGTCGGCTGAACTGAAGCGGATCCGACCCCCACGAGCACCGCGACCGAGCGGGCGAAGGTCTCCACATCCGCCGCCCGCATGGGCTGGCGGTGGTCGGCACAGGCCCCCGTAACGCCCGGGGTGGACTCAACGGCGTAGAGACGGTTCATCCGGCCCCGCTCGCGGCTCCTCCGGCGCGCGGAGAACTCGCGGACAGAGCGCAGATGCCCCGGCCCGCAGGCGAGGAAGTCCGCGTCCAGCGAGAGGATCACGTCCGCGTCAGAGAACTGGACGACCGTGTCGAGCGGCTGGCCGAAGGCCGCGGCGGCTCCCGCCCAGACGTTGTCGCGGTTGGCCGGCTCCCACTGGTGCCACCGGGCCTCCGGCAGCTCCATCATCAGCGCGCGCAGTTGCGCGGAAAGCGTGGGAGAGCCGACTGTCTCGGTCATAAGGCGCAATCCCCGTCCCTTCCTCTCCTTCGCCTTTTCCAGCGCGTTCCTCATGGCGGAGAGGAACGCCGGCCACGCGCGAATCTCCTCCAGATACGTCACCGTCTCGGAGCGGTCCGGATCGTAGAGGCCGTAGAGAGCGGCCTGGGAAAAAGCGTCGGTCGCGCCGAGACTCGCCGGGTGAAGCGGATTTCCTTCCGCCTTCGTAGGCCGCCCCATGTTGCTTTCGACCAGGAGGCCGGTCGCATAGCCCCCGAGCGTCATCGCGGTCGCGAAGAAGAGCGGCTTGCCCGGAACGATCTCTTCGGGCTGCCGGACATACGGAACGATCTTCTCCGCCGGCTGCCGCGTGCACGCCGTCAACCCCGCCAGCGCCAGCGACACGCCTCCGAACTTCAAGAGCTCCCGCCGGTCCATCCTGGCCGCCCGTGCCACCATTTCCTCGGAGGACTCGCGCGGCTCCTCCACCCCGGCCAACTCCTCCAGACTCCTCCAATACCGCCGCTCTCCCGGAAAGGCGGGTAACTTCGTGCCCCTATTCACAATTCACAACTCACAATTCACAACTTACCGATGGCACGTCGAACAACTCTCCAGCACCGCGCGGCTCCTCAAGTGGTACTTCGCCGCGAGCTGTCGCCCGTACTCCTTCCGATCGATCCCCTCGGGCGGCGCCCATCCCATCGTGAAGACGTCTTCCCGGGGCCGGAGGAACTTCTCGGGGTGCCGGTGGCACTCCAGGCACCAGCCCATCTGGAGCCGCGCCGCCTGCCACACGAGCGGCATCTCGTCCACGCGGCCGTGGCAGGTCTCGCATCCGACCCCCTTGTTCACATGGATGGAGTGGTCGAAATAGACGAAGTCGGGCAGGTCGTGCACGCGCGTCCACTCGAGCGAGCGGTCCGTGCGGAAGCTCTCGCGCACGGGTTCCAGATACGGGCTCTGGAGCCAGACTTGCGAGTGGCAGTTCATGCAGGTCTTGGTCGGCGGGATCCCGGCGAAGGCGGCCTTCTCGACCGAGGTATGGCAGTAGCGGCAATCGATCCCGATCGCGCCGGCGTGGTGCGCGTGCGAGAACTGGATGGGCTGCTCGCGCGCCACAGTCTGCTGCGTCGTGTAAGGCGAGGCTTCGAGATCGTAGAAGACCCAGGCGGCGAAGGCCAGCAGGAAAACGGCGCCGAAGATCGAGGCGCGCGAGATCGTGTTGGTCGAGCGGTGAAAGATTTGCGCCATATGCGGCGCCGTTCTCCTTTCGCCGGGCCTGCCGGGCGCTAGTCTATTTCAACACCCCAGAAGTCAATCGCCCCGCCCTGTCCTCCCGAGGAGCGAAAGCGACGAGGGATCTGCTCCGGTGGTCCCGAAAAAGCACGAGGGCAGATCCTTCGCTTCGCTCAGGATGACGAGGGAGGCCCGGGCAGCCCGCCAGGACCTTCGCGCATCGCCATCCGCAGGATTTCCGCCAGGTGCAGAGCTTCGCGGGCCGTGCCCTGGCGGATCTGCTCGCGACAGGAGAAGCCGTCGGCGATGACGAGAGTCTCGAGTGAGGCTCGACGGACTTCCGGCAGGAGCGCTCTCTCCGCGCACCGCATCGAAACATCGGAGTGGTCGCCGCGCTCGAATCCGAAGGCCCCGGCCATGCCGCAGCATCCCGGTTCGGGGATCGTCACCTCGATTCCCATCTCCCGGAGCAGCTCCTCTTCGTCGGTCATCGTCATGATCGCCCGCTGATGACAGTGCCCCTGCAGGATCGCCGTGCGCGCGAAGGGAGGCGGCCGAAATCCCGGCGCGGACTTGCGGAGGAACTCCGAGAGGACATAAGTCTGCTCGGAGAGTCTTAGGGCGTCCACGTCGTCGGGGAAGAGGCGGGTGAGTTCGTCCCGGAAGACCGCGGCGCAGGAGGGCTCGAGGACGACGAGAGGCGTTCCGGCGCGCATCTCGTCGCGCAGGCCGGTGAGAACCCGTTTCAGGAACCGCCGCGCGAGGCCGAGCATCCCGTAGTCGTAGAGCGGCCGCCCGCAGCAGAGGAGGGAGCGCGGAATCCTGACGTCAAATCCCGCGGCCTCGAGCACTTCGACGGCGGCCATCGCCGTGGCGGGCCGCCAGAAGTTATTGAAGGTGTCGGGAAAGAGAAGGACGGGAGATCGGGAACCGGGGCTCTCGTGCTGCGCAGCGAGGCGCTGCTTCGCAGAGCAGGACGGGACTCGGGACTCGAACCAGGCCCGGAAAGTTTGCGGCGCGAAAGCGGGGATCTTCCGCCGCGGAGCAAGGCCTGCGGCGGCTCGGGCGACGGCCGAGAACCCCGGTGTCTGTGTGAAGAAGTTGGCGACGCGGGGCGCGAGGGAGGCGGCGCGCGCCCACCAGGCGATCAAGCCGAGGGCGTAGGCGGAGCGGGGGCGGAGCTTTCCTTTCCAGTAGTGTGAGAGAAATTCCGCCTTGTAGGTCGCCATGTCCACACCGACGGGACAATCGCTTTTGCATCCTTTGCAGGCGAGGCAGAGATCGAGGGCCTCGTAGACCTCTTCGCTCTTCCAGCCCGCCGTGATCGTCTCCCCGGTGAGCATTTCCAGGAGGAGGTGCGCCCGGCCGCGCGTCGAGTGCTCCTCCTCGCGCGTGACCATGTAGCTCGGGCACATGGTGCCGCCGGAGGGGCGGCGGCACTTGCCCATCCCGACGCAGCGCAGGAGCGCCCGCGGGAAGCTCCCGTTGTCCTCCCGATAGGAGAACGCGGCGGCTTGCGGAGCGAAACTGCCGGAGGCGAGGGCCTGGAGGCGCAGGCTCTCGGTGATCGGATACGGATCCACGATCTTGCCGGGGTTCATTCTTCCTTCGGGATCCCAGATCCGCTTGAACTTGCGGAACGCCTCGACGAGCTCGGCGCCAAACATCTTCGGAAGCAGCTCCGCCCGCGCCTGGCCGTCGCCGTGCTCGCCTGAGAGCGATCCGCCATAGGAGACGACCAGGTCCGCGGCCTCGTCGATTAAGTTCCGGAAGCGCGTGATCCCCTCCTTCGTCGAGAGGTCGAAGTCGATGCGCGTGTGGACGCATCCCTGTCCGAAATGCCCGTAGAAATCCCCTTCGTAGCGGTGTTTCTGGTAGAGCCTGCGCAGGTCCCGGAGGTAGGAGCCGAGCTTCTCCGGCGGCACGGCGGAGTCCTCCCATCCCTCCCACGTCATGGGCTTGCCCGGCACGTGCGCGGTCGCACCGAGCGCGGACTCCCGCACGCGCCAGACCTGCCGGGCCTGCCGGGGATCGCAGAGTGTCGTGCCCACGGCGCTGCCGGCGAGCTCCGCGGCGAGCCGCCGCGCCTTCCCGTCGGCCTCGGCCCGCGAGTCTCCGCCGAACTCGATCAGGAGCCAGCCCCGTCCGCGAGGCAGCGGGTCCGAGTCTGAGTCAAGGGGATGGAGCCCGATCGCCTTCGCGTCCTCGACCAGCCGGTCGTCGAATCCCTCGAGGCCGATCGGCCGGTGGGCGAGCACGGCCGGCACATGGTCCGCGGCCGCGGCGACGTCCTCGAATCCGGCGACGAGGAGCGACCGCTCCTTGGGGTTCGGCATCAGGCGGACGGTGGCCTCGAGGACCGTCACACACGTTCCCTCCGAGCCCACGAGCGACCGCGCAACATGAAAGCCGTTCTCGGAAAGGAGGCTCGGCAGGTTGTACCCGGAGACCCTCCGCGGGATGTCGGGGAACTTCGCGCGAATGAGGCTCTCGTAGTCGTCTCGGAGCGCTTTGAGATCGGCGTAGATTTCCCCGCGCCGCCCTCCTTCCGCGATGATTCGCGAGAGATCTTCCTCGGAGGTCTTCCCGACTCTGAGGCGCAGTCCGTCGCCCGTGACGACGTCCAGCTCCACGACCTGGTCCGCGGTGCGCGCGCCGTCTCCCTCGAAGGCCGCCATGACCGAGTGGACGCCGCAGGCGTCGTTGCCGATCATTCCTCCGAGCGTGCAATGCTCGTGGGTCGCCGGGTCGGGGCCGAAGGTCAAGCCGTGCGGCTCCGCGGCGCGGCGCAGGTCGTCCAGGATCGCTCCCGGCTCGACGCGGGCGAGCCGGCGCGACGGGTCCACCTCCAGCACGCGATCGAAGTGCCGCGACATGTCGAGCACGACGGCGATGTTGCAGCACTGACCCGCGAGGCTCGTCCCCCCGCCGCGTGAAAGGACCGGGGCGCCGAACTCGCGGCAGATCCGGAGCGTCTCGACGACGTCCTCTGCGCCTTTCGGGACGACGACACCGATCGGCACTTGCCGGTAGTTGGACGCGTCCGTCGAATAGAGCGCCCGGGCCTTCGCGTCGAACCGGACATCGCCGCGGACGTGCCGGCGCAGTGCCGCCTCGAGATCCCGAGCGTTCACGAAAGAAAGTCTAAGGTCCAACGTCGGATGCAGTTTTCTGGGTATTCGGTTCAGAAAAATGAATTCAGGGTGCAACTCAATAGGGACAAACGGGCCTTTTTCCTGTTCTATCAGTCTCTTATGAAGGACCAACGCGTGGCAGGCGTCTTGCTAACCATATGTCGCTGACAGGACTGGCTTTAAAGCAATTCTTGATGTTTGGAGGGAAGGAGGACCGGATGAGGCGGGTAGTCATCTCTTTACTGTCCTTGCTTGTGTTCGTGTCTCTGGCATTGGGCCAGGGGAGCCAGAGCGGCAGCCTGACCGGAACGGTGACCGCGGGCGGTTCTGCGATGCCCGGCGTCACGGTCACAATCGAGTCGCCGGCGCTCCAGGGCAAGCGCAGCCAGACCACCGGCTCGCGCGGCGAGTACATCTTCAAATTCCTGCCTCCCGGCGCGTACACGATCACCTTCGAGCTTGCGGGAATGAGGACGGTCGTGCAGAGAGCTTCGCTCGAGCTCGGCGCGACCGCGCGCTCCGACGCGGTGCTCGAGCCGTCGGCCGCGGAAGCCGTCACCGTCACCGCCCCGCTCACCGAGGTCCAGAAGACGGCCGTCCATGAGACCAGCCTCAGCTCCGAGACGGTCCAGGCGCTTCCGATCGGACGGACCATCGATCAGATCGCGGCGCTCGCCCCGGCCGTCACGACCAACACGCCCAACGCGGGGCAGCTCAAAATCAACGGCGGGTTCGCCTACGACAACGTTTTCCTGGTGGACGGGGCGGATATCGACGACCACTACTTCTCCAACCCCACGAACGCCCTGGTGATCGAAGAGGCGGTCCAGGAAACGCAGGTCCTGACCTCGAACATCTCGGCGGAGTACGGGCGGTTTTCCGGAGGCGTCGTCAACGCGATCACGAAGAGCGGCGGAAACGAGTACCACGGCAGCTTCCGCACGGACTTCACCAACGACCGCTGGCAAGCGCGGACGCCCTTCGAAAACGACGCGGCCAACGGTGTTCCCCTGGCTCCCAACAAGATCAACGAGACGTATTCGGGAACGCTCGGCGGCAAGATGGTGACCGACAAGGTCTGGTTCTTCGCCGCCGGCCGCTACTTCAAGAACGATAACCAGACGGTTCTCCCGATCACCGGCGACACGTTCATTGCGAGCGACAAGGAGCCGCGCTTCGAAGGGAAGCTGACGGCCAACATCAACCAGAGTCACACACTTCAAGGCGCCTATACGTATTCGAAGGAAGAGCTGAACCGCGTCGCCTTCGACTTCACGATCGACCCGTTTGCGCAGGAGTTCCCCTCCTTTCCGACCACCCTCTGGGTCGGCACGTATCACGGCGTGTTGAGCCCGAACCTGTTCGCGTCGCTGCAGTACTCGCAAAAGAAGTTCGAGTTCAAGGGCTCGGGCGGGACCAGCACCGACATCCACGACTCGCCGTTCATCACCCTCGACCCGACGCTGGCTGAATACAACGCTCCCTACTTCGATGCGACGGACCCCGAGGAGCGCAACAACCGGCAGTGGACCGGGAGCCTCAACTATTTCCTGAGCACGTCGAAACTCGGCACGCACGACTTGAAGCTCGGGGGCGAGCTGTTCCGGAGTACGGAGATCGGCGGCAACTCCCAATCCGCGACGGGATACGTGTTTTATTACGTGCCCTATGCGGCGGATGCCAGCGGTAAACCGATCAAGGACGCCAGCGGGAGAATCCAGCCGGTTTTCACCCCCTATCCCGACGCGGTCCAACTGCTCTTGAACTGGCTGCCGGTCCGCGGGGCCCAGGCCCACCTCGACACTTCGTCCGCCTACTTCAACGACTCCTGGAAGATCAACGCCAACCTCTCGGCGAACCTGGGCGTGCGTTACGAGACGGTCAGCGGAAAGGGCCCGACGGGAGCGCCGCTGACGAGCAACCATTCGTGGGTCCCACGTCTCGGTGCCGCCTACGACATCAGGGGAGACGGGCGCTACGTCCTCTCCGGCAGCTACGGAGAGTATGCCGGCGGAGCCAACCCGAACAATTTCCAGCGAGGCACCAACGTCGGAAATCCCAACCTCGTCTACTATTTGTATGTCGGGCCTCCAGGGCAGGGCCGCGACTTCGCCCCCGCCTTCGATCTGAACAACTACGTCCTGGTCGGCGGCAACTTTCCGGCGGTGACCGTCTTCAATCAGGACAACCTGCGCTCTCCGGTGACGCGGGAATGGACGGTGAGCGCCGGGGGTCAATTGAACCCGCAGGCGTATGCGGCCGTGACCTACATCCATCGCAACGTCCGGAACTTCATCGACAGCTTCAAGACGTTCGACCTCGGGCAGACCGACGTGGTGGTGGACGGCAACGATTTCGGCTTCTTCGACAACACTCTCTTCAAGAACACCAACGACCGTGCTCGCAAGTACCAGGCCCTCGCGCTGCAGAGCCGCTATGCCCTGACGCGAAACTTGAACGTCGACTTGAACTACACATACATGCTCCAGTTCGAGGGCAATTACGAGGGTGAGGGCACGAATCAGCCGGCGAGCACGCCGGGGATCAACAGTTTCCCCGAGATCCTGGATCCGAACCGCAACTCCCCGGTCGGAAACCTGAACGGCTATCAGAAGCACAGGCTCCGGCTTCTGACGAGCTACAACCTGCCGACTCACTTCGGCAACTTCGGCTTCGGCATGATCTATCGGTTCGACTCGGGCACGCCCTACAGCTTCGTCTCGCCGGGCTTTCCCATCACCGACATCCAGAAGTCGCACGACCCGGGCTACGCACACCCGCCGACCTCGCAAAACCTGTTCTTCGGGGAGCGCGGCTCGCAGACCTTTCCGAGCCAGAGCCGGTTCGACCTGGCGTTGAACTACGACATCCCGGTCTTCAAGCTGCTCGCCCCATGGCTCAAGGTGACCGTCTTGAACGTGTTCAACACGCGCTATAGGACCGGCTTCGATACGGGCATCGTCCCGTGCGACGGCTCATCGGACGCGACATCCGCCGGGTGCACATCGGCGCCTGTGGACGCCAACGGTCTTCCCACCACATTCGTCAAAGGCAGTTCGTTTGGCACAGCCCGCTCCGTCGCGGACTACCAGCAGGCCCGCCGGTTCCTCCTGTCCGCGGGTATCCGCTTCTGAGTTTCTCTCCGTTAATTGGGGAAAGGGCGGCTTCGGCCGCCCTTTTCTTTTACCCTTGAGCGATGAGGTCTCGTGCCGGCGGGGTGGTCACGGTTCTGCTCGTATCGCTCGTTTCTTGCCGGGGCGAGCGCGCCTCCCGACCGATACTTCGAGCCGTCGGGTCGCCGATCATCCTGGTGTCGATCGACACGCTGCGGTCCGACCACCTTCCCGCGTACCGCTACAAGGGAGTCGAGACACCGGCGATCGAACGGCTCGGGCGCGACGGGATCGTCTTCGAGGACGCCTGGAGCGAGTGTCCGCTGACGCTCCCCTCCCATGTCTCGATCTTCACCGGCGTGAATCCTCCGGTCCATGGCGTTCGCAACAACATCGGATACCGGCTCGACGCGAAGGCGCACCCGACCCTGGCGCGTCTCCTGAAGGACAAGGGCTACGCGACGGGCGCTTCCGTCTCCGCCTGGGTGCTGCGAGCCCACACGGGGCTCGGCGATTCGTTTGATTTCTACGACGATGCCATCGAGCCGCCTCCCGCCTCGACGGCGGCGAGTCAGGCGCAGCGGCCGGGATCCGAGACCATCTCTCGGGCTCTCGCCTGGGCCGAGGCGGTCCGGGATCGCCCCTTCTTTTTGTTCATCCATCTGTACGAGCCGCATTCGCCGTACGAGCCTCCCGAGCCTTACCGGAGCCGATTCGCGCAGCCCTACGACGGCGAGATCGCCGCGGCGGACGCCGCCGTCGGTACGTTGCTTCGAAAGCTCGACGACTGGGGAATCTACGAACGGTCGGTCCTCATCCTTCTCTCCGATCATGGCGAGGGCCTGATGGACCATGGCGAGCAGGAGCACGGGATCCTTCTCTACCGCGAGGCTTTGCAGGTTCCCCTGATCCTGAAGCTGCCGGGCTCCTCCCGGAAAGGGGAGCGTGTCCGGCGGATGACAGCGCTCACCGACGTCTTGCCGACGGTCGTGGCGCTTGCCGGCGGCTCCGTTCCGAAGGAGATCCCGGGTCGCGACCTGCTCGACACCTCGCCGGGTCCGCGCGGCCCGATCTACGGCGAGACGTTTTATCCGAGGATCCACCTGGGGTGGAGCGAGCTGCGTTCACTCGTGGACGGGGCCAATCACTACATCGACGGACCGGAGCCCGAGCTTTACGACAGGCGCGCCGACCTCGTCGAGAAGAGGAACCGATTCTCGCAGGACCCGCAGACCGCCCGAGAAATGAAGCGCGCCTTGAATCGCATCCCTGCGGACTTTCGCGTTCCGGCCGCCGCGGACGCCGAGCAGATCAAGAAGCTGACAGCCCTGGGGTACCTTTCGGCGACTTCCCCCGCGATCGCGGGCGGATCGCTTCCGAGCCCGATGCGGGAGCTCCCCACCCTCGAGGAGTCCCGCCGCGCCTTCCGGTTGGAAGCCGCAGGCGACCGCCTGGGCGCAATCGCCGCTTTTCAACAGCTGCTTGCCAGGAATCCCAACATCTTCGACGTCCAGTACAAGCTCGCGGAGACCCTGGAAGCGGAAGGGCGATGGCGGGAGGCCGCCGACGCCTACCGCCAGGCGATCCGTGTGTCGCCCTCCATGGCCGGCGGCGCCTCTCTCGCTCTGGCCAAAGTCTTCCTCAAGTTAGGAGACCTCGAGCAGGCTCGGGCCAACGCCGAGCTGGCTCTCTCCGACGCGCCCGCCGACGCCCATGAGCTGCTCGCACGTGTCGCTCTCGCACGGAGCGAGCTCGAGTTGGCCGAGCGGGAGGCCGCCGGAGTCGGCGGAAGTCCGAACCTGGATGCTCGCGGAGCCGTGCTTCGAGCGGAAGTTCGACTTCGCCAGAACGAGCCGGCGGAAGCGTTGAAGATCCTGGATGGCGCCCTCGCAAAGCTGGATCTCGCGGCCCGAGAGCAGATCGGCAACGCGCAGTTTCTGCGGGGAGACGCCCTGGCCCGCCTGAATCGATACTCGGAAGCCGAGCGGGCCTTCCGGGATGAGATTCGCTTCTTTCCCAGGAACTCCGAGGCTTACGCCCGGCTCGCGGTCCTGTATGCGGTAGAACACCGGCGTGTCCGAGAGGTCGATGAGCTGCTTCGGGCGATGTACGCGGCCGACCCCAGGCCGGCGACGTCAGAGCTCGCCGCCAGGACGCTCGAATCGATCGGCGACTCGACGGGCGCGGCTAGGTGGCGGCGTCGGGCGCGCGCGACCTCGTAACCGACTGAGACCTTGAGAGTGTTCTCCCGAGTCGAAGCAATGGGACCAGATCCCTCTGTCATCCTGAGGAGCGAAGCGACGAAGGATCTGCCCGCGTCAATCCTGAAAAGGAGGGGAGCAGATCCTTCGCTTCGCTCAGGATGACAAGCGGGAAGGAGCGGCTGCTACGCCAGTTCCACCCTGTCGGAGAGGACCGTCAACGCGATCTCCTTGCGTCGAGACATGAAAAAGCCCCGCGGCGCGGGGCTTTTTTCGAATCGGTTGAATCGGGATCAGGGACGTCCGCGGACGGGCGTGGCCGCGCTCTTCGGCGGGTCCGGCGTCGTCGTCAGCGTGGGGAAGAGATTCGTGCAGAACAACGGGCTCACGTAGGTGCAGAGCCAGGAATCGGTTCTCTCCGACCTGAACGTCTCGACGCGCCGCGCCGCGGTGGCTCTAGCCGTCACCGCTCCCGCGCGCTCGATCCGGCTCATCCTCACGTTTCCCTCCGCGCCAGCAGCCATCGAAACCTCCGCGGAAAGAAGCGAGAAGAGGAGACCGGCTACGATGGCTGTTGTCGTTGCTTTGGATTTCATCGCCGTCCTCCCTTCCTTCCCTCGTGCCGCTTCGCCGTGATTGGCTTCGCGTCACACCTTCGGAGAGTTCAAGGCCCGTGCCAATCAGCAACTCTTTTGATCGCAAGCTATTGGAGTGTCCACTTTTTGACTTAAGCGAAGATCAGCGGCGGGCGAGGAGATCTTGTCTTGATCCAAGCTTCATCCCGAGACGACAGTGGCACTCCATTTGCGGAAGTCAGAGAGCGGGTCCGCGACTGTGCCAGCGCGCCCTTTGACCGGGCCCCGAAAAGGAGGCGCTTTTATGAGACGTCTGTATCCGCAGAAGGAGTGGCTGAAGATCCCCGCCGCTTGATCCGAGGCGGCGGGCGTAAGATCTCCATCTGCGGAGAGTGCCTATGTCTCGCGCGCGCCTGTCCGGGTGTCTCGCGGCCGTTTTCTGGACTGCAGTCCTGACGCCGGTCTCCGCCGAGACCCTTCCGGAGCTCTTCTCCCGCGCAAAGGCGAAGGTGGCGGCCGGCGCCTATGCCGAGGCTCTGGCCACCCTGAATCAGCTCGAAGCCGAAGTCCAGAAACCCGAGAACGAGGGGGCGCGCACCCCTCTGCGGCCAGCCGCGGCCTTCTATCGCGGCGTCTGCCTGGCGGCGCTCGGCGAACCCGACAGAGCCAGGGAGGAGTTTGCCATCTTCATCGCCGCGAATCCCGAAAAGGACATCGATCGCAAGGCGTACCCGGCGAGCGTGGTGGCGGCGTTCCAGCAGGCCCGCAAGTCGAGTCCGGGTGCCGAAAAAGCCGAAGAGGTTCTTTCCAGCCTGGCGCTGGCCTATCGGTCCACAGCCTTTCCCTCGGAGTCCTCCGCCCCGCCCGGCCCCGATTGGGCGAACGGCCCCGTCAAGCACCTCCTGAGGCAGGAGGAGAGCCGGGCATTCCTCAGGCTCTCCACGGCGCCTCGAGGACGGAGTTCGTGGCGCGGTTCTGGCGCGCGCGGGACCCCAGGCCCGACACTCCGGACAACGAGTTCCTCCGGGAGTTCGAGCGGCGCGTCGCGTTCGCCGACGAGCGTTTTATGGAAGGTTCGACGCGGGGCAGCCTGACCGACCGCGGGATGGTTTTCGTACTGTTCGGTCCGCCGACCGGAGTCGTCCGCCGGCCGATCACGACGGCTGAAGACACCCCCGCAATGCTTCCGATGGTCAGCAGCAGGTCGGGTCCGCCGCGCCCGACGGTCGGACCCGCCGCGCCGGAGCAGTACACCAACTGGAAAGAGTTCTGGCGCTACTCACGCGAAGTCCTGCCGCCGGGCATTCCCGAACGGCACGTGGACTTCATCTTCGTCACGCGCAGCGACTACGGGAAGAACCTCCTCCAGCGCGACGGCCCTTCGATTCGCGCCATCGACGCCGCCCGCCCCAGGCCGCGCGCGCTGGATGAGTAACTCGGCTACTGCACCCTCGCCGTGAAAACCTCTTCCATCAGGAAGGGCCTGCGGCATCCCGTGGCCGGGTCGAGCTGCCGGCGGCTGTCGGTCCAGATGGGGTGAGAGACTCCCCCGTACGAAACCAGTCCCTCGTAGTCCCCCTGCTGGTTGCCGTAGTTGATGCCCTGACACGGAAAAACGCCGTCGCAGTCGTGCTCGTTGGAAGAGACGTTCGTCACCTGGACGTCCGGCTGCCACGTGAGGCCGCCGTCCTTCGACTGCGCCAGGAAGACGTCGGTCATGAAGCGCTCGCCCGTCGTGTCGTTGCGCGTGTCGTAGTAGGAGACATTCACGTCGCCCGTAACCGGATCCACAGACATCCAGTGATTGAAGCGGTCCACTCCCGCTGCGGAGTCTCCGACGGGCGCGGGGCCGGTCCAGGTTGCTCCCTGATTGTCCGAGGAGGAAAGGAAGATGTTGGTCGTGCCGCCGCCGGTCAAATCCATCCAGGAGCAGTACACGCGACCGCGGTGCGGCCCGGCCGAACGGTCCGTGTCGCAGGCGGGATAGACCAGAGCCCCGCGAAATTCCTCGGCCGGGATCGCGATGTCGAACGGGATGACCTTGGCGGCGATCACGCTCGCCTTACCCCAGGTTGCGCCGCCGTCGAAGGATCGGTTGAATCCGATCGTGTTGGCCTGGTAGTCGTTCCACGCCACGTAGAGCTCGCCATTGGGGCCGACCGCCGGAGAAGTGCCGATCGCCTTCCCGGGCCCGCTCGGGTTGTCGGCGCGGTTGACCGCCCAGGCCGTGCCGTGGTTGGAGGAGCGCGCCACGCGGATTCCGCCGCCGGAGCTGCCTCCCGAGGCCGCGTCCCAGGCGATGTACACGTTGTCTCGGAACGGGCTGCCGGCGTTCGTGTCCGCCGTGATCATCGGCTTGTCGTTGAAGTGGTTGGCTCCGGTCTGGAAGGAGAAGAATGCCGTCGTCGGGTACGTTCTGCCGCCGTCGGCCGAGCGGGCGACGGCGATCTCGGTGCCGTTGATGCCGTTGCCGTTGCCGAAGAAGACGACGATGTATCCGTAGAAGACATTGCCGGAGGTGTCGAAAGCAAGCGTCGGATCGGAGCCGAAGAGAGTGTCGTTGGTTCCCTGGAGCGGCGGCGGCAGCGGCAGGTCCACTCCGCCCCAGGTCGCGCCGCCGTCGGAGGAGAAGTAGCCGCGCATCGGATCGCGGAAGATCTCGTTAGAGCCCGCCGCGAGGATGTTCGTGTTTGAGGGATTCAAGGTGATGAAGGTCTCGCTCTGCGGTCCGCACTCGTCCGAGACGTCCACGTTCGGGCCGGCGGCGATCGAGGTCGTCGCGCCGGGCGACGGGTCGGGCCCGAACTTGGCCAGGTATTGATACTTGTCCCACCAGGTCGGCTTGTCTGATTTGTTGGATTGCGCCGAGAGCGAAACCGTAACCCCAAGGATCAGAAACGCGAACAAGAGTCTCTTCGTCATGGAACCTCCCTTTGTCGAAACCCCGATGCCGGCCCGGATTCTATGGCGGGATGAGGCCCCACGCCGTCCTTAATCGTTCCGTAGGGAGGACTCTTGCCCTCCCGTCGCCCTAGGTCTAAGGACCTACTTCGCTTCCAATTTCTCTCGCGCCAGCTCCTTTTTCGCCACTCGCGTCAGGATGACAGTTACGGCCGCCGTCGCGACGAGGCCGAGTCCCAGCAGGGCCCATTCCCATGGGCTCCTCTGCGTCTTCTCACCGATTGTCCTGCCCGCGGCGCCCAGGTACACGTAGAGCACCGTCGCGGGGAGCATCGCGACCCAGCTCGTCGCGACATAGGGCACAAACCGCACGGACGTCAAGCCGTAGAGATAGTTGGACAGGGAAAAGGGCACGAGCGGCGAGAGACGCAGGAGCGCCACCACCTTCCACCCCTCCTTCCCGATGGCGCGATCGATCGCGGCGAACTTCGGGTTCTTTCGGGCGAGCTTCTCGACCGCGCCGCGCGCGGCATAGCGCGCGATCAGAAACGCCAGCGCCGCCGCCACCGTGGACGCGATCGAAACGACCACGATTCCCAGTTTGAGCCCGAACAGGAACCCCGCTCCGAGCGTCAGCACGATCCCCGGCACGAAGAGAACGACCGCGCCGACATAGACAGCGGCATAGAGGACGATACCGGCCGCTCCCATTCCGAGCACCCAGCCCTCGAAGCGCTGGAGCCACGCCTGCAGCGGAAGAACCCGGGCCGCGACGAAGAGCAGGACGACGGCGGCTCCAACGGCGATCCACTTCCACGGGATTTTCCTCTCCGTCATCTCGTTATTCCGAGCCTCTCTTCTCTCTCTCTCATCCCGGACCCCTCACCCTGATTGTGATCCCGAGCCTCTCGCTCTCCCTGTCATTCCGAGCCCTCGCCCCCTGTCATCCCGAGCCCCTTGCTCTCCCTGTCATCCCGAGCCCTTGCTCTCCCTGTCATCCTGAGCGAAGCGAAGGATCTGCCCTGGTCACAATCAGCCGATTTGGCCGGAGCAGATTCTTCGTCGCTTCGCTCCTCAGAATGACAGGAAGGGCGTCTGCTGCCCGGCCCAGTCAGACTTTCTGACCAATGACAGGGATTCACGACCGCGCTCTTCGGTACATCCACGCAAACAACTTCTTCGCGAACGGCGTCAGCCGCGATTTCTGCTGCGCGTCCGCGACCTTGCGCGCGATCTCCGCGTAGGTGGGGTAGGCATGGATCGTGCCGGAGATCTGCTTGAGTCCCACCCCCGCCTTCATCGCGAGCACGAAC
>WNGB01003943.1_pt1 | contig 31216 bp, 28 predicted proteins | sample 5400681 | NCBI WGS metagenome assembly WNGB01 (sample SAMN13153367, study PRJNA577476) | soil metagenome | isolation source: 115 cm soil or saprolite under grassland replicate 2 | place: USA:California | collected 2016-06-15
GCCTGATCGGTCGGCCTCGCGGGCGACGGCGTGTCGCTCGGCTTGGCTGCGCTTGATGGGCCGCTGGGATTGCGCTCAGCCGCCGCGCTCGCCGCGTCGCCTGGCGCGGTGTTCGCCGGCCGAACCGCTGAGACGCTGGACATCGGCTCTGACGGCTTGCCTGGCGTCTGGTCAGCATGCTGGCCCGAAGCGTCGTCTACGGTCTTGCCGGGCTCGTCCGCGGGCCTGCCCAGTGCGTTGTCGGCCGGGTTGCCCGGTGCGTCGTCCGCGGGCGTACTCGCTGGCTGGTCGGCGGGCTTGCCCGGTGCGTCGTCTGCTGGCTTGCCTGGCTCGTCGGCGGGCTTGCCTGGTTGAGGGCGGGCCACACTGGCGTCCGCCGGAGCGGCAGCGGCGTCCGCGCGGAGCGGATCGTGGGCCGGGGGCGGGGCGTCGTCTGGTGGGCCGTTCGGCACGTCCTCATGGGCTTTGCCAGCGTGCTGGTCATGCGCATCGTTGGCTGGCGCGCCGTGGGCCGGGGTTGCTTGGCCGTGCTCGGGCTTGTCTGGCAACGGCGAGGCCGGCGAGGACGCGCTCGCCATAGCAAGCGGCACGGACGCGGGCTCGCCGGCAGCGGGGGCCATCGGCTCGGCGCGGCCTGGCGTCGGAATGGCGATGGCGGTGGACATCGGCGCCAGCGCCGGCTCGGTCGCGGTTCGCTGTTGCGGCACTAGTGCGGGTGCAGCGACACGCGGTACATCCGGATTGGACGAGGTGTGTGCAGGCTGGGGCGCGATCGGAGTTGATACGGGCACCAGCGACTGGCTCGCACTGGGCCGCACCGTCGCGGTCGGCGCGGCCGACTTTTCGGCCATTGTCGGCCGAGGCGCCACAGCAATGACGTCGGCCGGCTCGGTCGGCATGCCGAAGCTCCACCCCTCGGCGGCCGCCTGTGCGACCTGCGCGAAACCGCCCGTCTCGAGCACGACGCTGCCCGTCACGGTCGCGCCCAGTGTCACCACGATCGCCGCCGCGGCACCGAGACCGAACTTGATGCTCTCCAGCGCGCCGACCAGTCCCACACCCAGGCCGACACCGCCAGCACCAGTCGCGCCGGTGGTCGCCACGGCCGCGCCCGCGCCAGCGGCGCCGAGCGAAACGCCGCCTGCCACGCTCGCACCCGTGCCGGTAATGGCGGACGCAACCAGGACCGTCGTCGCCTGTGCGGCGCCGCTCGGCATCACGAACGGCAGAAGACTGTAGAGCCGCGACGTCGCGCGCAGCTCGCGCGCGGCGAATTGACACGAGGGACACCCTGGCAGGTGCGCGTCGACGCGCGCCTGCTCGTCGGGCGCGAGCTCGCCGTCGATCGACGCGGAGAGTCGCTCGAGAATCCCGTCGCATGTGGCGTCACGGCCGTGCCACGTATTCGCCGACGAGTACAAGCGCCGGAATCCCTGGCGAGCCCGAAACAGCAGCGTCTCGACGGCGGCGACAGACGTTGAGAGCGCATCGGCAATCTCAACGTAGCCCATGCCGTGCATCTCGCGCAGTGCGAGCGCAAGCCGCTGCTGCTGCGGCAGCCCGAGCGTGGCGCGCCACACGCGCAACCGCAGCTCACGCAGCTCGGCGGCACCCGACGGCGCAGCTGACCGATCGTCGTCGGGCAGCTCGGCCCAGTCGACTGGCGGCTCGTCGACAATGGCCGCGAGGCGTCCGCGACGCCGCAGCTCGTCCAGCGCGAGATTTGTGGCGATGCGCAGCAGCCAGGCCTGGGCCGCACCCGGCTGGCGCAGATCGCTGAGTCGCGGCAAGGCGCGCGCGAAGGTCTGCTGCGCCACATCCTCGGCATCGTCGCGTCGGCCGAGCGCGCGATAGGCGAGGTTGTAGACGGCGCCGTAGTAGCGATCGACCAGCTCGTCGGGCCTCATAGTGGGTGAGTCATGGGAGGGTAAACGAGGCGTGGCGCGGCTTGGCGAGCCCGACGGTACGAGTCGGTTGAAGTTTGGTTGACTCGTCTCGTCAAGCTGGATGCGACCGCAAGCTTTCGACGGCGTGGGCGTCTGAAAGGGTCGGAGGGACTGTGTATTACCAGCTCCTGAAGCACGGTTTTCCCAGGGACGCAGATATCGCCTGTGCGATTTGCCAGGCGCCGGCCGAGCATCGCCTGCTCGTATCACCCACGGTGTTGCTGAGCACGATGCGCCTTCGCGTCGCGGTGCCGCCCGAGCGGCGCGGACTGTGTCGCGAATGTGGACGTGGTCGGCACTCGCTGTCGTTTGTCGCCGACGACGAGATCGAATCCCTCCGACGCGACGAAACCGCCGGGCGGCACACGCCGCCGACGGTCTCGATCGCTCGTTGAGCGAACTCGGAACCGTGCGGGCAACGTCCACGTGCCGTGGGCGACGCGTTTGGGCTGATCCGCCCGCAGTAGGCGGGTTCCGCCAAGGCGCGGTCATCCGCCGCGGCAAGTTTGTTGGCGACGTTGGCCAGTGTGGGGCGCGACGTAGACGCCGCGTTGCTCCAAGAACGTTTCGGGGCGAGCGTCAAGGCATGGCGTGGTTGACGCCAGTGAGGCCGTCGGGCTGCTCGGCTCGAACCACCGTGCGGCGGCACGGACGAAGTGCGTGGGTCAGTGGAAGTCGCGGCTGGCGGGTGTGGCCAGGGTGAGCTCGGGTGACGCGAATGCGGCGGCTGAGGCGGCTTCGCGTTTGTCGTGCGGATTGCCGGGGACGCCGTTGCGCTCCGGGGCACGGGGCAGCGCGCCGCGCGCGCCGGTCAGGTGCCCGAGTGGCGTTGCGCGGGTCGCGAGCAGATTGAGCGTGCCCGAGCGCAGTTGGACGGTGCCCTCGATGCACAGGTACGACTCACCGCGAATGACGCTGCGCTGGGCGGTATACAGATCCGGTCGGACGACGACGTTGACCAGGCCGGTCTCGTCTTCGACGAGCAGAAAGACGAAGCCCTTGGCGGTCCCGGGCCGCTGGCGGCACACGACCAGGCCGCCGGTGCGCACGAAGGCGCCATCGCGGCTGGTGCGCACCTGCTCGGCGGTGAGGAGGTCGCTCGGCAAATCCGGCCGCAGCAGTTTGAGTGGGTGGTAACTCGGCGACAGGCCGAGCAGGCCATAGTCGGCGACCATGCGCTCCCAGTCGGTCATGTCGGCCAGAGTGACCATGTCCTGCTGCGTCGGCAAATCCAGCGACAGCTGACGGTGCCTGCTGATTCCGCGTGACGGTTTTGGCCGCACGCGTGACGGTTCGGGTTGATTTTGTGATGCGCGTGACGCCTGTTGGTCAATATGTGACGGTTCGTGTGACGCTTTTCGGCGTTCCCGTGACGGTTCGCGTGACGGTCCCATGGTTACGCTAAAGGGTGGAGGGAGGGGGGCGGCGGTGCCTCTTGTGGCCTGGCCGACAGACACGGCGGGCACCAGCAGGCCGAGCTGCCACAGCAATTCGCGCCGACCGAGGCCGAATTCGGCCAGGGCGCCGATAGTGATCAGGTGCTCGGCGGCGTTGCGCGGCATGGCGGTGCGGCGCAAAAGATCGGGCAGCGAGCGGAACGGGCCGTGGGCGGCGCGCTCAGCGACGATGGCTTTGGCCAGATCGTCGCCGATGCCGCGGACGGTGCTCAGACCGAGGATGATGGCGCCGCCGGGGCCAGCCTGGTTTACGTGGCCGCTCTGGCTGACTTGACCGCTCTGGCTGGCTTGGCCGCTCTGGCTGGCTTGGCTGCCCGAGCCGCCCTGGCCATTCGCGCTGCTCTGGTGGGCGGCTGCGCCGTGGCGGTTGTTAACTGGTTCGGACGCCACAGGCTGCATTGACAGCAGGCCAGATCGGTGCGACGGCAGCTCGGCGAGGGCGGTGGTGCCGCGGGCGTGGGTGATGCCGCGGGCGTGGGTGGTGCTCGGGCGGGTCGATGCGCTGGCAGCTACGACTTCGGTTACGCCGGCTGCGACTGCGACGGCGGCAATGGCGTCCTCAGCCGCGGCAGCGCTTGCGCTTGATTCGGTCGCGGCTACGCCGCTGGCGATGCGCACGGGTTTGCAGCCGGCGGCGCTGCGGTTGATGGCGACACGCAGGACTTGCAGGTTGTGCCGTCGGGCGTCGCCGATCAACACATGCGGCGCGTAAAAACCCATCGGCTGGTTGTTGAGCAGCGCGGCGTAGTACTCGGCCGGGTAGTAGTGGCGCAGCCAGGCCGATTGATAGGCCAGCACCGCAAACGCGTAGGCATGACTCTTCGGAAAGCCGAACTCCGAAAACGCGGTCAACTTGTCGAAGACGTCGCCGGCCTCGCGCTCGCGCACACCCTTCTCCACAGCCCCGGCGAGGAATGCGGAACGGAAGCGCTCCATGGCTTCCTTGGACCGCCGGCGGCTCATCGCCCGACGGAACTGGTCGGCCTGACCGGGCGTGAAACCGCCCATCTCGATCGCCACCTCGAGCACCTGGTCCTGGTACAGGACGATGCCGAGCGTGTCCTCGAGCAACTTATCCAGTAATGGATGGTCAGCGCGCGGCACGTAGCGCGCGTCCTCGCGCAAGCGCTCGCGGCGCTGGACGTATGGATTGACCGCGCCGCCGACAATCGGCCCCGGCCGCACGATCGCGACCTGGACGGCCAGATCATCGAGGTTGCGCGGCTGCGTCCGCGTCAGCATCTGGATCTGGGCGCGACTTTCGACCTGAAACAAGCCGACCGTGTCGCCGTTGCAGATCGCATCGTAGACGGCGGTGTCGTCATATGGAATCGTGCTCACGTCAACTTTTTCGTCGCGACACTCCCAGATCAGCTCGAGGCATTCCTCGATCAACGACAGCATCCCCAGCGCCAGGAAATCGATTTTGATGAAGCGCGCGTCGTCGCACGAGTCCTTGTCCCACTGGCAGATGTACCGACCGGCCATCGACGCCGGCTGGACCGGCACCAGCTCGACTACCGGGCGCGACGAGATGATCATGCCGCCCACGTGCTGCCCGACGTGTCTGGGAAAGCCGTCGATCTGCTCGGCGAGGTCCATCAGGTGCGCCCACATCGGGCCGTCGGCCTGGCCGTGGAACTCGGGCAACGTTGCGAGCTCGCGGCGCACCGAGCTGGCCGAGCCGCCTTCGGACAGCCGCGCGAGCTTGTCGATCGCCGGCGCGGGCAGGCCGAGCACTTTGCCCAGATCGCGCACCGCGCTGCGCAAGTGATACGTGGCAAACGAGCACACCAGCGCGGCATGTTCGTGGCCATAACGCTCGTAGACGCGCAGAATAAGCTGTTCGCGAATGTCTCGTGCAAAATCGAGATCGATATCTGGAACTGCTTGTAAATCCTCGTTGAGAAAACGCCGGAAGAAGAGTCGATTCTTCACTGGATCGACATGGCTCAAGCCGATCAGATAACAAATGATTGAGCTCACCGACGAGCCGCGGCCTCGGCCGGGCGGTAGTCCTGAACCGCCGCGAATCGTGCCCACGCCGCGCACGTCACGCGCGACATCAGTGGCGGCTTCTTGCAAGTCGCGATAGATCAGAAAGAAGCCAGCCAGGTGATGTTTGGCGACTAATTGCAGTTCATCGTGCAGCTGCTGGCGGGCTTTGCTCAGGATGTCTGCATCGGTGCTCTGGGGTGGATAGCGTTCGTCGAAGCGTCGGGCGCAGAACGCGGCCAGGACCTCGTCGGCGGAGGACTCTTGCTCACCTGCCTGGCGTGTGAAATCGGGAAAGTTGTAGCCCAGGTCACGATGATTGGCGAGGTTGAAAGCCGCGCAGCGCTCGGCGATGTTGTGCGTGTTCTCGATTGCTTCCGGGTAGGCTGCGAACAGCTCGACGACTTCGTGTGACTGGCGCAGATAGAACTCGCTGTTGGGTCGCCGCACGCGGTGTGAGGACTCGAGCGTCGCGCGATTCTTGATCGCGACCATGGCGTCCTGGAGGCGATGGCGAGTGCGCTGGTGGTAGTGGACATTGCCCGTAGCGACTGGTTGTAGGTCGAGCCTTCTGGCGAGCTCGGCGAGGATGGCCAGGCGGCGGGTGTCACCCTGGACGAGGTTGTGCTGGAGCTCGACGAAGGTGTTGTCCGAGCCGAACAGGTCGGCCAGGCGACGGATTGCTTCGGCGGCGTCGGCGAGCCGATCGCGGTCGACCAGGCGCGCGACTTCGCTCGAGCGACAGCCCGACAGAACGATCAGGCCTTCGGTATGCGCGGCGAGGTCAGCAGGATCGAGCGCGGGTGGGCGCGGATCGTCGGCGGGCAGGTGGCTGGCAGCGGTTTCCCAGGAGCGGGTGCCGCGATGGGCAAGTGTGATCAGCCGACACAAGTTGGCGTAGCCTTGCTCGCGCTCGGCGAGCAGGGTCAGGTGGACGGGACCGCTGCTCGGGTCATGAAGCCCGTGTTTGAGCGTGAGCTCGACCCCGGTGATCGGCTGGACGTCGGCAGCGGCGCAGAATTGCGCGAACTCCATCGCACCGTGCAGACCGTCATGGTCGGTAATGGCCAGCGCCTTGTAGCCCAGATCGGCCGCACGGAGGGCCATTTCCTCGGGCAGCGAGGCGCCCTCGAGGAACGAAAAACACGTGTGTAGATGGAGCTCGACCGAGTAGGGGACCACCGGTCCGGATGATTAGAACACACGTTCTACGATGTCACAAGGTGCATGCCGGCAGATTGCTGGCGCGGTGCCGCTCAGGGCATCGGGGTCGGCAGACGGCGCCACGGACGTAGGCGTTTATGGCCGGGGTGCTAGCGCCGGCTGCGCCGTGCGTCTCTGGCGGGCGGGCTAGTCGGGTTTCGCCGACGGTGGCGGGCGGTAGGCGGCTTCGAGGCCGTTGCCTTCGGTGTCCTCGACGTAGCAGTTGTAGCAACCTGAGCCGAACTCGGGGCGGTCGCGTGGCTCGGCGAGGGAGCGGCCGCCCGCGGCCAGGGCCGCTTCGTAGAAGGCGTCGACGGCTTCGCGCGACGGCGCGACGAAGCCAATATGGGCGTGACGGAAGCCGTCGGCTGAGGCGGCGTCGTACATGCCGAAGTCCTCGCGGCCGGCGATGCCATAGGCAACACGACCGAAACGGTCGGTGCGTTCGGCGAGGCCAAGCGTGCCGAGCACGGTCGCGTAGAAGCGCTGGGCGGCAGGCAGGTCATGCATGTTGATCGTGACGTGGTCGACTTGGGGAGCAGAATCATTCATCAACGAGGGGCTCGATCGTGCCTCGGGCGACGTAGAACGTCTCGCCGACGCGCTCGAGCGTGACGCGCTGCACGTACTCATGGCCGTTGGCGCTGAACGCGGCGGTGATGTCCTCGGACTGGAACATAGGTGGGTCGGCGGGGCCGTTAACGAACGCTTCGCTCAGAATGCGGCCGTCGAACGGGGTGGCGTTGCCCAGGCTCAGGAGGTGCACCAGGCTGGGCGCGATATCGATGTTGCCGACCGGCGCGGGGTCGCGCCAGCCTGCTTTGAAATCGGGCCCCTGGGCGACGAGTGTGTTGTGCACGTCGTACGGACTGATCGTGCCGTGGTCGACAAGGAGTCGGCCGTGCGAGCCGGCGGCGGCGCCGGGCAGACCGTCGACGACCTCTTCGGACCATGCCAGCGAGAAGACCACATCGGGTGCACGCGGACCGTCGAGGCCGATCGCGGACAACGGCAGCGTGCCCGTGGCGCCGTCGCGCGTGAAGATCGGGCCGGCGTAGTCGAGCGCACGCACGGCGGATACCGCCGCCGGATCGCTGGAGTAGACGAAGACAGACCCGCCATTGTCAGCGGCAATACCGTTCGCCAGGAGCGCAGAAAGATCATGCGCCGGCTTGACGCGGCGGGCGATCGACGACGAACCGTGGTCCGAGGTGACGAGCACATCGGTCGAGGCGCGCAAGCCGAGTCGTTCGTAGCTTTCCAACACCGCGCCCAGGTTGGCGTCGGCGTCGCGCAGCGCTTGCGCGGTCTCGGGTGCGGCGTGGCCACGCGGGTGCGCTGTGTGGTCGGGGTCGGTGTGCCAGAACACGAGCAGGGTTGGCTCGTGCTCGGGCACGACGTACTCGCAGATGATGCGCGTGAAGTACGTGGTCCATTCGGTGGCCGGGACGCGTCTTTTTGGCGGCGGGCCGAAACGCGCGGCTAGCTCGTCGAGGGCGGTGGAATGGTTTTCGAGGCCCTGGCCAATAACCAGGTCCCCCGTCTCGGGGGCGCGTGGATGCTGCAGCCAGGTGCAGCCGGGCGAACCCGAGCCGACGACGACGGTGCGCCCACCCGCGCGAGGACTCTATCGGCCAGGGTCTCGACGAGCAGGACCGGGCGACCATCGGCGTCGGCCAGGCGCTGGAGGTTGGCCGCGTCGCCGCTCGTATACGACTGCAGCGAGCCTGTCGATGGCAGGCAAAAGGTGTTGCCGGGCACACCTGCTCTGCCTGGGCGGCAGCCGGTCGAGATGGCCGGCGAGTTGGCGCGGGTGAGCGTCGGGTACACAGCGTGGCTGCGTTCGAACCACACGCCTTGCTGCGCCAGGCGCCACAGATTCGGGGTGGCCGTCGGCGTGACGTAGTCCGGGCGCAGGCCGTCCCAGACCATGACGAATGCACGCTCGGCAGCCATTGCTCGTCCGAGGGTACGGCGGCGTTGCAGCCGCCCGCTCGGCAGGCGTGGTCGAGCGGCGTGGCGAAAATCGGCGTGAACCGGACGTTCACCTGAGAGGTATAACTGCAGCACAACCGAACGGGGCGGAAGTGATGGCAATTGGAACAAGCTCGCGCACGATGCTGGCTGGCTGGCTGTGCCCAGCCTCGATCCAGGATCGGCCGCGGACGTCCTATCGCGACGACCTGATCACCGTCGGCGTCGGGATGTGGCTGACCATCGGCGTGTTCGTCGACGGTTGGGCGCACAACACGCGCGGCGACACGGTCGAATCATTCTTTACACCGTGGCACGCGCTGTTCTATTCGGGCTTCATCGCGTGCGCGGGCTGGATTGGCTGGCTCATCGGACGTCAACGCGGCCAGGGTCGGCTTGGCATGGCGGCGATCCCGATCGGCTACGACCTTGGCGCGCTCGGCGTGGTCATTTTTGGCGTCGGCGGGCTGGGCGACATGATCTGGCACACCGTCTTCGGTATCGAGGTCGACCTCAAAGCGCTACTCAGTCCAACGCACCTCATGCTGTTTCTTGGTGCGTTCCTGATCCTGACCTGTCCGCTGCGCGCGGCATGGTCGACTGATGCTGGTGCGCCCACACTCAAAGCGTTCCTGCCGGCGCTACTGTCCATGCTCGCGGCGGCGTGCTTCGTCTACTTCATGGGTATGTTCTTGTGGGCACCACTGGACTCGTTCTATGCCGACAACCTGAACGACCTGACGCGGCGCTTCGGGGCAGACGCTGCGCGGCGCATCGCTCGGGTCGATGAAGCGTATGGCGTCCAGGAGGTCCTGGTGACCAACGCCCTGCTGCTCGGCCCGGTGTTCTTACTGCTGCGTCGCTGGCGACTACCGTTCGGGTCGGTCACGATCCTGTTCGGGGTGAGCGGTTTGCTGATGCAGGCCGTCGATGGCGTGCGCATGCCGGAACAGATCGTCGTTGCCGTCGCCACCGGCCTGATCGCCGATGCGCTGATCGGGCTCGTGCGCGCGACGCCCGACCGTGATGGGCCATTTCGAGTGGTCGGCGCGGTGGTGCCGCTCGTGTTCTGGAGCCTGTACTACCTGGCTGGCCAGATGCACTTCGGCATCAGGTGGGCGCCCGAGATCTGGACGGGCTCGATTGTGCTGGCGATGCTCAGCGGAGTCGGCCTGAGCATTCTGGCCGCTCCGCCGAGCATTCCAACGGGTCGCGTAGCTGATCCCTAGCCGATCTTCACTCCGAAGACGCGGTTCAGGATGACCACGACGGTGAAGAAGCCGAAGAACAGACTGAACAGCCACAGCACCGCCTGACGCCACATCGGCGCCTGGATCTCGCGCGGCAGGAATTTGCGGTTCACGTACCAGACGTGAATGCCGTAGATCGCCATCTCGAGGCCGGCCATGAATGCGCCAAGCAGAATCAAGATGAACGGCTGGGCGAGGTTGATCGCGATGCAGCCCCAGATGATGAACACGATCAGGATCGCGTAGTACACCTTGCGGACGTCGCCCTTGGCGCGCTCGCGCACACCCTTATTGCTGGTCCACAAGATGTCGGTGATCGTGCGCGGCAGCAGGTCCATGATGCCGACCTGGGTGCTGTACAGGATCCAGAAGCCGGTCAGCAGCGTCACGATCCACAGCACATTGCCCATGCTGTTGGCGAGGCCGCCGAACGCGGCGGCGATGCCTTCCGCCTGGCGGACGGCCACAGCCGGGCCAGAGATCTCTGTGCCCGGGGCGATGAACTGGACGGTCAGCAGGGCCGGCAGGCCCATACCCAGGAAACAGCCGAGGGCCCATACCCAACCCTGATCGAAGCGGATGTACTTCCACCAGACCTTGAAACGTTCGACGTTTTCGGGTGTGGGCTGGAAGACCTTACCGGTGGCGGCCAGCGGCACCTCCTTGCCGCCGATGATGGCGGGAATGTAGCCGACATGCGCGCTCATGCCCATGCCCTTGTCGCGGACCCAGTTGGTGATGGTGCAGTTGCCCAGGCCACCGGCGCCGGCGTAGGCGGCGAAGCCGGCCAGCACGAACCAGTCGGCGCCTTTGGGCAGGAGTCCCATGAGCTCACCCGTTTGCGGGCTGCGGATGAAATACAAGCCGCCGCCGATGAAGCCGGAGGCCACGGTGAGCCAGGTCTGCAGGCTGGTGAAGAACAGGCCGAGCAACAGCAGGGCGCCGACGATCCAGATGATCATGAACCACTCGGCGTACTCGAGGGCCTGTTCGACCTTGCGCCCCAGCAACAGCAGCGCGAGTGACGCGAAAAACGTGATGTAGCCGAAGAGCAGGACCATGCCCGTGTGCTGAGCGCCGGGGACACCGCCGATGATCATGGCGACGATGGCCGTGGCGGCCGAGGCGGCCCACCCGGGCCAGCCCAGTTGCAGGAAGCCGAGGATCGAGTACAGCCAGCCCCAGAACACCGGCCCCGGGGCGGTGCGCATGAAGCCGCTCATGATCGGCTCGCCGGTATAGAGCGTGTAGCGACAGCACTCCTCGTTGAAGACCCACTGCAGCAGGATCGAGGCGGTCGCCACCCACAGCAGGGCCGCGGTGAACTGGGCGGTGACAGCCGGACCGATCAGCCACTCGCCGCTGCCGATCGACAGGCCGAGCACGATTGCGCCCGCACCGGCAACGCGCAACCCGTTGCGGAAGCTGTATGGCGGGGCGGCGGGCATGTCGGCAACGCCCCAAGCCGGGAGCCGGCCAGCTTCGATGAGGGTGTCCTCGGCGGCGCGGGTCGTCGGCTGCCCCAGGATCGCTTCTTGCGCCATGTTGCTCTCCCGATTGGCTTCGCCTCGCGGACAACGTTGTCGACGAAGCCGTTCATGTTGCCGATCAGCGCTTTGTGACGACGGTGTGGCTGAATCGGCGCACGCCCTGGGCCCGCGGCTGGCGCGGTGACGCTGGGACCCCACCCCTGTGTGGATCACCACCCGGCCGATATGGGCACGCGTGTGGGCTGGCAGCTCGAGGGGAGTTGTGCGTACCTCCGCCCCAGAGGCTCGGGTGCCCGGTACGGGCTGGCGCGTGGCCGGGCAGGCGGCGAGATCGATTGTCCAATGGTCCGGCCATGGCGTCAATACGTGGGCAGGTCACGAGCGAGCCTCAGCTGAACAGATCGGCCAGAGGCAGTTCGAAGCCGGGTAGGACATCGCCGCCGTCGAGCACGTCCGATGCGCCGAGCGAGCGCGTGGTGCGATCGGGCAGGCAGACGGTGACACGCCGCGCGCGCGGATCGACCAGCCAGACCAGGCGGACACCGGCACTCAGGTAGTCCTCGATCTTTTCGAGGACCTTGCGTCGGCGGTCCGACGGCGAGAGGACCTCCACGGCCAGGTCGGGCGACTCGCCGTAGAAGTCGCGCTGCTGACCGGTTGGCATGCGGTCGGCACGGATGAACGCGGCATCCGGCGCGCGGACGGTGTCCGGGTTGCGGTGCAGGATGAACCCGCCATCGGCGCCGCAGACCATGCCCAGGCGGCGCGGATAGACGAAGTTGACCAGCGCCGCACTAATGAGGACGGCGATTTCGGAGCTGCCAGGCTTAGCCGGCGGCACTTCGACCAGCTCGCCGCGCACCAGCTCGTAAAAGCGGCCATCGTCCGGCATCCTGGACAGGTCTTGGGCGGTCAGGAGCCCGGTCGGGCTGGGCATGGGCCAAGTGTACGCCTCAGGGTCAGCCACGTTGTTCGAACCAGGCGTCGGCGAGCAAGTCGTGGTAGACGGTGAGCAGGGTGCCATCGTCGAGCAGCAGCTCGTAATACAGGCGCGAGATGGGGTGCTCCCGCCACCATTCGTCGTCGATGCGCCAGCGGTCCTGGACGCTGGCGATGGTGCGCGGGGTCAGCCGGCCCTGACGCCAGACGGCGACGATGCGGCCCTGGGCGTCGGTCTGCATGCGCAGCGGCGTGGGCGCATTGAGTGGCCGCAGGTCGTGTCGGTTCAGGATGGTCATGGCTCGGCTTGGCGCATGCTGGTCATATGTCGCACGTGACCAGCGCCCAGCGGCGCTCGGGAATGCGCGACCAGGGCTCGACTTCGATGGCGTGGTACAGCGGTACTCGACCGTAGCGCGCCCGCAGCTGACGCGCGGCTTCGGCAATCTCGGCCAGCTGGCGCGCGCGGGCCACGAACAACCCTGGCTGGCGCACCGCCTCACCGCCCAGGCCGAGCAGCTCGAGCGCCAGCTCGTCGATCGGCGCCGGCGGCAGCCCATTGGGCAAATCGAGCTTGCTTTTGAGCGCGCGCCTGGCTGCATCACGCGTCGAGAGCGCCTCCTTGAACGTGTACAGCCGCTCCCAGGACGTGCCATCCGAGAGCAGCGCGCGCAGGCGCACTTGCCGCACCGAGCGCCCCTGCAGCGCCGGCTGACCAAACGTCTGCGCCAGCAGCTGATCGATAGCCGCCACGACGGCCTCGATGCTGGCCAGCGGATCGTCGAAGCGCAGACCTGACTGGACCGCGCTGGTGACCGGTCGGGCGATCACGGGTTCGGTATCGCGCCCGTGGGCCAGTCGCCAGGCGCACGCGCCTGGCGCACCGAACTGGGCCTGCACCGCACTGAACGGCAGCTTGGCCAGGTCGCCGATGTTGTGCAGACCAAGCAACTCCAGGCGCTGCAGGACGTCGGGCTCGAGCAGCGTCAGGTTCCGGATGGACAGTGGGGCCAGGAATGCCTTTGTTTCGTCGGCCGGGACGATGTGTACCTCGCCCGGGCGGCTGGTGCGCGCCGCCGTGGCCGCGGCGAACTTGCCGCTGCCGAAGCCGAGCCTCGGCTTGAGCAAGCTGGGGACCGCGGCGCGGATGGCGCGCTCTAAAAGATTGAGACTTTCGTAGACGCCGTTGAGGCCGCGCAGATCGAGATACAGGTAGCCGTCTTCGGCCGGCTCGACAATCGGGCTGACGCGCTGCAGCGCCTGCAGCACGGACTCCAGGGTGGTTGCGGTCCTGACCGGGTCAGGTTGCAGGACGATCGCTTCGGGGCACAGCGGGATGACTTCGCGCAGCAGCAGGCCGGGTTTGATACCCGCTGCCTCGGCTTCGGGCGAACACAGCTGGACGACTTTGCGTTCGCCGGGTGCGCCGCCCAGGACCAGCGGCCGGCCGTCCCAGGCCGGGTGGCGCAGGACTTCCACGCGCAGCGGTAGCTGCGCGATCCAGACGCAGGCGACTTGAACGTCTGGCCAAGCCATACCTCATTATAGAACGTATGTTCTAAGCACGTGGGTTTTCGCCAGGCGCCAAGCAGCGCGCCCATCGCCGCGAAGAGGCGGTCCACCGCATGCGCGCCTCGTTGCTGACCAGGGTACCCGTAGAATGCGCCAAGACGGCGATGGCTGAGGGTGTTGAGGCTGAGGGGACAGTCCTCGACGCAGCGCAGATCCAGGCGCTCATTCCGCACCGCTTTCCCTTCCTGCTGATCGACCGCATCGTCGCCCTCGAACCTGGTAAGCGCGCGGTCGGCCTGAAGCTGGTGAGCATGAGCGATGGCTACCTGCAGGGCCACTTTCCCGACTATCCGGTCATGCCCGGCGTGCTGATCGTGGAGGCGCTGGCGCAGACAGGCGCGGTGCTCGTGATGCACGATCAGGCGAACGCCGGACTGCTGCCGTTCTTTGCGCGCATCGACAACTGTCGCTTCCGACAGCCGGTCCGGCCGGGCGACACGCTGCGGCTCGAGGTCGAGGTGACCTCGTTTCGACCGCCCGTCGGCAAAGCCCATGCGCGCGCGCTGGTGGACGGCACACTGGCCTGTGAGGCCGATCTGACCTTTGCGCTCGCAAAACCTGCGTAACCGGCTGGTGCGACTGGCGGCGCGGGGGCCGCTGCCCGCGCGTGTGTCGCCGCTCGGCGGACGACCGCGACGGGTACTGCTGGTGCGCCCGGACCACATCGGCGACGTACTGCTGACGTCGCCGGCCATCGCACTGCTGCGGGCGAGTCTGCCCACGGCGGAGCTGACGTATCTGGTCGGTCCATGGTCCAAAGAGGCGGCGGCGCAGGGCGTGGCGGTCGATCGCATCGCGACGCTGGCGTTTCCGGACTTCACGCGTCGGCGCAAGGCGAACGTGCTCGAACCATATGCGCTGCTGCTGCACGAGGCGCTGCGACTGCGACAGGCACGCTTCGACCTGGCCGTCATCTTCAGGCGCGACCACTGGTGGGGCGCACTTTTGGCCTTGACGGCGGGCGTTCCAGTGCGCGTGGGTGGGCTGACGCCCGAGACGGCGCCGTTGCTCACGCATGCACACGCCGGGAGGCCAGGCGAGCATGCAGTTGACGAGGCGCTCGGTGTTGCGCGACTGGCGCTCGAGAGCGTCGGCGTCGCGCTGGACAAGATGCCGGGCGAGGTCGTGTTTCGGGTCGGCGACGCGGCACGGGCTGAGGCGGCGCGGTGGTGGGCACAGCAGGGGCTCGAGCGCCAGCGGGTGGTGGCGATTCAGCCCTCGGCGGGCGCGGCGTTGAAATCGTGGCCCATCGAACGCTGGCGGGCGCTGGCCGCGCGGCTAGACGAGTCCGTGCTGTGGACGGGCGGGCCAGGCGACGAGGCGCTACTGCGGCCGATCGCGGCGGGCGCGCCCGTGGCGTGTGGGCAGCGGCTGGAACTGACGGCGGCGCTCTTCGAGCGGTGCGCACTGGTCATCGCCCCAGATAGTGGCGCGGCGCACCTGGCATCGGCGGTGGGAACGCCGAGTTTGCGCCTCTACGGACCAGCCCCCGTCGCCAAGTTCGGACCGTGGCCACAGACAGCGCGCGACCAGCACGTCGTGCTCGCCGACGCACTCGAGTGCATGCCGTGCGGGTATCTCGAACGCCCGCCGTGCGGCGCACGCACCGAGCCCGCGTGCATGCTCGCACTCAGCGTCGACCAGGTGCTGGCCACAGCAAAGGGCATGCTCGCCCAGATCGAGAACTAGAATTGCCGATCATGCGCTCAGCGCCGCGGCGGATCCTGGTCGTGAAGCTCGCCACGCTCGGCGACTTGCTGATCGCCACGCCCGCCTTGCGCGCGTTGCGGACATCGTTTCCTCAGGCGCACATCGGCGTGCTGACCACGGCGCCCGGCGCGGCGGCGTTGCGCGGCCTCGACAGCTTCGACGAGACACTCGTGTTCGACAAGTACGCGTTCGATCGACCCACGGATGCGCTGCTGCAGATGCCGCACGCGCTCGGCCTGGCGCGGCAACTACGCGGCGGCGACTGGGACGCGCTGGTGCTCATGCACCATTTGACAACCGCCCTCGGCATTGCCAAGTACGCCGCGCTGTGCCTGAGTAGTGGCGCGCCGGTGCGCGTGGGCCTCGACAACGGCCGGGGCTGGTTTCTGACGCACCGTGCTGAGGACCGCGGGTTCGGCTGGCGCCACGAGGTCGATTATCTGCTTGATCTCGTCGGTGTGCTCGGGGCGCGGCATCCTGGCGAGCCGCGGCTCGAGCTGCGCATTGGCGCCGAAGAAGAACGGTGGGCTGCGCAATGCTGGGGGGACCTGGACATCACCGGCGATGCCGTCCTGATCAATGCGGGCTCGGGTGCGTACAGCGCCGCGCGGCGCTGGTGGCCGGAACGCTTCGTCGAGACGGCGCGGCAGCTTCAGGATCAGCATGGGCTGCGGCCGTTGGTGCTGGGCGGGACCGGCGACGACGAGCGGCGGCTCGCGCAGCGTGTCGCCGACCACGTCGACGGAGCGCTAGTGGTACCGGCGGCGCCCACCCCGCAGGCGTTGGGCGCGCTGATCCAGCGGTGTCGTCTGGTAGTCGCCAATGACAGCGGGCCGGTCCACGTCGCCACGGCGGTCGGGAGGCCGGTGGTGGCGATCTTCGGGCCGAGCAACGACCTGGCCTGGGGGCCGTACCCGGTCGCCGACCCGCGCCATCAGGTTGCGCGGGAGATCCTGGCGTGCGCGCCATGCATCCATCGCGGGCACAGTTTCGGCACACCGCAGGGCTGTCCAGCGCGCACATGCCTGGCGATTCTCGAGACATCGAGCGTCATCGGCGCGGCCGAGCGGGCGCTGGGCGTCGACGCGCGTGTGCTGGTAAGCGGGTGAGCGCGACGGCACCGTCCTCTGACGACACCACGCTGCGCTGCGCGCGTCACCCGAGTGTCGAGACCGTGCTGCGCTGCGGTCGCTGCGAAACGCCGATTTGCCCGCGCTGCCTCATCCCGACGCCGGTTGGCGCGCGCTGTCCGACGTGTGCGCAGGTCAAGCGCTTCGCGCTGCTGCTCAAACCAGTCGAGCTGGCACGCGCCATCGTCTTCGGGTTGGGCACCGGCGCGATCGGCACGATCATCGTCAGCTTTATCCCGTTTCTCGGCATTCTCGGCTACATGCTGATGGGCTTTCTGGTCGGCGAGGCGGTCTCGATCGGCGCGAACCGCAAGCGCGCGCGCGAGCTCGGTCCGATTGCGGTGGCGTGCGTCTTCGTGGGTTACGAGCTGGGCGTGGTGGTCGGGTTGGTCAACCGCTTCGGGCTCTCTCCTGCCCTGTTCGTGGTGCCGCTGCTGGGGTTGACGAACATCCTGCTGCTGATCGGCTTACTGGTCGGAGCGCTGCTGGCCTGGATGCGCGTGCGTTGAGCCTCGAGGATGTGGCCCGCCTGGCCGGGCATCGTGTCCTGGTGGTCGGCGACCTCGTGCTCGACGAATACGTGACCGGGCGACCGGCGCGCTTGTCGCGCGAAGCGCCGGTGATGATTCTCGAGTTCGTCGCGCACGAAGACCGCGCTGGCTCAGCGGCCAGTCCCGCCGCCAATGTGGTTGCGCTGGGCTCTTCGGCGAGCGTCGTCGGCGTGCTGGGCTGCGACCACGCAGGCCAGCGCGTTGAGGCCAGCTTGGCCGGGCTGGGCATCGACTGTTCTGGCCTGGTCCGTTCTGGTTCGGCGACTACTGCGACCAAGACGCGCTTTCTGGCCCAGGGCTTCACGGGTGGGCTGCATGGCCGGCAGCAAGTGTTACGGCTGGATCGCGCCGCCGTTCCTGATGGTGAGGCGCGAGCGGCGTGTGCGGCGTGCGTGGCGCGGCTCGCTGGCGAGGCCGACGTGATTCTCATCTCTGACTATCGTGGCGGCGTGGTGTGCGCGGCGACGCTCGAGGCGGCGCGCGCCAGCCGGCGACCGATCGTGGTCGACTCGCAGGGCGACGTCTCGCGGTTCGGCGGCGTCGATGTGTTGAAGCTCAATCAGGCCGAGGCACATACGGCGTTGGGCAGCGGCGATCTCGTGGCTGGCGGCGAGGCGCTGCGGCGCGATCTTGGCCTGCGCTACCTGGTCATTACGTTGGGCGGCGAAGGCATGCTGGTGCTTGGCGACGGGGAGCCGGTGCGCGTGCCCGCGGTACGTGTCACCGAGGTGTTCGACGTCACTGGCGCGGGTGACACGGTGGCGGCAGTGCTGGCCCTCGGCCTCGTCGGCGGGCTGGCGATCCGCCGTACCGCAGAGCTGGCCAGCGCGGCCGCGAGCGTGGTCGTGCGCAAGCTCGGCGTCGCGACGGCGTCCCCGGCAGAGATCCTGGCTGGGCTAGCAGGAGGCTAAAGCGACGGAACGCGGGAAGCGCGGCCGATCAGGCGGTCTGCGCGGGGCGCTTGACTTTGAGCCGCCAGCAGGCGGTCTTCGACTCCAGGCAGCACTGCTGCTCGTCGATCGTCGCGGGCGGGGTGTTCTGCAGGCAGATCACGTGATACAGGACGGGTCGACCCTCGAGGTACTCGCCGTCGCCGATCCAGCGCTCCCGATAAAACGGACACGCCATCTTGAACCGATGCCAATTCGGGTTATCCGGGATAACCGTCGGATCGGTCTTGCGTGAGCGCGGAATCGAGGCTCCTGCCATGCGACGTCTGCGGATTCTACCCGCTCGCGCTCGATGTCCCCAGGGGTTCTGGTGCGCCGGCCGCCTGTTGTTCGCGCAGCTTGAGCACGGCGTAGGCGGCTCGCATGGTCGGGATCTCGAGGCCCTGGCGATCGGCGCAACGCACCAGCGCGCCCGTCAACGCGTCGAGCTCGGTGCGTCGGCCACGTTCGAAGTCGCGCGCCATTGACGCCTTCATCGTGTACGGGATGCGATCGAGCATCTCCATCGCTCGGGCCTCGAGTGGTGCCAGGTCGTACCCACAGGCGCGGGCGACCTCGCCCACTTCGCGCAGCAGCGCCGCGCTGAGTGCGCGCGTCTCGGCCAAGTCGCGAATCGGACCGATCGGCGATTGGCACACACTGGTCAGCGTGGCCATCGGAACGAGAATGAAGGCCTTTTCCCACAGGGCGCGCCGACCATCAGTCACGACGTTGGTGTTCACGCCCGCGTCTTTGAACACGTCGACGACGCGCTGGACGGCCTCCGAAGGCGGGCCGGAGAAGCTGCCGATGTTGATCACGTGACCTGGCGTGAGGTGGCCGATCACGCCCGGTTCGAGGATGGTCGTCTCGAGCGCCGTGGTGCCGATCAGCACACGCTGCTTGCCTGCTACCGCTGCGAGCTGATCGGGCGCATCGAGGCCGTTCTGGAACGTCAGGAGGTGGCCGTTCGGGGCGGTCATCTGCGCGGCTGGCTGGGCGGCTGATGGCAAGTCGTACGTTTTGACGGCGAATAGCACGAGCTCGGACTGACCGAGGTCGGCCGGATCGTCTGATGCGGACGCCTGGATATGGAACGTGCCGAAATCGGCGCTCTGGACTGTGAGGCCGCGCTCCTGGATGGCCTTCAAATGCCCGCCGCGGGCGAGGAAGCTCACCTGGTGGCCGGCTCGAGCCAGCAATCCGCCGTACAGCCCGCCGGTCCCACCGGCGCCGATCACTCCTACGCGCATGTGCCGGGCAGTATAGGCAAGCGTTAGCCTGTCAGCAGTTGTGAAGCTTCAGCCGAGCGCGAGCTACAGCCTGATCCTGCGTACCGAAACAAGCAGCCAGCCGGGCACGCTCGGACGCGTCACCACAGCCATCGGCCAGGAAGGCGGCGACATCGGCGCGATCGACATCGTGCGCGTCGGTGGTGGCAAGATGGTGCGCGACCTGACGGTCGCCGCGCGCGACGAGGCGCACGGCGAGGAGATCGTCCAGCGCGTGCGTACGCTCGAGGGCGTGTCGGTGCTGCACGTGACCGATCGCACGTTCCTGGTCCATCTGGGCGGCAAGATCGAGGTCACCGGGCGCGTGCCCGTCAAAGGCCGCGACGACCTGAGCATGGTCTACACGCCTGGCGTCGCGCGCATCTGCCTGGCCATTCGCGACGACCCGCTCAAACAGTGGACACTCACCATCAAGCGCCACACGATCGCCGTCGTGACCGACGGCTCGGCCGTGCTCGGCCTGGGCAACATCGGACCAGCCGCCGCGCAGCCGGTGATGGAAGGCAAGTGCATGATCTTCAAGGCGTTCGCCGACCTCGACGCCTTCCCGATCTGCCTGGCAACACAGGACCCCGACGAGATCGTCGCGGCGGTGCGTCACCTGGCGCCGGTCTTCGGCGGGATCAACCTCGAGGACATTGCCGCGCCGAAGTGCTTCGACATCGAGGAGCGGCTACGCGGTGAGCTCGACATTCCCGTCATGCACGATGACCAGCACGGCACGGCCGTGGTCGTCCTGGCCGCCATGAAGAATGCGCTCAAGCTGGTCGGCAAGCCGATCGAAGAGGCGCGCGTGGTGATCAGCGGTGTCGGTGCCGCCGGTGTGGCCACGGCGCGCATTCTGCTGGCGGCTGGCGCACGGCGAGTCGTGTGCGTCGATCGCGCTGGGGCGCTGTACGCCGGCCGCGCTGAGCGCATGAATGAATACAAGGACCGGCTCGCGGCGTTGACGAATCCAGATCGGGTTGCAGGCTCACTTGGTGACGTGTTGCGCCGGGCGGACGCCCTTGTTGGCCTTTCGGGACCAGGCGTCGTGACCGCCGCCGAGATTGCCGGTATGGGGCCGGATCCGATCGTGTTCGCCTTGGCCAATCCGATTCCCGAGATTCAGCCCGAGGAGTTGATCGACGTCGCGCGCGTTGTTGCCACCGGGCGCAGTGATTACCCGAACCAGATCAACAACTCGCTTGCGTTTCCCGGCATTTTTCGGGGCGCGCTGGAAGTCGAGGCGACCGACATCGACGAGTCGATGAAGCTGGCCGCGGCCAATGCGATCGCGGCGCTCGTGGGACCGGACGAGTTGACGGAGGAGTACATCGTGCCCAGCATGTTCGACAGGCGCGTGGCCGACGCCGTCGTCGCGGCCACGCGCGAAGCGGCCTGGGCGAGCGGCGTGGCTAGGAAGCCACGGCCGGAGATGTCATCCTGACGGGAGCTTGCGACCCGAAGGATCCGCGAGCACGCACCTCTCGGCAAGCGGATTCCTTCGCTTCGCTCAGGACAGGCTCTTCGCTGCGCTCAGGATGACAGTCACGGATAGCTTGGCGTAACGCGGAAGCCGCAGACTCGGGCGCGTCGGGCGCGACCACAACCTCGTGACATGTGTCGCGATTGCGGCGCGCCCAGGCGTCGAGGATGAGCAGGTCATCCAGCTCGTCACGACTTACCTGGGCTGCCGTTGGGGCGAGATAGGTCCGACGCAACAAGTGCCGGACGTGCGACGGCGTCGCGTTCAGGCGTAGTGAAACCTCCTGTGCGAGCCGGCCAGCGCGGACGAGCAGGAGCCGCGCGCGATCCGGCTGGCGGTCGGCGCTCACCAGCACGACGTTGCGCTCGGAAAACGCAGTGAGCCGCTGCTGGACGGCCACGACCTGCTCGAGGTCGCGCATCCGATCGCGCAGGTCGGCCGCTTCTTCGAAACGCAGCGCTTCGGCGAGCGCGTCACGCCGCTCGGCGGCTTGTTCCAACACGGTCGTGTCCTGTGCGCGCAGCGTGCGCGCCGCAAGCTCAGCCCGCGCGCGATAGTCCTCCGGCGCGATGGCGCCGACGCACGGCCCAGTGCACCTGCGCATCTCCAGTAGTGGACAGGCTGATTGGCCAGGGGCCAGCGATCCCGTGCACTGGCGGAGTCCGAGCCGCTCAGCGAGGAGCGTGACCGCCGAGGCGACCACGCCCGCGCGCCGGAATGGCCCGAAGTACAGGGCGCCGTCGGTCGGCCGCTCGCGCGTGGCCTCGAGGCGTGGAAACGGATCGCGTACGTCGAGCTTGATGAACGGGTAGTCGTGGTAATCGCGCAACTGGCTGTTGCCGGTCGGCAGGTAGCGCTTGACCAGTTTGGATTCGAGGAGCAGCGCCTCGAGCTCGGAGCCGGTCTCGAACGCTTCGACGTCGGCGATGTGCGCGAGTCGTCGCCGCAGGCGTGGCTGGGCCGCGCCATGCGCGGTGCCCGAAGGCCGAAGATGGGTGCGCACGCGCGTGCGCACGTTGACGCTCTTGCCGACGTAAACCACCTGGCCATGGGCATCCTTGAGCAGGTAGACACCAGGTCCGGTCGGCAGACTCTTGACCTGCGCTTCGTCGATATGCGTGTGGCTGCGCTTCCTGGGCCGGCTGACGGGTTGGTTCTGGACGCGCTGCAGCGCCTGGATCGAGTCGATGCCTTTTTCGAGCGCTTTTTCGAGCAAGTGGCGCAGCAGCGCGAGTGTCGCGTCGGCGTCCGGCCCGGCGCGGTGACGCTGGACATACGGATAGCCGAGCACGGCGCACAGACTGTCGAGTCGATAGCTCGGCATGCCCGGCACGAGCCGCCGCGCCAGGCGCAGCGTGCACAGCCGCGGGCCCTCCCAGACCAGGTTGGCGCGTTTGAATGCCTGGAGTAGGAAGTTGCAGTCGAAGCTGGCGTTGTGCGCGACGACGACCGCGCCGTCGAGCATCGCTGCCAGGTCAGGCAGGAAGTAGTCGAAGGTCGGTTTGCCGCGCAGTAGCTCAGGAGTGATGCCGGTGAGGCGGCTGACGAAGGGCGGGATCGGGATGCCTGGTTGGACGAGACGGTCGAAGCGCTGGGTGATCCGATCGTTTTCGACTCGGACAGCCGCGACTTCGAGCACCCGATCGAACAGCGCGCTGCCGCCGGTGGTTTCGAGGTCGACGATGACGAAGGGCGTCCGGAACACGGCGGGTCTCTCGGTCCCACAGTACGCCGACAAACCGGCCCGGCGCCCGGTTTTCCAGGTGCTGTGACGCGCCTGTAAGAGCTAGAACGCACGTTCTGCCCTGAAGTGGGCAGCCGCCAACGACGGGCCGTGCCGGCGCGTCTTACTACAGTGATGAGGATGGGCTTATGGCGTCATGCCGAGTTCGTCAAGCTGTGGGCCGGGCAGGCGGTCTCGACGCTCGGCAGCTTCGTGACGGTCCTGGCGCTGGGACTGACCGGCGCGGCCGTGCTGCACGCGTCGCCTCTGGAGTTGGGCGTGCTGGGCATGCTCCAAAGCTTGCCGTTCCTGCTGTTCGGTCTGCCGGCCGGGGTGTGGGTGGATCGGACGCGCCGCAAGCCGCTGCTCATCGGCGCTGACATTGGGCGGGCAGTGCTGCTGGCGAGCGTGCCCGCCGCGGCGATGTTGGGCCGGCTGAGCATGGCACAGCTGTACGTGGTCGGCTTCGGCGTCGGCTCGTTGAACGTGATCTTCAACGTCGCCTACGGCTCGTTCCTGCCCTCGGTTGTCGAGCGCTCCGACCTGCAGGAAGGCAACGCCAAGCTGGCACTCGGCGAAGCCATCGCCAGGGTCAGCGGCCCCGGCCTGGCCGGTGTCCTGGTTCAGGTGCTGACCGCGCCCGTGGCCATCGCGGCCGACGCGGTGTCGTTCGTACTCTCGGCCGTTAGCCTGGTTGCGATCCGCGTCGCTGAAACGGCGCCGGTCGCATCGAACAAGGTCGACATGCGCGCCGAGATCGGCGAAGGTGTCGCCGCCGTCGTGCACAACACGGTGCTGAGGCCGTTGCTGATCGGCTCGAACATGGGCAATCTGGGCGACGGCGTGCTCTTCGGCAGCAACGTCGCACTACTGTTCATGTCGCGCGACCTGGGCTTTGAGCCGGTCACCATCGGCACCGTGTTATCGGGACTGGGGATAGGTGGGCTCATCGGCGCGGCAGTCGCCGGACCGCTCACGAAAAGCCTCGGCCCCGGGCTGACCATCGCCGGCAGCCTCGCGATCTGGGCCCTCGGCTTTGGCGGTCTGGCCCTCGTCTACGAATCCGCGAGTGCACCGCTCGCGGCGGCGGTCCTGATGGGCCTCGTGGGCACGATCAATCCGATCGCCGGCGCCAATGTTTCGACGCTGCGCCAGGCGCTGACCCCGGATCGACTCCTCGGCCGCGTGACAGCCGTCGTGCGCGTCGCGACCTGGGGTTCGATCGCGGTCGGCGCGCTCGTGGGTGGCGTCCTGGCCGAGGCCGTCGGCGTACGCCAGACGGTGCTGCTGAGCGGCGTCCTGCCGCTGATCGGGTTCGTCTGGGTTGCGCTGTCGCCAGTGCGCGGCTTGCGCCGTCTAGACTTTGCGTCACCCCCGTGTTCCGACGACTCCTGATCGCGAACCGAGGCGAGATCGCCATACGCGTGATTCGCGCCTGCCGCGAGCTGGGCATCTCACCAGTGGCGGTGTACTCCGAGGCGGACGCCAACGCGCTGCACGTGCGCCTCGCCGATGCCGCCTATCCCATCGGCCCGCCGCCGGCGAACGAGAGTTATCTGCGCGCGGATCGCATCGTCGAGGCCGCGCTCGCGTCAGGCGCGGATGCGGTCCATCCGGGCTATGGCTTCCTGGCCGAAAATGCTTCGTTCGCGCAAGCGTGCGCGGATGCTGGTCTGGTGTTTGTGGGGCCGCCGCCGAAGGCCATGCGCGACCTCGGGCTCAAGACCGAAGCGCGCAAGCTGATGCAAGCGGCGGGGGTGCCCGTCGTGCCCGGCACGCTCGATCCCGTTGCCTCTTTTGACGCGGCGCGCAGCGCGGCCAACGAGATCGGCTTTCCGGTTGCGCTCAAGGCTGTGGCTGGCGGCGGTGGCAAGGGCCTGCGCATCGTTCGCGAGGCGAATGCACTCGAGGCGGCTTTTCGGCAGGCCACGAGCGAAGCGGGCGCGGCCTTCGGCGACGCCTCGGTGTACCTCGAGCGCGCCATCGAGCAGCCGCGCCATGTCGAAGTCCAGATTCTGGCCGATCAGCACGGCCAGTGCGTCTATCTCGGGGAGCGCGACTGCTCCCTGCAGCGACGCCATCAGAAGGTCATCGAGGAATCGCCGTCGCCAGCGGTCTCTGAATCATTGCGCAAACAGATGGGCGACGTGGCGGTGCGCGCGGCACTCGCGGCGGGCTACACGAACGCGGGCACCGTCGAGTTCCTACTTGCGCCGGACGGCAGCTTCTTCTTCCTCGAAGTCAACGCGCGCCTGCAAGTCGAGCACCCGGTCACCGAGCTTGTCACCGGCATCGACCTGGTCCACGAACAACTGCGTATCGCCTGCGGTGAGCCGCTGGGCTATGAGCAGAGCGCGATTCAGCCGCGCGGGTATGCCGTGGAATGCCGGGTGTACGCCGAGGACCCGGCGGCTGGTTTCTTGCCCTCGACGGGGCGCTTGATCGGCTATCGCCCACCGAGCGGGCCAGGCGTACGGGTCGACTCGGGCGTCGAGGAGGACGCCAGAATCGACGTGTACTACGACCCGATGATTGCCAAGCTGATCGTGTGGGCAGCCGATCGCGAGCAGGGCCTGGCGCGCATGGCGCGCGCTCTCCGCGAATTTCTCGTCCTGGGCGTGCACACGAGTATCCCGCTGCATCGCTGGTTGGTCGCGCACCCTGCCGTCCGGGCTGGCCAGGTCCACACCGGCTGGTTGGAGCAGGAGTGGTCGGCTGAGCACGCCGCCGCGCTGGCCGATGAAGACATGCCCGTTGTGGCGATTGTGGCCGCCTTGATGGCTGATACCAGCATCGCGCCGGCGCCGCCGCCGACGGTCAACGGCCCAATGTCGTCGGCATGGCGTAGAGCGGCGCGGCGGGCAGGACTGCACTGATGCTCTACCAGGTGACCATCGGCGAGCGCATGCTCCGTGTTCGGCTGCGGCGCGAAGGCAACAGCGTGTTCGCCTCGGTCGACGACGAGCCCGAGCAGGCGGTGCAGCTGAGCGCGGTGCGCGGCGTGCTGCAGTCGCTGACGCTCGGCGCACGACGCTATGAGGTCATGGCTGGGCGATCGCTCGACAGTGTCGATGTGGCCATCGCGGGCGTGAGCTACCACGCCGAGGTCATGGACGAGACCCACGCTCGGCTGGCGATGCTGACTGCCGCGCGCGGCGGCAGCCACGGCCGGCGCGATCTCAAGGCGCCCATGCCCGGTCTGGTCGTCAAAGTCCTGGTCGAGCCGGGTGAGGAGGTCGCGGCCGGCCAGCCACTCGTCGTGCTGCAGGCAATGAAGATGGAAAACGAGCTCTCCTTGCCGCGTGGTGGCACGGTCAGCACCATCGGCGTGACCGCAGGCCAAACCGTCGAAGCCGGCCACGTGCTGGCCAGCCTCGACTAGCCGAGGCATCACGCCCCCAACGATAGACTGAGCGGTGATGAAGGCCGAGATCCTGTCGGTAGGCACCGAGCTCCTGTTGGGTCAGATTGTCGACACCAACGCCAATTACCTGGCGCAACAGCTGCCCGCGCTGGGTCTCGACCTGTATTACGTCTCCTCCATTGGCGACAACCTGTCACGCCTATCGCACGCCTTTCGCCAGGCACTGGAACGCTCGGACGTGGTTATCAGTACCGGAGGTGTCGGCCCGACCGAAGACGATCTGACCCGTGAGGCCATCGCGGCCGTGTTCGGCGAAGACATGCAAGTCCAGCCGCAGCTAGAGCAGCAGCTCAGAGAATTCTTCACCCGACGTGGCCGAACGATGCCCGCACGTAACGTCAAACAGGCGACGACGATTCCGTCGGGCACGTTCTTGCCCAATCCGATCGGCACGGCGCCTGGTTGGTGGGTCGAAAAGGACGGCAAAGTCATCATTTCGATGCCCGGCGTACCGCACGAGATGCGCAAGATGTGGGAGGAGCAAGCGCAGCCGCGGCTCGCGCGATTACTGAGCGGCGGAGTGATCCTCTCGCGCACGTTAAAGCTCGTCGGGATCGGCGAATCGCACGCCGAAGAAGCACTCGGCGAGCTGACGCGCTCCACCAATCCGACGCTGGCCACGTATGCCAAGAGCGACGGCATTCACGTTCGTCTGACGTCCAAAGCCACCTCGCAGGCTGAAGCTTTATCCATGCTCGATGGATTCGAGCCAATCGTGCGCGAGCGCATCGACGAATGGGTGTACGGCACCGATAACGACGATTTTCCCGGCGTCGTGGGCGGTATCCTGCGCACGCGCGGACTGAGACTGACCGTCGCCGAGAGCGCCACGGGCGGCCAATTGGCATCGCTGATCACTGAAGCATCGGGCGCGTCAGACTATTTCGTGGCCGGCTACGTAGCCTATTCGCGCGCCGCGAAAGAAGCTCTGGGTGTGAGCCCGAAGGTGCTCGATGCACATGGCACCATTGCCCGGGAGACGACCCAGGCGTTGGCGGCTGCCGCCCGTGAGCGAGCCGGTGCCGATGTCGCAATTGCGACAACGGGGGTCGCCGGACCGAACGAATCCGAGGGCAAGCCGGTGGGCACGCTGCACATCGTCGTCGACGTCAACGGTCGACAAACATGCCAAGAAACGCGCTATTCCACGACGCGCACGGAATATAAGCGGCGCGGCGCCTTGGAAGCTCTGTATCACCTGTGGCGAGAGCTGAAGTGAGCAACTCGGCCGAGGAGTGGCGCGCCACAACCCTGAAGAAGGCCCTCGAGCGCTCGCCCGAGCGCGACGCGAACTTCGAAACGACATCGCACATACCGCTCGAGCCGACGTACACGGCCGAAGATCTGGCAGGTTGGGACGAGCGCGAACGGCTCGGCTACCCAGGTGAGTATCCGTTCACGCGTGGTGTGCAAGCGACGATGTATCGCGGCCGCATGTGGACGATGCGCCAGTACGCCGGGTACGCGACCGCCGAAGAATCGAACGCGCGCTTTCGGTACTTGCTCGAACGCGGCCAGACCGGTCTCTCGGTCGCCTTCGACTTGCCGACGCAGATGGGCTACGACGCCGACCACCCGATCGCGGAGGGTGAGGTGGGCAAGGTTGGCGTGTCGATCTCGTCGCTCGACGACATGGAGCAACTGCTGGCCGGCTTGCCATTGGACAAAGTGACGACGTCGATGACGATCAATGCCACGGCGCCGATTCTGCTCGCGTTGTACATCGCGGTGGCGCGGAAACAGGGCATCGATGCAACGCGCATCAGCGGCACTGTGCAGAACGACATTCTCAAGGAGTACATCGCGCGTGGCACGTACATCTACCCACCCCGCCCGAGTGTGCGGCTGATCACCGATCTCTTTGCGTACTGTGCGCGCGAAGTGCCGCAGTGGAACACCATCTCCATCAGCGGCTACCACATGCGTGAAGCCGGCGCGAGCGCCGTTCAGGAACTCGCCTTTACGCTTGCCAATGGCATCGAGTACGTCAATGCTGCACTACGTGTCGGGCTCGACATCGACGCGTTTGGGCCGCGTTTGGCGTTCTTTTTCGACAGTCACAACAACCTCTTAGAGGAGGTCGCCAAGTTTCGCGCCGCGCGTCGCATGTGGGCCAGGATCATGCGCGAACGCTTCGGTGCCAAAGATCCGCGTTCGTGGATGCTGCGATTTCACACACAGACCGCGGGCGTGTCATTACAAGCACAACAGATCGACAACAACGTGGTGCGGGTGACGGTGCAAGCGTTGGCGGCAGTGCTCGGCGGAACGCAGTCGCTGCACACCAATGCCAAAGACGAAGCACTGGCGCTGCCAACCGCGGAAACCGCGCAGCTGGCACTACGAACGCAGCAAGTTCTGGCCTTTGAAAGTGGCGTCGGCGACGTTGTCGATCCACTGGCTGGCAGCTACTTCGTCGAGTCGTTGACCGACGAGATCGAGCGACGCGCCTGGGACTACATCACACGTATCGACGAGCGAGGTGGCGCGCTGGCGGCTGTAGAGTCGGGCTATGTCCAGGCGGAAATCCAGGAATCAGCCTACGAGTATCAACGACAAGTGGAACGCCAGGAGTGCATCATCGTCGGCGTCAATCGCTTTCAAACCGAGCAACCTGAGACTGCGCCGGCGATCCTGGTCGTCGATCCGACGATACGGCAGCGTCAATGTGAGCGTTTACGTGCATTGCGTGCGCGACGAGATGCTGCGCGGTGTACGCGGTTGCTCGAAGGGTTAGAGCAGGCGGCGGCGAAAGACGACGTTAATCTGCTGCCATTGATCGTCGAGGCGGTCGAGGGATACTGTACGCTTGGCGAGATTTCCGATGCCTTCCGTCACGTATGGGGCGAGGCGCGCGACTTCGGTCGAATCTAATGAGCGTATTTGCGCACGTTGCACTATCATGATCAATGACGCGTACGATGGCCTAAATCTGCGAAGTCATCGCCGGGAGGGGTAACAGTGCCGGTATCTATTCGCAAGCTGTCCTCCGATGAAGCAGCCAAGGTGTTTCCAAAGCGTGGACAGATGGATCTGTCCGAATATGCGGACGCGCTGCGCGAGCTTTCGCCCGGTGATGCGGCCGAGATCGATCTAGCCGGACTATCGAGCCGAGCGCTGAAGCGACGGCTTGGTCAAGCCGCCAAACAGACCGGTTATTCGCTTAAGTGGGCACGTGATAGTGGCAGCGGGCAACTACGCTTCCAGGTGCGCGAGGCACGCGGTGCAGCGCCCAAGGCGCGCAATGGTCGCCGAGGTCGGCGGCGCAGGACGGCCGAGTAGCCTCGGCGTTCGAGGACTTTCGGCTAGGCGAAGTAAGCCCCCTGGCTCGTGTGACGGGCCAGGGGCTTCTTTATGATGCGCCCACCAACGAGGGCGATATGAGTGATTCCGAGTACGAGCGCGCAGTACTGTGGGTTCCCGACCCGACCAGCCCAGCCGGCTGGATCCGCCGCAAGGTGTGGGCCGAAGAGCAGCCCAAGCGCAAGAAGCCGCCGATGGGCTTCGGCGTGACGGTGCGCCGCACGGACGACGAAGAGACCAAGAAAGCCGCCTAGCTAGCCCGCGCTTCGGCGACGCGCAACGCGTCAGCCTGAGTCGCGGTCTTCCTGCAGGAGTTCGTTTCGTGTCACCGTCAGGTGGAGCGGTTCGACTCGATTCTCCAACGTGGGCCAGGTCTCATCGGCGATCTTGGCCTGCACCTCGGGCTTCGGTGTTCTGGCAGCATCCCAGCTGGTCACCCTGAGCCGCGCGAGGGGTGCGTGCAAGCGCCCGGCACGCGCTCTGCGACCCACGTGGCGAGATGTCCTTCCCGACCGTCCTGGCGCATATCGTGGCCCGCACCGGTGTCGCCATCTGGCACCACCGTTTTGCCTGGCTCACGAGTCTGGTCGTCGCCGCCGGCGTCGGCATGTATCAGTTCGGCTACGCCGGGCCAGTTGCACCTGCTTCCACTCTGAGCGCGAGTTCAGACTGCGCCGACGCGGCAATGGATGCCGTGGCCAAAGTGGACGACGAAGCGGCGCACGCCGCATATGACTGCCTGGCACCCACGATGCGCCGCGGTGGCGAGCAGGAATTCGTCAAGTCCTTGCACGACCGCGGCGACTTGCCCAGTGGCAAAGTCGATCGAGTGGGCGACAAGCGCCAGTCTGACGGCAGCCGGATCGTCTTCTACACCATCGAGGCTGCTGGCCAGGTCGTCGGCTACATCGTCTATCTCGATGCCGACGGCAAGGTCGAAAAGATCGAGTGAGCCTCTTCGGCTAACGACGGCGGGCGACCATCAGCATCGTCGCTGACTCTGAGGTGAACGGCTCGCACTGGTAGTCGCCATACACCGACTGCAATTCGAAGCCGGCGCGTGCCAGGAGGTGCTCGGCTTCGAAGCGATGAATCCAGCGATACGGCCACTCGACGAAGCGCTTGGCGACCAGTTGACCGCGCGCGTCGATGGCTTCGTAGGCCGAACGAATCACCCGAATCTGTCGGCTCAGGTCGGTACTCACCACTGACTCGACCCGTGACAGCGTGAAGCCGTGCGCGGCTGAGTACTGCACGAGGTCGTCGCGCATGCTGCCTGGACTCTGGCCGATCCACTCAGGCTTCGCGTGCAGCAGGTCGATGGCCAACACTCCACCCTGCCTCAGGTGCTTTTTGACGCACAGGAGTGCCTGCAACTGGTCTTCTGTCTCGGTCAGGTAGGCAAAACTCTTGACGGCGATGATCGCCAGGTCGAACGGCCCACCGATATTGAATGCGCGCATGTCGGACTGGATGAGGGTTACGCTTGGGTGCGTTTCGAGCTTGGCGCGCGCCAGCGCGAGCATGTGCGGCGAGACGTCAATGCCGACCACGCTGTTCCCCGCGTTGGCGAGGGGCACGGTCAGCCGCCCACTGCCGCAGGCCAGTTCCAGCACCCGTCCGCCTTGCTGTGCGGCGAGCTCCAGATAGAACGGAACGTCGGCGTCGAAGCTAAAGGCGTCATAGAGCTGAGCAAGCTGCGCGTCGGCCCAGGGGTGATCGGCTTTGACCAGTGCGCCAGCGGTCGACGCAACGCCATCCATCACGTCCCAGAGGGTATCGTCCACCCACGTGCCGCGTTTCGACGCTGTCGTCTTCGACATGGACGGTGTGCTCATCGACAGCGAGCCGCTGCATTTC
>WNGB01002263.1_pt1 | contig 31205 bp, 26 predicted proteins | sample 5400681 | NCBI WGS metagenome assembly WNGB01 (sample SAMN13153367, study PRJNA577476) | soil metagenome | isolation source: 115 cm soil or saprolite under grassland replicate 2 | place: USA:California | collected 2016-06-15
GAGGGTCATGGCGATGGAATACGGTTCCTCGCCAGTCGAACAGCCCGCGCTCCAAGCGCGGATGCTCCTTTCCTTCTCTCCCCTCTCGGCCCTCCACCTCGGGAGTACCTGCTGCTCCAGGAACTCGAACTGCCGCTGCTCACGGAAGAAGCGGGTCTCGTGCGTCAGGATGCATTCGAGCATACGTGACCGCTCTTCCGCACCCTCCGCGCTATTCTCGTTCAGTCGACGGTAGTAGGCCCCGAACGACGTCAGGCGCAATTCGCGCAGCCGTCTGCTCAGTCGACCGGTCAAGAGCGCCTTCTTGCTCGGCGCCAGGTGAATGCCGGCGTCGCGGTAGATCAAGGCCTGGAAGAGGCTGAATTCATTTTCGCTTAGGGGGCGGACGACGACGTCGGCCGCTGTGAGGCAAGCGGCGCTCACGACTTGGCGCCCGAGGTGCTCGAAGGCAGAGGAGAGCTCGAGGGCGCCTTCGGGGCAAAGGAGGCGTCGAACGGACGGGCGAGCGCCGCGACCGTCTTCAACTCGTCCACCGAGAGCATGAGGTCCATGTCGAGCACGGGCAAGAGCTTCTTGCCGGCCGTCCAGAGACCCCGCACGAACTCGACCTGGAGCTGCCCACCCACGCTGGGCGGAGGCGCGATGTCGCGGGCCCGGAGATCGATGACGCCTGTGACCGATTCGACGAGAAACCCGATCGCTGCGAAGAAGCCCTCCCGCCGGAGGTATTCCAGGACGATGCACGAGAAGAGGTGCGTGCGAGGTGGGGGAAGGCCAACCCGCGAGGCGAGATCGACGACGGGAGTGACCACACCGGCGAATCGGACGAGTCCACGGACCCAGGAGGGCGCTGAAGGGATCTCCTCAACGCCCTCGAATGCGATCACTCCTCTGACATTGCCCAACGGAATCGCATACTCTTCGCCACCCACGGACAGAGTGAGGTGCTGAGTCGATTCTGCAGCTTTCGTCGCGCCGGTCATGGCTCAGAAGCGCTTGAAGTCGTTGTCCTCGGCGGTCCGGGCAAAGGCCGGTGCACCGGCTTTCCGGTAGGAGGCCGCCAGGCTCGGTGCGAGACCGCCAGCCGGGGCGCGGCCCGGCGAGGACGCCGCCGGACTTGGCGCCCGAGCCCCTTCTGCCACCCGGAAGAAGGCCATCGTGTCCTGCAGCATCTGCGCCTGCGCGGCCAGCTCTTCTGCCGTGGCGGCCAGCTCCTCGGTGGACGAGGCCAGTTCCTCGGCGGCAGCGGCGTTCTTCTGCGTGACGCGATCCACTTCGGCCATCGACTTGCTGATCTGGGATACGCCGGAGGATTGCTCGCTGGAAGCGGCGGCGACCTCTTGGACCAGCTCGGACGTCTTGCGGATCGAGGGCACGAGGGCCACGAGTAGCTTGCCCGCACGCCCGGCAACGTCGAGGCTCGATGCGGCAAGATCGCTGATTTCCTTGGAGGCGGCCTGGCTTCGTTCTGCGAGGCGCCGGACTTCGGCGGCCACCACCGCAAAGCCACGGCCGGACTCGCCGGCCCTGGCCGCCTCGATGGCCGCGTTGAGCGAAAGAAGGTTGGTCTGGTACGCGATCTCCTGGATGATCCCGATCTTCCCGGCGATGGCCTTCATCGCCTCGACCGTCTCTGCCACCGCCTTGCCCCCCTCGTCGGCTTCCGCCGCTCCCCGGGAGGCGATCTGCTCGGTCTGCCGGCTGTTCTCGGCGTTCTGGGTGATCGATGCGGTCATCTCTTCGAGGCTGGCGCTCGCTTCCTCCACCGAAGCGGCCTGCGCGCTCGTGCCCTGGGAAAGGGTCTGGGAAGTCGCCGAGACCTGGGTTGACGAGGCAGAGACCTGGGATGAGGCGGAGGAAAGGGCGGCCGCCCCCGAGCGCACGGCGCTAATCGTCTCCGAGAGCTTGCCCGCCATTGTTCGCATCGCGCGCAGGAGCTGGCCCACTTCGTCCTGAGCGTCCCCGTCAAAAGCCGCCGTGAGGTCGCCCCGCGCCATGCCCTCCGCCCCTGCGACCACGGCGTCGAGCGGCCCGACCAGCGACCGCACGATCACGAAGGAGAGAGCGATCAGCCCCCCGAGGCAGGCCAGTGCGATGGCCGCGGTGGCCCAGAGCAAGGTCTTCTGCGCCTTCTGGGCGGAAGCGAAACCAGCGGCGACCTCGGATTCGTTGCTCTTCGCCGTGTTCTCCAGCTTGACCTTGAGATTGCCGTACTTGGTCCGCATGACCTCGATGGACGCGACCAAGGCATCGTCCATGCGTCCGTCCAGCATGCGCTGGCTCGTGCTCCGCGCGACCGAGTAATAGTCGTTGAAGTCGGCCTCGAGCTGGGCGATCTCGCCCGCGGAGAAGACCGAGTTGCCGCGGTTGGCCTCGAGTTGCTTCAGGAACTCGTCGCGAAGACGGTCGGTCTCCTGGAGTTTCTCGGCCTCCTTGGCCGAGACCGCCGTTTGCATTCCCTGTTGCGCTTGCTCCAGCATCACGAGCAGGCTGCGGCTCATCTGCAGGGCGGGATAGTGGCCCATCTGGATCAAGTCCAGGATGCGAGCGCTGTCGCGGGCGAGCACCAGCCCCACGAGCAGATTCAGGCCCAGCGCTCCTGCCGCCAGCACGGGCAGGAGCGTGATCTTCCTCCGGAACGGGACGTCCTGCAGCCTCAGTTTAAGTCGCATGACCCTGCTCCTCCGCCGACACCCGGCCTGCGCCGGGCGCCGTCAATTTCCGACGGTGAGGACCCTGACGCCATCGCCCAGCGGCGTGCCGCCGGCCACGTAGCCGATGGCGTTCGCGTTGCTCCGGACGAAGGCGAGGGCGTCAGCCTCGGAGGCCTTCTCCGGCGGGGGCGCCCCACGGCCGCTGAAGATGATGCTCTGCCAGTAGCTTTTCACCGTGGGCACGTCCTTGCTGAGGACCGCTTTGGAGAACGCCGCGCGCACGGGCGAGTCCTCGCCGAGGTCCACGGGAGCCACGGTCTGGCCGCTCGCCCAGGTCGTGGTCTTCTTCAGGAAGAGGCGCGCCACCTCTTCGCGGGCGAGGCTCGAGGCCGGATTCGAGGCGTTGACGACCACCTTGTGGGAGGCCTCGGGCGGCGCCGCGCCGGAGGAAACGGCGGCCAGGCAAGCGGCGACGGCGACGATGCTCAGGGCTTGCAGTCTCATGGCGGTCTCCTAGAAGCTCAGCTGCGCGCCGAACAGGAACAGGTTCGTCTTGGGCGTGAGGGTGCCCTCCGCGACGGCCGCATCGAGCAGCGCCGGCTCCGGGAGGGCGAAGCGGTTGCCGTCCACGCGATGGTAGGACGCCTTGAGCACGAACTCCGGGTGGAACCAGTAGTTGAGCCCGACGGCGAACTCCTTGTGGTCGAGGAGGGAGGGCGCGATCGACACGTCGGCTCCCGGCAGCTCCGTGGTCAGGTGGTCGTACTGAACGGCCGCCTGCCAACGCCGGTCGAAGCGGTAGGCGGCCTCGGCGTAGAAGCCGCTCACGATCAGATCGTCTTTCACGTTTTCATGGGCGTACTCGCTGCGCAGCGACAACTTGTTCGACACGTACTCGGCGTGGACTCCGGCAACCGTGCGCCGAGCGGCACCAATCTCGATTCCGCTGAAGGCGGCCCCGCCGAAGCGCAGACCCTCGACCGGCGTCTCGAAAGAGATCCGGCCCCCGATGACGTTGCGGGTTTGTTCCCGTTCGATCGGTTCAACGGCACCCGCCGTTCCTTCACGAAGGAATGCCTCGGGTGCTATCGTTTCGTCGAGATCCGTCCCGCCGCCATAGACGTCGTACTGAATTCCCCAGCGCTTCCCCAACCGTATTGCCCCCGTGAGGCCCAGGCCCTTGTAGGAAAGGCCGATGATGCTGGAGGGACCGTAGACTCCTTGAGGGAGAGACAGGAAGGGCCGCAGCGTACCCACCTGGAAGACCTCGGAGTAGAGGCCGAAGGGCTGCTTCACCTTGCCGGCCCGCAGCAAGAGCTTGTCGGAGAACTTCCATTCCGCGAAGGCGTATTCGAGGTCGACGCCGTTCTCGGCCTTGCTCTCGTGCCAATCAACCTGGCTCACCATTCGAAGGTGCTCGCTGACCCTGGCCGAGGTGTTGAGGGCGAAGTCGGCCTCCCGATAGTCCCCGTCCTTCGTGCCGCCCAGGTAGTCGTTGGGAACGTCGGTCTTCCCGTACCGCCAGCCTCCGAAGCCGTGGAGGTCGACCCTCTTCTCGAAGTCCTGCGCCTGTAGGGTGCCGGCGACCAAACCGAGGCCCATGGCGGCGATCACGGCCAAACGTCTTGACGTCGTCATTCGTTCCTCCTCAGGGCGTCTAGTCGGTGGCACGCACCACTCATCGGGCACCTCCGCCCTCGCGGGGCGAAGAGCCCTGTCCCTTGCGGCGCCGGACCGGGACGGCCGGCGCCCGTGAGCTTTGTTCAGCCGATGACCCGTCGACTCTCCGGCCTGCGGACCCTCCGCCGAGGGCCAACGACTCTTCGAGCGAGCCCGGGCCGAGGAGCTCGCTCGCCGACAGGACGCGGTCGATGTCGAGGAGCAGGACGAACTGGCCCGCCACTTTCGCCATTCCGAGGAGGTACTCGGGACGGACCGGCAGGCCGAAGGCGGGTGCGGGCTCGACGCTCTCGGCCGGCAGCTCCAGCACGTCTTCGACGGCATCGGCCAGGATCCCTACGAGCGTTGCCAGCCCCTCCAGCTCGACGTTCAGGATGACCACGCAGGTGCGCCTCGTGACGGGGCTCGCCTCTCGACCGAACTTCACGGAAAGATCGACGACGGGCGTCACGTTGCCACGCAGGTTGATGACGCCGCGGATCCAGGACGGGGTCGAGGGGACGCGCGTCGCCGGCTCGTGCTCCAGGATCTCCAGGACATTGGCGAGCCCAACGCCGTAGGTCCTCTCCGCCAGGACGAACGTGAGGTATTGGGACGGCTGGGCCGCCGGCTCCGCCGCGGTCTGAGAGGCCGGACGTTCCATCACCACGTCACCGCTTCCACCTGCTCCTGCAGGGCTTCACGCACGAGCCCTGGCACGTTCAGGATCAGCGCCACGCGCCCGTTCCCACGGATGGCCGACCCCGCGATGCTGGGCAGGCGGCGAAAGAGCGCTCCCAGGGGCTTGATCACGGTCTGGCTTTCGCCATAGAGGGTGTCTACGGCCAGCCCGACGAGCCCATCGCGGTGCCGCACGACCACGACGCTCTCGCGCGCGGGCGGCTCGCCCCCGAGACCGAAGAGTCCCCTGAGGCGCACGAACGGCAGAGGATGGCCCCGGAGGTCCATGACCCCGCTCTCCTCCTCCTGGGACCGGCCCCCCGCCCCGGCCAGCTCGAGGCACTCGACGACTGCGTCCATTGGCAGGACGTAGGTTTCTCCCGCGGCGCCAACCGCGAACCCGTCGATGATCGCGAGGGTCAAAGGCAGGCGGATCGTGACCGTCGTGCCCGAGCCTTCGCGGCTCTCGATACCGACCGAACCGCGCAGGGCCTCGATGTTGCGCCGCACCACGTCCATGCCGACGCCGCGGCCCGAGAGCTGGGTGACCGCTTCGGCAGTGGAGAAGCCCGGTTCCAGAATCAGGCGGTGGACGTCCGCTTCGGATGGCTCTTCTCCTGCCATGAGCAGCCCTTGCTTGCGCGCCTGCTCGACGATGCGTCGGCGGTTCAGACCCGCTCCGTCGTCGCTCAGCTGGACCACGATGCTTCCGGCATCGTGGTAGGCGCGCAACTGAAGTCGGCCGACGGGGTCCTTGCCTTTCGCCCGCCTCGTCTCGGGCGCCTCGATACCGTGGCCGATCGCATTCCGGATCATGTGGGTCAAGGGATCTCGCAGCCGCTCCACGACCGTCACGTCGACTTCGATGTCCTCCCCTTCGGTCGTGAGGAGAGCCTGCTTCGCCTGGGCGACGCTCAAGTCGCGGACGGTGCGCACGCATTGCTGGAAGATGGGACCGACGGGTACCAGGCGGGCTCTCAGGACGAGGTGCTGAAAGTCCAACTGGCGCAGTTCCAGTTCGCGGTTCGCCTCCCGGATGCGCGCCGTCTCCGCTTCCGGGCGCTCCTCGATGGCCTGAAGGAGCCGCCCCTGAGCGACGGCGATCTCGCCGGTGAGGTCCAACATCCGGTCCAGGGTCGCCGTGTCGACCCGCAAGGTCGAAGCGGCTTCTCCGAGACGGTCCTCGCGCCGCCTCCCGGTATGCACGTGGCGGCGATCCAGCCTCGGCGCACTGGCCGGGGCGGGGACGGGACGGCGGCCCGAGCCCAGCTCGGCCAGCCGCTGTTTGAGCGTCTCGTGTTCCGCTTCGAGCTCCGTCGCGCCACTTATCGCCGCCGGCAGGATCTCGCGCAGGGCGTCGAGGGCCTGGAGCAGCCAGGTCACGAGATCGCGTGACACGAGCAGCCGGCGCTCGCGGAGCCCGTCGAGCAGATCTTCGAGGGTGTGCGCGAAGCCGGCCAGCGCGGAAAAGCCCAGCCCGCCGGCGTTCCCCTTGAGCGTGTGGGCCACACGGAACACGCTGCCCAGCGCCTCCGCATCGTCGGGTGCGGTCTCCAGAAGGAGCAGCCCCTTCTCCATGGCCTCGAACCCCTCGTCGGATTCGGCGAGGAAGGTTTGGAGCAGCGCTTCGCGATCGATGTCGAAGTCGGCGCTCACAGCGGTTTCACCCACGCGCTGCCGCCGTCAGTCTGGAAGACGAGCTTTCGCCCTCGCCGCCCTTCCGTGTCTCGCGCTTCCACCGGTATCCCCGCAGCGGCGAGGGTGGCCAGGGCGCTCTGCACGTTGGCCGCCCCCAGGTGGCGCTTGCCCTGGCCGCGGAAGGCGACCGCGATGCAGGCCCCGCCGAACACCTTGGCCTGCAATCCGCTGCGGTGGGCCCCCAGGGCCAGGATCTCGTCGATGAGCGCCGGAGTGGCCACGCTGCCGAAGCGCAGGGGGGATGGCCCGTCCGCGGCGCCGTCGGGCAGCAGATAGTGGTTGATCCCGCCCACGGCGGAGTGGCGGTCCCACAGGCACACGGCCACGCACGACCCGAGGACGGTCGTCACCCTCGCCGGGCAGCGGGATGCGAAGACCTGCCCGGGGTGCAGGTAGAGGTCCACGCGGCGTCCCACGGCGAGATCGTCGCGTTCCACGGCGGACGCGGGCGGCCTGGTCGGCGGCGCCGTCACACGCGGGCTCATGGTGTCGTGGATGCAGTCGCGCGGCCGTATTGGACGTGCAGCCGCGTGCAGTAGAGGGCGACGGCGGCCTGGCTGGCGAGCAGGTCGAACAGCTCGTGGTCCGCCGGCTCCAGTGCCGCCTTGTGGGAGAGCAGCCGGAAGATCGCGATCACGCCGGTGACGCGGCCGTCGAGCGTCAACGGGATGCAGGCGGTCACCCGGGACTCCGCGGACTTCCCGTCCCGGTCGCCGCCTTCCGCGCGGACGTAGGTGTCGCCGGTCTCCGCGGTGCGTCCGATGATGCCGAGGCCGAAGGCGATCTCCCGCAACGGAGCAGGGTCCACGCCGAACGCGGCGACGAGCGAGAGCGCGGCGCCGTCGGCCTCCCGCTCGAAGATGGCGAGCTCCTCCGAGCCCACGAGGTTGGCGACGATCTCCTGGATGGCGAGGACGACCTCCTTGCGCTCCACCGTCCCGTGCAGCCGGTAGCTGGCCACGTACAGGTTGGCCAGGTTGGCGTTCTGCTCCTCGACCTTGAGGTACTCGTCCGAGAAGCGTCGGTTGGCCTCCTCGATCTCCTCGAGGTGCGACTCCAGCTCGAGCTGGCGGCTCTGGTGTCGGTCGGCCTGGCCGCGCAACTGGGTGAGTTGTTCGGCCAGGAACTCGCGCTCGGAGCGCAGGGAGCCGTTCTCCGCGCGCAGGGTGGCGTTGTCGGAGAGGGCGCCGTCGAACAGGCGCGCGGCGTCGGCGAGCTTGAGGCGCTCGGCCTCGAGCTGCGCCACCTCGGCCCGCAGCTTCTCGTTCTCGGCGAGGAGGCGGTGAGCGTAGCGCTGCGTTCCCTCCTGCACCTGCCGGACGTACCCGCCGTGACGCTTCTCGCGGTCTTTCATGGATGGCTCCCCTAGACCCCGAGGTAGTCGCGCACCTTGGCCATCAGCGCGACGGGATCGATGGGCTTGGTGAGGTAATCGGTACAGCCGCTCTCGAAGCCCGCCTCCACGTTGGCGCCTTCCCCGCGCGTGGTGACCATGATGATCGGGATGTCGCGCGTGCTCTCCCGCGCCCTCAACTCGCGTACGGCCTCGAAGCCGGTCATCCGCGGCATGACGACGTCCATCAGGATGAGGTCGGGACGCTCGCTCTCCGCCTTGGCGACGCCCTCGATGCCGTCGCCGGCGATGATGACGTCGTACGGGCCCTTCTTGAGGATCATCTGTTCCATGAACAGGGATGTCCTCGAGTCGTCGACGAGCAGGATCTTCTTCTTCATGGGGCGCTCGGCGCCGTTCATGCCGCTTCTCCGACCAGGCGGCGGATCACGTGCTCGAGTTCCGAGAGGGAGCTCCCCTTGTGCAGGAGGACGTCGACTCCGAGCCGGCGGGCGGCGATGGCCACCGTCTCCGAGGCGTGACCCGTCATGAGCACCACGGGAGTCCCCGGCCACAGGCGGCGGACCTCGAGGACGATGGCCAGTCCCTCCGACCCCTCGCCGGGGGTGAGCTGGAGATCGGTGATCACGGCTCCGTAGCGGCTTTGGGCGAGGAGTGCTTTCGCTTCGATGACGCGCGCCGCGCAGTGCACCTCGTATCCACGAGCGTCGAGGTGATGCTTCACGGCCTCCGAAATCATGTCGTTGTCATCGACGACCAGCAGACGCTTACGCATGCCGCAGCGTGCGGTTGCACTGCCCGTGCCACAGGCGGAGACGGCTGGAAACCGCCCTCACGCGCGAGTTCTTCGCGTGGAGTGATTGGGCGGCTATCCGCATTCTGAGAAGGCAGACGCCCGCGCAGCCAGATCGCGCGCTTGCGGCTCGTTCATTTACTGGACGAGGAGTCTAGGAACCGAACGGAGGAATGCCGAACTTCTTGAGCCGCTGGTAGAGTGAGCTCTTCGAGATCCCGAGCGCGTGGGCAGCCTTCTCGACGTTGCCGCCGAGAGCCTGCAGCGTGGATTCGATGTGATGTCGCTCCACCTCGAGGAGCGTGCCCCTCTCGCTGCTTTCGGCCGTGGCCCCCTCATGTGGACGCGAGAACGCGAAGCGCAGGTCGCCGCGATTGATGAGCCCTTCCCGGCTGAGGAGGACCGCCCGCTCGAGCACGTTCCGCAGCTCCCGCGCGTTGCCGGGCCAGGTGTATTCCTGCAGCGCCGCGACGGCATCGGCAGAGAGGGCGACGCGGCCGCGCCCCATCTCCCGCGCCACCCGCTCCACGATGCTTTCCGAGAGAAGGGGGATGTCGTCGACGCGCTCGCGCAGGGGAGGCATGACCACGGTGAGGGTGTTGATGCGGAAGAACAGGTCGCTGCGGAAGCTTCCGGCCTGCACGCGCGCCGCAAGGTCCTCGTGTGTGGCCGCGATCAGCCGCAGGTCGGCGTGGCGGTCGCGGACGTCGCCCAGCCGCCGGAAGCTTCTGTCCTCGATCACCTTGAGGAGCTTGGGCTGCACGGCCGGCTCCATGTCGCCGATCTCGTCCAGGAAGAGCGTCCCCTTGTGTGCGAGTTCTATCAGTCCGAGCTTGGCCTTGCTGGCGCCCGTGAAGGCGCCGGCCTCGTGCCCGAACAGCTCGCTCTCCAGCAGCTCCTTCGAAAAGCCGGCGCAGTTGAGGTCCACGAAGCCGTTGTCCGCGCGCGGGCCGTGATCGTGGAGCCATCGCGCCAGCACCCCCTTGCCCGTGCCCGTCTCTCCCTGGATGAGCACGGAGCTTTCGGCGGCGACGATGGTTCCCGCCTCCTGCGCGAGCGTCGCGATCGCGCGGCTGCGTCCCTGGAAGGGGTCGACGCTCAGGCGGCCTTCCCGCGACCGGCTGGCCAACTGCTGCCGCCGCCGCCGTTCGTTCTGCACCAGCCGTTCGAGCAGGACCAGCACCGCCGCCATGTCGACGGGCTTGGTCAGGAACTGCTCGGCGCCTTCCTTGATGGCGCGGACGGCCAGCTCGATCGAACCGTGCGCGGTGAGCATGATGACGGGCAGGCCCGGGGAAGCCGCCTTGATGCGGCGGAGGAGCTCGACTCCCTGACCGTCCGGGAGCAACTGGTCCAGCAGGACGGCGTCGGGGGCCTGGTGGCGGACGGCTTCCTCGGCCGCGCGGAGCGTGTCGGTGACGTCGACCTCGTATTCGTGGACGCGCAAGAAGCCACCCACCGCGGCACGGACGATGGGATCGTCCTCGACGAGCAGGATGCGGCCTTTCGACATCGTCTTCGCGGCGTCTATGTCGCCGCCCCCGCCTCCCCGAGCGGAAGCCGTATGCTCACGAACGCCCCGCCCGCTGGCAGATTATGGAGCTGGATCTGCCCTCCATGCTCCTCGACCACGTTGCGGGCGATGGACAGGCCCAACCCGGTGCCACCACGGCGACGGGTGAAGAGCGGTTCGAAGGCGCGTTGGAGGTCCTCCTCCGCAAAGCCGGGGCCGGCATCGCGAACACCGCACGTCAGCCAGGGCCGGCCGTCGGCGCTCACGCGGTCGACGTCCACCTCGACCACGGTGCCGGTCGGTGAATGCTGGATCGCGTTCTGGACGACGTTCTGCAGGGCGCGCACCATGCGTTCGCGATCCATGGCGACGGGGGGCAGGCCTTCCGGCCAGCGGCCGGACACCTGCACGTCGAGAGCGCGCGCCAGCGGCTCGCATTCCCGGATGGCCGCGGAGGCGACCTCCTCGAGCGCCGCCGGCGTGCGCTCGCGGACGGAAGGCCGGGCGTAGTCCAGAAGGTCCTGTACGAGCGAACCGAGGCGCCCGGCCGCCTCGCGCAGCAGCTCGAGGGTCGCGGGCGTCCCCGGCGGTGCGTGCGGCTCCGCCGCCAGCGTGTCGATCAAGGCGGAGATCGCGAACAGCGGGTTGCGCACCTCGTGGGCGACCCTGCTGATCAGCGTGCCGATCTCGGCCATGCGCTCGCTCCGGCGCAGCGCTTCTTCCAGGGCCACGACCTCGGTCGTCTCCTGGATGGTGACGATCACCCAGTTTCCGGCGCTCCCCGTTCGCGCGAGCGCGCTGCCGCCGACGTTCCAGGTACGGCCGCTTGCGGGATCGGAGATCGGACGAAAGTAGGCGCCCATCCCTGCGCGGGCCTTGCGGACCGCCTCCATCGCGCTGCTCCAGGGTTCCCCCACGCCCAGGCTCGCCAGCGTCGTGCCCGTCAGTTCGGAAGGGTCGGGACGCCTGGCCAGGTCGCGAGAAGCCTTGTTGAGCCTGCGGACGATGCCCTCGGAGCTGACGAGCAGCACGGCGATCGACAGCGCGTCGAAGGTGTGCGTCCACTCGTCGGCGGCGGCGCGCAACGTCGCCTCGAACTCGGCCCTCTGCCGGTCACCGGCCACGCGGTCGCGTATGTCCCGGAAGGTGAGCAGGACCGCGAACGAGCCGCCCCACGGAAAGGCCGTGGCGGAGGCTCCGACGGGAACGCTCGCACCCGCGCGACCGATCAGCGTGGTCAGCCGGGACGCGGCCCCCTGGGCCTTCGTGCGCAGCATCAGCTCACGCAGCTCCTCGACGCCCTCGGCCGGGCAGATCTCGAAGAGGCTCTTGTCGATCAGGGTGTCGCCGGGCCGGTCGACCAGCACCTCTCCCGCTCGATTCACCTTCAAGATCCGGAGGTTCTCGGGATCCACGACGACGATGACGTCGGGGGACCGGTCGAACAGGATCCGGAACTGCTCGTCCGAGGCTTGGGGAGCGGAGAATGCGCGCCCCCGCAGCGGACGCCATCCCCGCAGGTAGAAGCCAGCGGCCAGCACCGGTCCGGCGATCACGACGAGCAGCCAAGACACGGCTACCGCTTCAGCATCCCGCCCGGGCACCGAGTCGCCCGGGCTTTGGCGCGCGGGCCCATCGTGCGCGGTCGAGCCACGGCCTCAACCGGGTGACCGCATCTCGCACTCTCCAGCGCCGCATCCACCACCTTGCGAACACCTCGCAGCGGATGGTCCTGTGGCACCCGCTGGGATGGCGTGATGTAGCTGAAGATCGCCTCCGGCTCGTCCGCTTCTCCTCGCATTCGCTCCTCCGTGATCGGTGGCGAGCGAAGCGTACGATCAACCACGGCCATATCGGGCCTTTTTCAGCAGCCTGCTAGGCCTCGGGCGGTGGGGAGACAGGGGCGATGTCCGTTCCCGGCGCGCTCGGCAGGTAGACCACGAAGGTCGCGCCCCGTCCGGGCGGGCTGGACACCTTGATCGTCCCGCGATGCAGCCGGACGATCTGCTCGACGATCGCGAGCCCGAGCCCAGTCCCGCCGCTGTCACGGGCTCGTGCCGGATCGGCGCGGTAGAACGGTTCGAAGATGTGGGGAAGATCCGGTGGCTCGATCCCGCACCCGTGATCCACGACCATGACCATCGCGCGGCCGTGGGGCCGCGCCACGGTCACGACGACGTGGGACGCGGCCGGGGAATAGCGGATCGCGTTCTGGAGCAGGTTGAGCACGACCCGCCGCAGGTGAAGCGGGCTGCCGAGCACCAGGGGGCGGCCTCGGACGAGCGTCTCCACCACGACCTGTCTCTCCTCCGCGATGGCGCTCGCGATCTCGCAGCACTCCGACACGAGCCCGGCCAGGTCCACGACCTCGGCCTCCTGCATCTGACCTCGATCGGCCAAGGCCAGCAAGCGCAGATCACGGATCAGCGTCGACAGGCGCTCGATCTCCGCGAGCACGTCGGCGGCGAGCGTGCGGTACTCGGCCGCCGTCCGATCGGCGCGCAGGCACACCTCGACCGCACCCCGCATCGCCGCCAGCGGCGTCTGCAGCTCGTGCGAGGCGTCGGCCGCGAAGCGGCGGGCGCTGCGAAACGACCCCTCGATCCGGTCGAGCATCTCGTTGAGGGTCGTCGCCAGGCCGTCGATCTCGTCGCTGCCCGTACGCGCCTCGAGCCGCTCGCTGATGCGGGTCGCCTGGATCAGCTGGACCCGGCGCACGATCTCGTCCACCGGCGCCAGCGCCCGGCGCGCCGTGAAGGCGCTGCCGTAGCTCGCGAGCACCAGGACCACCACCATGGACAGCACCATTCCGAGGGCCAGGTGGCCCAGGTCGCGGCGCACTGGCGCCACCGAGGCGGCCAACTGCACGACCAGACTCTCCGCCCCCGGTCGTGGGACCACGGCCGTCGCGACCCGTAGCGGTGCTCCTTCGATGTCCGCCACGGTGATGAGCGGCGTGCGGTCGCGGACCGCCGCCGCTGCCGCGTGCTCGCTCGCCCACTCCAGCCTCGGGAAGCCCTCCGAGCGGAAGAGCACTGGTCCGGACGCCTGGCGCACGAGCACCGGCACGTCCGCCGCCACCTCGCTCGCGAGAGCGCTTGCCACGTCGAGGGTCAACAGGGCCGCGCGGCGATCCGCCACGAATGCGAACAGGCGGACTTGCATCTCCCGATCGAACTCGTGGTAGGAGGTCCGCGCCTGGCGGAGGAAGACGAACAAGGCCAGGGCTCCGAGCGCGCCGCTGAGCGTGAGCAGGTACCAGAACGTCAGGCGGGCGCGGAGGCTCCTAGGGCGAAGTCGAGCCAGGATCGCCGAGGACATACCCCACACCGCGGACGGCTGCGATCAGGCTGGGCCGCCCAGGAACGTCGAGCTTCTCGCGCAGGTGCTTGACGTGAACGTCGACCACGTTGCTCCCGGGATCGAAAGTGTAGTCCCACACGTGCTCGGCGATCATGGCCCGAGTCAGCACGACCCCGGACCGCCGCATGAAGTATTCCAAGAGCGCGTACTCCCTGGGCGTGAGAGCGATCAGCCGGCCGGATCGCTTGACCGTGCGCGTCGCGGGATCGAGCTCGAGGTCCCCGGCGGTGAGCACCGGCGCGTCCGCGGCGCGGTGGCGTCGGCTCAGGGCGCGCAGGCGCGCCGCCAGCTCCTCCAGCGCGAACGGCTTGACCAGGTAGTCGTCGGCCCCCGCATCCAGCCCACGGACGCGGTCCTCGACCATGTCCCGCGCGGAGATGATGAGGATCGGGGTCTGCTTACCCGCCTCGCGAAGCCGCCGGCAGACGGTCAGGCCGTCGATGCCGGGCAGCATCAGGTCCAGCACGATCGCATCGTAGTCGTAGGTGCCGGCCATCTCCAGTGCGCTCGGGCCGTCGTGGGCGACGTCGACGGCAAACGACTCCTCGGTGAGCGCCCGACAGACGTAGTGGGCCATGCGCCGCTCGTCCTCGACGACCAGGAGCCTCAACTGCGTGCCCCGCGCCGCTCGGCGCGGCGGGCGTGCTCCACCCGCTCTCGTGCGATCGCGCGCGAGAGGCCGACGAGGTCGAGGGGCGAGCCGTCGGCGGCGGAGATCCTGGCGCGCGCCTCCGCCAGCGCCTGGCTGAAGAGCATGCGGCCCATCGGGTTCTCGAGGGGCGGGGGGGCGCCGCGCGCCTGCGCGGGCGCCGGCCGGCGGTCGCCCTCGCTGAGCACGCCCCGGACGGGGGCCTCGGCGCGGGCGGCGGCCTGCGCGGCCTCCGCGAGCCTCCTCGCCGCCGCGCGGTCCCCCGCCTCCCAGGCCAGGGAGGCGGCCAGGAGCGCGGCCTCGATGCTCTTCGGGTTCGTGCGCGCGGCGGCCTCGAGCCAGGAGCGCGCCTCTCGCGCGCGGCCGCCCACCATGAGCACTTCGGCCAGGCGCACCATGGGCCCCGTCTCCTCGCCGTTGATCTCGTGGGCGCGGCGGAAGTGGGCCTCCGCCGCCGCGAGGTCGACAGGTTCCGCGGAGTCGGGTGAGGCCAGGAGCGCCCCGAGGGCGAGATGGCCGCGCCCGCTGCGCGGGTCCAGCTCGACGAGGCGCTCGAAGGCCTGGCGGGCGGCGGCCGTGCGCCCGCGCTCGCGCTCGCACTGGCCGAGGTAGTAGAGGCTGTCCTCGTGGCGCGGTTCGAGGGCGAGGGCCTGCCGGTAGGCCCCGGCGGCGGCTTCGAAGTCGCGCGCCACGCGCCGCTCGGTCGCCGTCTGGTACGTCTGCCAGAAGGCGAGAACTCGCGCCTTGTCCGTCGTCCCGTCCGTGCGCAGCGCGTCCACTCGGCCACGGCAGGCGGGGGCGGCCATGGCGGCCGCCAGCAAGGCGAGCGTGGCCGCCCGCCTCACCGGCGCCTCTCCACGCGCGGCGGCGCGCCCTCGTCAACGTGGACGGTGGCCCGGGCGGGCAGGCCGGCGAGCTCGTCGACGCGCCCGCTGGGCCAGCGGACCTCCAGCGTCTCCACGCGCTCCGCCGGCCCCAGGCCGAAGAACACCTCTCCCGGGGGCTCCTGGCTCAGGTACGACGACTGCCCACCCACCACACGCATCTGCGTGCCCTCGCCGGTGGTGACCCGTACCACGGCGCCCGTGGCCCAGGTCGTGGAGCGACGCGGACCCGAGGAGGCGGCGGGGGACGACCGCAGGACGACGCGCAGCCAGGCCCGCGCGTTGCCACCGTCGTTGCGGAGGAGGCGCACCGCCCCGCCGTGGACCATCACCACCACGTCGAGGTCGCCGTCGCCGTCGTAATCGGCGAAGCTCGAGCCCCGTCCCACGTTCGCGATGGCGAAGGGGGCTCCGCTCGTCGAGCCCACCTCGTAGAAGCCCGGCTCGCCCGCGCTCCAGAAGAGGAAGTTGTTCATGGGGACGAGGCGCGTGGGATCGGACTCCTCCTGGAACGTGCTGCCGTTGGTGGCGAAGAGGTCGAGCCTCCCGTCGTTGTCGAAATCGAAGAAGCCGGCGCCCCAGCCGATGGCGTCGAGGGCGATCTGGCCCAGGCCGGTGAGGTCGGCCTGGTCCACGAAGCGCAGGGGCGCCTCGGGGGTGAGCTTCATGCGCGAGCTCTCGTTGACGTAGAGGGCGTTCTCCTGCGCCATCCAGTGGGTGACGAAGATGTCGAGGTCGCCGTCGTTGTCGAAATCGCCGATGCCGAGCCCCATGGCGCCGCGGTAATCGGCCACCCAGGCCGAATGGCTGATGTCACGGAAGCGCCCGTTCCCGAGGTTCAGGAACATGGCGTTGTCCGAGACGTCGTTGGCCACGTAGAGGTCCGGCCAGCCGTCGCCGTCGAAATCGGCCCAGGAGGCGGAGAGCGAGCGGCCGGTGGGGTTGTCGACGCCCGCCTCGTGGCCGACTTCGTGGAAGACGCCCCCGTCGTTGCGGTAGAGGAGGTTCCGCTCCGGCGAGTAGCTCGAGGGGTTGAGGGTGAAGGGCACCACGGATCGGAATTGAAGTGTGCCCTGCCCCACGTTGGCGGGATCGAAGCGGTACCGCACGTAGCCGCACACGTACAGGTCGAGGTCGCCGTCGCGGTCGTAGTCGGCCCAGGACGCACCCGTCCAGAACCCCTCGAGGCCCCCCAGGCCCGCTCTCTCCGTGGCCGCGCTGAAGCGGCCCTGCCCGTCGTTGTGGAAGAGCAGGTTCGTCCCGTAACGCGTCACGAAGAGGTCGAGGCGCCCGTCGCCGTCGTAGTCGCCCCACGCGGCCGCCATCCCCCAGCCGCGCACGTCCAGGCCGGCCGCGTCCGTGACGTCCGCGAAGGTGCCGTCGCCGTTGTTGTGGAAGAGCGTCCCGCGCGCGGACGAGCGCCGCACCTCGTCCGCGGTCAGGGTCAACGGTCCCGATTCGTTGACGAGGAACAGATCGGGGAAGCCGTCGCCGTCGTAATCGCCCCAGGCCAGCCCGGAGCCCATGTCCTCCGGGAGTTGGGACGAGCGCCGGCCGGAGAAGTGGCGAAAGCGCAGGCCGGAGAGCTCCGCGACGTCCTGGAAGGTCACACGGAGCGGAGACGAACCGGTGGCGGGTCCGGAGGCGCCACCGGTGGCGGACGGCCGGGACGACGATCCGGCGGCGTCCGCGCCGGCGGCCATCGCTCGCCGCGGCCCGCTGTCCGCGCGCGGCAACGGGCGGTCGAGAGCGCGCGTGATCTCCGCGCTCGCCTCCCGCTCCTGCCCCGGCACATAGGCCGGCGGCCGCGGCCGCGCCGCCAGCGCGATCAGGGTGAGCAGGCCGAAGGCCGCTCCGCCGGCGACGAGCCAGCGGAGAGCCCGCCGCCGTTGGTTCGTGGCCGCGCGCGCGGTCACGGGCGGGGAGCGGAGGAGGCTCCGACGAGAGAGGCCGCGCGGGTCCGCCTGGCCCCCGGCCGTATCGCCGGGCGCACCACGATCTCCCCCTCGGCGCGGGCCATCTCCGTGACCGGCATGGTGAGCCCCGCCTTCTCTCCAAAGATGAAGTTCAGCAGGTACTGGTCGACCTTGCGGTAGAGCAGGCGCGCCGTCAGGTGCAGGGCGGGCTCGGCGCCTCCCGGCGCCTCGAGGTGGAACTGGTCCTCCCGGCGCGTCGGCGCGCTCTCGGCGGCCACCCCCGCGCAGTCGAAGCGGTACTCGGCGGTGTCGGAGAAGCCGGGGAAGAGCGAGCGCCGGTAGCGCACGCCCACCATCTCCCACAGGTTGTGGCGGTCGATCAGGTTCCCGTACTGGTCCACCGGTTCCGCCTTGAACATGAAGGTGCCGGGCTGGATGAAGTGCCGCTCGTCACGGTGCCCGGAGGTGTAGAGCACCTGCCCGTCGGGCCTGGTCACCGTCAGCTCCACCCAGGCCTGGATGATGTCAAGGGGTCCGGTGGGAAAGTCGTGTCCCACCTTGTTCGACGTGATCACGGCGCGCACGGTCACCGGCTGCCCGCTGACCGCCTCCGGCGGGTACAGGAGCTCCAGGGCCACCGCCGGCCCCTTCGCCCACTTGGCGGCGATCTCCGGGATGTCGTACTGGCCCTTGAGCCAGCGCTCCACGAGTTGGACCTGCGCCTCCGCGCCGGGGAGCTTCAGGAGGGCGGGCATGGCCTGGTTCGCCCCCAGGAAGCGGTGGCTGCGGTGCTTGCCGTCCGCGACCGTGCGGTTGTAGTCGAGGGCGTCGCCGGCGGCGGGATCGTGCGAGTCCTGCAGCGGCATGTGGCACTCGCGGCACTCGATGGTCTTGTCCGCCCGGCCCGGATGGTTCCAGCGGCTCTTCCGCCAGTTGTCGTACTGGTTCTGGAGCTGCACCCAGCCGACATTGTTGACCTCCTGGTCGATGAACTGCTTGTGGCAGGCCGCGCAGTACTCCGGCGTCTTGAACAGGCGCTTGGACAGGTCGCCCACGTGCTGCCCCGGGTAGGCGCGGATCAGGAAGTCGCGCACGAACCGCGCGCCCTCGCCCTCGCGCAGCTCGAAGAGGTACCGCCTCGGCTGGGCCACCACGAACTTCGCGTTGCCCTCGATGTCCGTCTTGCGGATGGAGTGGCACACGAGGCAGGAGACGCCCTCGTTGTAGCCGGCCAGGCTGGTGAGCTCGGTGGTGAAGATGTTCTTCGTGCCCGAGAAGAGCGAGATCGGATCGTGGCAGCCGCCGCAGTAGCGCGTGGACTCGGGGCCGTTCTGCTTCGCCATCTCCTGCTGGATGCGCTGGAAGCCGACGTCCATGGCCGACCAGCGATGGGCGCTCACGCTCCATTCCTCCGCGATCTGCTCGTGGCAGCCGGTGGTGCCGCACGACTTTGAGCCGGAGAGGCTGCGCGAATCGAGGGCGCCTCCGGTGACGGTGGTGGCGAGGCTGGGCGCGAACGGCCGCAGGCGCCCGTACTTGAACGAGTAGTCGAGTGGGAACTCGTTGGCCATCCGCTCGCCGGGATAGAGGAGGAGCAGTGCCCCCAGGGGGATGACGAAGGCCAGCGTCCAGGCCCCGGCCGCGACCAGCGTGCGCCGCTGCGCGCGCAAGAGGGAGTCGAGCCCGTGGCGGCGCGCAGCCTGCCGGTCCCGCACCAGCGTCACCAGCACGTGGGGGAGGAGGAAGGCGAGGAGGGCGAAGGTGCCGAGGAGGTGGACGCGGTCCCACGCATACGAGATGCGCGGTCCGCGCGCCGCCTGCACGGTGAGCACGAGCCCGGAGAGGAGCGCGGCCAGCGTGGCCAGGGACGAGAGGTAGCCCATCCACTTCAGGGGGGTCGCGGGCCGGCTCCAGTAGGCGGCGGTGTGGCGCCATTGATAGATGAGGATGGGGACGAGGAACAAGATCCCGACCGCGGTGTGGAGGACCACCTGCCACTGGTTGGCGACGGAGAAGGGAAGGAGCCAGAGGGCCAGCCCGGTCACGCTCTCGAAGGCGAGAAAGCCCAGGGTCAGGGCCGCGAAGCGCCGGCTCCACTCCACGTCGCGGAGGGCGACAGGCGAACGATCACCACCCTGGCCGTCGCCGTCCTTCGTCGCCGTCGACATGGGCCCTCCCCGATCGAGACGTCATCACAGCCAGCGATTCGGTTTGGGCGCATCGTACGTGTTCGTGGCGTCCGTCCACCTGGATCATTTGCACCGGATCAGACGTTTCCGGTTCATACGCTGTGCTTGCGGCAGAGGGCGACGATCTCCTCTCCGCTGAGGGCGCCCGTGACGGTCGGGGTCGCGGTCACGGGCCGACCCGCGCGAGGATCCAGGCCAGGGTGGGCTCGAACACGTCCGCCCGGGCCTTCTCCCCCACCACGATGTCGAGGTGCCCGTAGCGTTCGAGCACGTTCAAGGTCACGTCCTTCGACATCGACCGAATCAGCCGAGTCCTCATGACAGGGATTCCCTCAAGGCATTTCCTCGATCAGCGCGGCCGGACCTCGAGAAGCACGGGCAGCGAGTCGGGAGCGGGAAAGGCGCCGCGGGGCGAGCCGGTGGGTACGGCGTTCGCGTAGGGCCGGAACCGGCTCGGGAAGCCGCTCAGTCGCATCGTGTTGAAGACGCCCCATTGCGGGCCGATGAAGAGCGGGATGCTGGGCGCGTCGAGCACGAACCGCCGCTGCAGCTCGACGGCCAGGGCCAGGGTCTCCGCGCCATCGGAGGTGGCTTCGAAGTGCCGCAGTACCTTCTCCGCCTCCGGATCCGTGAAGCGATGGAAGTTCAGCTCCGCTCTCTCGCCGGTGGGCCGCACGAGCGCGCCATCCATCTGGCCGCGGTAGAACTCGTAGGGCGTGGGCCCGCGGCTGCCGAAACCCATGCTCATGTCGAAACGCCCGCGCCGGAGCGCGTCGTCCCAGGCATTGTATTCGACGGCCTTCACCGTGACCGCCACGCCGACCTCGCCGAGATTCTGGCGCATGATCTCCGCCGCCGCCATCCAGTCCGTCCAGCCCTGCACGGTCTGGAACGTGTAGCGCATCGGCTCCGTCCCCGCGACGCGGATCCCGTCGGCTCCGCGCGCGAGCGAGGCGGCGTCGAGCAGCTTGTTCGCCTCCGCCACGTTGCGCCGCGTCCAGGGGTCCTGGGCGAGCGTCGCGTCCTTCCAGCGCTTCTGCGATTCGGCGAGGCCGGTCGCGTCCGCGGGGGGCGCGTAGCCGCCCATGGCGTCCTTCGTGATCCGCGGACGGTCCAGGGCCATGCTGAGCGCCTTGCGGACGTTGCGGTCGTCGAACGGCTTGCGGCGCGTGTCCACGTAGAGGAGGACGGTGGGGCCGGTGTCGGGATACCAGTACTGATGATGGGCGGGATCCGTGGCCACCCACTCCTTCTCGATGTCGGGGAAGAAGAGGGACGCCCAGTCCACCTCGTTCGCGAGCAACGCCTTCACGATCTCGGCGTTGCTGCGATAGAGAGGCACGCGCAGCACATCCACGCCGGGCTTGCCCGGCTGCCAGTAGGTGGGATTGCGGCCGAGCTCGTACACCGTCGGCTCGAACCGCTTGACCGTGACGAAGGGGCCGGTGGCGACGGGAGACGGGTCGTCGAACGTCGCGGGCTGGGCGACGTCCTTCCACTTGTGCTCGGGGACGATGGCCTGCTCGCCGAGGTAGACCGCGCCCGGCGTGTAGGGGCGCTTGAGCTTGAACTCGACCGTCTGCGCATCCCGCGCGGTCACGCTCTCGAGAAACAGCCATACCGCGTCGTGGTCGAGGGCCGGGAACCGGCGCATGAGGTCGAAGGTGAAGGCCACGTCGCGCGCAGTGAACGGCAGGCCGTCCGACCAGAGCACGCCCGGACGCGTGGTGACGCGGAAGGTGAGGCTGTCCGCGCTCCACGCGTAGGCAGTGGCCAGCCACGGAGTGAAGGTGCCCGTGGCGCGGTTGCTGATGAGGAGCGGCTCGTAGATGCCGGACCAGGTGGGCCATCGCGATTCGGCGTCGCTGCGGAAGGGATTGAACGAGCGTGTCCAGGCGCCCTGGCGCGGCCCCACGGTGGCGGTGAGGACGGAAGGAGGCTTTCCAGGGACGGCAGGAGCCTGGCTGGTCGCGGCCAGAGCCGCCACTCCGATGGCCGCCCACACGACGGCCGTTCCGACAGCGTCCCTTCCGCGCGAGCCCACCGCCGCCTGCTTCAGGAAATCCCTGCGCGTGGCGTTGTCGGACATGGCGGGCCTCCGTTGGCCGCGATGTTATCCGACCTGCCAGACCACGAACAGTGGCCGCCGCGGCGCGGCCTGATCTAGGATTGCTCCGCGACAGCGGCTGACAGCGCTTTCAGCGGGGAGGACCAATGAGCAAGAGCACCTTCGGCGCCATGGCCGGACCCAAGGCCACGAGCGAGGCGCCGCGGATCGGGGTGGGCATGCTGGGCTACGCGTTCATGGGCAAGGCCCATTCGAACGCGTACAAGACGCTGCCGTACATGATGTATCCCCCCGTGGCCATCCCCGAGCTCGTGGCCATCTGTGGGCGCGACGAGAAGCACGTCGAGGAAGCGCAGAAGCGCTACGGCTACCGCAAGCACTACACGGACTGGAAGAAGATGCTGGACGACGAGGAGGTGCAGCTCTTCGACAACGGCGGTCCCAACGATGCCCACGCCGAGCCCTCCATCGCCGCGGCTAGAGCGGGCAAGCACGTCTTCTGCGAGAAGCCGCTGGCGCGGACCGCGGAAGAGGCGAAGACGATGCTGGACGCGGTCAAGAAGGCGAAGGTCAAGCACCAGGCCGCCTTCAACTACCGCTTCGTGCCCGCGGTGCGCCAGGCCTACGAGCTGATCAAGAGCGGCAAGCTCGGGCGCATCTACCACTACCGCGCCGTCTACCTGCAGGAATGGATCATGCCGCAGTACGACACGCCGCTCATCTGGCGCCTCCAGAAGAAGCTCGCGGGGTCGGGCGCGCTGGGCGACCTGGGCGCGCACATCATCGACCTCGGCCGCCACCTCATCGGCGAGATCGAGTCCGTCAGCGCGCTGACCCGGACGTTCGTCGAGCATCGCGCGCGCCTCGACGGCAAGGGCACGGGCAAGGTGGACGTGGACGACGCGTTCGTGTCCGTGGTGGAGTTCGAGAACGGCGCCATCGGGACCCTGGAGGCGACGCGCTACGCGGGCGGGCGCAAGAACCACAACCGGTTCGAGATCAACGGCGAGAAGGGCACGATCGTCTTCGACCTCGAGCGCCTCAACGAGCTCGAGGTCTACTGGGCCTTTGAGGAGCCGAAAGAGACGAGAGGGTTCCACCGCGTGTCGGTCACGGAGGGGTACCATCCGTTCATCTCGAACTGGTGGCCCCACGGCCACATCATCGGCTGGGAGCACGCGATGGTGCACGAGGTGAACCACCTGCTCGACTGCATCGTGAACGACAAGGACGTGGCCCCGCTGGGCGCGGACTTCGAGGACGGCTACCGCTGCGCCGTGATCTGCGATGCGATCGTGGAGTCGGCGGAGACGAAACGGCAGGTGAAGTGCAGGTACTGAAGAAACGGATGGCCTGAGGGGCCCACGTAAGCGCTATATAGAGGTCGGGCCCCACGGCTGGCGGGGTCATCAGAACGACAGGAGTCTTCCATGAGCCAGGACTTCAAGCCTGAATACATGCAGATGTCGGTCTTGACGGCCGCGCTTCAGGAACTGACGCCTCGGGACAAACGGCGTCAGGATCCGGATCTCGCCGTCGAGGACTGGATACGTTTCGGGCGCGAGCTCGGCGTGCACCGCCTCCAGCTCTCCTCCGCCTTGCCCGAAGAGCTGGCGGACGTGCCGCCGGAGGCGATGCTCGACCCGGTGGCCGATCACCTGAACGTCCTGAAGCCTCTCGATCCCAGCCGCGTGCGGCGCATCCAGTCCGCCCTCAAGGCCTCCGAGATGAGCTTCTCGGACCTCGGCTACTTCGACAACATGCTCGTGGGCGACGAGCGGCTGCGGCGCGTCAAGCACGACTGGATGGTGAAGATCATGGACGCCGCCGTCGCCCTCGGGGTGAAGGCGGTGTGCGGGTTCGTGGGCCGGAACGTCTCGCTCGACATGGACCAGAACCTCGAGGACTTCGAGCGGAGCTTCGTCCCCCTCCTCAAGGCGGCCAAGGACCGCGGCCTCGAGTACCGCGTCGAGCAGTGCCCGATGCCGGGCTGGAACACGACGGACCTCTGGCACAACCAGATCGGCTACACGCCGGGGATGTGGATCCGGCTGCATCGCATCGCGGAGAAGCACAAGGTCGGCGGCCAGCTCCGCATCCACTACGACCCCTCCCACGCGATCCTCATGGGCCAGAACACGCGCGACGTCTTCCAGTTCCTCAAGGACGAGGGCTACAACTTCCTGATCGGCGGGTTCCACGTGAAGGGCCAGGTCATCAACCCCAAGGGCGTGGCGGAGTGGGGCTACGGCGGACAGACGGTGGAGCGCGGCGACCGCAAGGACGGCAAACCCGATCCCGACCTGCGCAAGCAGTCCGCGGCCTGGCTCAAGCAGGTGGTCCTGGCCACGCACGAGCTGCCGGGGACGGCGCGGCACGATCCCCTCGCCTACCTGCAGAACCGGACGGTGGACTGGCTCGATCACCAGCTCGCGGCGCGCGAGCTGCTGGAATTCAGAAGCGGCGTATGGAACGTGGACCTCGTCGTCGAGCACGAGTACCCGGACGCGCGCGTCCAGGACCCGCGGAAGCTGGCGCCCATCCTCAAGGGCTCGATCGCCTTCACGCGCGCGATCGACGAGGCCGCGGCCAACATGTACGCGCTGCACCGCGTGCTCGAGTCGCAGGACATCAAGGTCCAGGGCGTGGGCCGCGAGGCCTATCGGAGCTGAAGACACGAACGCCCGAGGCCGGAAAGGCCCCGGGCGGTCGGTTACGTCTGGCGAGCCTTAAGCGATGGTGACGTTGGCCGCGCGCGGCCCCTTCGGGCTGTCGACGACCTCGAACTTCACCTTGTCGCCCTCATTGAGGGTACGGAAACCCTCCGCGCGGATCTCCGAGTGGTGGACGAAAACGTCCGGACCACCCTCGCGCGAGAGGAAGCCGAAGCCCTTGGCTTCGTTGAACCACTTGACGGTGCCTTCGATCATGAACGTGCAGGCCTCCTTGGCCTGGAGCCTAGTCGCTCGTCACCTGCGCGCTCACGAAACGAAGGGAAGCCGCGGTGGCTGCCCTCATTGTCAAACGCCAGACAACGCCACTAATGCATCCTCATTGTAGCGCATTCCCGGCCCCGCGTCATTGCCGCACCGGACCGCCCACGATATCCCCCAATACGTGGCAGCATCGATACAGGGAGTACGCCGCGGGATGAGGGTACTGGTCACGGACGACGACGCGGATTCGCGCGAGCTGGTGCGGCTGACCCTCGCCCTGCACAAGATCCAGGTGGTCGAGGCCGCCGGCGGGACCGAATGCCTCAAGGTCGCGCAGGAGGCGCGCCCCGACGCCATCCTCCTGGACGTGATGATGCCGTCCATGGATGGACCCAGCACTCTCATCGCGCTTCGCGCCAACCCCGCGACTGCTTCCATCCCGGTGATCTTCCTGACCGCGTCCGCGATGCCTTCCGAGATCGAACGGCTCAAGAAGATGGGCGCGCGCGCCGTCGTGGCCAAGCCCTTCGATCCCTTCGCCCTCCCCGCGGCGGTGCGCGAGCTCCTGGGAACACCGACACCTCTTCCTCCCTCCGCCGCCCCGTCCGCGCGCTCCGGGAGCGACGGTCTCGACGAGCTGCGCGCTCAGTTCGTGCGCCGGTCGCAGGCCCGCATCGAGATGGCGGCCCGCACCCTCGGGCTCCTGCGCGAGACTCCCGAGGACCGGCAGCATCTGCAGGACCTGATGCGGTTCTTCCACAGCCTCGCCGGCGTGGGGACGAGCTTCGGGTTCCCGCAGGTCACCGCGCTGGCCAAGGAGGGCGAGCTGGAGTGCCTGGCCATCCTTCACGGCGAGGCCTCCCTCTCGCCCACGGAGATCGAGAACTGGACGAGGCTCGTCGGCGCGCTGGCGCACGAGATCTCCCAGCCCCCGACCACGGGCACCGGGTCCCGGCGCGCGGGTATGATGACGCGGATTCCGGAAGTGCTCCTGGTGAGTCCGGATGCGGCGGTGGCGGCCACCCTCGCCCCGCTCCTCGAGCAGGAGGGGCACGCCGCGCGGCCGCTGGCCACTCGCGCGGAGGCGTCCCAGGCCCTTGGCCAATCGCTGCCGGACGCGCTCATCGTGGAGGCCGTGCTCGGCGAGGGATCGGGCTACGACGTGATCGACCAGCTCCGCGCGCTCCCGGGCGGTGAAGGCGTCCCCGTCTTCGTGCTGGGCCCGCAGGGGGGCTTCCTGGACAAGGTGGAGGCCATCCACGGGGGGGCGGACGGCTACTTCGAGAAGCCGGTCGACTGGAAGGCGCTCATGCGCCGGCTCCAGCATCTCCTGGATGCGAGCCAGTCCCATGCCGCGCGGATCCTCTCCGTGGAGGACGACCCGCAGCAGGCGTCCTACCTGACGTCGATCCTCGAGTCGGGCGGGTACGAAGTGCACGTGTGCGCGGATCCGAAACGGTTCGAGACCGCGCTCCGGGAGTTCCGCCCCGACCTCGTCCTGATGGACATCCTGCTTCCCGACATCAGCGGCTACGACCTCGTGCGCTACCTGCGCCAGGACGAGCGCAACGCCGCCCTGCCTGTCCTCTTCCTGACCACGGAGAGCCAGATGCAGTCCCGGTTCCGAAGCGCGCAGGTCGGCGGCGACGACCATCTCACCAAGCCCATCGTGCCGCCCGTGCTCCTGTCCGTGGTGGCCTCCCGCCTGGAGCGCGCGCGATTCCTCAAGAACCTCCTCAATCGCGACGGCCTCACCCGTCTCTTCACGCACACCGCGCTCATCGAGCGCGCGCAGGCCCTCCACGCCCAGAAGGCGCGCGATCCTTCCCGGCACACCGCCTGGGTCATGATCGACCTCGATCACTTCAAGTCGGTCAACGACCGCTTCGGGCATCCCGTGGGTGACCGCGTGCTGGCGACGCTGGCGGCCCTGCTGCGACGGCGCCTGCGCCAGTCGGACACCATCGGCCGCTACGGAGGGGAGGAGTTCGTCGTCCTCTTCGAGGGACTCCCCGAGAAGGAGGTCGTGCATCTCATGGAGCGCGTCCTCGAGGAGTTCCGCGAGATCGACCTCGAGGCGCCGGGCCGGCCCTCGTTCCGGGCCACCTTCAGCGCCGGCGTGGCCATGCTGGCCGAGGGGATGACGGTGGACGCCTGGAAGAAGGCGGCCGACGACGCGCTCTATGCGGCGAAGGCCGCGGGGCGCAATCGCATTACCTCCACTGCCGATGCGCCCGGCGTAGCCGACCGACGCCGCGGCGGCCCGTCCTAGAACGCGTGTCCTGACCGTCTTCCAAAAAAACGAAGGGCAGCCGCGCGGGGCTGCCCTTCGACCTTACGCCGAACTCGATGGATGCGACGTCGACGTCAGTACATCCCACCGCCGCCTTGCGGCATCCCACCCATCCCGCCCTCGTTCTTGTCCTCGGCGATCTCGCAGATCGTCGCCTCCGTGGTCAGGAGGAGCGAGGCGATGGAAGCCGCGTTCTGCAGCGCGGACCGCACAACCTTGGTCGGGTCGATGACGCCCGCTTCGACCAGGTTCTCGTACGTCTCGGTCAGGGCGTTGAAGCCTTCGTCGGCCTTCATCTCGCGCACCTTGGCCACGACCACTGCGCCCTCGTGTCCGGCGTTGCCCGCGATCTGTCGGACCGGCTCCTCCAGCGCGCGGCGGATGATGTTGATGCCCACCGCCTCGTCGCCCTCAGCCTTGATGGCCTCCAGCGCCTTGGTGCAGCGCAGCAGGGCCACGCCTCCACCGGGCACGATGCCTTCCTCGACCGCGGCCTTGGTCGCGTGCATGGCGTCCTCGACGCGGGCCTTCTTTTCCTTCATCTCCGTCTCCGTCGCCGCGCCCACCTTAATGATGGCGACTCCGCCCACGAGCTTGGCCAGCCGCTCCTGGAGCTTCTCCCGGTCGTAATCCGAGGTCGTCTCCTCGATCTGGGTCCGGAGCTGCTTCACGCGGCCTTCGATGTCCTTCTTGGTGCCCTTGCCTTCCACGATCGTCGTGTGGTCCTTGTCGATCGTGAGCTTCTTGGCCTTCCCGAGGTCGTCGATCTTGATGTTCTCGAGCTTGATGCCGAGGTCCTCGGTCACGGCCTTGCCGCCGGTGAGGACGGCCAGGTCCTGCAGCATCTCCTTGCGGCGGTCACCATAGCCGGGCGCCTTGATCGCGCACACCTGCAGCGTCCCGCGCAGCTTGTTGACCACGAGGGTCGCGAGGGCGTCGCCTTCGAGGTCCTCGGCCACGATGAGCAGCGGCTGCGCGAGCTTGGCCACCTGCTCCAGCAGGGGCAGGAGGTCCTTCATGTTCGAGATCTTCTTCTCGTGGATGAGGACGAGCGCGTTCTCGAGCACGCACTCCATGCGCTCGGGGTCGGTCACGAAGTAGGGCGAGAGATAGCCGCGGTCGATCTGCATGCCCTCCACGACCTCGAGGGACGTCTCCATCGACTTCGCTTCCTCGACGGTGATGACGCCGTCCTTGCCGACCTTCTCCATCGCTTCCGCGATGATGCGGCCGATCTCCTCGTCGTTGTTCGCGGAGATGGAGCCCACCTGCGCGATCATCTTGCCCTTGACCGGCTTGCTGAGCTTCTTCAGCTCCTCGGACACGGCGGTGACCGCCTTGTCGATGCCGCGCTTGATCGCCATGGGGTTGGCCCCCGCGGTGACGTTCTTGCTGCCCTCGCGGTAGATGGCCTGGGCCAGCACGGTGGCGGTGGTGGTGCCGTCGCCGGCCACGTCGGAGGTCTTGCTCGCGACCTCCTTCACCATCTGCGCCCCCATGTTCTCGAGGGGGTCCTTGAGGTCGATCTCCTTCGCCACCGTGACGCCGTCCTTGGTGATGAGGGGCGCGCCGAACTTCTTGTCCAGGACGACGTTTCGTCCCTTGGGTCCCAGGGTGACGCGGACGGCGTCGGCCAGGCGGTTCACGCCGCGCAGGATCTGCTGCCGCGATTCGTCACCGTACGTAATCTGCTTTGCCATGAGTGCGTCTCCTACTGACTTGCGGAAATGAATCGACTGGATGCGCGCGGAACGCTCGCGCCTCGAATGGGGTCGGATGACCTCCGACTAGGCAAGGACGGCCAGGACTTCGTCTTCGCGGAGGATCAGGACGTCCTCCCCGTCGATCCGGATGTCCGTGCCCGAGTACTTTCCGAACAGGATCTTGTCGCCGACCTTCACGTCGAGGGCGACCTTCGTCCCGTTCTCCAGGACCTTGCCGTTGCCGGCGGCGAGGACTTCGCCTTCCTGGGGCTTTTCCTTGGCCGTGTCGGGGATGATGATCCCGCCCTTCGCGGTCTCCTTCTCCTCGACGCGACGGACGACGAGACGATCGTGCAGCGGTCGTACCTTCATAGAATTGCCTTTCCTTTCCAATCTGCCGACGGCTTGGCCATCGGCTCCTTGTCGACGTCCTGGATGACCTGGGCCAGGGACGCCGCGGGTGCCCGCATGCCCAGGAGCAGGACGGTGGTACTGATCACGAGCAGGGTGACCAGGGCGGCGATGGACAGCATGCCCGTCCACGATGTGCCCGGATTCACAAAGACCGACCAGCCCAGGAGCAGCATGCTGATCGACGCCGCGACGGTGATCCGGCGATCCGACACGAGTTCCTTCATGGAGGCCTCCCCCCCAAGCAGTTGGAAGACGATGTGCTTTAGCGAGGAGGCTGTCGCGGGATGGATGGGTGCGACCGACAGCACTCAGGAAAGCTGACTACGTAGACGTCAGGGTACGCTCGTTGCGCTCATAAAGCAAGGAAATCACGAACGAACGAGCATCGTCATGCGCTCCAGGATGGTGATCGTGCGGCCGGAGTCGTTCCACACCTGCGGGAACGTCTGGGCGTCCCGCATCCGGCGGTCTCACGAGCCCGGACCGCGAGTGCCTCCACCTGGAACGGGACTTCGAACGGCTTCGCCTCGTAGTCGTCCAGGGTGCGGCGGAACTCGTCCGCGGAGCGGGCGAAGGCGCGGATCGAGAACAGGAAGCTCGCGTCGGACGCCGAGCCGTGACGCGCGTCGTCGACCGCTCCCTCCAGGGCGCCCTGGGCCGTGGTGTCGAGGTAGCGGCCGAGGGCGCGCATCTTCTGATAGCAAGGGCCGGCCAGCGGTCGTTGCGCCGTGCCGTACAGCATCACCATCGCGGGCGGGGCGGCGGCCAGCACGCGCGGACAGGACATCAGGATCACGGCGGCGACTACGGCCAGGAGGACCGTGGCCGGCGCGTGAGGGTTCTCCAGCGAATAGCGGCGATTGGGCGATGCGTGCATGGACGTGTCTCCTTCACCAACGAGGACGCGAGCGGCGGCTTTGGTGGGAGCTGTTCGAAGGGGCGGGCCGTGGGACAACAGCGCTCAGAAAAGCGACGAGCGACGACCCATACACAGTACGCTTCTTGGGCCGACAGCACAACGCGTCCGATGAGCGCGGACGCCTCACGCTCGCGCCACCGTCGCGTTATAGTCCGCTCGTGCTGCCGCGTCGGGCCCGGCTTTTCAGCACGATTGCCGTCCTGACCGTCGCCGCTGTCAACGCCGCGGGCCTGTGGAGCATCTCCGCCTCGCGGCGCGCGGCCGCCGACGAGGCGGGGCGGCTGTTCCGGCTGGGCACGGAGACCCGCGCGCGCGCCCTGGAACGAGTCCTGGCCGGGACACGCTCGGACCTCGAGTTCCTGGCCGGGTCGCCCCTCGTGACCCGCATCCTCGCTGGTGGGTCTGGCGGCCGTGATCCCGAGCAGAGCGCGGCCCGCGACGCCACCGAGTCCGCGCTCCTCCTCTTCCTCCGCGCCCATCCCGAGGTCACGCGGCTGGCCGTGCGCGCGGAGGGTGGCCAGCCGCTCGTCCTCGTCGGCCGGCGCGGCGGCGTACCCATCCTGTGGGTGGCGTCGAACCCGACGGGCGGCGAAGGACCGGCCATGGCGCCGGATCGGCCCCGGCTGAGCACCGTCGTGCCCTTGTCTCGCGCCGCCGAAGGCGCGACGGCCGAGGCGCCTCCCCGGCTCGAGGCCGAGATCGCTCCCAGCCTGCTCCTGACCGACCCCGAGGTCGGAGGGCCATCCGCCGAGCGCGCCGATCCGTCCTGCGTGCTCGCCGACGGCACCGGGCGCGTGATGGCCCATCGCGAGTCCGCGGTCGGCGACAAGCCCCTGCAAGCGGCGGCGGACGTGACCGTCGCCGGCTGGACCAGCGCTTCACCCTGGCTCCTCCGCTGCGCGCAGTCGGCCGAGGTGGCGACCGCGTTCGTGGAGCCGGTCGCCGCCCGCTATCGCACGACCCTGGCCCTGAACCTGGGCGCGATGAGCCTCGCCGTCCTCCTCGGACTCCTGGCCGTGCGCGAGGTCGCGCAGCGCGAGCGGCTGGAAGCGCGGGCGCGCGAGGAGACGCGCGTCCGTGACCTGGAGCGCCAGCTCTTCCACGCGGAGCGGCTGACCACGGCCGGGCGCCTGGCCGCCGGGATCGCGCACGAGATCAACAACCCGCTGGAGGGAATGGCCAACTACTTGAGCCTCGCCCGCGGCGCGCTCGAGCGCGGCGACGTCGAATCGGCGCGCCGGCGGCTGGAGAGTGTCCGCCAGGGCCTCGACCGCGCGGCCCTGGTCGTCCGCCAGGTCCTCGCCCACGCCGACCCGGCCAAGGCCCCCCGCACCGCCGTCGACCTCAATCGCGTGCTCGCCGAATCGACGGAGTTCGTGCGGTCCCGTCCCGAGTTCGCCAGCGTGCGGTTCGAGAGCGCGCTGGCGGAGGCACCCCTGACCGTGGAGGGCAACCCGATCATGCTGGGACAGGTGGTGCTGAACCTCATCGTCAACGCCTGCGAGGCCCAGCCCGGCGG
>WNGB01002264.1_pt1 | contig 31203 bp, 21 predicted proteins | sample 5400681 | NCBI WGS metagenome assembly WNGB01 (sample SAMN13153367, study PRJNA577476) | soil metagenome | isolation source: 115 cm soil or saprolite under grassland replicate 2 | place: USA:California | collected 2016-06-15
CAGTTGCCAACCCGCAAACCTCACGCTCCTCCAGGCGTTGAGTCTGAAGGGCGGGCCCGGTCTGTGCGGCGCCGAGGAGATTCTCCTACGTGCCGCGGTGTCGGCGCTGCTCAATTCGTGCAGCGTCTCCTATCCGCTGACCACGGCCCAGGTCACCGCCGAGGTCAACACGGCGCTGGCCTCCTGCGACAGGACCACGATCCTCAGCGAGGCCACCCGGCTCGACGGCTTCAACAACCTGGGATGCCCGCTCGGGGGACCGGGCACTGTCTCCTTCCGGAACTGACTCTCGGCTCCAGGCAAACCTTCGGCAGGGCGGATTCTCCGCCCTGCCTTTTTTTGTGCTCGTAGGCGACCCTCGCGGGAGATAGGGTGATCGCGGTCCACCCTGCGGCGATCGCGTGCGGTCAGCGGCCTCGATTCCGACATCGCCACTGAGCCGAGAACCTGCCTGGTCTGATTTGTTTGCATCATTCCCTGGGAGTCGGCCGAGCCCCAGACTGAACACTTTCAGGAGCGGAAAGACATGGCGATCGCATTGCTCACATTCGGGGCCGCGTTCGGTCTCTCGGCGATTGTGCTCGCGTGGATGGCAATTCAAGGGTATCGGATGTATCGGGAAGTTCGGGTGGTCACCTGCCCGGAAACACGCGCGCCCGTGGCCGTGAGGCTTCAGGCGGCTCGCGCGGCCGTGACCAACCTGACCGGCAATGCGAATTTTCGATTGAGTTCCTGCTCCCGATGGCCCGAAAAGCGCAGCTGCGGCCAGGAGTGCCTCTCACAGATCAAGGCGGCGCCTCGCGAGTGCAGCGTGCGATCGATTCTGGCGAAGTCGTACCGGGGCGCTCGCTGCGCGCTCTGCGGGCTGGACATCGGCGGGATCGGCCGGGGCGCTCACAAACCGGTCCTGATGAGCCCGGACGGCCGGACCAGGATCGAATGGGACGAGGTCGCAGCCGAGAGGCTGCCGGCGATCCTCGCGACGCACTCCAAGATCTGCTGGAGTTGCCATATGGAAGAGTCCTTTCGGACGCTTCATCCGCACCTCTCGACCCGAGCTCCGTCGGGCGTGAGAGCCCGCGGGTCTGTCGCCTCGTAGACGAGAGCAACCCGAAGTCCGGTTCTCTTCATAGAATCTCCGCTCGCCTGCTCGACTCCAAAACGTCGATCGCTCCGCTGAAGTGGAGGAGCTGATCGGCCAGGCGCTCTCCTCCAACGCTCGGGAACTGTCTCAGACGTGAGTGCTAACATCTCGCGGGCTAATCCTGAAACGCCATGCTCGGAAAGACGATCTCTCATTACCGCGTGCTCAGGGTGCTCGGTGAAGGCGGCATGGGAGTCGTGTACGAGGCCGAAGACATCCGGCTCGGGCGACACGTGGCGCTGAAATTCGTGACCCAGAAGATGCTGGACCGCCCGGAGACCATCGAACGGTTTCAACGCGAGGCGCGAGCGGCTTCCCTCCTGAATCACCCGAATATCTGCACCATCCATGATGTCGGAGAGGTGGAAGGCGACCACTTCATCGCCATGGAGCTGCTCGAGGGCACGACTCTGGAAACCCTGCTGGCGCAAGGCCCCTTGCCGATCGAGCGCCTGCTCCCATTGGCCGTCCAGATCGCCGACGGGTTGGACGCCGCGCACAGCCGCGGAGTGATCCACCGCGATATCAAGCCCGCCAACATCTTCGTGACGTCGGCCGGACGCGTCAAGATCGTGGACTTCGGCCTCGCCAAATTCCTGCCGTCGCCCGCGACCGACCCGCTGCGGTCCGCCTCGGACTCGCAGACCACCATGCAGCATCTGACCCTGCCGGGCTCTCCCATGGGCACCGTGGCCTTCATGTCGCCGGAACAGGCCCGCGGCGAAGAGCTCGACGCCCGCTCGGACCTCTTCTCCTTCGGCACGCTCCTCTACACCATGGCGGTCGGCGAATTCCCCTTCCGCGGCAAGACGCTGGCCGTGATCCTGAGCGGCATCCTCGAGCGGCCGGCTATTCGTCCGCTGGAGCGCAATCCCGACCTGCCGCCGAGGTTGCAGGACATTATTCTCAAGGCGCTCGAGAAGGACCGGGACGAGCGCTATCAGTCCGCGCGCGAAATGCTCGTGGACCTGCGGCAACTCCTGCGCGAAACCGCCGGCTCGTTGGAGGCGTTCGTGTCCGGCGTCACCCTGGACGCTCTGCCTCCGGGGAGGCTTCCTTCCGGACCATTCGCCTCGCAGGACGCCCGGATCCGAACGCGGCGGAAGCGCTATGGAATTGCCGCCGGCGCGGCCGGGGTGGCAATTCTGGCCGGCGGGCTCGTCCTCTGGAGAGCCACGAGACACCGGGAGGCGCCGGCCGGCCCCGCGACTGCTCCGGAGATCAAGTCACTCGCGGTCTTACCGCTCGAGAACCTCTCCCACGACCCCGCGCAGGACTACTTTGCCGACGGCATGACCGACGAGTTGATCGGCAAGCTCTCGAATATCTCGGCGCTGCGCGTGATCTCGCGCACGTCGGCCATGCACTACAAGGGATTGAAGAAGCCTCTGCCGGAGATCGCGCGGGAGCTGCGAGTGGACGCCGTGGTGGAAGGCTCGGTGCTGCGCTCGAACGACCGCGTGCGCATCAATGCGCGCCTCATTCGGGTCTCCAACGACAGGCAGATCTGGGCGGAGAGCTACGAACGCGATCTGCGCGACATCCTGGCCCTGCAGAGCGACGTGGCGAGCGCGATCGCTCGGGAGATCCGCATCCAGATCGCTCCGGCAGAAAGCTCGCAACTGGCAAGCAAACGCCCGGTGGACCCGGAGGCCTATCAGTTCTACCTGAAGGGACGGATTTCCTTCAGCCGCTTCACACCGGAATCGCTGACCCAAGCCGTCGAGTATTTCAGTCGCGCGATCGCGAAGGATCCGGGCTACCCGCTCGCTTATGCGGGTCTGGCCGACAGCTACATCCAGCTCGCCGGCCGCCTCCGTCCTCCGCACGAAGCCATGCCCAAGGCCAGGGCGGCGATCGAAAGCGCCCTGGAGCTCGACGGGAGCCTCGGCGAGGGGCACTCCTCACTGGCGCAGGTCAAGCTCTTCTACGAGTTCGACTGGGAGGGCGCTCGAGCGGAATTCCGGCGCGCCGCGGAGCTCAATCCCCGCTCCGCGCTAATCCACCAGATGACCGGTCTCTTCCTGAGCGCCCAGGGAAGGGTGGAGGAATCCCTGGCCGAGGCCACGCGCGCCTCCGAGGTCGATCCCGTCAGCACCAATTCCGGCTGTTTCCGGGTGCGGCTTCTCTATTACGCGCACCGTTACGATGAGGCGATCCAGATCTATCGCAAGACGCTGGAAACTGATCCGACGGTGGCCGGCCAGTGCACGTGGTCCAGTTTCGCGTTTCAGAAGACCTCCCGCTTTGCCGAAGCGATCACCGCCGCGAAACGAGCCAGCGAGCTCTCGCCCAACGAGATGCTGCCGCGCGCCGCCCTCGCACGCGCCTACGGAGTCATGGGCAACAAGGATGGGGCGCGCAGAGTCCTTCAGCAGATGCAGGAGCTCTTGCAGCGCCGTTTCATATCCGAATACGACTTTGCCGTCGCCAACTCCGGCTGGAACCCCGAAGAGTCCCTCGCGTGGCTGGAGAAAGGCTACGAGGGCCGCGTCGGTCTGCTCGTCTATCTCAAAGTGGACGCGGCCTTCGACGACCTCCGCTCCGACCCCCGCTTCCCGGACCTGACCCGCCGCATCGGCATCCCCTGAAATTCATGCGCCTTCCGCGGCGTGGAGGATCTTCTGCGCGGCTGCGGCTGTCAGCGGTCTCTTCTCCCCCGCCCGGCGGCAGAGGCGCCACGCGAACGCCTCCTGCCGACAGCTTAGACTCGTCACCCAATGCCGGAAGGAAACACCATCCACTGGCTGTCGCGCCGGCACACGAGAGAACTCGCCAACCGGGTCGTCCGCGTCAGCTCGCCGCAGGGACGGTTCGCGAAAGAGGCAAAACGCCTGGATCGCCGCCGTTTTCGCGAGGCCGAGGCGTACGGAAAGCATCTCTTCCACCACTGGGAGGGCGGACTCATCGTTCACATCCACCTCGGCATGGCTGGATGGTTCTATCGCTACCGCGGGGAGTCCCCCGAGCCGCGGCCCACCGTGCGGATGCGAATGGCCGCGCCTGGCGTGACGATCGACCTGATCGGTCCTCCGACCTGCGAGCTCATCCCGGAAGCCAAACGGCAGAAAATCGTGGCCCGTCTCGGCCCCGATCCCCTCCGGCGGGACGCCGACCCCGCCGCCGCCTGGGAGAACCTGCGCCGCCGCCGCCGTCCGATCGGCGACGCCCTCCTCGACCAGCGCGTTCTCTCCGGAGTCGGGAACATCTACCGCAACGAGGTCCTCTTCCTGACCGGGATTCATCCCCTGCGTTCCACCCATCGTTTGACTTGGCCCGAATGGGAGAAACTCTGGCAGACACTCCAAACCCTGATGCGCCGAGGAGCCGTAACCGGCCGGATCCGGACGGTCGCCCCGTTGGAGATGCCCCATCCCCGCGCCCACCGAGATCCGGACGACGACTTCTACGTCTACAGACAGAGGAGATGCCGGCGGTGCGGCAGCACGCTGCGCGAGCTGCCCCTCTCAGCCCGGCGGGTGTTCGCTTGTCCCAGGTGCCAGACCTGAAAACGAACCTCGGCGAGAAGGAGAACCTTCCTGCCAGTCTGCGATCCCTTGACTAGATCTCCTTGCGAATCAGCTTCCAAAGCGCCAGCCGGTCCGGTGCGAGCAGCTCGGCGATGCGGGAGTGGTTAACGTCGGCGACGATGATCTGGCCGACCTCGGTGTTCACCTGGGAGAAGAGGCCGTGCGATTTCATTTTCGTGGTCTGGTACTGGTTGTCCTCCGTGGGACTGACGTAGTGCACGGAGTCGCTCTTGTAGCGGTGCACCAGCCAGAGATGGACGAGCGTCATCAGCCGCTTCTTGCGCAGCGACTCCTCGAAGGTGTTCTGGTCGCGCACCGAGAGGATGTTGCGGCCGCGCCGGTCCTGGATGGGAGCGAAGACCACGTTGGCAAGCCTGTCGTGGCCGTCGCTGCCGATGGAGAGCTCGAGAAGCTCCGAGCCGGCGCGCTGCGGCTGCAGCTGGACGCGCAGCCTCTGGGGGAGATGGTAGTGCTCGACCCACATCGCCAGCCACTCCTCGAGCAGCTTCTTGGGCACTTCAGTCTGGATGAGATGCTGGTGCTGGGTCGAGCCCTTGCCCATCGCCTTGGTGATAGCGGTGCGCCCCGAGGAGGCCAGAAGAGCGGCGTCGACGCGCGGCCCGCCGACGAGCGTCTGCGGAGTCTTGTAGGGGGACTCGACCAGGCGAATCTTGCGCTGCAGGCGGGCGAGCGCCAGCATGCCCTCCTGCTTCAAGGCGGTGCCGAACTCCTCGGCGGCGACGCCGTCGATCTGGTGGCCGCCGTAGGTGATGAAGTTGAAGACGAAACCCATTTTGCCGAGCTCCTCGGGGAAACGCTCCATCTCCTCGTCGCTCATGCCGGCCGAGTCCCAGTTGAAGGACGGCGACAGGTTGTAGGCCAGCATCTTCTCCGGGAACTCGGCGTGGATCGCTGCGGCGAACGCGCGGGCGTCGTCGAGGTTCGCCGTCTTGGTCTCCATCCACAGGATGTCGGCAAAGGGCGCGGCGGCGAGCGACTTGGCGATGGCGTAGGGGATACCGCCTCGGATCTGATAGTAGCCTTCGGGGGTCTTGGCGTGTTCGCAGTCCCAGATGATCTGGACGCCGAGCGACTTCGCTTTGTCCTTGGCGGCCCACAGCGAGGCACGCTGGGCAAAACGGCGCCACTCTCCGGTGCTCATCTCGAGGGGCTCGCCCTCGCTGGCCCGGAACTCCAGCACCTCGGCCACCGCCTCGCCGTAGGTCTCGAGGCCGGCCTCCTCCTCCCAGGCCTCGAGGAAGCGCGAAGCGACGCCATCGAAGGCGGCGTCGACCGTCGAGTGCTTGCCCTGCTGGTAGGCTGCGGCGCTCTCGGCAGCGAGGGCGGCGAGCCCCTTGCGTTCGAGCCAGGCGTTGGCAGTCCGATACTCCTCGTCGCACAGTGCGTAGAGAAGGTGGCCATTGAGCTCGCGGATCCCGAGATCGTAGAAGCTCTTCAACAGCGCCAGGTAGCCGCCCTTGTAGGACGGCAGGTTGACGTTGGTGGCCCCGAGAATGAACGGCTGGTCGCGCTCGTCGCCGCGGCTTTCGAGCAGCGTCGCCGCCTCGGCGTCGGTGCGGGCAACGAGGATGCCGGGGACCTTCATGACGTCGAGTTGGAAGCGCGCCGCGTTCAAGCGCTTGATTTGCTCGTCCTGCGCCACCAGAACCTTGCCGCCCTGATGGCCGCACTTCTTGGTGCCCGGGCGCTGGTCCTCGATGTGGTAGCCGGGCACGCCGGCTTCGACGAACCGCCGGACGAGGTTGCGCACGTGCGGGTCGCCGCCATGGCCGGTATCGGCATCGGCGATGATGAACGGGCGATAGTCGTAGGCCGGAGTCGCGCCGCGCTCCTTTTCGGACATCCGCGAGCGGAGATACTGCTGGTTGCGGTCGGCGACGAGCAGGGCGCGCACCAGCGCCGCGGCCTCGTCGGGCACCTGGCTCAAAGGATAGCTGGCCAGATCGGGTCCGGGGTCCTCGCTCGTCGAGCCCTTGGCCGAGGTCGCCCAGCCGCCGAGGTAGATGCCCTCGATCCCCAGCCGCTTGATCACGACCGCCTGACCGGGCGAGTACGGGCCGAACGTCGTGATGCTCTTTCTCTGGCCGAACAACTGGCGCAGGCGGTCGTAGAACGCCGCCGCCGCCTCGCGGGCCACGGTGTAGTCGTGGGCGATGGTGCCGCGCTGCTCGACGACCTGGCGCGCCGTGTACAGACGCGTCGTGTCCGCGAACCGCGGGTTGTCGAACCACTTCTGGGTCTCGGCGATTTCCTGCTCGAATGAAGTCATGTCGGCACTCCCGCTAGCAGCGATCCGCGCGAACATCGGTCGTCCTGGCGCTGCCACCTGCTGTGCGAGACGTTGATCGGCGCACCGCATCAGGAGCTTACCGCTTTGTTCAAGGAGCCAGAAGCGCTCTCCCGCCTGATCGGCGGCCGTTGGACGGATGCCTGCGGGGTCTGAGGCTCGGAAACCAATGAGCTTCTCACTCCGTATATCAGGAAGAGAACTACCCGCCTACTGGACCCACCAAACTCTCCGCTGCTGGCGGAGCCTCGCCTGCACGGTCTCCCCCCGTCTTAGTCCCTGATTCCGACGCTCTCGTCGCTGGACGCGGGTGAGAACTCCTTCGCAGACAAGGGTTGCGCCGATGCGCGATGGAAACAGCGGGAATCCACAAACTTCGCTCCGTGTTGCGCGAGACCAGGACTGCCGCTGAAGAAGAGCATCCGAATGCCACGACCTCCAACGTTCAGTCGCCGGACCTTGTTGGCGTCCCTCGCCGCCGCCGGCGCCGCTTCAGTGCTCCGGCCCTTGACCGCCGCGCCGGGGCGATCCCCGATTCTCACGCGGCCGATCCCTTCGACCGGTGAGAGGCTGCCCCTCGTCGGGCTCGGAAGCTGGATCACGTTCAACGTCGGCGACGACCCTGTTGCGCGCGACTCCTGCGCGGAAGTCGTGCGCGCCTTCTTCCACGACGGCGGACGCCTGATCGACTCCTCTCCGATGTATGGCTCTTCGCAGGAGGTGATCGCGTACAGCCTCGGGAAGCTGGGCAAACCGTCGCAACTCTTCTCCGCCGACAAGGTCTGGATCTCTTCCGGTGCGCGCGGCCCGGCCCAGATCGAGGAATCCCGCAAACACTGGAACATTCCCCGCTTCGACCTGCTCGAGGTCCACAACATTCTTTCCTGGGAGGAGCATCTGCCGACGCTCTTCGCGATGAAGGCGGCCGGCCGGCTGCGCTATGTCGGGGTCACGACCTCGGAAGGCCGCCGACACGACGAGATCGAGAGGATCATGCGCGGCCGGCCGCTCGACTTCGTCCAGGTCACCTACAACGTTCTGGATCGCGAAGTCGAGGATCGAATCCTGCCGCTCGCGCGCGAGCGGAACATCGGTGTCATCGTCAATCGCCCGTTTCGCAGAGGCGAGTTGATCCGAAGGCTCGGGCGTTCTCCCCTGCCCAACTGGGCCGGCGAGATCGACTGCGCGAACTGGCCTCAGCTTCTGCTGAAGTTCATCGTGTCGCATCCGGCCGTCGTCTGCGCCATTCCGGCGACGACGCGCGTGGACCACGTGCGTGAGAATCTCGGCGCGGCATACGGCCGCCTGCCGGACGAGCCCATGCGCCGGCGCCTGGTTGCCTATGTCGAGACGCTCTGATGTCCGAGTGGTGGACCTATCGCCTCTCGAACTTCCTTCTCTTCTCGCCGCAGACCTACCACCGGCTGTTCGAGCTCTACAACGCCGCGGTCTGGCCCGCACAGATCGCGGCGGTCGCCGTCGGGCTGGCGATCCTGCTCCTCCTGGTTCGCCCTGAACGGACGAGAAGCCGCCTCCTTGCGGCATTTCTCGCGGCGTGCTGGTTCTGGATCGCGATCGCCTTCCACGCCAACCGCTACGCAACGATCAACTGGGCCGCCATCTATTTCGCCTGGGCTTTCGGGCTCGAGGCGGCGCTCCTGCTCTGGACAGGCATTGTCCGCGCTCGTCTGGTGTTCGAGCGTGACGCGGCTCTGGCAGGCCGCGCGGGCTTCTGGACCTTCGTTTTCGCGCTCGCGGTTCAACCCTTGATCGGCCTTCTCCTGGGCCGAGGATGGCGCCAGATCGAGATCTTCGGCATTGCCCCCGACCCGACGGCCCTCGCCACTCTCGGCATACTTCTGCTCGCGACCGGCCGGGCCCGCTGGCATCTGATCGTCATCCCCGCGATCTGGTGCGCGATCTCCGGCGCGACGCTCTGGGCAATGGAGGAGCCGGACGCTTGGATCCTGCCTCTGGTAGCAATCCTCGTGGTATTCCTGGCCGCCAGGAAGAGTCGAGTGTTCCGGCGCGGCTCTTTGCATGCCGGGGCAGCCCAGGAGACGTAGCCAACTGAGCGGATACGAGGAGGAAACAGCGATGAGTTATGAATTCCTTCAGATCAGCGTCCAGGAGCGTGTGGGGTGGCTGGAGTACCGGCGGCCGCCCGTCAACGCCATCGACTGGACGATGCTTCGGGAGATCGGCACCGCCCTCGAGGTTCACCTTCAGGACCCCGTCGTCCGCGTCGTGGTGATCGCCAGCGCCCTGGAGAAGTTCTTCTCCACGGGAGCGGATCTTCGGGTCTTGGAGGCGATGCGGCCCGAGGATATGCGGGAGTGGGTGGAGATCTGCCACGCCCTCGTCCGCCAGATCCGGCAGGCCTCAAAGCCGCTTCTCGGCGCCATTCACGGAACCGCCGTGGGCGGCGGGCTCGAGATCGTCCTCAACTGCGACGTCCGGTTTGCCGCCGAGGGCGCACGGCTCGGGCAGCCCGAGATCAACATCGGCTTCATCCCTCCCGTGGGAACGACACAGTCGTTGGCCCGCCTCCTGGGCCGGCCGAGGGCATTGAGGTTTCTCTACGAGGGAACACTCGTCACGGCCGAGGAAGCTCTCGGCATGGGCCTCGTCGACTTCGTGGTGGCTCCCGAGAGACTTCGAGCGGAGGTTCAGTCCTACGCCGCGGCTCTGGCACGCAAGCCGACGGCTGCCCTCGCTGCCATCCGCCGCTGCATCACCCTGGGGCTCGATCGAGCGTACGACGAGGCCCTGGCCCTGGAGCTCGAGGCCGCCGTCCACCTCTCGGCCACTCCCGACTTCGGTGAAGGGCTTCGCGCCTTCCTCGAGAAACGTTCTCCGAACTGGGAGTAGCTCGCTTCTCGATCAGGGAGACGCGATCATGGCCAGGGACACGACCGGCATCTTCTATCATCCGTCCTTCGCCAGGCGCAGCTACCTGACGGTCGGAACCCGGCTGGCTGACTTTCCAGGGGCTCTGGGCGGAATCCTGGAGAGCGACAACGTTCTGTTGTGCGAGCCGGAGCCGGTCTCCCGGCAGTTGTTGCTGAAGGTCCACTCGCCTGAGCTTCTGGAGCGAGTGGAAAGGGACCCCCTTTGCTCCACCGCCGGGCTCTCGGCGGGGGGCGTGGTGAGCGCCGGCCGGAAAATCGCAAATGGTGAGATCACCAACGCCTTCGTCTTCATCGGCGCCGGCGGGCATCACGCGGGGCGGAAAGAATTCTGGGGCTTCTGCTGCTTTAACGACGTGGCTCTCTGCATCGTCAACCTGCGGGAGCAATACGGCCTGAGGCGTTTCGCGATCCTGGACACGGACGCGCACCACGCTGACGGCACCCGTGAGATCTTCAGTGGCGATCCCGATGTCCTCCACATCTGTTTCTGCGGCACGGATTACGAGTCCGCGGACGGCACCAAGGTGGACGTGGCTTGTCCAGGCCCCCGGGCGGAAGGCGGGCGTGAACGACCCATGAATGACGTGTACTTCGACCTGGTTGCACGGCACGCTCCCCACCGGGTCGGCGACTTCAAGCCGGAGTTACTCTTCTGGTATTTCGGCTTCGACACTCATCAGGGCGATTACGGAGACATCGGCCTCTCGGGGCCCTGCTACTGGAACATAGCCGATCTGATGAAGAGGCTGGCCGAGAAGGTCTGCCGAAAGAAGCTGGAAGTGGTCCTCGGGGGGGGCTCCCACAGGCAACTCGCCACTGACCTGATTCCACCGATCATCAGACGGTTAGCAGGACTCAGGGGGTAGCGTGGGCCAGACCTGATCTCAGCGCAGTTCCATGGCCACAGCCGGAGCGCGGTTCAGTTCGCGAATGCGACATCCCGGCAGCGTCCGGGCGTAATCGGAACAGGATTGTGAGTCGGCGGTCGAGCGAGGCGGACTGCTCAGGCCTTCACGGATCCGGCCCGCTCAGCGGCGCGCTTCTCCATCTCCTCGTTGGGCACGTCCTCGACGTGCGTCATGACGTACCAGCTGTGACCGAACGGGTCGGTCAAGCCGCCGGTGCGGTCGCCGTAGAACTGATCCGCCACCGGACGCGTGAGTTTGGCGCCGGCCGCGACCGCCCGCGCGACGACCTTGTCCACGTCTTCCACATAGAAGCAGAGGCTCACCGGCGAACCGCCAAATGACGCCGGGCCCCGGATGCCCATATCGGGGGATGCGTCGGCTAACATGATGTGTCCGCCGCCGATCATGAGATCCGCATGTCCGATCTTTCCGTCGGGCCCCGCCATGCGGTAGGTTTCCTTCGCTTCGAACGCCTGCTTGTAGAAATCGATGGCGGCGGTGGCACCTTCCACGATGAGATAAGGCGTCGGAGCTCCGTATCCGTCCGGAATCGGTTTTACCTTGGGATTCATTTCCCCTCCTCCTTGCAAAAGGCCCAGCGCAGAATTCTCGAAGCTCGATAGGCTTCTTTCGCAGTTCTGAGCCGACCTGCCCAGCCCTGCAAGCCATATGCCCCGCTGGGGCCTACAGTCTTGCGAAAGGGACGAATCTGGTCGAAGCTGAACGCCCGGAGGTGCAGATCGTTGGCCGATCCTGACGCAACCATGCCGCTCGACGCGGTAAGCCCGCAACCCCGGGACGGGCAGAGCGAGGAATCGCGGACGCCGCACGCGCACATCGAGGCCGCCCGGGTCCGCGGCTCGGAGCCGACAGACGCCTTCGCGCCCTCCGGCCCCACGGTTGAGAGCGAGTTCCTCGCCGAGCGCCTCGCCCTCTTCGGCCAAATCGCGTGCCTGGCGTCCAGCGGCTTTCTCCTCATGCGTCTCGCCATCAACGCTTTCGCGAAGCGGGCCGTGCTCGAAAGCTTCCCCGTCGCTCACCTCGCGGCGACAGCTATCCTCTTGCTGATCTGGATCCTGGCCGGCAGCCGGGCGTTTTCGAACCGAGGGCTGCGCCGCCTGGACGCCGCCGCGACGATCGCTGCCTCGCTGGCGTACGTGATGATGGTCCTGACGATGCCGCTCGCATGGCGGGCGGATCAGCTCGTGCTGCTGATCTTGAACGCCGTTCTCCTCGGCCGCGCCGCTCTCGTCCCGAGCGAGCCGCGCCGAACGGCGTGGATCTCCGCCGCCTCCGTCGCCGCGATGCCCATCGTGACCTTCCTCCTCATCCGAAGAGAGGCGTCCCCCGAGCTTCCCCCCGGGGCCGTCGTCACACAGGCGACCCTCTGGGCGACATTCACGGTGGTCCTAGCGACGCTGATCTCGAACGTGACCTTCCACTTGCGCCGCTCGGTCGCTCGCGCCCGGAGGCTCGGCCAGTACACGCTCCTCGAGAAGATCGGCGAAGGCGGCATGGGCGTCGTCTACCGCGCCGAGCACGAGATGCTGCGGCGTCCGACGGCGATCAAGCTGCTTCCCCCGGCAAGCGCGGGGGAACAGACCTTGAAGCGCTTCGAGCGCGAGGCGCAGCTGACCGCGCGCCTGACCAGTCCGCACACCGTTTCCGTCTACGACTTCGGACGCACGCCTGAGGGCGCGTTCTATTACGTGATGGAGTATCTCGACGGGCTCGACCTCGAGCACCTCGTCCGCGAGGCGGGGCCGCTCCCGCCCGGCCGGGTCGTGCACATCCTCCGGCAGGTGTGCGAGGCGCTGGCCGAGGCGCACGGCGTCGGCCTCGTCCACCGCGACATCAAGCCGGCAAATATCCTGCTGTCGGAGGTGGGCGGCATCCCGGACTACGCCAAGGTCGTGGATTTCGGGCTGGTCAAGGACGTCACCGGATCCGCGGATACGCGGCTGACGCGCGAAGACGTCGTCGCCGGGACGCCGCAATACCTCGCACCCGAGACGATCCGGGATGGAACCAATCCCGACCCCCGGAGCGACCTCTACGCTCTCGGCGCCGTCGCCTACTACCTCTTGACCGCGACTCCCGTGTTCGAAGGACGCCCGATCGCCGTGATCCAGAGCCATCTCAACGCTTCTCCGGAGCCTCCCTCGACGCGCCTCGGCCGTCCCCTGCCGGCCAAGCTCGAGCGCCTCGTCCTCGACTGCCTGGAGAAAGACCCGGCGCGCCGCCCGGAAAGCGCACAGGCGCTGGCCGACCGTCTCGCCGCCTGCGACGATGTAGAGCCCTGGGACGCCGAGGCGGCGCGAACGTGGTGGAACGGCAGGCCTTCTCCCTCTCCCCACGGGAGAGGGCTGGGGTGAGGGGGCCCCAGCGGAACGTTACGTCGAAGCGACGCAACGTGATCTCAACACTATCAGCACGCTCGAAGCTCAGAAACAGGAAGGTGAGAATCCAAACCCGCTGAAGACGATTGGTTGATTGGAGAAGTCTCTCGAAGGCCTGTGCATAGTTGAGCTCCACGCGGTCACCGGCGAGGGTGATGACATCCCCTCCTGTCCCACGACTGTCCCGAGGGACAGTTGTTTGGCGCCCCGCGCGGTGCTATCCAAGAGTCAAGATTTCTCGCCTGGGTAAACAAAAAGGAGAAACCCACAAGAAGGAGAAACCCAAATGAAGAAAAGAAAGGCGTGCGTCCACTCCTGGTGGCCCGCCGCGCCGACGTTCGTGATCGCCCTCCTCGTGGCGGGCGATTTCGTGCTCGGCGCCCGGATTTCCGAGGCTCAGGTTCTCTGGGGCTCCTCTTCCAAAGGGGGCACTAACCCCAGCAGCGTCTTCACGATAGACAGAACGACAGGTCTCGCGACGCTGGTGGGCCCGAGCGGACTCGGCGACGGGGTCAGCGGGATCCGGTTCAACCCTCAATCCGGGACGATGTACGGAATACTGGGAAGCTCCTGCACCGGAGCGCGTTTGATCACGATCGACACGGCAACTGGCGCGGGGAGCGTCCTCGGGACGCTGGTCGGCGCCGGGTTTGACGGGGCCACCGGCACCTTCTGCGGCGGAGGCTCCGACGCACTGGCATTCTCTCCCGACGGCACCCTCTACGCCGGCGGCTACAGCTTTGGCGCGACGAGTCTGCTCAGGGTCGACACGACCACGGGCGCGGTCCTCGAGGCCCACCCGACGCCCGGCCACCTGGCCGGCCTGGCCTTCGACTCCTCGGGGGCGCTCTGGGCTTCTCACGGAAACAGCAGCTTCAGCTTCGAACTTCACACGATCGATCTCGCCACGGGCGCCCAGACATCGACGCTCCCCCTCTCCGAGCCTGTCATCGTTTCCGACCTGGCATTTGCCGAGGACGGAACCCTCTACGCTTCCCTGCCGAGCGAGAGCAAGCTCGCCACGGTGGACACGGCAACCGGTCTCGTGATGAGGATCGGCTCTTTCGGGCCCGCCGTCGGCAAGATCTCTGGATTGGCGATGACCTCTTCGGTAAGCCGGTTGACGGCGCTCGCCCCCGCCCTGCTCTGGGTCGGATTGAAGAACAGTGATGACCCCGCCACGGCGTTCGACCTGCGCGTCGAGCTCGCCAGGAACGGCGAACCGGTGACCTCCGGCGTGGCCCGCTGCGTGACCGGTCTCGCCCGCAGTCCCGCCAGTGTTTCGGTCGCTTTCGATGCCTTCACAGCCGTCCCCGTAAAGGCCGGAGACGTCTTCTCGTTGAAAGTCTCGAACCGGATGGGAACCAACGTGGACGACACGAAATGTAAAGTGCCCGGCGCCACGCACACGAGCGCGGTCGGGCTGCGCCTCTATTACGACTCCGGTGGCCACAATTCGGGTTTCGACGGCACGATCACGCCGGATCCCGCAGAGAGCTTTTTCCTCCATTCCGATGGGAGCGCCTGCTCGACCCCGGGCCCGGCGAGCGTCGGAGTTACCACACGAGTCCTCGATAACTCGCCTCCGACGGCGACGAGCGACAAGTGCAGGGATGCGGCGAGCGGCAACTCCGGTGGCGTGAACGCATGGCAGGAAATCGGTACCTGGATCCTCACGAAATCCTGACGCCGTAACGCTCGGCCGGTCAGCGAACCAGTTCGCCAAAACACTTGCCGCCCGCGCTCGTATCTGAGCAAGAGCCGGACTGTCCCTCTCGCGGCCGGCCTGGAGGTGCGCATGACACGCCGCATTCGTCTCGGGCTCCTTTCGCTCGTCCCTCTCTTCGGCCTCTCCGTCCCCGTTTTCGGGGCGCAGGGCCTGACGTTTCCTCCAAGCGGAGACAATCCCCAGGCTTCCGTGACGCAGGCGATCGGGCCGGTCCGGGTCACGATCGATTACTCGAGCCCACGGGTCGTGCGGGGTAAGAACGATCGCCGCGGCAAGATCTGGGGCGAGCTCGTCCCCTGGGGGATGTCCGACCTCGGGTTCAACGGATGCTCAAGCTGCCCGTGGCGGGCCGGGGCGAACGAGAACACGACCTTCGCCGTGACCCACGCCGTGAAAGTGCAGGGCCAGGCGCTCGCGGCCGGGACGTACGGCCTCCACATGATCCCGGGTCAGGACGAGTGGACCGTCATCTTCTCGAAGGACGCGAGCAGCTGGGGAAGCTTCTGGTACGACCCGAAGGACGACGCGCTGCGGGTCAAGACGAAGGCCGCCAGGAGCGAGTACCACGAGTGGCTGACGTACGAATTCACGGAGCGCGAGCCCGCGAAAACGACGCTGGCCCTGAAATGGGAGGAGCTGCAGGTCCCCTTCTCGATCGAGATCGAAAACCCGAACGACCTCTGGGTTGACAACATGCGTACGGACCTTCGCGGTTTCGCCGGATTCAGCTGGCAGAACTGGCAGCAGGCGGCGGCTTTCTGCGCGCAGAACAAAATCAATCTGCCCGAGGGACTGAAGTGGGCCGAGAGGTCCGTGTCGGATCCGACCTGGTCGGGCGGCCAGGAAAACTTCACGACACTCGCGACGCTCTCCCTGCTGCAGAGCTTGAATGGCCGGGCGGCGGAGTCGGCGAAGACATTCGACAAGGCGCTCAACCACCCGACCGCCCAGCCGGTGCAGATCCACATGGCCGCGCGCCAGCTCATGGCCGCCGGAAACAAGGAACAGGCGATGCGGGTCTTCCAGTTCAACGCCAAGCGTTTCCCGAACCAGTGGCCCGTCCACGTCGGGCTCATGCGAGGCTACGCGGCGATGGGCGACAGGAAGAAGGCACTTGAGGAAGCGAACCTCGCCGTGGCCCAGGCCCCCGACGAGGGAAACCGCAAGAACCTCCAGGGACTCATCAAGCAGCTCGAGGAGGGCAAGGACATCAACTGACGCGCCCCCGGCCAGGAAGCTTTGCCGACAGAGGGCGAGACTGGCAGCTGCCTGTCTCAGAGGAGATCCCGTGCTCGTCCCGCGCCAGATCGGCTGCCAGCTCCTACGACTGACCCCTTGGATTCCTAATTCACCCCCCATTGCGCTAAGACTGCACCCCCATGCGGCGGAGATCAGAAACTGGCCTGGCGCCGGGGTTGCTACCCCACATATGCTGCGGCGGAGGTCCGAAATTGAACTGGCCGGCGACGGTTCGGAGACTGAAGCACGAGCTGCTACCCACATGACAATCGCGCTGCGCCGTCTCTTCCATCGCCCGGGAGTTCACTCCCGCGTTCTAGCTTTCCTGCCGCTTGTGCTCTGCTGCCCAGTGATTCCCGCCACCGGTCAGAGCATCACCGAGTTTCCGGTGCCGCTATTCCAGGGCACCTTCTCGAGCGCAGTCCAAAGCATAACGTCCGGACCCGATGGCGCGCTCTGGTTCACCGAGCTCGGCGCCAGCAGAATCGGGCGGATCACAACGGCTGGCGTCATTTCCGAGTTCACAGTACCGACAACATCGAGCGGTCCGTTCGGCATCGCAGCAGGCCCGGATGGCGAACTGTGGTTCACCGAGGGTTTCGGCAACAAGGTCGGCCGGATCACTACATCAGGCACTTTCGCCGAGTTCACCATTCCAACCGCCACCAGCGCACCTGCTCGTATCGCGGCTGGCCCTGATGGCGCGTTGTGGTTCGCCGAGCTCGGCGGCGACAAGATCGGCCGGATCACCACGGCAGGCGCTCTCTCCGAGTTCAATGTCCCAACCGCAGCAGCCGGCCCCTACGGCATCGCGGCCGGCTCCGATGGAGCGCTCTGGTTCACAGAGTTCAACAGCGACAAAATCGGCAGGATTACCACGGCGGGCGCCGTTTCCGAGTTCAATGTCCCAACCGCCGCAGCCGGTCCACACGGGATCGCAGCCGGCCCCGACGGCGCGCTTTGGTTCACAGAGGCCAGCGGAAACAAAATAGGACGAGTCACTACGGCTGGCACGTTCTCTGAATTCGTCATTCCAACGGCCTTCAGCCAGCCGACCGGCATCACCGCCGGCCCGGACGGGGCGCTTTGGTTCACGGAGTTCAACGGTAGCAAGATCGGCCGAATCATGACGGCGGGCGTCCTCGACGAGTTTGTGGTGCCTACTCCGTCCAGCTTCCCCTTTGGAATCACCGCGGGCCCGGACGGCGCTCGCTGGTTCACCGAGACCGGCGTCAACAAGATCGGAAGAATAACCACCGGCCTTGCCCCGATCGTTGCCACGATCCCGGTGCTAACTCTTCCCAGGGCTCTCTTGTTGGCTATGGCTCTCGCGGCAGCGGGCTTTGTAGTCTTGACCCTACAGAGGGCCTGATTCCGAACCCAGTGCACCTGGACGCTCCGACCGGTCCGTCTGGGTGCGCCTGGGGTCGACCGTGCGTCGGTGCACTACGGCGATGGTGCCAGATCTGTGAATCTGTGAGTTCGACAAAGGGCACTTGGATGCGCCGGAGACTTTGATGCGAGCGGCGGGCGAGTGCCTGCACTAATTCCGGCAGCTTCATGGCTCCCTCGTGTCGAGCCATGTGGGTCAGGGCCAGACGCGCCGGGGCGTGCCGTCGTGGCGACGCCCGGCTCATGAAGGGCACCCACGTCCCGGACCTGCGCCGCACAAGGACAAGACCCGGTCCGCGCGGGAAGGGCGCCGCGAGCCACGAGCGGATCTATTCGGTCGTGGCCCGCATTCCGCGAGGGCGAGTGGCGACCTACGGACAGGTCGCGCGGCTGGCGAACTTGCCCGGCCACGCGCGCCTCGTCGGCTACGCCTTGAGCGCGCTCGATGAGCGCAGCCGGATTCCGTGGCACCGGGTCGTGAACGCCGAGGGCCGGATCAGCGTCCGAAGCGGCGACAGCCCGGCGCGGATTCTCCAGCGCCTCCGGCTCGAGCTGGAAAAGGTGGTCTTCGACGCGCGAGGGTGCATTTGCCTGGAGCGCTTTCGCTGGCGCCCGCGGTCGTAGCTTGCGGCCGCAGGTCGCCAGCCAGCCAGTGGTGGGCTGTGTCAGGATTGCCGCATGTTCATCGGCCACTACGGCGTTTCTCTGGTGGCGAAACGTTACAACCCGACGCTCTCGCTCGCCGTGCTCTTCCTGGCGGTGCAGTTCCTGGACGTTCTCTTCTCCCTCTTCGTTCTCACCGGCGTCGAGAAGATGCGCATCGTGCACGGCTTCACGGCGTTCAACCCTTACGATCTCTTCTTCATGCCGTACTCGTACAGCCTGCTCGGCGCCCTCGTGTGGTCGGCGGTGTTCGCGATCGGATTCCTCGGGACTCTGGAACCATCGCGCCGCCGCGATTGCCGCGGAGTTGGCCGTCTTGTTTGCCGGCCGCCCCGCAGCTGGGGCGCCGGCGTCTCGACCGTGACCTTCGGCCTCGTTCTCGTCGCGGCGACGGTCGCAACGCCCTTCATGCCCGATCCCCCGAGCGGTTGCGCCTTCGCCGTCCAGGCTCTCGCCTTCTACGCGGTGCTGGCGCTCGCCGCCGGCGCCGTCGACCGCCGCCGGAGGCCGGCCGCAGTCCAAGGCTCGTAAGAGGAGCCGGGTCGGGCCCGAGCATTCACCCCCGGTCTGAGAGGTCGACTAGGCCGAGCTATGGAGCTTCATCACCGCAAGTCCCGCGAGCACCAGGAACACGGCGAAAGCTGCCACGGCGAGGGGCGAGAGTGTCGGGACAGCCGCCACCGCCGCGCACTGGTTCAGAATGTTCACCTGCTCGAAATCCGTGAACGTGATCGGTTGAGAGCCCACGATCGTGAAACTTCCCGGCGACGGCGTCAGGCAGTTAAGGCTCCTCATCGACGTCGATCGCGTCAAGCACCGCCGTCTTCAGAGGTCTATGAATATCTGAAGGGCCCCGCTATCGCAGCTCGACGCGGCCCTTCGGACAGTCCACCGTCGCGATCAGAGCTGGAGCGGGCGCTCCTGTCACGCGCAGATCGAGACCGAGCTTTCGGAGCGTCTCCCCGACCCTTTGAGCATCGGGATGCTCGGCACGCAGGGAGACGAGCGTCGCGCCCGCCGCGGCGGCCTGCGCTGGATGCGGCGTCCTGCCCCAGTCGATGAAGAACGGGACGATGCCGTCGCCCAGGACCGTCGCGGGGCTCGTGAATCGCCAGGAGAGAAGAACGCCGTCCGGACGCTTCCGGCTCCCGGAACCTACCGGACCGAGCTTCACGCCGTTGCGCGCGGCATCGGCCACCAGTCGCTCGAGATCCTGCCCCTTCGCCGCCCACGCGGCGAGTCGAGGAGCCTTCAGGCCGTCGATGCCGAAGCGCCTCGGGCCGGGGGGACGAGGCTGCTCGGGATCGGGGCCGATGATCTCGAGATACGACGCCGGCCCCAACGCGACCAGCGCGTTTCGGGTTCCGGCGCCGGGATGCTGGCCTCCGGGCGTTGCCCGAATCCCCAGGAGCCTCTCGATCGCATCGATCCCGGCCTTCAGGTCTGGAGTCGCATACACCAGGTGATCCACGCGGCTGACGGCGTCAACCGTCCTCCCCGGCTCGCCGCTTTGACCGCCACCCACAACGCACACCATAGCCCCGAACGCGGCGATCCAGGTCTTCCTCATGAAGTCTCCCGACCCCACGGAGCCTATCGCGGCCTCCAACGAAATACATGAACGCTGACCCAAACTCGTTTCCCCCGGCGATCCTTTCCCGCCGGCGGTACGCGGATCGGGATCACGTTGAAGATAGAATCGGCGCCAAATTGAGGAGGCAGCATGAAGACCCGATTCGTCTCACTCTTTTTCCTTGGGGTGTTGGTGGCTATCAGCCTATTCGCGCAGACGAAGACGTCCGGTACGTGCACGTGCAAACCGAATCCCCCTTCCCCGGTTGCCCTCACCGACCAGCCCAATCACGCATTCGCGGTCAGCAAGGCGCAGTGCACCTGGACCAAATTCGAGGTTGCGGGCCTGCAGCCCAAGGACGGTATCTCCACCGATCTGGATGAGATCAGCGGCGATACGACTTCGGTCCGCGGCTATCACGTGGCCACCATGACCAACGGCGATACGTTCGTCGCGAAGTATGAGGGCTCGGGCAAGTCGAAGGACGGAAAGCCCGTGAGCGGCTCGGGCACCTTCACCTTCGCCAGCGGCACCGGAAAGCTGAAGGGCATCAAAGGCAAGGGCACCTACAAGGGCGCGCCCAACCCGGACGGGTCGATGACGTACCAGGTCAACGGCGAGTACTCGCTGCCGTAGACTCACGCCAGAATCCCTCGCGGGCGCTTCACGTAATAGTCAGCGTCAGCCGACAAGACATCTAACGAGCCTCGCGAACCGTGAGGGTCATGCTCGACTGGAGCGTGCTATCGCCAATCCCGATCGCGTGATCCCCGAAATACAGGAAGTACACGGTTGACCCTCTTCTAACCTCTTCTAACCCACCCCGGACCTGCCGCTCGGACCGGGAGCTGGCTCGCCGAAGATCGGGCTGGGACTCTGGAACCATCGCGCCGCCGCGATCGCCGCGGAGCTGGTCGTCTTGTTTGCCGGCGGCCTGATCTACCTGCGCGCCACGCCGCCCCGCAGCTGGGGCAACGCCCTTCATGCCCGATCCCCCGAGCGGTCGCGCCTTCGCCGTTCAGGCTCTCGCCTTCTACGCGGTGCCGGCGCTCGCCGCCGGCGCCGTCGACCGCCGCCGGAGGCCGGCCGCAGTCCAAGGCTCGTAAGAGGAGCCGGGTCGGGCCCGAGCATTCACCCCCGGTCTGAGAGGTCGACTAGGCCGAGCTGTGGAGCTTCATCACCGCAAGCCCCGCGAGCACCAGGAACACGGCGAAAGCTGCCACGGCGAGGGGCGAGAGTGTCGGGACAGCCGCCACCGCCGCGCACTGGTTCAGAATGTTCACCTGCTCGAAATCCGTGAACGTGATCGGTTGAGAGCCCACGATCGCGAAACTTCCCGGCGACGGCGTCAGGCAGGCCCCCTGTGCGTCGACGTTGAGAGTGTCGGCGCTCGTCTGAGCCCCGCCGTTCAGGCTTTGGGAAGTCCCTGCGAGGCCCACGGTCGTCACGGTATCGTCTCCACCGAGGGCGTTCAGCGTGAGTGCTTCGACCTCCGTGGCGTTCATGATGATGCCACCGACGTCCCGGGTGAAACGGAACCCGCTCCCTACCGCAGTGACCGCGAACACCTCCGCGGCGGCCGACCCGTTGAACACCATCGTGTCGGTGCCCCCTCCTCCTACCAGGGTGTCGCTGCCGTCGCCCGGATTCCAGATGAAGGTGTCGTTACCCGCTCCGCCCACCTGGATCTCATTGCCCGGACCGCCGGTGATCGTGTCGTCGCCGTCGCCCCCGTCGATGACATCGATTCCGCCCAGACCAATGATCGTGTCGTTGCCGGCACCGCCGCTGATCGTGTCCGGATTCGGACTGCCGGTCAGGGTGTCGTTGCCGGCGCCGCCGTCGATGACCAGCGCTATCGCCGCGTTCGCCTGACCCGAGGCATTCACGGTGTCGTCGCCATCGCCCATCAGCAGGTTGATCGCCGTCAGATTCGCCACCCCGGTCAGATCCCCCACGGTCGCCGAGTCGTTGCCGGCGAGGGCGTTCAGGGTCAGCGTCTCGATCTCCGTGGCGTCCATGGTGATGCCGCCGACGTCCCGGGTGAAACGGAATCCGCTCCCTACCGCAGTTACCGCGAACACCTCCGCGGCGGCCGACCCGTTGAACACCATCGTGTCGGTGCCCCCCCCTCCGACCAGCGTGTCGCTGCCGTCCCCCGGGTTCCACGTGAAGACGTCGTTGCCGGCCCCGCCAAGCAGCGTATCGTTGCCGGGGCCGCCGGTTATCGTGTCGTCGCCGTCGCCGCCGTCGAGGGTGTCGATTCCGCCGAGCCCGATGATCGTGTCGTTTCCCTCCTCGCCGTGCAGAACATCGGCTCCAGGACCTCCGGTCAGGGTGTCGTTGCCGGTGCTGCCGAAGACCTCCAGCAGCACCGCGAGATTCGCCTGAGCTGAAGCATTCACGGTGTCGTCGCCGTCGCCCATCACCAGGACGACGGAGGTGAGGTCCGCCACACCCGTCAGATCGTTCAACGTCACGGAGTTGTTGCCGCTGCCCGCCGAGAGCTCGAGGCTCTCGATCCCCTCGAGATCCATCACGATGTTGCCGACGTCACGGGTAAAGGCGAACCCGGCGCCGTCGGCGGTGAGCGCGAAAGCTTCCGCCTCCGGCGCGCCGACGAACGCCAGGACGTCGTTGCCCGCCCCTCCCTCAATCGTGTCGCTGCCGTCGCCGGGCACCCAGGTGAACACGTCGGCACCCGCTCCGCCGAACATCACGTCGTTGCCAGCGCCTCCCTTGATCACGTCCGCGAGCTCGCTCCCGGTGATGGTGTCGACTCCGCCTCCGCCCGCGATCGACACAGCAGGCACGAAGGCGCTCAAGCCAGTGAACGCCGCCGCCGTGACACCGGAAAGGTTGATCGTGTTGTCGAAAGTGCCGGCCGCGGTGACCGTCAGGCTGGTCACCGCCGCGCAGGTCGTGGTGTAGGTCGTGGGCGCCCCGTCATCGAAGACCCGCACGGCCCCGCCGGAACAATCGAGGCTCACGGCGTCGTTGTTGTCGATCGCAACGACAAATGCGGCGGCGTCAGTGACGACGACGGTCGCGCCCACCGGCAACGCCATGCCGAGCGTGAGCGGAGCGACCCAGAAGGCGGCCGGCAGGAACCTCACAACACGCGGTCTCGTCATGTTCGGATCTCCTCGCCCCGGTCTGAGAGGAGGTCCGTCCCAGCCGGGGGCAGCTGATTGCTGGTGATCCCCTAGCCTTCGGCAGGACTCTATGACCGGGTCCGATCCCTGTCAATCACCAGAGCGTGTAAGGGTTCCTCATCGAGGTCGATCGCGTCAATCACCGCCGTCTTCAGAGAAGTCGTGGCTTATTGAGAGTGGGGTCAGTCGTGGCTTATGGTATTACGTCTCAGCCTGTAGCGCCTGCCTCGATCGCTCGGCGCGCTCTCGAAGGCGCAGGACTGAAGACAGGCCTTGATCCGAGACAGCGGCGCCTTCCCCGTCTCCACGGCCAGATGCACGTGGTTGTCCATCAAGCAGTACGCCTGCAGCCGGAACCCGAATCTCTCCCAATATGAAGCCAGCCGCGCCAGGTACCACTCTCGAGAGAAGTTCGACTCAGGCGTCTCGACGGGCAGGTGACGCCCGTGGCCCGAAACGGCGACGCCATTCCTCAACTAATACGATAAGCCACGACCGAACCATTCCTTCCCCAAAGTCACAAGTACTTGCGGTTGGAGGACTCTCGATTCAGAATTGCACAATCCCGGAGGTCATCATGCGCTTCGTTCGGATCCTGTTTTTCGCGGGTGTTTCGGTGTTCGTGGGCTCTGCCCTTCTCGACGCAGCGGATGAGAACGGCGCCAAGCCGCGCGTCGCTGTCCTCGAGTTCAAGAACAAGGCGCCGCAGGGGTGGGGACATGTGGGAGCGGCCGCTCAGGACATCCTGATCTCCGAGCTGGTCAAGAAAGGCAAATACACGGTTATCGACCGGGAGCGCCTGTCGGCGATCCTGCAGGAAAGGAACCTGTCGCTGTCGGGAGACATCGATCCCAAGACCGCAGTCAAAGCGGGCAAGCTGCTGGGCGTCGAGTACGTCATTGTGGGATCGGTCACGGAATTCGGATCGGTCAAGAGCGGCGCCTCGACGGGATGGCTCGGCGGGCGCGTTCCGAACGTAAACGTCGGGACGACGCGCTTTACAGCCGCGATCGACGCGCGCGCGATCTCGACGACGACAGGCGAGGTGATCTGGGCCGACACGGCGCGAGAGTCCACGACGGACGCGCGCGTCTTCGTCAACGGCGCCGGAGGAGGCGCGGTTGACGAGGCCCAGGCGGACAAGGTGATCCGGCCTGTCTGCGCGCTGCTCGCCGCGAGCCTCGAGAAGGGGAAGTTGACGACCGCCGGGCTGGGCGGCTCGGTCGACGCCTCCGGAATCGCGGGGAAGATCGCGCGCGTGTACGCGGGTGAGATCTACATCAACGTCGGCGCGGAGGCCGGCGTGCAGGTCGGCCAGGTCTTCCAGGTCGTGCGCAAGGGGAAAGCGATTACGGACCCCGATACGGGCGAGATCCTCGGCGCGGACGAGACGAGGGTCGGGCAGGTCAAGATCATCGAGGTCAAGGGCCCGCGCCTCTCTCTCTGCTCAGCCGTCTCCGGCAACGGCTTCAAGGCCGGAGATATCTTGAAGCCCTAGGAATCTCTGGGAGCTCGTCCAGGTAATGGCCCCGGTCGCGGCGCGAGGAGTCTCCAGAGGGGAGGAGCCTCGCGCCGCGGGAGCGGAGCGCCGGAGCGGCATGAGGCCGAAGGGCGCAGATCCCGCGGAGCGTGCGGAGCGACGGTCTCAGCGCGCGGCGAGCTCGTGGGCGAGATCGCAGGCGATCGGATAGGAGCCGGCCGCCGCGTCGCAGGCGGCCCGCGCCTCCTCCTGGGCCCTTTGCGTTTGTCCCCGGTCGCGGAAGAACACGGCGCGGGCGGAGAGGACGCGGGCGTTGCCGGGGTTGCGCTCGAGCGCGTGGTCGAGCTCCTCCTCCAGATCGCCGCGGATGTCGCCGAAAACCAGACCGAGCTGCCAACCCGCCTCGCGGTCCTGCGTCAGGTGTCCCGCGGCCAGCGCCTCGCGCGCGAAGTACGCCGTGTCGCGGTTCAGGACGCCGTTGGGCGCGGCGGCGAGCGCGCGGCTCAACAGGAGTACCGCGTTGGCCTGGTCGCCGTCGGTAAAGTCGATCGCCGCGGCGCAGAAGTCGCGCAGGAAGACCGCCTCGCGGTCGCCCGGATGGCTGGCGGCCACCTCGGCCGCGAGACCTCTCGCCCGGGCGAAGTCTTCCCGCGAAAGCGCCCGTCCGCGGGCCTCCAGCGCTCGATAGGCCCCGGCCAGTTCGGGTGAGAGAGCGGCGGCCGCCCCGGAACGGATGAGCGGCTGCGCCATCGGCCGTGAAGGCGGGTGCAGCTCCGCCCTGTTTCGCTCGGCCTTCTCGCGAAAAACCCTCGCCGGCGGCGCCGCCGAGGCAAGTCTCGTTTCGGTGCCGCGAGCCGGCTCCGAAGGCCGTGGCACGGCCGCCGTCGGCTCTGTCGCCGCCACGGCCGGGGCGGCGGCCGGTGATGAGACGCCTACCGCTTTCGGGGCCTCCACGGGGGCGGGCTCCGGGGTCGCCGCGGCGGCCACGGGAGTCGGAATGGAAGGGCTCCCCCGGTCGGCGAGGACTCGTTTCGTGACGAAAGCTCCCAGCACGAGCAGGACCATGCCGCCCACGATCGCGAGCGCCTGAACGATACGGTTCCGGCTCATCCCCACGGCCGTCCGGGGGGCCGGAGGATGCGTGGCGGTCGTCGCCGCGGCGGCCGCCGATGGAACTAGGATGCGCGTGGGAGCCGCTTCCGGCAAGCTCGGCTGCGTCGGCGCGCCCCCGGCGCGAGCGAGATCCTCGACGAACTCCGAGCAGCTGGGATAGCGGTCCAGGGGGTCCTTGGCGAGGACGCGCGCGAAGACCGCGTCCACCTCGGGCGGAATCCCCGGAATGTGGCGCGACGGGGGCTCGGGCATATCCCGTACGTGCTTATTCAAGACGAGAAGCGGCGTGTCCGCGTGGAAGGGGACGGAGCCGGTCAGCATCTCGTAGCCCATGACGGCGAGCGAATACTGGTCGGAGCGCCCGTCCAGGATTGTGCCGATGGCCTGCTCCGGCGACATGTAGTTGGGCGTGCCCAACAGGGCTCCCGTCTGCGTCAACCCGGTCAGCTCCGTCGAGCGCGCGATCCCGAAGTCCGCGAGGAGAAGGTGTCCTTCTCGATTGACCATGATGTTGGCGGGCTTGATGTCGCGGTGCAGCACGCCGCGTGCGTGCGCGTAGTCGAGTGCTGCGGCGACCTGCCGCAGCCAGTCCACGACTAACGGCAGGCGGATCGGCGCCCCGAGCCGGTCCTTCAGGCTTCCGCCTTCGATTAAAGGAAGGACGAGATAGACGTCGGGGCTCGAGCCGAAGTCGTAGACCGAGAGGATGTTGGGATGATCGAAGCTCGCAATCGTGCGCGCCTCCCGGACGAACCGCTCGGCGAAGACCGCGTCCTTCTGGATGACGTCCCGCATGACCTTGACGGCAACCGCGCGGTGGAGGTCCTCGTCGAAGCCTCTCCAGACGCTCGCCATGCCACCTTCGGCGATCTTCGAATCCAGGCGATAACGTCCGAGCTTCACGGCCATTGCGATTCTAATCCGATAAGAGAGCGGGGTCAGTCGTGGCTTATGGTATTACGCCTCAGCCTGTAGCGCCTGCCTCAATCGCTCGGCGCGCTTTCGAAGGCCGGCATCGGTCTGCATCGCCTCTTTCAACCTGTCCAAACCCTTGGCGAGTGTCGAAGTGTCGCGGAGGAAGTACTTCGCCGTTCTCGCCACCGGAATCGCCCCGAACTCTCGTCCAGCCCAGGCCGTCATCAGCCGCGCTCGAGATGCCCGGCGACCTCGGCCGATGCCCATCATTTCCGCCAGCTTGATTCCCTCCAAGGCGGCGGCCTCCCGCGCGACCGCGGCCACGCTCAACCGAGGCACGACGGGCGGCTCCCCCGCCGCCTGCAACGCTCGATCGGCAAACGCTCGATCCCCCTTAACCGCCTGTCCCCAGCTTGAAACGTCTTCGTAGGATTCCGCTTTCGCCTCTCGCATCAACCAGCGGTAGTTGCGCAGCGCCACCGGCCGGGTGCGCCCAAGCATCGGCAGCAACCGATCCACATCCAGCCACTCGGGTCCGCGGCCCCTCCGGTAATCACGATCGCTCGACCACCGATACGCCTGAGCCGTCGCCGCCACTCCCGCCTTCACCGGGTTCTCGTGAATGTACCGCAGCAAAGCCAGCGCGTACCGGTCCTTCTCGACCAGAAAAGCCTTGTATCGGCCCTGAAACAGATGGCCGACCCGACCATAATGCCGGTTGAAGTACTGCGTGTAGGAGGACTGAAGACAGGCCATGATCCGAGACAGCGGCGCCTTTCCAGTTTCCACGGCCAGATGCACGTGGTTGTCCATCAAGCAGTACGCCAGCAGCCGGAATCTGAATCTCTCCCGATACCAAGCCAGCCGTGCCAGGTACCACTCCCGATCCGCATCGCCCCGGAAAACGCTCTTCCGCTCGTTGCCGCGAACGATCACGTGGTATAGACCCCCCGCAACCTCCACCCGCAACGGTCGCGCCATCCCCAAATAATACCATAAGCCACGACTGACCCCAGTTCCCAGTTCCGTTCCGTTCCCGCGTTGAAGTCGGTAGAGGCTCCGGTTGCGATCATTCGTGCCTGGTACGAAGCGGACGTAGCTATGGAAGCAGATTCCAGCCGCTTAACTGCAACCCGAAGTGGCGCCGCAGTTTAGGCAGCGGTAGCAGGAGCCGTTTCGGACCATGATGGAGCCGCATTCGTGGCAGGCAGGGGCGTCGGCTTGGGTTTCGAAGGTCAGCTTGTGCTCTTCGGAGATGGCGGAGCGGGACGCGACCTGCTGCTCGGTGACGGCGATAGGACCGGTGGAGGAGCTATCCCGAGAGACGATGCCTATGGCTTGCTTTTCTTCGGCGGTCATGAATTTGGAGCCGAGCCATTTGAAGATGTAGTCCACGAGGGACTTGGCCATGGGGATCTCGGGGTTCTTGGTGAAGCCGCTGGGCTCGAAGCGCATGTGGGTGAACTTGTCCACGAGGGCTTCGAGGGGGACGCCGTACTGGAGCGTCAGAGAAATGGCCGTGGCGAAGGAGTCCATGAGGCCGGAGATGGTCGAGCCTTCCTTGGACATGACGATGAAGATCTCGCCGGGCTTGCCGTCGTCGTAGAGGCCGACAGTGACGTAGCCCTCGTGGCCGGAGATCGAGAACTTGTGGGTGATCGAGCGGCGCTCGTCGGGGAGCTTGCGGCGGTAGGGGGAGGGCGCGGGGGGGACGGCCTTGCCGACGTACTCGAAGGAGCCGCGGGCCTCGGGGTGTTTGGTGTCGGACTTGGAGGCCGCGGTGTTCAGGGGCTGCGTCCGCTTGCAGCCGTCGCGGTAGATGGCGATGGCCTTCAGGCCCTGCTTCCACCCTTCCATGTAAACGCCGGCGATCTCCTCGGGCGTGGCGTCGGGCGGGAGGTTGACGGTCTTGGAAATGGCGCCGGAGAGGAAGGGTTGGACTGCTCCCATCATCTTGACGTGCCCCATGTAGTGGATCGAGCGCGTGCCGTTCAGCGCGCGGAAGGCGCAGTCGAAGACGGTCAGGTGCTCCTCCTTGAAGCCCGGCGCGCCCTCGATGGTCCCCTTCTCGTCCACGTAGTCCACGATCGTGTTGATCTCGGGCTCGGTGTAGCCGAGGCGCCGAAGCGCGAGCGGGACGGTCTGGTTGACGATCTTGATCGTGCCGCCCCCGACGAGCTTCTTGTACTTGACGAGCGCCAGATCCGGCTCGACGCCCGTCGTGTCGCAGTCCATCATGAAGCCGATCGTGCCGGTCGGCGCGAGGACGGTGACCTGGCCGTTCTTGTACCCGTAATGCTTGCCGGATTCGAGCGCAGCGTCCCAGACCGCCTTGTGCGCGCGAGCGAGATCGGCTGACATGCCCTTGTTGGGCACCTGGTAAGCCGCATCGCGGTGCATGCCGATGACTTCGAGGAAAGGCTCGCGATTGCGCAGGTACTCGCTGAAGGGTCCGACCTCCGCCGCGACCTTCGACGACTGCAGATACGCCTCTCCCGTCATGAGCGAAGTGATCGAAGCGGCGTATGCCCGGCCTTCATCGGAGTCGTACGGGAGACCACTCGCCATGAGAAGCGCGCCCAGGTTCGCGTAGCCCAGGCCCAGCGGACGGAGCTTGTGCGAGTTCTCCTGGATCGCCTTCGTCGGATAGTGAGCGTTGTCAACGAGCATTTCCTGCGCCGTGATCATGATGTCGCACGCATGCCGGAAGTTCTCCACGTTGAAAGTGCCGTCGTCCATGTTGAAGAACTTCATCAGATTGATCGATGAGAGATTGCATGCGGTATCATCCAGAAAAACAAATTCACTACAGTTCGCGACCACGACGCCTTCGACGACGTACGAGTGATGCAGCGGCTCGGTCAGGTTATACGTGACCTCGGGTCCCTCGTAGATCACATCGACGATTGAGATGGTTGGGTCCTCGCGGTAGAAGGCGTGCTCTTCAACGACCTTCGCGAGCTTTTCGCTCTTGCGCGACAGAGAGAATCCAATCGTCCGAGCAAAGCGCTCGAGCGACGGACCGGTGATCCGCAGGTCGTACGCGAAGGGCCGACCGAAGTACGAACGTTCCTCTCCCTTGACTGTCTTGTAGGAAAAGGACGAACGTGCCCCGTCGCAGATGTAGATCGTGCTCTGGATGCCGAAGAGCAGCAACATCTTCTGGACGTCCTGAAGGAGATCGTAGGACCTCGAGCCAAGACCTGCGTAGCGAGTCCCGTTGGCCTCCTGGTTCACGATGCAGCCGTCGGCGCCAAACAGCCCTTGGAGGAAGCCAACCTGCGCCTCCGCGGGGGCCTGGAAAAGCGAAGCCGGGACGCGCTTCTCATACGATTGCTTTCGCTCGATGCCGAGGGCCTTCAGGAAGCGGCGAAACGGAGCCCGGCTGACACGCAGTTGACGGGTTCCGTTGGCCTGAAGGCTTTCGTTAACGCACGTCTCCCCCACGTAGGTCTTGAGAAGCTCTCGATGCTTCGGCAGGAGCTCTCGGGCGTCGGCCTCGGTGCCGTAGATCCAGCAATCCATGAACTCGCCGACCGAGCCGTCGCCGACAAGATGACCGAGAAGCTCGGCGAATTCGGGTGACCATTCGGTGGGGAATGTCATTTCGGCGAAACGATCGCCGAGTTGTCGATAGGTCTTCCAGTCGCTCGAGATCGGCAGCAATTTTTCTGCAGCGGTGGCCGGAATCGACGCGTCAGCGAGGAGAACGCGGTCGGACGGCCTGAGCTCCTCGACCGCGACGTAACCTCGGTTGACGGTCCAGAAACGATGATTCTTTGTAGCGCGGATCTCGACGCCGTTGTCAAAGACGACTCGGTACACGTCGTTGACGCCGGTGATCATGTACTGCGTCGGCGAAGAGAGGACGAGGCCGGCTTCGGGCGTTCCCTCGACGCCGTTGGCCCCGGCAGTCGCGCGGTGCGTCCAGACCTTGAACGCCTCTCCCTGGTTGACGCGCTCCATGAGCTCGCGGAAGGCGATCAAGCCCTTATCGGTCGCGACCCGCTGATCGCCGGGGAAGCACGGGTTGGATGCGTTGATTCGGCCCGTCACTTTCACCGGATTCCACTTGTTCGTTGTCGTGTCGTACTGCATTCCTGGATCACCGCAGACCCACGCCGCCTCGGCGGCTCTCGCCATGAGATCCCGGGCGCGGAATTTCTTGTGGGGCTGGCCTGTGAGGACTTCCTTGGTCCACCACTCTGCATCTTTTTCGACGGCTTCCATGAATTCGTCCGTCACGCGGATCGAGTGGTTGGCGTTCTGGTAGAAGATCGACGCGTAGGCTTCGCCGTTGAAGGAGCCGTCGTAGCCGGCGTCGATCAGTGCCCAGGCCTTCTTCTCCTCGCCGGCTTTCGACAGGATGAATTCTTCGATGTCGGGGTGGTCAATGTTGAGGATCACCATCTTGGCTGCCCGGCGAGTCTTGCCACCGCTCTTGATCGCTCCGGCGAAGGAGTCGAAGCCTTTCATGAAGGAGAGCGGGCCGGAGGCGGTCCCGCCGGCGGAGAGGCCTTCGTGCGAGCCGCGGATGGTCGAGAGGTTCGAGCCCGTGCCCGAGCCGTACTTGAAGAGCATCCCCTCGGTCTTGGCGAGGTTCAGGATCGCGTCCATCGAGTCACCGCAGGAGTTGATGAAGCAGGCGGAGGCCTGGGGCTTGGGCTCGATGCCGACGTTGAACCAGACGGGGGAGTTGAAGGACGCCACCTGGTTGACGAGGATCGCGGCGAGCTCGTCGTG
>WNGB01004143.1_pt1 | contig 31197 bp, 33 predicted proteins | sample 5400681 | NCBI WGS metagenome assembly WNGB01 (sample SAMN13153367, study PRJNA577476) | soil metagenome | isolation source: 115 cm soil or saprolite under grassland replicate 2 | place: USA:California | collected 2016-06-15
ACCGCGCTACCACCGCATGCCGCGTGCGCCGGGCAGCGCGGGTCAGCCTCTGGTAGGCGACGTCGCAAATGAGCCCGTGCTTGAACCTGAACTGCTGCTGCCGCCGAAGCCGGGAGACGCTCTCGCGGCGAATCAGATCGCGCCGCTCCAGCGAGCCGAGGAGCGGTCGGATGTCGCGTCCCTCCGCAATCGATGCGGCGGCCCCGTCCCAGAACACGCGGCCGACCACCGATGCGTCGAGCAGGAGCGCGCGCTCGTCTTCGGGCAACGCGTCGAGCCGTGCTGCGATGAGCGCCTGGATGCTGGTCGGCAGCGTTCGACTTGTGCCGGCAGGTGCTTCGTTCAGCGCGGCCGCCATCTCCTCGATGAAGAGCGGATTGCCTTCCGAGGTCTCGATGAGGTGGTCGAGCTGCTCGGGGTCGGGGTGCCCGAGCAAACGCTCCGCGAGCTCACGTGTGCCCTCTTCGCGGAGCGGCTCCAGGGGCAGCGCCGTGTACGCAGGCAGGCCGCCGCCCCACATCGGCCGCTCGGTCACAAGCTCGGGACGGGCCACCCCGAGCAGGAACACAGGAGCGTCGTGCAGCCTCGCGGCGAGCTCGTCGAGGAGGTCGAGCATGCTGGCATCCGCCCAGTGCAGGTCCTCGAAGATGAGGAGTGTCGGCCGGAGCGCGGCAAGTTGCTCGACGACTCGGCGGGCTGCGAGGAAAAGCGTCTCCCGATCGGCCGCCTCCGTCCCGGTCCGAAGGCCGATGAGTGATGCCAGGTGCGCGGAGACGTCGGTCGCCTCGTCCGCGCCGAGCAGCTGCGTGACGGTCGCGAGCAGCTTCTCGGCAGCTTCGGAGCTCGAGTCGCTGTCGAAGATCTGCGCCACCTGCTTCAGATGGCCCGCGAGGGCGGCATAGGGGCTGCTGGCGCCATACGGGGTCGACCGGCCGCGCAGCGTCCGGCCTCCCAGCTCCGTGACCAGGTCGCCGAACTCGTGCGCCAGACGCGACTTTCCGATCCCGGGCGGCCCGAAGATCGTGATCAGGTGCGCGCGCCGCTCCTCGACGACCCCTTCCCACGTGCTCCGGAGGACCTCGAGCTCACGCTCCCGGCCCAGCATCGGCACGGCGGAGAGCGTCCGCTCGCCGACCGGCACGGAGGCTCCGATTGCGTGCCAGACGGGGACGGGACTCGACTTTCCCCTTGCCGTGACCGGCTCCCCCGGCTCGTACTCGATGGCCGAGCGCGTGCTCCGATAGGTCTCCTCGCCGACCACGATCCCGTTCACGGGCGCGCTCACCTGCAGCCGCGCAGCCGTGTTCACGACGTCGCCGGCGACCATCGCCTCGCCGTGGCCGGGCCGGGCGGCGAGCGTCACGACCGCCTCGCCTGTGTTCACGGCAATGCGGGCCTGGAGGTCCAGCTCGGGGTCGGTCGCGTTGAGCTCGGCGAGCGCCTCCCGGATAGCGAGCGCGGCGCGCACGGCGCGCTCCGCGTCGTCGCCGTAGGCGAGAGGTGCGCCGAAGATGGCCATGACCGCGTCGCCGATGAACTTCTCCACGAGGCCGCCGAAACGCTCGATCTCGATCCGGACGCGCTCGTGGTAGCGCGCGAGGATGGCGCGGACATCCTCCGGGTCGAGGGTCTCGGCGCGTGACGTGAAGCCGACGAGGTCGACGAAGAGGACGGTGACGATGCGCCGCTCCTCGTCGTGTCCCGATCGGTCGGGCGTGAGTGCGGCTCCGCAAACCGGGCAGAAATTCGCCCCCTCCGGACTCTCGTGACCGCACCGCGAGCACCTCGGCATGGGCAGAGCCTAATACGGGGCTTGACGCCGACCTCTCACTGCGGGCACGGTCAGGCGGTGCATGTGGTCATCCTGCTGCGACACGGGAAGTCGAGCTGGTCGGAACGAACCCTTGCCGATCTCGACCGCCCGCTTGCGCCGCGAGGCAAACGCGCGTCGAGGCGTATCGCCAAGTACATGCGCCGGAAGAGGATCAGTCCGGCTCTCATCCTCTGCTCCCCCTCGCTTCGCACTCGTCAGACGCTCGAGGCGATCGAGCCGTCGCTCGACCAGGGTTGCTCCGTCGAGGTCGTGCCTGGGCTCTACGCCGCCTCGGAACGGGAACTGCTCGAACGGCTTCAGGCTGTTCCCGACTCGGTCCGCTCGGTGATGCTGATCGGGCACAACCCGGGCCTGCAACAGCTCGCGCTCCTCCTTGCTTCGCGAGGTGCTGACCTCCCCAAGCTCGGGGAGAAGTTCCCGACCGGCGCCCTCGCCACTCTCGCAGTCGACAGCGAGAGCTGGGCCGCGCTAAAGCCCGGCGACGCGGAGCTCGTCGACTACGTCGTCCCCAGAGACCTCGACTGAGCCGAGTACCCACGCCCCGTCGCACCCCGGCGACGAGCAACGTTCTTCCAAAGCCTGCTAGGGAAAGGTGCCGTCGCCCGGCGAGATATCGAGGGGGCCGTTCTCGCGGCAGTCCGCCGACCAGTACGGCTGTCCCTTCCAGCGCGCGTAGAACACGTTGTATGCGTAGCTGGCGATCGCGTGCGCGTCGTCGGACGTTGCCCCGAACTGCACTGCTATCTCCGGAATCGCTTCGATGCCTAGACAGTTCCCTCTGATGGCGAAGGGCCCGTCGATCGACACGCCGACCCGGAAGTCGTGCATATAGATCGATGCGGCACCAAGCTGCATCAACGCGTACACGTAATCCGCGTAGTTGCCTCGAGCCGATGCGGCGAGGCTCGCACCCGAGTAGCACGGGGCCGGAGGGCCTGCGACGTCCCGCGTCACCTGCCGCGTCACTTGCTTCGAGACGCGAATCGTCTTGGTCACGATCTTCCATTTGCCCTTGACCTTCACCCTCGTCTTCACTTTCTTCGGAACCTTGATCGTCGTGACGACGGTCTTGGTCTGGCGAGTCACGGTGGGGCACTTCGTCGGCTTGACGGCGGCCATTCCGAACTGCCACAGATCGCGGCAGACCCTCGGTGAGACGTGGGCGATGTCGGAGTCGCGAGAGATGGTCCTGGTGTCGCTGTAGTACCAGTAGACGACCCAGGTGGAGACGGCATTGGGGTCGAAGCCCTGCTCCGCGGCCAGGTGCGCCCAGTCGTTCTCTCCATCGCAATAAACGCGCACTGGGCGCTGGGCGATCTTCGACGCGACCTGGTTGGCCAGCTGCTCGAGCGGGGACAGGTGGTTAGAGTCGGTCCACGGAAGCGCGTCAGTCTGAGGAAGCGCCGGCGTATCGGCGAACGCAGGAGCTGCGGCGGAGGCGACCGCAACAGCGATCACGGCCACTCGGGTAACGAGGCGGAAACTCACGACTCCCCTCTCCCAGCAGCCTCGCGCACGCCAGGTTCCCGACCCTAGCGCCGCCCACGAAGGCGGTCAAGCAGCCCGACTGGTCAAGGCGTCCCGCCGTAACGCGACCGGCTCAACGGGCTCTCGGGGCAGGACGCGTTTCTCAAAGGGAGGCGCTAGAGTGCCTCGAGGGTCAAGTGGAGCGAGGTCGGGCTATGACGGATCGACCGTTGCCAACGGAGTGCTGACCGTGCTCAGCCGGGACGAGCTCGTGGCGAGGCTGGTCGAGGAGCTCGACGAGGTGGAGCGGGCCGGCGGGGTTGCGTACTTTCTGGAAGAGCCGATCGCCGCGGGCGCGCCGCTGAATGTGCCTCGGCTGAATGCAACGGCGCCGTTCAAAGCGTTGCTCGGGTTCGTCGACCGCGAGCCGAGTGCGAACTGGGGTCACAGCTGCCGGTATCTGCTCATCGACCGCGAAACCGGAAAGGAGGTCGTATCGATCCAGGCTCAGCTGCCGCCGTTCATGCCTGCGGATGAAAACCGTCATTGGCGCGTCGCGTACAAGGCTCCGTCCGTGCCCGACGCTGCGGTCGCCTCTTCCAGCTGACCGAGCGCATCTGCGCCCGGGAGGCGCGAAAGGAGGGGGAATGGTAGATCGAGAAACAACCTTCGAGCGGGTCCGCGCGAACGCGTTCGACGAGCTTTCCTGGTCGCAACGGCTCGGAACGAACCTCTCGCTGGCCGACAGGGTGATCGAGCGCGGCCAGATCGTCGGTCCGCCGCATCAGAAGATCAAGGCCGATCGCGCGAGCATCCTGGTCTTCGCGGACGACGATCCCCAGGCGAACTTCTCGCACCCGTGCCGCTACCTGTTCTACGACGCCAAGACCGCAAAGTTCCACCGCGAGGTCCCCGCGAGCTTCCCGCCGATCGCCAGCGCAAGGGAGCCGCTGGAGTTGATTCCGTTCCACGAGCCGGTCGCGTTCCTCAAGGATCCGATCGTCTTCCGGCCTGTCCCGTTCCTGCGCTGCCCGGTGGTCCGCGAGCGGCCGCGCTGGGCGATCCTGTGGTCCGGGATGTCGAACAAGCGGCACCTGAACGACATGGAGTTCCTCTACCGCACCCTGATTCACCGGTACGGCTTCGCCGCAGATCACATCTACGCAATGTCGTACGACGGCTCCCTGAATACGCAAGACGGTGTTCAGACCATCTGGCCCGGCGACGGGACGCCCTACCAGATCCCGATCGGCGGCCAGGGTACACGCGCCGGCTTCGAGGCGGCAGTCGACGACCTCAAGACCAAGATCAAGACCAACGATCTGCTCCTCATCCACATCAACAACCATGGGGACTGGAGCGGCAGCCCGGGCTCGGCGAGCTTTTGCACTTACCCGAGCTGGGCCGACTACTACGCCACCGATTTCGCGAGCAAGCTCGGCCAGCTGCCGAAGTTCAGGCAGCTGATCGTCATGCTCGAGCCGTGCCACGCGGGCGGATTCAACGCGCCGATTCTCACGAGCACCAAGGCCGGTGCGACGAGCGTCGCCTCCGCCGCGCTCGAGCCCTACAACTCGTACGTGACCGCGGACGGCAATTGGGATCCGTTCGCGCGTGATTGGATCGCCGCGCAGGCCGGCCACAACGCCTTCGGTGGATCGCTCGCATTCAACGCGGACAGCGATGCCGACGGGCGGATCGAGGCCGACGAGGCGTACTGGTACGCGGACGCGATAAAGGACCCGCGCGACACGCCCAACTTCAGCGAGAGCTCTGCGGCCGGAGGCGACATTGCTCTCGGCAAGACGTACGCCGTCTGGTGGTGGTGGTGCTTCATCCTCAAGGAGCTGCTCGAGCCGCACTACTCCCACCTGCCGATTCCGGAGTACTACGAGCGGCTGCAGAAGATCCAGCCACAGCTGGAGAAGCTCGCGAAGGTGGCTGACCGGCACTCCGAGCAGCTTCGAAAGGAGATCGAGCCGCAGCTCAAGAAGATGATCGAGAAGGCGTTCCACTAGGAGGGCTTGGCGGAACGTTGTTGCAGGAAGGTCTGGCGCGGCGCTCGGGCGTCGCGCCGGGCCCTTGCCTTCGAAGCCAGGAGGCCTAGCGCCGGAAGCCGAAGTCGGCGGTCAAGATGGTGACGTCGGACCCTCCGTACACGCCCGGCGCGGCGAGCGCGTGTACGGCACCCAAGCCGATCTCGCGCCAGCCAGGCCTGAACAGATTCTCACGGTGCGGAGGGCTCTTCAGCCACAACTCGAGCGCGCGCTGGGCGTTCAGCTCCGGGGCGGCCCAGGCCAGGTTCTCCCCCACGCGCCAGAGCCGGCCACCATGCTGCCGGTACTTTGCCGCGAGGCGCTTCCAGAACGGCGAGCCGTTGGGTGAGGCGTGGTCGAAGACGCCGCGCTCCGCCAGCGACAGGGAGTGCTCACGCGCGGCCGTGGCAAGCGGCACGCTCGCTCGGAGCGGCAAGAGCCCTCGGCTGCGCCGGAGGGTGTTGATCGCAGCCAGCACGTCGGTCTCGAGGGCCGGCATCCCGGTGATCCCCCCGGCACGCATGGACACCCGCGGCGCCTGAGCAGCGGCGGCCGCGGAGGTGGCAGCCGCCGTCGACCCGGAGGCGCTGCCTCCGGCGGCGACGGCGACCGCGGCGGTCGCAACCGCGAGCGGACGGATCACGCTTCGAGTATCGCCCTTCGATCGGCTGACATTTACGGCCAAGTTCGGGACTTCGGCCCGGCCGGCGACAACCCTTCCGTTTCGGCCAGACCGCCGGAGAAGGCCGTTGTAAGGCACCGCAAAGCGCGCCCCAATACCCCCGCACCCGACATCCGCGGAACACTAAGTGCGCGGCGAGGTTAAGGCAACCCGCCCGGGCGCGAGCACGAGTAGGTAGGCCGCCGACCTCTACCGGCGGAGAACCCGCGACAGGATAGGGTTGGAGCGCCATGGACATGCGGCGCTTCCTCCCGATCCTGCTGATTGCCTTCGCGGCGCTCTTCATCCTGCCGCAGCTGTTCAACAACGGCGGGAGCTCGAAGACGCTGTCGGCCAAGGATCGCGGGCTGGCGACCAGGGATGCGATCGAGCGGATCGACCGCGGCGAGCGCAAGGTGTTCTCGACGGACGGGAAGTACACGCCGAACCTCGTCGACCTCGTCGCGGCCGACAAGCTGCTTGCCTCCGAGCTGACCGTGCCGCTCACGGTCGACCTCGACGTCTCCGCCGACGGCAAGAGCTATCTGGTGAGCGTCTCCAGTGACGTGATCAGCGTCGTCCGCGCTCGGTCGGGAGACGCGGTCGTCGCCCGCAGATGCCGGCAGCTGAAGTCGAGCGGCGCCGCGAAGTGCCCTGAGGCGGTCCCGAAGCAGAAGTGACCGGCGGGCCTGCTGGAGGCCTCCCAGATCACCACGACGGCTTCCGCTGGCTCCGAGCGAAGCGCCGGTACTCCTTTCGAGCCTCCGCGCGCAGCCGCGCGTCCTGCTTCAACGCCAGGTGCTTCAGCTCGCCCTGGAGCTTCTGCCAGCTGACGTACCGGTCCGCATCGAGGGTCCCGTCGGCAAGGGCCGCACGCACGCCGCAGTCCGGCTCGGTCTCGTGCAAGCAGTCGCTGAACCGGCAGAGGGCGGCCGCCGCCGTGACATCCTCGAATGTCGTCGCCAGGCCCTCGTCCGACTCCCACAGCCTGATCTCGCGCATCCCCGGGGTGTCGAGGAAGAGCCCGCCGACGGGAAGCAGAAGCAATTGGCGGTTGGTCGTTGTATGCCGCCCGCGCCCGTCCGCTCGCAGCTCGCCGGTGGCCATCAGCTCCTCACCGGCGAGACGGTTGACCAGCGATGACTTGCCGGCGCCGGACGAGCCGAGCGCGGCTACGGTCCGGCCTTCCGCGAAATAGGGCGCGAGCCCGTCTATGCCCTCGCCGGTCACGTTGCTGACCGCGTGCACGGGCACCCCCATCGCGACCGGCTCGACCTCGAGCGCCACGGCTTCGGCGTCGTCACAGAGGTCGGCCTTGGTGAGGACGACGACCGGCTCCGCCCCGCTTTCCCACCCGAGCGTCAGGTATCGCTCGAGCCGGCGGAGGTTGAGATCCCCGTCGAGGCCCGCGACGAGGAAGACGACGTCCACGTTCGCTGCGACGACCTGCTCGATCGTCTGGCCGTGGTCGTTCGCCGCCATCCGGGAGAACTTCGTCCGGCGCGGCAGCACCGCTTGGACGAGGGCCCGGTCCGCCCCTTCCGGGTCGGCGACCGCGACCCAGTCGCCGACCGCGGGCAGCTCGTCCCGCGAGTCGACGGCGTGGCGGAGCCGGCCCGAGAGCTCGGCCGCGCGTTCCCCGCGCGCCGTGTAGAGCAGGTATGCGCCCCGGTGCTCGACGGCCACGCGCGCGGGCTCGAGGCCGTCGGCGGCGTGCGAGGCAAACTCATCTTCAAAGGCTGGAGTCCAGCCGAGACGTGCAAGCAACGTGTTCTCCTTCTCGTACGTGCAGAGATCGACACCGAAGGCTTGACGGAGCCGCCCAGGAGCGGAGGTGCCGGCTTTGCCGGCGCCGGAGCGGGGACGGGCAGGGCGACGCTGCTTGCGCTACGCGGCGCGCGCCCTGCGCCGGAGGCGATCGGCAAGCATCTTCAACATGTGTGCCACCTCCTGGAGTCGCAGGGCTTGACCGGCGGAGCGTAGCCGATCAGGCGGCCGGCAGCTGGAAGGCCTTCTCGCCGAGCAGGCGGTAGCCCTCGACGGACGGGTGATCGCCGTCCGTCGTCCACTCCTCGCGCATCCGCCCGGGATGCTGCGGATCCTCGAGCGTCTCGTAAAACGGCAGTACCGAGACGTGCTCGTCGCGCCCGATCGCCCGGATCAGCTCGTTCAGGCGGCGGATCGGCAGGTCGGCCTGCGGGTAGCCGTTGTTCCAGGGCAAGAGCTCGGCGATCGCGACCCGCAGGCCGAGCTCCTTGCCCCGCTCGACCATCCGGCGGAGGTTCGCCGCGGCCGGCTCCACAGGGCGTCCCTGCGCGATGTCGTTGATCCCGCCCTGGACGATCAGCACCTGCGCGCCCTTCGCGCACTCGTCGAGACGGGCGGCGATCTCGTCCGTCCGCTGTCCGTAGACGCCGCAGTTGCGGAAGCGGATGTCGGGATGTGCCTTGCGCGCCCAGTACTGCCACTGACTCTTCTCGTCGGCACCGAATCCGAGCGTGTCGCGCTGAAGCGGCTCGGGGTCGTAGCCGGGAGAGCCGGCCGTGATCGAGTCGCCGAGTGTCGCGACGAGCGTCGTCTCCCGCTCGGCCGTCGATGCCCCGCAGCCGGCGAGAAGCACAACGGCGATCGCGGTCATGGCGGCATGCCTCACCGAAGATCGAGGTACTCGTTTGCGCCGCTGACGGTGAGGCCCGGGATCGGGCCGCCTGCGAGCGCATACACACGGTTCCCGATGCCGACCACACCAAGGCCGTGGCGCGGCGTCGGCAGGTCGGGCAACCTGCGCCAACGGCCTCGTGCGAGGTCGTATGCGTACACGGAGGCAATCGTGCCCGACGGTGCCTCGCCCCCTACCGAGACGATCGAGAAGTCTGCGCCACCGCTTCGTCCCCGGCGTCCAGACCTCGAAGGTCGCGACGTTGGTGTCGTAGCCGGCCCTGCGGCCGCCGAGCGCGTAGATCTTCCCGCCGGCGGCGGTGACGGCGAGGTGCTCCCGCGGCGACGGCGCCGGCTCGACCGTCCAGCGACGTGTCCGCAGGTCGAGCGCGAACGCACGCCGGGCGAGCCCGGAGGCGCCGACACCGCCGACGACGTAGAGGCGACCTCCGACCACGGCGGCACCGCCGGCGGCACGCGGCTCAGGAAGACGCGGGAGCGAACGCCAGGCGCCGCGGTCGAACACGAACGCCGTTCGCAGCCGCTCGCCCGAGCCGAGCGTCGGCCCGCCGTAGCCACCGACGACGTAGAGCCGAGTGCCGTCGGACGCGACCATCGCGTGGTGGACACCGACCGGCAGATCGGCGAGCCGCCGCCAGCGATCGAGCTTCGGCGAGTACGCGTCGACGCGGGGCGACGGAGCGCCGTCTTCGGTCAGGCCGCCGACGACGGCGATCTCGCCGCGGACTACGGCCGCCCCCACCTCCGTACGCGGCTCAGGGACCGGCGTGGCACTGAGCCAGGCGAGCGCAAGCGCGGCGGCAACGAGAAGCGAGATCACTCGGCAGCCACCTGGCCGACGACCTCTCCGAGACTGTTCCCGACAGGCACGACCGCGAAATCCTCGCCGAGACCGAGGAAGGCCGCGAGCGCGGGCCGCAGCGCGCGCATGTTTCCGTCCTCGATCTTGATCGCGATGCCTGTGCCTTCAGGCGACGCCGCGCAGATCAGCCCCTCCGCACCGCCCTTCGCCACCCAACCCGGGCGCAGTCGCATCAGGTCGGTGTCGATCGCTCCGCGCTCGTAGCCGATCAGCTCCGGGTACGAGCTCATCGCCGCGACGATCCGCCCGCCCCCGGGGCGCCGTGCGAGGCCCGCGAACGAGCCGGCCATCCGCTCGAGGGTCAATGCGAACGTGAGCACACCGCAGCCGTCGATCGCGGTCGGGATCTCATCCGGCGGCACCTCGGCCGCGCCGGCCACCTCCTCGAGCTGAAGCTGCTGTAGCGGGTGCGTGGCAAGCCGGTAGCCCTTCGTTGGCCAGCTGCGCGCGCGGCAAACGGCGAGGAAGCCCGCGTGCTTCCCGGAGCAGTTGTGCGCCAGCAAGCTCGCCCCGCGGCCCTCTTGCGGGCCCAGCTCGAGGTCGTCCTCGGTCGCCGGTGCCTTTGCGAGCAGGCTCTCGACCGCCTCCAGCTGTGCCGGCTCGGCACGGTGGGACGCGCAGGCGATCGCGAGCTCCCGCTCGTCGACGTCGTCGCGCTCGTAGGCGAGCGGGAGCGCCTGGATCGGCTTCGACGACGAGCGGAAGAAGGTGAGGAGCTCCGGATCGCCGGCCGACTCGACGACGCGACCGTCCTCGACCACGACAGCGTGGGCGAGGTGCACCGCCTCGACCACGCTCCCCCGCCGCACGGTTACCCTGAGCGGGCCCATGGTGAGGAGCGTACGTGCCTGAACTGCCCGAGGTAGAGGCCGGGCGCCGCGCGCTCGACGAGCCGGTGCGCGCATTCCCGATCGAGCGCGCCGGCCCGGCGCACATCGCGACGCTGAAGACGTTCGACCCTCCGCTGTCGACGCTCGAGGGCCGACGTCTGGCGGGAGCCGAGCGGCGCGCCAAGCGCCTGCTGTTCCCGACCGAGGACGGCGAGCTCGTATTGCTCGTGCACCTGATGACCGCCGGGCGCCTTCGCTACCTGCGCCCGGGCGAGAAGGGGCCCAAGTCGCCCGCCTTCCGCCTGCGGTTCATCGACGGCGCCGAGCTGGTGCTGACCGAGGCCGGCTCGAAGAAGCGAGCCGGGGTCTGGCTGCTCACCCCCGAGCAGGCCGAGGCGGAGCTGGCACATCTGGGGCCCGAGGCACTCGGTATCGGCGCGGAGCGGCTCGGCGAGATCCTCCAGGCCGACTCGCGCCGGCTCCACTCGCTGCTCCGCGACCAGCGCGCGCTGTCCGGCATCGGGCGGGCGTGGGCCAACGAGATCCTCCACACCGCGCGGTTCTCTCCGTTCGCGCTCTCGACGGAGCTGGCCCCCGAAGCAGTCGCGCGCCTGGCAGCGGCGATCGACGAGGAGCTCGCCCGCGGGCTCGAGCTGCGCGAGCGCGGCGCCAAAGACGCGCGGGTCTACCGCATCCACGACCGGCTCGGCGAGCCGTGCCCCGAGTGCGGGACGCCGATCGCCCGCGTCGACTACGAGGAGCATACGATCTACTACTGCCCGCGCTGCCAGACTGGCGGGCGGTTGCTCAAGGACCGGCGACTGTCAAGGTTGCTCCGGTGACCGATACGGCTCAGGTCACGACTAGCCCGTAGCGGCTATAGGACCAGGGCCATTCATCGACCCTCTGGCAGAGCCGTGCCTTCACCGGGTTGAGTAGAACGTATGCGCAAGTCTCGAAGACACGCTCCTCGCCTTCGAGGGCCCGCGTCTGGAAGCGCTCGGCGAACACGTGGCCGAATCGCTCGTAGCGCTCGTTGAAGTAGCGCGCGTACCGCCAGTTCAGCTGGTGGACGCCCTTCGAGAGAGCCTCGACGCGCGCCTCGAGCACGAGATGGTAGTGCGTCGAGAGAATGCAGGCTGCGTGCAGATCCCAGCGATACCTCCTTCCATACCGGCGGAGGAGGCGGAAGAACTCGGTCCGATCGTCACCGCTGGGAAACGCCACGGTCGCGGCAACGCCGCGACAGTAGACATGAAAGAAGCCGTCAGGAAGCGAGGAGCGGGGAACGCGGCCCATCCAAGGAGGCTAGGCCCGCCGGCAGCTCCTAACCCACCGTCTGGACTACATGTTCCTGAATAGGCACACCGCTAGTGCCAGGCACTAGCCGTGGACGAATTCGCACCGATTCGCCACACCTCGAGTGCCAGGCACTCGCTGTGGAAAATCAGGTCGGCAGGCGGACGGTGAGCGTCTCGCCGTCCACTGCCACTGAGCCGCCGAGCCACCCGACGTGCATCACCGCCACCGCCGCGCCCAGGTCACGCAGGTCCTCGCCCAGCACGACCGGCGCCGACGCGGGCGTGATCGGCGTCACCCGCAGCTCCGCGCCGTCGGCGACGACGTCGACGTGCTCGAGGCCGCCGTGCCGCAGCGCGCATTGCACGAGGGCAGAGACCGAGCGCTTGGTCGCCTCCGGGTCGACGGAGACCGCCGCCCCGGCGCCGGAGACGCCGACCCGGTCGGCGCCGAGCCGCTCGGCCGCCGCGGCCGCGAGCTCGCCCGTCCCTACGCTCTCGAGCTTCGGGTCGTACCGCCCGCCTTCGATCCTGGCGGCGAGGGAGAGCTCGTCCAGTAACTCGGCGAGCTGCTGGGAGGCGGTTTCGATCATCTCCGAGTAGGAGACCAGGGTCGGATCCAGGCCCTCGGCCCTCGAGATCGTCCGCGCGAACCCGTAGACCGTGGCCAGCGGCGTGCGCAGGTCGTGGCACGCAAGGCTGATGAGCTTGGTGAAGCGCTCTTCTTCCTGCACATTCCCCCCTGGTACGTTTGCGGAGCATAGATGGAGCGCACCGACCTCCTAGGCAGTCTGCAGCGTCGACGGGCAAAGCCCGCCGACGCGCACGATCCTGTGGATCTCCAGTCGTCCGAGCCCGAGGTCCGGATCGGGCTCTCGCGCGCGGGCGTACGCGGCGTCAACAAGGCGATCCGCCTCCGCCGTGGCCGGAACGAGAAGCTCGTCTTCGCTGAGATCTCCTGCTCGGTCGACCTCGATCCCGCCCAGCGCGGCGTGCACATGTCCCGCTTCCCGGAGTTGTTCGAGCAGGCGATCGACGAGCTCGTGCTCGGCGAGGCGGTTCTCGTCGAGGAGCTGGCCGAGCACATTGCCCGAACGGTGGTGGGGCGCCAGGACGCGCGCCGCGGGGAGGTCGAGGTGACCGCCCGCTACCCGATCCAGCGCGAGACGCCGGTGACGCGGATGAAGACGCAGGAGATGGTCTCGCTGATCGGGATCGCGGCCGCATCGACGACGGGAGCGCGGCGCGTCGTCGGCGTCGAGGCGACCGGCATCAACGCCTGCCCCTGCGCGCAGGGCCTCGTCCGTGGGCGGGCGTCCGAGCGGCTGCTCGAGGCCGGCTTCGCCGAGGGCGACGTCGATCGTATCCTCGAGCTCGTCCCGCTGGCGACCCACAACCAGCGGGGACGCGGCACGCTCTATGTCGGCACCGACCGCCCGATCAACGCCGAGGACCTCGTCGAAATCGTCGAGCGCTCGATGAGCTCGCCGGTGTACGAGCTGCTGAAGCGGCCCGATGAGCTGTTCGTGGTCGAGCACGCGCACCTTCAGCCGCGGTTCGTCGAGGACTCGGTGCGCGTGGCGCTGAAGGAGGCGCTCGAGGCGTACCCGGAGCTGGACGGCGGCGACTTCCTCTGGTCGCGGCAGGTGAACCTGGAGACGATCCACACGCACGACGTGCTCGCCGAGCGCTACGGCACCGTCGCCGAGCTGCGCGGCGAGCTCGAGCAAGGCGAGCAACCTGCGCGCCACACCGAGCTGCGTGAGTGGCTGACCTCGTGACGCAGACCAGGGAGAGAACGGACAAGGGCACGGGCTCCGGCCTCGACACGCCGTGGAACGTGATCGTCCTGAACGACAACCACAACACGTTCGAGGGCGTCGCGGCTGCGCTCGCGGCCGTGCTGCCCGAGGTCTCGTTCGACCGGGGAATGGCGTACGCGAACCGGATCCACTCGAGCGGGCGCGCGGTCGTGTGGGCGGGCCACCGCGAGGTGGCCGAGCACTACTGGAACGGGCTCACCCGGCGGGGGTTGACGATGGCCCCGCTGAACCAGTAGAGCGTCGGCGACGCAGCGTCGCACGGTTCTCGGTGCCCGACAGCAGCCGCTGGATGTTCTGCCGGTGGAGGACGACGATCGCGGCCGCGGCCGCGCCGGCGAAGGCGATCACCGGCCACGGGTAGCCGAGAGCGGCCGCGAGCGCCGGCAGCGACAGGCCGGCGACGATCGAGGCTAGCGACGCGTAACGCGAGAGCAGGAACGTCAGGATCCAGACGCCCGCGCCGATCCCGCCCACGATCGGCGCGACGCCGAGGAACGCGCCGCCCGTCGTGGCGACGATCTTCCCGCCCTTCTTGAAGCCCATCAACAGCGGCCGCCAGTGGCCGAGCATCGCGGCGGCACCGGCGAGCACACCCGCGAGGTGGTTGTCGACGAGGGTCGCGACCAGCGCCGGCGCGAAGCCCTTCGCAGTGTCGAGGAAGACGACGGGCAGCCCGTACCAGCGGCCGTACACGCGCCAGACGTTTGTCCCGCCGATGTTGCCGCTGCCGTGCGTCCTGATGTCCGCGCCCTTGAGCGCCCGGACGAGCCAGTAGCCGCTCGGGATGCTGCCGGCCAGGTAGCCGGCAACGATCAGGATCGCGAGGGTCAGCGCAGCGAGATGCCGTACCCCGCGACCCAGCCGTTGACGACGCCCCAGTCGAGGTTGGCGAAGAACGCCTCGATGTAGGACGCGCGGTCGGTCTGGTAGTCGAGGAAGTAGGCGTGCTCGTAGACATCGAGCGCGACGAGCGGCGTCGTGTTCCAGATCGCGAACGTGTTCTGAGCGTCGCCGATGTAGTTGAAGAGGCGGCCCTCGTCCCAGTCGTAGGCCGTCCACGCCCAGCCTCGCCCCGCCATGCCCGTCGCCCTGAGGTCGGCGCGCCAGTTGTCAGCGGACCCGAAGTCGCGCTTGATCAGGTCGCCGATCGTGCCGTCGGGGTCGCCGCCGTGCCCGCCGAGGTGCTCGAAGTAGATCTCGTGGTTCTTGATCCCGCCGATCGCGAAGGTCAGGTCGACCTTCAGCGCCCGAATGTCCGAGTACACCTGGTTCGCGCCGGAGAGGTCGACCTCGGCGAGCTTGCCGAGGATCTCGTTCCGCTTGTTGACGTATCCCTGGTACAGCTTGTAGTGAGCCTCGATCGTCTCCCGCGAGATGCCGTCCAGCTCGAGCAGGCCGGGCTTCAGCGCGCGGCCGACGATCTCCTGGTGGTTGAACGCAAGCGTCGTCATCGGTTCCTTTCCTCTCTCAGCGCAGGCGCGGGCAGCATAGTCGAGCCGCGAAACCAAACGTGCGCGAAGGACGTACCCGGAGCAGGATGGAAGGCATCAGCATCGGCACACGCTTGCCTTGGGGGGCAGTAGCCGCGACGATGCCGCGAGTGTCCGCGACCCAGCCGACCGATGAGGACCTGCTGTCGCGGGTCGCGCAGGGCGACCGCGACGCGTTCGGCGACCTCTACAAACGGTACGCGCGCGCGGTGCTCGGCCTCGCGCTGCGCCGGCTCGGCGACCGGGGCCGCGCCGAGGACGCGGTTCAGGAGGCGTTCGCCTCGATCTGGCGCGCCGCACGCAGCTACCGCCGTGACCGCGGGCCGGTCGCTCCGTGGCTGTACGCAGTCGCGCGCAACGCGATCGCCGATCGCGGCCGCGTCCGGGTCGAGCCGCCCGCCGAGCCGACCGACGTGCCGTCGGACTCCCCGGGGCCGCCCGACCGGGCCGAGCAGGCGTGGGTCGCCTGGCGCGTGCACCGCGCCCTGGAGGAGCTGCCCGAGACCGAGCGCACTGTGCTCGAGCTCGCCTACTGGAGCGGGCTCTCGCAGAGTGAGATCTCGGACTACCTCGGCGTCCCGCTCGGCACGGTGAAGACGCGGACGCGGAGCGGGCTGCGGCGCCTCGCCGAGGAGCTCGAAGGAGAGCTCGAGTGACCAAACCACCTGATTTCTCCGACCTGGTCGGCGACGAGGGCACCCCCGAGGAGCTGGCCCGGCTGCGTCGGGCGCACGACCTGCTCGTCTCCGCCGGGCCGCCGCCAGAGCTATCACCGCGACTCGCCGAGGCACCGTCGGCGATCGGCCGGACGTCGTGGCTACCCCGCCGGCGGCGAGGAGCGGCGTTGGTGCTCGCCGCGGGCGTCGTCGCGGCTGCGTTCGGGGTCGGCTTCCTGGTCGGCGACCGCGGCTCCGGGGACTTCCCCCACCAGGGCTCGCCGATCGCGATGCACCCGCTTGGGCCGGGCAGCACGGCGAAGGCGTCGATCGTGATCGGCGACCGCGACGAGGTCGGCAACTGGCCGCTGCTGGTGCGCGTCATCGGCCTGAAGCCGTTGCCGAAGGGCGGGTGGTACGAGCTCTACCTGACGCGGAAGGGGAGGCCGGTCGCGTACTGCGGCGCCTTCGCGGTCAACAAGACCGGCCGGACGACAGTGCAGTTCAGCGTCCCGTACAAGCTCAAGGGCTTCGACGGCTGGATCGTCACCGACAGCGCGAGGCCGCCGGAGCGGCACGTGCTGCTGACGACCTAGGGAGCCGTGCGATCGTTCGCCAGGAAGGCTGCGTGCGTCGCCGGCATCAACTGCTCGAAGAAGGACTCCGCCGCGGCTGCGTACTGCTGGATCTCGAACATCGCATCGTCCGAGTTTCGAAGCATGCAGAAGTGCATGAGGCTCCGCGGATTGCAGCTCCAGTAGTACTTCGTGTAGGTGTTGAGGGGGAGCACCCCGCGGGCCACCTCCTTGGCAATCCCCTGCTCGAGCAGTCGCTCGTACGTCTGGAAGGCACGCAGCGCGTTCTCCTCGATCTCATGTCGGGTCAGATCCCGGATCTCGTCTTCGACGGGTTCGAAGGTGTACGCACCCGGTTTCCCGACCTGCGTGCGCACGTTCTCGGGAACGTAGTACTCGGCCTCGATCTGCGAGTAGCGGCCGCTCCACTCGTTGTAGCTGTGGCCGGCCCGGTGGCGATGGTGCTCGCGAACGACAAAGATCGGCGCCTTCACGAGGAAGCGGAAGTAGCCATGCTCGAACGGACTGCCGTGTCTGTTCCGCATCAGGAACCGGATCAGTCCTGCATCGCGCTCGGTCATCTCGTCCGACGCCTGGTTGAACGAGACGCGGGCCGCGTTCACCACGGCGAGATCAGAGGCGAGCGCTCCGTCGAGGGCGATGAAGCCGTGGTCGAGGACGCGGATCGTGTTGTCGGGTATCACTTCATGCGTCGCGGCCACCGGGACGCCGAGTGTAGCGAGGGCATCTGTCGGAACCACGTGCGCGACCCGGCCACCACCGTGTAGCGACTCAACGGTCCTCCCAGTCGTTTTCCGTTCCTTTCCCGCTTCATTACCGCCACGGCACCCATGGAGGTTTCCGGCCCGCCTAGTTTCCGACTGTCACTTAGGGCCCGCAGGGCGGGCGCCACCGATAGCCACTTTTGGAGGGCCGATGAAGTCCGCTGCAGCATCCATTCGTGAGATTCTCGTGATTGGCCTCGCGACGGCGGTCGTGCTGATCGCGGGCGCAGTGCCGGCGACCGGGGCCGTGAATCGCTTGAATGCTCGGGTTGCGGCCAGGAACGTGCAGGGTTACATGCCCTTCGTGCTCTGCACAACTGAAGCCTCATGTGGCCAGCATGATCGGGCACCGGTTAATCCAAATCTGGAGGCAAAGGAAGACGAACCGGCGCCGGCGAACGAAAGCCTTCCTTGCCCTCGCGGCCGCCGCAGCCGCGGCGCTTTCGCTCGTGCTCGCGCTCTCCGGCTGCGGGCAGCGCTCCCACCTCTCGGTCACGATCGCGGGCAGGATCGAGCGCGTCCCCGACGGCACGATCGCCGAGGCCGGCCACGTTCCACCTGCGGCCGCAGGCCGGCGCCCTGGTCGATGTGCAGGGCAGGGTGCTGCGCGCTGGGTCCTTCCCAGGCTGGCTGCTGCTCAACGGCCGGCGCGCCTCGGGCGCGACCCGCTTGCACGGCGGTGACCGGGTGGAGCTCGTCAAGGGTCGCGACCGCACCGAGCCGCTACGCCGCCAGCTGATGCCCGTTCCCGCCGGCGCGCCAAGCGACCCGCAGTTCGTACTCGCACGTACGCCCGGCGTGGAGCTCGTTGTGCGCGGAGCGCTCTCGCACGAGCTCGTCTCGGCGCAGTTCAGGCCAAGCGCGGGGCCGCAGATGCTCGAGCGGGCAGTGGCGCTGACCTTCGATGACGAGCCCTCGCTGCACGACAGCCTGCGCATCCTCGCCGTGCTCCGACGCCTGCATGTGCACGCCACCTTCTTCGTCGTCGGCTAACTCGTCGAGCGCTACCCCGAGGTCATCACGCGCGAGCGCGAAGCCGGAATGGCAATCGGCAACCACACCTACAACCACCCGGAGGTACCGCCCTTCGCCGAGCTGCCGCGGCGGCTGCTTGAGGACGAGATCGCGCTCGGGGCGCAAAGCCTGGCTCGGCTCGGGATCAGGCTGCGGCTCCTACGCCCGCCCGGGGGAAGCGTCTCACCAGCGGTCGTGCAGGTCGCCGAGAGCCAAGGCGAGCGGGTCGTCCTATGGTCGGTCGATGCGGCCGACTGGCGGCCAGGAATGACGGCGAGGCAGATCGCCAGCCGCGTGCTCCGCGCCGTCCGGCCCGGCTCGATCGTGATCCTCCACGGCGGCGGCGGCGACCGCTCCGCCACGGTGGCATCGCTGCCCGCGATCATCAGAGGGATCCGCCGCAAGGGGCTTCGCCTGGTCGAGATCGCGTCTCGCTAGTCGCTCCTCCGCCTCGTCCAGAGCAAGCGCAGAGCCCCCCACGACAAGCAGTAATTCGCTTTGCTCGTGGTCGACGTGCGTGGCTGTCGCCTCTTGTTGGAAAGGCGACGCGACCGTGTGCGAGGCTTGGCCCCGCAGAAGTGCGGCAGCGCTCTCGAGGGCTGACTGGGAGGCGGCGGGGCCCGACGCAGAGGTTTTGGCTTGTGCATGCGGTTTACTGACGATCGCCCACTCATCGCTCGAGCCAACGAGTCCGCGATACTGACCAAAAGGGCTTTCTCGCTCGTCTTCGGGGCGGCGACGCTCTGGCCGAAGAGTCGGGTCCGCAGCGGACGATCCTGACCGTCTCCGTCAGATGGCATCTTCGTCCTCCTACTCTGCCAGCACGAGCACGAGACGACGTTCCCAGAGGCACCGGTCGCACGCGACCACGATGCCGATGGGTGGCCGACCGACGCGCAGCAGTCCGCGTTCTCGCTCGCTGAGCGCGATCCCGAGCAGTCGGTGCATGTCGGCGCCGGCACACGCATGGTCGACGTAGGCGAGGGGTTCGTCGCGGACCTCAACTTCGAGCGTCAGCAGCTCCTGGGGTGAGCTCCGGTTCCGCCCGATCTTCACGGCCCGAGCCCGGTCGCGGCCTTCTCGGGTGCATCGGGTACGAGCTCGTGCCGGATGCAGGCGGTCGTGCGGTCGTTCCCGATCGGGACGAGGGGCGGGATCGCCCGCCTGCACTCGTCCGTCACGAGCGGGCAGCGCGAGGCGAGGTAACAGCCGAGCGGGAGGTCGATCGGGCTCGGGATCTCACCCTTCAGATCGAAGGGCTCGCGTCGCGTCTCCGGGTCCGGATAGAGCACGGAGGAGAGCAGCGCACGTGTGTAGGGATGCCTCTGCTCATCGAAGATCGCGGCTGTCGGAGCTTCCTCCACGATCAGGCCGAGATACATGACGGCGATCCGGTGGCTGATGTGGCGCAGGGTGTTGAGGTCGTGGGTGATGAAGAGGTACGACATCTCGAGCTCCGCTTGGAGCTCGATGAGGAGATCGATGATCTGCCGCCGCGCGCGCGGGTCGAGTGCCGACGTCGGCTCGTCGAGGATGAGGAGCGTCGGGTCGGTTGCGATCGCACGCGCGATGCCGACGCGTTGTTGAAGGCCGCCCGACAGCTCGTGCGGGTAGAGGTCGAGGACCGAGTCCGGGAGATGGACGAGGTCGAGGAGCTGGCGGACGCGGCGGGAGCGCTCGGGCTTCCCGATCCTCCGGATGGTCAGCGGTTCGGCGACGATGGCGCCGACCGTCATCCGCGGGTTGAGCGAGTCGTACGGCTCCTGGAAGACGAGTTGGATCCGCCGCCGCAGCGCGCGAGCCTCCTTGGTGGGCAGCACACTGATGTCGTGACCCTCGAACAGAATTCTGCCGCCCGTGAGCGATGCCAGGTTCATGACGCAGCGCGCGACGGTGCTCTTCCCCGAGCCGCTCTCTCCGACGAGCCCGAGCGTCTCGCCTTTCTCGATCCCGAACGAGATGCCGTTGACGGCGGCGACGAATGCCCGTGAGTGCGCGATTGGGTAGTGCTTGACGAGGTCGCGAACCTCGAGGACGTAGGGCGCCGTGTCTGGCTCAGCGGACATCGCGCACCTGGTGGCCGGCTGCGACCTCGCGCATCTCGAGCTCCTCGGCGTCGTAGGGAAGCTCGTAGTGGTGCGCCTGCTCCGGCTGGTCGCCGTACGAGAAGGCCGCGAGCAGCTCGATGCTGTAGGGATGGCAGGGCTCGGCGAAAAACGATTTGACGTCGGCGGTCTCGAGCACCCGCCCGCGATAGAGGACCGCGACCCTGTCGCAGTAGTTGGCGACGATTCCGAGGTCGCGCGTGATCATGAGCGACGAGGAGCTGTGCTCCCGGAGCAGCCGGAGCGTCAGGTCGAGGACCTGTGCCTGCACGGTGACGTCCAGGCCGCTCGTCGCGTCGTCCGAGATCGTCACCTTCGGCTCGCCGATGAGGGCCATCGCAATCACCACCCGCTGAGCCATGCCGCCCGAAAGCTCGTGCGGATATGCCTTGGCGCGCCGCGCGGGATCCTGGATTTTCACCTGGGCCAGGATCTGGACGGCGCGCTCTTCCGCGGCCTTCTTGTCGAGCGCGAGATGCGTCCTCGCGACGTTCGCGAGCTGATCGCCGATCGTCAGGAGCGGGTTCAGCTCGGCACGCGGGTTGGGGACGATCATCGCGATCTGTTTTCCCCGCACCTTCCGCAACTCCGCCTCCGGAAGGGTCTGAAGCTCGCGCCCAAACAACCTCGTCTCACCGCTGACCACTCGTCCCGGCGGAGGCACGACGCGCATGATCGAGTGCGCGAGCGTCGTCTTTCCCGCGCCTGACTCGCCGACGAGCCCGAGCATTGTGCCCGGCTCGAGGCGGAGGCTCACGCCGTTGATCGCCTTCACGACGCCCGCCGCGGTGAAGAAGTACGTGTGGAGGTCGGTGATCTCAAGGGCGCTCGCGGGCAATCGCCCTCCTTCGGACCGGGTCGAGCATCAACTCGAGACTGTCGCCGATGAGGGCGAAGCCGAGCACGGTGACCGCGATTGCGATGCCGGGGAACAGCGCCGGCCACCACTGCCCCGTGATCATGTTCGGAGCGCCAACGGCGATCATGCTCCCCCACTCGGGCGTCGGCACGCGCACGCCCGCGCCCACGAACGAGAGGCCGGCCGCCAGTAGCACGGCCCACCCCATGTTCACGGAGGACTGGATGATCGCGGGTGCGCTCGCGTTCGGGAGGATGTGACGGAAGACGATTCGTCGCTCCGAGCCACCCGAGACGCGCGCAGCGTCGACGAACCGCCGCTCTCGGAGGGACAGTGCCTGAGTGCGGAGCAGCCGGAGGTAGATCGGCGCGTTCACGAAGGCGATCGCGATGATGACGTTGCGCGCGCTCTGGCCGAGCGCGGCGACGAGCGCGATCGCGAGCACGAAGACCGGGAACGCCTGGAGGACGTCCGCCGCCCGCATCACGCCCTCGCTTGTCCAGCCCCAGAGGCCCTTCCTCCCCGCGAAGTAGCCGGCGATGAGCCCGAGGGGCACACCGACCGCCACCGAGAGCAGCGTCCCAAGCACCGCGATCACGAGGTCGATCCGCGCCGAGACGATGACCCGGCTGAGGATGTCCATCCCGGAGATGTCGGTGCCGAGCCAGTGGGACGCGCTCGGCGGCTGGAGCGTGATTGCCGCGTTCGCCTCTTCGGGATCGTAGGGGACGATCACCGGCGCGAGGAGCGCGAGGGCGACGATCACGAGGATGAGGGTGTAGCCGAACGCGAAGAGCGGATTCTGGCGGAGGACGAGGACGAAGAGCTCGAGTCGTCCTGCCCGGCGCGGTTGCTCGATCTCGACAACGGGGGCGGCGGTGCTCACGGCGGCATCACTGCGTCAGCCGGGGGTCGATCGCGAGGTAGATGAGGTCGACGATCAGGTAGACGGCGAGCGAGATGATCGCGGCGACGAGCACGAAGCCTTGGACGACGGCGAAGTCGGCATCGAGCACGCCCTGGACGGCGTACTGCCCTGCGCCGCCCCAGCCGAAGACGACCTCCACGAGGACGGCTCCTCCGATGAGGAAGCTGTAGAGGACCGCGACGAGCGTTACCACCGGCGGCAGGGCGTTACGCAGCGCATACCGTGCGATGAGGGGTTCAGGGAGGCCGCAGAGCCGCGCGTAGCGGGTGAAATCTGACGAGAGCATCTGCTGCATCGTCGAGCGGGTCATCTTGAGGATCGGCCCGATCGTGACGATCGTCAGCGTGAGGACAGGAAGCAACAAGTGCGCGAACGCCGATCGAAGCGCGGACCAGTGCCCCGTCACGAGCGCGTCGATCGTGAAGGCGCCCGTGATGCGTGGCGGCTCCGTCAACCCTACATCGAGCCGCCCATTAGGCGCCGCCGTGAGGCCGAGCTTGACGTAGAAGATGAGGATCAGGATCAGGCCCAGCCAGAACTCGGGCAGCGCGCCCGCGAGAAGCCCGTAGGCGAACGAGAAGCGGTCAGTCACCTTCCGCGGGCGTCGGGCCGCCCGGACTCCGAGCGGAATCGCGATCACGACCGCGAGCAGCAGGCTGTAGGTGATCAGCTCGAGGGTCGCCGGCAGCCGCTGGCGAAGATCGACGCCCACTGGGTTTGTCGAGCGCCAGGACGTCCCGAGGTCGCCGTGCATCGCATGCCAGACGTACAGGACGTACTGCTCGGGCCATGAGCGGTTCAACCCCAGGTGGTCGCGCAGCAGCTGGATCGTTTCCTCGCTGGCGAGCGGCCCCAGCATGAGCCGCGCCGGATCACCGGGGATCAGCTGTACGAGCAGAAACGTGATGAACGTGATCCCGACGAGCTGCGGGACGACGAACAGCAGGCGGCGAAGTAGGTACTTCCAGAGCTTCACAGAACGCCAGAACGGCTCACGTTAGTACATGGCGTCGCCGCCGGAGATGTTGATGGTCGCCCCCGTGTAGTACGAGCCGCCGTCGGAGGCGAGCAGGACGGCAGTTGGCGTGATCTCCTCGACCTTGCCGAACCGCCCAAGCGGGATCTCCGCCTTCTTCTTCTCGAGCCAGTCCTCCGGGATCGAGCGCAGCAGCGGAGTCTCGATCGGACCAGGCGCGATCGCGTTGACGTTGATGTTGTGCGGCGCGAGCTCGTAGGCGAGCGCCCGCGTGAAGCCGTGTACCCCCGCCTTCGCGGCGCAGTAGTGGACCATCCGCTCGGTGCCTTCGATCCCAAGCTGTGAGCCGATGTTGATGATCCGCCCGGAGCGCTGCTCGATCATCGTCGGCAGCACGGCCTTCGTGCAGATGAACAGGCTCGTGAGGTTGACGTCGATCATCTCCTGCCACATCGCCAGCGGCATGTCGATGAGCGGCGAGACAGTGTCGATGCCCGCGTTGTTCACCAAGACGTCGATGCGGCCGAGATCGGCGAGCGTCCGCTCCACCATCTTCGCGACGAGCGCCTCGTCGGTGACGTCGACCTGACAGGCAATCGCGTCGCCGCCTGTGCCGATGATTCCGTCGGCTACTTCCCGTGCCCCCGCTTCGTTGCGGTCGGCGACCGTGACCGCGGCTCTCTCCTCGGCAAACGCCTCCGAGATGCCGCGGCCGATTCCGCTCGCGGCGCCCGTGACGATGGCAACCCTGCCGTCCAGCTTTCCCATATCCCCTCCAGGGTCCGGGCGGGCGAGGCTTTGCGACCGCCCCGAGGATCGGCTCGTCTGACTAGGACTTCGTGAAGTCCTGGAACCTGACGTTGTTCGAGGTGTAGTAGATCCAGCCGTGGACGTTGTCGCGCACGGCGAGCGCGGGGTCGGGTCTGACGATGAACACCCACGGCGCCTCACGCATGTAGATCTGCTGAACCTTCTGGTAGATCGGGATCCGCTTCGCGAGGTCGATCATCCCGAGACCTTTGTCGATCAAGGCGTCGACCTGCGGGTTCTTGTAGTTCGAGTAGTCGACGAACGACTTGCTGTGGAAGTACAGGGTGTTCGCGTACCCCGGATCCGGGTTCCACGGAGCGTCCGTGTAGAAGATCATCGGCTGCGAGCGCTTACTGACGTAGTCGTAGAACGTGCCCGCCGGCAGCTTGTTCAGCTGTACCTTCACGCCGATCTTCCGTAGCGACGTCTGGTACAGCGTGGCGATCTCCTCCTGCTCGGGGACGCCCGCGTTGTAGCTGAGCGTCGTCGAGAAGCCGTTCCCGAGCCCGGCCTGCTTGAGGAGCGCCCTCGCCCGCTCGAGGTTGTACGCGTAGTTCCAGTACTTCTCGGTCGCGGCGGGGTAGATCGTGGGAATTCCCGTCCGCAGCGGTCGGCCGTAGCCTTGGTAGACGGTCCTGATCACCTCGTTCTGCGGTAAGGCGTAGTTCATCGCCTGCCGCACGCGGACGTCGTCGAAGGGTTTGATCTTTGCGTTCAGCTCGATCCAGGTCTGCTGTGTCCCCCGAACGGTGTCGACCCGCACGCCTCCGACCTTCGAGAGCGCCTTCAGCTCCCGGGGGCGGAGGTACTGGGCGACGTCGACGTCGCCTCCCCGGATCAGCGCCACGCGCTGGGGTGAGGCGGGCACTTCCGTGTAGACGACGGTCTTCATCGCAGGCTTCGGCCCGTAGTAGTCGTTCCGCGCCTTGAAGATCGCCCGCGAGCCGTGCGTCAGCTCCGTGATTTCGTACGGTCCGAAACCGGCCGCCTTCGTCTTCAGGAAGTTCCGCGCCCACTTGTCGCCCGACTTCTCGATCTCGCGCAGCTTCGTCGCGTCGTGGATCGGGTTGTAGAGGTTGACCATCATGGTCAGGAGAACGGGGTTCGGGTTCCGGGTCTCGAACGAGATCGTGTAGGGACCCTCGACCTTCACGGCGGCCGGGTTCTCGAGTTTGAGGACGTTGATGAAGAAGCCGCCGACGCCCTTGAGCGCGAAGTGCCGGTCCCACGTGTACTTGACGTCCTTGGCGGTGAGCTGGTTGCCCCAGTTCGACTTGATGCCCTTCTTCAGGTGGAAGATCGCCTTCCGACCGCCCTTCGTGAGCTCCCAGCTCGACGCGAGCTTCCCCTCGATCGCCCACCCGTACTTCTCGGTCTTGTGGAAGGAGAGATCCTCGCGCCGGACATTCCGGTTCTCCGGATCGCCGATTGGCTTGAACCTGACCAGCGAGTCGTAGAGCATCCCGATTGCGTCCGTCGTCTGGATGTTGACGTCGAACTCGGAGTCCAGCGTCGACGGCGTCCCCGGAGCCGCGACTACCAGGGTGTCCTTCGGAGTCTTCGACTCGAAGAGCGGGCCAGCTTCCCGCTGGACGGCTGCCTCGCCCCGCCTCGCGCCGAGGACCGCGGTGGCGCCGCTCGCCCCGGCGGTCATCGCCAATAGCCTGCGACGGCTCATGCCCACGTCACCGACGCGGTGCAGATACTCGAGCAGCTCAGGCACGTCCCGGGGGTCTCGCGAACTCATCAGCGTCTCCTCTCTGGAGCCATAGACCTGCCGTCCGGAGGCCCCACACTACTCCATCGGGTCAGGGTCGGGCAATGATCAGACTTGCCGGTGAGTGCCCACGCTCGACCGAACACCTCGAAGAACAAACGGACATCGCCGCGGGGGCCGCCCCCAACTGGGGCGGCCCCCGGAACCGGCAGATCTCGACCAACTCCCTCCGCGTCTGCGTGCGCTCAGACGCCGATGACGACGCCGAGCTCGCTCGGGAGCTTCTGCTCGACAGGCTCCTCCGGCCCGGGCACGGAATCCTTCAGGCGGGCGACGACGCGCCCCGTCCTGAGGTCCATCTTCCCCGGGTAGTCGTGGATGGGCAGGATGAAGGTGTTCTTCAGCACCTTCTTGATCGCTGCCTTCTCCGAGCGCTTGGTGTTGGAGTGGTTGCCGGTCGTCTGGGGCTCGAACTCGAGCACCTGGTAGATCGGCGAGACGATCTGATCCTGGATGCTGTAGATCACGTCTCCGCAGATGCAGGCCGTCCCCTCGTCCGTCTCGACGAGGATGTTCATCGAGCCCTCGGTGTGACCGCCCGCATGCTCGCAACGGACACCCGGGATGATCTCCTCAGGCCCCGACAGCTCGAGGTCGAGCAGTCGCAGCGCACCCGGGGCGTGCAACCGGTCGACAAGGTGCTTGACGTACTCGGCCGGGTACTGCTCGCCCATCAGGCCTGACACCGAGAATTCGAGCTCACGCCGGTTGATGACGACGGTCGTCGAGTGCGGGAAGTGGTCGTCCTGGCCTGCGTGGTCGATGTGCAGATGCGTGTGCAGAATCCAGCGCACGTCCTTCGGCTCGAGATCGTACTTCGCGAGCTGTGCCTCGAGCACCTGCTCCTTGCTGATCCAGCCCTCCATCCCGAGGCGGTGCATGATCTCCGGGTTGGCGGCGCCCGTGTCGACGAGAATCGGGTCGTCGCCGCCGAGGATCAGGTGGCCGAAGGTCGGCACCCGGAGGCGAACGCCCATGTCCTTGCCGAGGACGAGGAAGCTCGTGTCGAGCTCGATGTCGATCAGCGATAGGACCTTGATCTCAAGACCCATGGATCCTCCCTTCTTCGATCCGTGTGGGGCGACCGTGCGACTCGAATAATGGCACCCTTCAGGGCGAGGACGCAGTCGTGTCGACGTCGAGTGAGCTCCCCGAGCGGGGCTCCGGTCGACGCTGCACCCTAGAGTCGTGGAATGAAGCGCCACCCCGCCCTGATCCCGCTCTCGCGCGACCATCACAATGGACTCGTGCAGGCATCGCGGCTGCGCCGTGCTGCCACGGGCGGAGATGCTTCTGCTCGGCTCGCAGCGGCGAGGGAATTCGTGGAGTTCTTCAGGAACGAAGAGCGTGTCCACCTTCGCGATGAGGAAGAAGAGCTCTTCCCGCTTCTGCTCAGGCACATCCAGTCGCAGCCTGCTCCCCTGCGCGAGGCACGCGTCCAACACATGCAGCTCGAGGGGTTCGCTCGCAACCTCGAGATCGCCGTCGCGGCCGGCATCGTCGATCGGGAGACGTTGGATGCGGCGGGAGAGCTGCTTGACACACACATCCGGCTTGAGGAGCGACAGCTCTTTCCGCTGATCGAGGCACTCGTGCCAGACGACGAGCTCCGCAGGCTCGGGCTCGCCGACAGGGAAGCGACCTGCGCCGTTCGGCGCGCGCCCCTCACGAGCTGGTCGTAGCCGAGTTGTGGCGCAAACCGATGTCCCACACCCGTGTGAGTGGGGGGGCGGCGCGCACTCAGGCGTTCGGGCGCGGCGAGAGCAGAACGCCATGACAAGGCGTGGCGATCTCCGGCCGACTTCTCCGGAGCGGATGATCCGTAGGCGGTGGCGGACATGGTCGTTACGCCAACCCTCGCTGCCCGCAAGCTGGGCGCCGACCTCCCGATCTTCGAGCCGAGGATGCAGGAGAAGGCCCTCGAGCGCCGTGCGGGCGGGGCTCGCGACTCGGGACTTCGCGGGGTCGGCGGTCAGGCGATGATCTCGGCCTCGACACCTGGATGGGTCGCCAGCCAGGCACCGAGGCAGGTTCGGATCTGGAGCTCGGCCTGCGGCTCGGTGGGAGCGCCAGGGAGGAGCACCTGTACCGTGTCGCCGCTGGCCTCGGTGCTAATGCAGCCCCAAGCTCGGAAGAAGTCGCGGAGGTCGGCGACCAGGGCCGGGTCGCTGAGTTGGATCCAGGCCTGGGTGGGCAGGCTCGACTCGTGCTCCGGCGCGCGCATCGCGTAGATGCGCGTGAGCTCAACCTCGATCGTGACGACGCGGCGCGGCCGGCCGCTCTGTCCCGGCCGCGCAGGGCGCAGGCTGCTTGGCACCTCGCGCGCGCGGCCGTAGAGGATCGCGACCGCGCCGTCAGCCCGCCAGGTGGTGAAGGCGACGCGGGGGTGGTCCTGCCGACGGACGGTGTCCTCGTAGATGCGGAGTCGGAGCATCGTCCCGGCGAGCTCGGCGTGGACTGGGGCGATATGCGGCTGGCCAACTGGCCCCACCGTCGCCATCGCGACCAGTCGGACGCTCCGCCAGAACTCGACGAACTCGGCCGCCGACATCTGGCGGGCGGGGTAGGCGACCGAGTCGGCGATCGCTGGAGTCGCGGTGCGCGTGCTCCGGTCGAGCAGCGCCTGGAGGGCGAGGAGCTCTGCAGGCGTCGGGTCCGACGGTGTGACAGGCATGGACCTCCTCGGCGTGAGGCCGGTTTGGCGCCCAGTTTAGGTCGCAGGTTCTCCCTCCCTCGGAAAGCCGCCCAGCGGGTCGTCAGGGCTTGAAGTCGATCTGCGTCGGGTGATCGAGGAGATCAGGGGTGGGTGAGGTCGCGTTCGATCGCCTTTGCGGAATCACCCCCTCCAGGGTCGCGGACACTCTTCTGAGTCTCGGGACGCCTCCGGCCGGGCCCGGCTGAGGCCCGGATGTGCCCCCCAACGAGCTGTTGTGTGCGCGCGCGGAGGCTACGCTCGCAGGATGGAGATCCTCTCGAGCCGCGTCCTCCTTCGTCCCCAGGACCTCGAGCGCTCGCTCCGCTTCTACGAGGACACGCTTGGCCTCGCCGTCTACCGTGAGTGGGGCGAGGGAAAGACTCGCGGCGTCGTCTTCTTTCTCGGCGTCGGCCTGCTCGAGGTCTCGGGCACCTCGCCCGAGCCGCCCTCCGACGCTGTTCGCCTCTTCCTCCAGGTGCGCGATCTCTACGCCGTCCGGGAACGGCTGGCGGGGAGGGGCGTACCGATCGAGGAGGAGCCCGAGGTGAAGCCCTGGGGCCTCTTCGAGATGGTCGCGCGCGATCCCGACGGCCTCGCCCTGGTTTTCGTCGAGGTCCCGCCCGAGCACCCGCTCAGACGGCGCCAGTAGCGCGGGCGATCTCGAGAGGGCCAAACTGGCCCTCGGTGTCCCTGTCTATCTAGCCGATCGGTTCATGGCTGTTACAGCTCGTCTGTCTTTGCCGCCATGATGAAATCGTTGTGATGTAGCCCCTTGATCTTGTGTGTCCACCAGGTGACCGTCGTCCTGCCCCATTCGGTCATCAGCGCGGGGTGATGCCCTTCTTCCTCGGCCAGCTCACCGACCTTGTTCGTGAATTCCAACGCCTGCGCAAAATCGCCGAATGAAAAGACGCGTCTCAGGCGTTTGATTCCATCGAGCTCCACGATTTCCCAGTCAGCGACTTGGGGATGGAATTCGGCGATCTCGGCATCCGTCACGGTCGGTGCGTCCTTGCGGCACGCGACGCACTTCATCTGCGTCAATGTCTCCATCTCGCGGCGCCTCCCCTTTGAATCGGCTCCTCGGAAGCGGCTTCTCGTAGGGTCAGGGTACTGCTCGCGGTCACGATCGCTGCCGGCTATCGGCCTTGGCCTCGGCTTCGAGTCTGCGTGCGGAGGCTAGTGTGTTGGGCATGAGACGCAAGTGTTACGAAGGGCGGCTATCCGATGGCGACTGTTCTCTGCGTGCTCTACGACGACCCCGTGGACGGATACCCGACGTCGTACGCTCGTGACGAGATCCCGAGGATCGAGCGGTATTACGACGGGCAGACGACTCCGACACCAGCGCAAGTAGATTTCACCCCGGGCGTGCTGTTGGGGAGTGTCTCGGGCGAGCTTGGGCTGCGGAGGTTCTTGGAGGGTAGGGGTCATAGGCTGGTGGTGACCTCGGATAAGGATGGGCCGGATTCGGTGTTCGAGCGCGAGCTTCCCGATGCGGACGTGGTGATCTCACAGCCGTTCTGGCCCGCCTACCTGACCGCCGAGCGGATCGCCAAGGCGCCGAAGCTGAAGCTGGCGATCACGGCGGGGATCGGCTCGGATCACGTTGATCTGCAGGCGGCGATCGAGCGCGGGATCACGGTTGCCGAGGTCACGTACTCGAACAGCATCAGTGTCTCCGAGCATGTGGTGATGATGATTCTGGCGCTCGTTCGCAACTACATCCCCTCCTACCAATGGGTGGTCAAGGGCGGTTGGAACATCGCCGACTGCGTGGCCCGCTCCTACGACCTCGAGGGGATGCAGGTGGGGACGGTGGCTGCCGGCCGGATCGGCTCGGCCGTTCTGCGCCGGCTCAAGCCGTTCGAGGTCGGCTTGCACTACACCGACCGGCACCGGCTGCCACCTGAGGTCGAGCAGGAGCTCGGTGTCGCCTTCCACCCGACGGTTGAGTCGCTCGTGCGCGTGTGTGATGTGGTGACGATCAACGCGCCGCTGCACCCGGAGACCGAGCACCTGTTCGACGATCGGCTGATTGCCCAGATGAAGCGCGGCGCCTACCTGGTCAACACCGCGCGAGGCAAGATTTGCGACCGGGACGCGGTCGTCCGCGCGCTCGAGAGCGGACAGCTGGCCGGGTACGCCGGTGATGTCTGGTTCCCGCAGCCCGCCCCTAATGACCACCCCTGGCGGACGATGCCGCATCACGGCATGACCCCGCACACCTCGGGCACGAGTCTCTCAGCACAGGCCCGCTACGCGGCCGGGACGCACGAGATCCTGGAATGCTGGTTCGATGGCCGGCCGATCCGCGACGAGTACTTGATCGTTGACGCCGGCAAGCTGGCCGGCACCGGCGCTCACTCCTATAGCGCCGGAGACGCCACAGGCGGGTCCGACGAAGCAGCACGCTTCACAACCTAGTAGAGCGCGCGGCCCAGCAGAAAGGTGCCGACCGGCAGCCAACCGCGATCAGCAGCGTGTATCCAAGACAACGCGCGCGTGCGAGCGATAATCAGCGGGCCGTCGCCTCGCGGTGCGGGCAATACAGTGGCCGGGTGGCGAACGAGGACGTTGAGGTCGCCCGCGGCTATCACGAGCGGACGAAGCACTCTGAGGAGCGGCTGCGCGCGAACCCGCACCAGCTCGACTGGGACAACCAGCCGGTGCCGTTCAAGCTCTACCGCGATCTCGAGACGATCCCGCTCCCTCGTCGGCTCGAGCCCGGAACCGTCTCGGCGCTCCGCGCCATCTCGGCGTTGGTCGGGCGAGAGACCGAGCCAACCGAGCAGGTGCCGGGTCTCCAAGCGCTCGCCCGTGTCCTCTACTACTCGGCCGGGATCACGAAGGTCAAGCGCTCCCCCGGCGGCGACGTCTACTTCCGGGCGGCAGCGAACACGGGCGCTCTCTACCACGTCGACCTCTATCTCGCCTGCTGTGACCTCCCGGATCTTCCAGCGGGCATCTACCACTTCGGCGCGCACGACTTCGCGCTTCGGCGCCTGCGTGTCGGTGACTACCGAGGCGCGTTCAT